>Ga0209420_1000005_pt1 | contig 167279 bp, 148 predicted proteins | sample BlaSpr_A8_OM1_O1_FD_187972 | JGI IMG/M metagenome (GOLD analysis project Ga0209420, IMG submission 187972) | Forest soil microbial communities from Thunder Bay, Ontario, Canada - Black Spruce, Ontario site 2_A8_OM1_O1 (SPAdes) (version 2) | ecosystem: Environmental > Terrestrial > Soil >... | reverse complement strand
CCACCAACTGGCGCGAAGAGCTGGTGCGCATCGATCACAACATCACTCCTAAACTGCGCGCTTCGTTCCATTACATCCATGATTCCTGGACCACCGTGACCCCTACCACCCTGTGGTCCAACGCCACTCTGCCCAACATTCAGACCAATTTCGTCGGTCCCGGCACCAGCGCCGTCGCACGCCTCACCTATACAGCCTCGCCCTCACTGCTGAATGAATTCGTGTTCAGCTATACCGCCGACCACATCAGCCTCACCAACATTGGTCCTTTCGAGCGGCCCTCCAGCATGACCATGACCTCGTTCTTCGACAATGGTTTCGGCGGCAAGCTGCCCGCCATCAACGTTGGTGGAAACAACGCCTATTCTTTCCAGACTGATCCCTCCTACGAGCCTTGGAACAACGCCAACCCCACCTACACCTTGCGCGACAACGTCACCAAGATCATCGGCAAGCACAACCTGCAGTTCGGCGCCTATGCCGTAATTGCCCAGAAAAATCAGGAGAACTCGCCGCAAATCGAAGGCGCGCTCGCCTTCGACGCCACCAATACTTCGGTCAGCACCGGCAACGCCTTTGCCGACCTGTTGCTCGGCAACGTCGCCTCCTATTCCCAAACCAACAACCAGATCAAATACTACGATCGCTATCAAATCCTCGAACCTTACATCCAGGACGACTTCCACATCACTTCGCGCCTCACCCTGAATCTCGGCATGCGCTTCAGCTTTTTCGGCACGTATCACGAAAAATTCAATCGTGAATTCAACTTCGACACCGCCGCCTGGACTGCAGCCAATGCCCCGGCTCTCGATCCCAATTCCGTCGCCTTGCTCAATCCCGTCACCAATGTGCCTCTGTCTTATTCCAACGCCGCCGATGCGCAGTTCCTCTTCAATGGCATCGTGCAATGCGGCGGAGCCGGCCAGCCTCGCGGATGCCTGCAGCAACACTGGTTCAATCCCGCTCCCCGCCTGGGCTTTGCCTGGGATCCCTGGGGCAATGGCAAGACCGCCATTCGCGGCGGTTACGGCATTTTCTTCGACCACGGCAACGGCAACGAAGCCAACGCGGAAAGCCTCGAAGGCAGCGCGCCACTTGTCCTCACTCCCGGCCAATCCAATATCACCGGCTCCAGTTGCGGACAGCCAACGGGCTACACTTGCCTGGGAAATGCGAGCGGACCTCCGCTGGCATTTCCCTTGTCCGTCACTTCGATTCCCAACAAGGCCATCTGGCCCTACGCCCAACAATGGAATATCAGCATTCAGCACGAGTTCTTCAAGAACACCATCGGCTCGCTCGCTTACGTCGGCAGCAAAGGCACCAATCTGGCCGACCAGCGCGACCTCAACCAATTGTTCCCCACTCCCGCTGGCGAGAATCCCTACACCGCAGGCGTTCCACTGAACACGAACGATTGCCAGACTGGTTTCGCCAATGGAACTGCTGTCGGCACCTTGCCCACTTCTGTGCAAAATAATTTCAACGTCGCTTGCGGCAACATTGACCCCAACCTGGTGCGACCCAACTTCCCCGGCTTTGGCGATGTCACCGGAAAAGAATATCGCGCCAGCTCCAATTACAATTCGCTGCAGGTTTCCGTCCGCCGCACCATCGCTCCTCTGACCCTCGCCGTCGCCTACACCTACTCGCACTCGCTCGACGATGAATCCGACTGGCAGGACGTCAATTTCGTCAACTCCTACAACCTGAAAGGCAACTACGCCAGTTCCAATTTCGATGAGCGCCACATTCTCACCGTCAGCTACATTTACGACATTCCCTCCGGCCAGCGCGAAGGCATCTCCAAAATCCTGCTCGCCAACTGGGAGTACTCCGGCATCACCACTTTCTATACCGGCACGCCCTTCAGTGTCACCAACGCTGTTTTCGGCGACAACGCCGGCGTCGCCAACGGCGTCGGAACCAACGGCTCCTATCCGGACGTGATCGGCAATCCTCATTCCGCGCCGCCGTCAGTCGTGGAGGCATCGCTGAACCAAAGCTCGGGACCGTTGCTCTTCAACCCTGCAGCCTACGCCGCCCCGCAAGGTCTCACTTTCGGCGACGCCGGACGAAATTCCTTGAACATTCCGAGCCGCTTGAATTTCGACATGGCTCTTTACAAGAATTTCCCAATCAAAGAGTCTTACGCCTTCCAGTTCCGCGCCGAGTCTTTCAACATTTTCAATCACACGCAGTGGAACGGCGTGAACGGCTCGATTGGCTGCTACGGTGGCGCCAATAATTCCGCGGGCGATGCCTCCTGCACCTCCGGCGGCTGGGCCGGTTTCCTACAACCCTCCGGCGCGCACCTGGGCCGCATCTTCCAGTTCGGCCTGAAGTTCTTGTTCTAAAAATAACGCAATATACACGGCCAGCAAAAAAGGGCGCTGCAGAAAATCGCAGCGCCCTTTTTAATTTCGCAGAACCTCCTCCAACGCCACCCCTGCGAACCCCAATCTCCCGATTGACGCACTTCTGTCAGCGCGCCGTGCCCCGCCTTCGCGGCGCAGCCTTCAGGCTGCGCGATAGTTGCCGCACCAGCATCGCCGATGCAGTTGGAGCGGCGGTCTTAGACCGCCAAACCCCTCACGGCGCCACAAGCACGGTACTTCCCCGAATCCCCTTCCCCTCCACCAACATATAAATCTTATCCGCCGCAACGCCCGCAAATTTCTCCACCGCCCCGCTAGGCCATAAAACTTCCACCGAATCCGCGACCGCCGCTTTCCCCAATCCAAAATGCAAACGCAAATCATTCTGCGAAAGATAACTCGCCCCGCCGCGAACCTCATTAAACTGCACCAACTTTCCCGCCCGCACCGTCACTCGCGCTCCAATCGCCGCCCGATTGCTCTTCGTCCCCATGAGTCGAAATTCCACGCTATGATTCCCCGCCACTCCGTGATTCATCAGCAAAGTCGGCGCCTCGCCCACATTCAGCAACAATACGTCCACATTCCCGTCGTTCGCCACATCCCCAAACGCCGCCCCGCGGCGCGACGCTACCGGCACCGCACCCAATCCCGCCGCCGCGGCCGATTCGGTGAACGTTCCGTCGTGATTGTTCATATGCAGCAGCAAAGGTTCCTTGTATCGCGCGATCCCCTCCAGCTGGTCCATCTGCGGATACACGTGCCCGCTCGCCACAAATAAATCTAACCAGCCATCATTGTCAAAATCGAAAAATCCCGTTCCCCATTTCACGTAAGGGTAGCTGGGCTTCGCCACCCCGGCCTTCCAACTGACGTCATCAAATCCTCTGGCCCCCAAGTCGTGATAAAGGTTGTCTTCCTGGTCCGCAAAATTCGTCACGAAAATATCCAATCGCCCGTCGTGGTCGTAATCGCCGAAATCCACTCCCATCGAGCCATCCGCGTCGCCTTCGCTGCTCAACGCCGCGCCTGCCAGCATCCCCTCGTCTGTAAATGTCCCGTCGTGATTGTTGTGATAAAGAAAATTCGGCCCCGTGTCGTTCGCCACATACAAATCCGGCCAGCCATCGTTGTCGTAGTCGCCCCACACCACGCCCAAACCGTAATATCCGTTGGGATCGCTCACGCCGGCTTTCTGCGACACTTCCTCAAACGTCCCATCCCCGCGATTGTGATACAGCAAATCCGTTTCACCCGTCATTCCCCAAGGACCGCACTGCACCACGATCCCGCGAAACTTGCACGTGCCGAACGCCGCCACATTGCTCAGATCCACATGCACGTAACGGGACACAAAAATATCCACGAACCCATCCTTATCGTAGTCCGCCCATGCCGCGCCGGTCATGAACCCACTGCCGCGCACCCCGGCCTGCTCCGTCACGTCCTCGAAAGTGCAATTCCCGCGCCCGCGATACAACGCGTTCCCGCCGTACCCGGTAACAAAAAGATCCAGCACTCCGTCATTATCAAAATCCGCCACCGCCACGCCCATCCCCCAGCCTTTGCGCGTCAGACCCGCTGCCTGCGTCGCGTCTTCAAATTTCGGCGGCCCATCACCAGCGTGATTCCCCACCTGCCGATACAAAGTCACCATCAAATCCCCGCCGTTGCGGTAACGATCCACGGTCGACCCATTCACTACCAGCGCCGAGAGCACTCCGCTGTTGTCGCAATCAATAAACCCCACGCCCCCGCTCATGGACTCCACAATATATTTTTTCTCAGGCGAAGCGATGTGCGCCACAGTAAGCCCGGCGCGCGCGGAAATATCCTCAAACGTAGGAACTGCGGATGAAGCGGACGTGCGTTGCGTCCCGCTGGGAACGGAAATCTTGCCGTCTTGCGCGGCAACCGCCGCGCACAAAAATACACACACCAGAAGCGCCAGTAGCGCCAAATGTTTTTTCCCGCTGGAGCCCAGTCCCAATGCGCAACTACTCTAGCCCGCGCATCATCCAGTTGTCCATTCTCGTCGCCGCCTGCGACCCAGCCCTGCCCGTCGCAGGAGCACGCTGCTGGCTGTGCGCCTGAAATTCCACCCGGGCAAGAGGCCGCAGAAACGGCAAGGGCGGCGCGCCGCAGGCTTTTCTCTGCGAACTCTGCGCCCCGCCCGCTACGTCCTGAGCGTTAATTCCTTCGCCTTACTCTCAGGCAACGCATCCCCACCCCTATTTCGCCGGCACGTAACTCAAATCCGGACGAAACTCGATGATCTCGTCATAAGTGCTCTCCACCGAGCTATTAATCCGCTCGATCACCGACACCGCTTCCTGCTCGCCAAACGCCGCCCGCAAATCCTCGCGTAACGGCTTGATCGCCGGATCATCTTCAAACGCACCCCAGTTCGCCCGGTCAATCGTCAGCACATAAGTCCCGCCCGGCCCGCCACTCACCAGGTGATACCAGTTATAGTGCGCTGACGATTTCATCTGCGTCCGCGCATCGTGCACCCGCGCCAAGGCGCTGCGGAAATCGTCGTTGTGCCCATAACGAATGTGAAAAGTCACAACCTCGGTGTACTTCGCATTCATGTCCGTCGGCGGATTGCTCACTTTCGGCATGTACTCATAATAAGCAGACACCAGCTTGTCCACCGCAGCGCCGACCGCCTTCTGATATTCCGCCAGATCCGCCGCGTCGGTCACCGACGGCGTGTCCATCTCCGCCCAATGCTGCCCGAGCCGCCCCACCAGATAAGTCCCGGTGCGTTCGCCAGTCAGCGTTTCGAAAACGTACAGCGCATCCTTGTCTTTCTGCTGCTTGTGCCATTCTACTTTCTGTTTCCGTCCAGCCTCATACTGCTGCACCATGCCGTTTTTCGGCGTCTGGAATTCCAGCGATGCAACCTCGGCCTTTGGTGCCTGCGCCGCAACGGAAATCGCACCAAGCAAACACACACCCACACCAACCATCAGCTTCGTCAATCTCACAAGTTCCTCCTGGATTTAAAACGCAGTGGGCCCAAACCGCGCGACAGTACACCCGGCTCCATAACGTGTCAATCCGTATCTCAACTCCCTATCTCCGCTCCCCGCGGCACCACGCCACGCACGGACGAGCGCGCCCGGCGCCATACCATTGCATTCACCTCTGCACAGTACCTCCGCGAAACTCTATCCCGTGCATCCGCTTTTGCGATTGGACATAAGCGCCCCCGTCTCGCTAACTTTAAATATGGACACCAGCACAACAACTCATGACGCCGACGTCGATTTGCTGCATGACCTCGGCAGCAGCATCGCCGCCAGCAGCCAGGACCCGCTGCACGAAGTCCTCGCACGCGTCCTGGAATTTGCCGTCGCCCTGGTCAAATGTGATTCCTGCTTCATCTACGTTCAGGAACAGGAAGAACTGGTCCTGCGCGCCTCCAAAAACCCCCACCAGGAAGTAGTGGACCGCCTGAAACTCCGCGTCGGCCAAGGCATCACGGGCTGGGTCGCCGAACACCACACCGTCGTGGCCGTCGCGCGCAACGCCGCCAAGGATCCGCGCTTCAAATTCTTCTACCAATTGCCGGAGGATTCCTACGAGGCATTCCTGTCCGTCCCGCTGCTCTGCCGCGGCCGCCTCGTCGGCGTCATCAATCTGCAGCACATCCGACCCCACATCTACAAACAGCGCGACATCCAACTGATCTCCACCGTCGGCTTCCTGGTCGGCGCCGAAATCGAAATGGCGCGCCTGGAATCCGCCAATACCCAACTCTCCGAGCGCCTAGAAACCCGCAAGCTTCTGGAACGCGCCAAAGGCATCCTCCAGCGAGACATCGGCTCAACTGAGGAGCAAGCCTACCTGACGCTCCAGCAGCAAAGCCGCCAAACGCGCAAATCCATGAAGCAAATCGCCGAAGCCATCATTCTCTCCGACGAAGTAAAACGCTCCTCGAAATCCGCGTCCTGACGGGCCGCAGCTCGCATCGCACTTCCACATGCACACGATCCTCATCGGCGCGCACACAACAAAACGCCGGCGCGGAAGCAAGCTCGCCATCAACCTGCCGCCGCGCCGGCGTTCGAAAAACCTCTACTTCGCGGGCGTTACTCCGGCCCGTTACTTCGCCTGCAAATAGGAGTTTATCTTCGAGTCAGGCGCTCCCTTCTTTCTTGCCAGCTCCACCTTCGGCCGCTCTGCGTTGTAGTGCAGCACGATTCCCAGCCTCTTCACGTACAACGTCGTCACGACCGCTTCGCCATCTTTCACTTCCAGCGTCATCTTCCCCGTGTCGTTACTTTGTAACTGGCTAACGAACGCCGGGATCACAATTCCCTTCCCCATCCCGTCCGCCGCGAAAATCGTCACCGGCGGAGGCGACACATTATCCTCCACCGCGAACGTGTATTCTCCCGCCGGCAACATCATGCTGCCCCACTTCGCCGGGCTGGTTAGCGTGAACCTGCCCGCGATCACCGGCTGCGCGCCCGTATTCGCTGGAAATGTGAATGACGAAATCAAAGACAGCAGCAACACACTAATCCGCGACAATTTTTTACTCGATGTCATAAATTCCTCCTCAGGAATTCGTTGCGGTAAACGCCGCACTCACCACGCCCGGCGTTGCTAAGGTTGATTCGTTGCGGACAACGGAGTCAGCAAGTGACGCGTTTGAATTACAGGGTTAGGAGGGAACCTCTGAGTCCGTGCCCATCATCGCATCGAGGAGATGATCGGCATCTTTACTTTGCCAACAGTCATCAGCGATGTCCAATCCAAAGAATCTTTCCAAGCGATAGCTTTTCGCCATCCCTTTTTCGGGAGCCTCGTCGCGTTACCCAAAATCACCGGCACTCACAACGCCCGGATCCGCCCGCTACCTTCTCTCGAGCACAACATGCATCGCATATTCCGTCGCCGCGTGCTCCGTCACAGAAAATCCCATCGCGCGCAGGTCCAGCCCGGCAAGCAGCGACTCACCTTGGCCCAGCGCAACCGGCGCAAGCGCAAAATGCAGCGAATCGATCAGCCCAGCCTGCAGATACTGCCGCACAGTCGAAACACCTCCGCCAATCTTGACGTCCTTGTCTCCCGCCGCTTGTTTCGCCAGCCGCAGCGCCTCTGCGATTCCCCCGCTCACAAAGTGGAACGTCGTTCCGCCTTCCATTACCAGCGTCTCGCGCTCGTAATGCGTCAAAACGAAAGTCGGCGCATGGAACGGCGGATTTGGCCCCCACCATCCCCTCCACGACTCGTCCTTCCACGGCCCACGCACCGGACCAAACATATTGCGCCCCAGAATGAACGCGCCACAGTTTTCCATCATCCTCCGCGCGAACGCATCATCCACATCAATCGTCCCGCCGTCCCGCCCGTGCGTCACGCAGAACGTCTTCGTATGGAACAGCCACTGGAAAATCTCCGCGCCGCGCTTGCCCAGCGGATCGTCCAGGCTCTGCTCGACCCCCGCGCTAAATCCGTCCAATGAAATACCAAATCCCGCCACGCGAATCCTGGACATGGACACCCTCCACACTTTCGAAATTCATAATAGCATCCACTCAGAGACCGCGACCCCCAGACCTAGCTTGACACTCCTGCGCCTCGTTCCTATACTCCTCGACACCCAGCATTCCTTCCTGGAGGATTCCGATGCTGAAACAACATTTGCTGGCCGCTGTCCTGATGGCGGTCTGCGCCACTTTTTGCTCCGCGCAAGAAAATTTGAAAGCTCATCAACCAAAACTCACTCCGCAGCAAAGCGGCACCACACAGCTGCTTATTTCAGTAAGTCCCGTAGACTCGCGCGTAGTCTGGGCCGGCGGAACGGGCGGTACCTACGTCGTAACCACCGATGGCGGCGACCACTGGAAGTCCGCAGTAGTCCCCGGCGCAGAAAACGATCAATTCCGCGACGTCCACGCCGTCAGCGACAAGATCGCCTATCTGATGTCCATCGGCAACAACACCACGGATTTTAAAGTGTATAAAACCATCGACGGCGGCGCGCACTGGACGATCCAATTCACGAATGAAAATCCCGATGCCTTCTACGATTGTTTCGCGTTCTGGACTCCCGACCGCGGCATCACCCACAGCGATTCAGTGAACGGAGTATTCCCCGACATTCGCACCACCAACGGACGCACTTGGGAATCCATCTCCGCCCACATGCCGCCTGCGCTACCCGGCGAAGCCTCGTTCGCGGCCAGCGGAACCTGCATTGCCGCCGACGGAAAAACGAATGCCTGGATTGCCACTGGCGGCTCAACCATCGCCAGGATCCTCGCCACCAAAGATGGCGGCAATACCTGGAATGCGTATGACACTCCGTTACTCAGCTCGCCTAGCGCCGGCGGAGTTTCCGTGGCCTTTCGCGATTCACGTCACGGAATCCTCGGCGGCGGCGACTTGAATTCAAACACCAGCGCCGACGCAGCTATCTCCGAGGACGGCGGCCGCACCTGGACTCTTACCACCGCACCACCGCTGCAAGGGGCCATTTTCTGCCTCGCCTATGTCCGCGGCACGGAAGATGCCGATGAGGATGCCCGGCACGAGGATTTTGACGAGTTCAAGCACCGCGACGATGAAGGCCGCAGCGAGGGCTTCGAGCATACCGTCGTGATCACTACCGAGACGGAGCCAAACTTCACTTCAGGAGAAGCTGCCTTTACTCCCGACGAGGGCTCCACTTGGGTCCCGATCCCCGGCGCCAGCGGCTACTGGGCAGTAGCCTTCGCCAATCCTCACGCCGGCTGGTTCGTGGGTAATAACGGCCAGATCCTAAAGATCAGCTTCTAACGGTTGTACAGGCGATGCTGCCTGTGCAGCGTTGCCTTTGCCATTGACGTCGCCGTTGAAGTTGTAGCGTCGAGCTTCAGAGCCTGTGTGGCAACTGAGGTTGACGCGTCTCGTATACAGGGCCGGATGCCGAACTTTTACGACTAGAATCCAGAGCAAGCCTAGCTGCTGCCGCCGAGCGTACGGGACGTATTGGGATAGAACCATTTGTTTTCTTGTGAGTGGCGCCGTGGAGGGATTGGAGCGGAGTTCGAACCCGGCTACAGCGAGGACGGACATCTGGCATATCACCCGTTGCTGATGTCGAAGCTTTGGTCGTAGGCCTATACGCTGGTGGTGACCTGCACGCGGCGTTTGGAGCAAGGTATTCGGGACGATCTGGCCTTTGGTTATTTGGCCGGAAGCGCGACGCCGGATTTCTGGGCATTGCACGAATTTTGCGAGCGCCAGAAAACAAACTTTGACACCCATTTGTCGCCGAGGAGCGGCCAGCCACGTTCGTTCGCGCAAGCAGAAGCCGCAGGTCGCACTGCCGGGGGGCTTGAAGACTCAAAATAACAGTTGATTAGGTTTGCGCAATCGCCGCGTGGCCGGCGCCACGCAGCGGATGCTCATTTCTGCTTGCGAAGTTCCTCGAGCGCTTGTTCTATAGCAGTCAGGCGCGCTTCGATCCTTTTATTTTCAGCCTGCAGCCAGCGCCGTGCCGGCGGCCCGCCGTCCTCCATTTATTGTTCCATGGCTTTTTCGATGCGCGGGTCAGGCAGCAGCCACATCACAGCGACCGTAACGTAGCAGGCGCACGCGATCCACGGCCGCACGAACGACAGTGGAATTGCCGCTGCGTAAACTACGATAGACAATCTGCCCTTGCTGTCGCTTCCAATCGACGACGCCAGCGTTGAATCCGTTCCCTGGTGCGCGATCAGTGCCTTCGTTAAGAAGAAATAAGCGGTTCCGGCGCACAGTAACACCACCCCGTACAACGCCACCGGCCACGGCGCAAAATGATTCTCGCCCATCCACGCGGTAACGAACGGCGTCAACGACACCCAAAACAACAAATGCAGATTTGCCCACAGGATGCCGCCGGAAACATGCTTCGCGGCCTGCAGCAGGTGATGGTGGTTGTTCCAGTAAATCCCCACGTAAACAAAGCTCAGCCCATAGCACAAGAAAACTGGAAGTACTGGCTGCAAGGCCGCAAGACCGGTTCCCTGGGGAGACCTCATTTCCAGCACCATGATGGTGATGATCACCGCGAATACCCCATCACTAAAAGCTTCCATGCGGCCCTTGGTCATGCTTCCTCCTCCGTCATTTGGTTTGCTTTGAAACTCTTCGCCCGCTAAAGAAAACCATGCTATATATTCCCGCAACTTATTTGCACAATCGCAATTTCCGACCAGATTACGTTTTAACCTAGCTGGTTCGGTTTTCGCGGTACAGGTCGACTTGAGGTCGGGAGGATTGAAAATGACACGCCTCGGGGCAGCGATTACTCTCGCGCTGGTGTCGGCGGTTTCCGCCGGAGCCCAATCCGCGCCCGGCAATCCGCCGCAACCCAATCTGCCGCTAAAAAACGCAAGCGCTTCAGTGAGTCTTCCGAGCGGGACAGGCATCGTTGGAGCACTGACAACTAACCTCGATACGAAACATTCCAAGGTCGGTGACCGTGTTGAGGTTGAAGTAACTCAAGACGTCAAGCCGGCCGGTCAGGTTCTGTTGCGACGCGGCTCGCACGTCACGGGACAAGTTTCCTTAGCGTATGCGTTTTCAAAGGGCGATTCCACCGCCAAGCTTGAAATTGTGCTCGACAAGGTCGTTGCAAACAGCGGTGAGCAGATTCCGACCTATCTGGCTATTTATGCCCTGGCTGCCAAGAATGATCCAACAAAAGAAGATCTGCAGGACGCCAGAGGATTGGTTGCGACTGCAGCGCGAGCCGGAAGTAACGGTGGATTGGGCAGACCGGGGGATGGCGTACTGAAACCGGACACGAAAGGTGTAATCGGACTGGAGTCGCTGCACCTTACCCCGATGGCCAGAGATAACCCGCCGACTTCCCTGGTGCGCTCGGAAAGCAAAGATGTCCGCCTGGAAAAAGGGACCGAGATTGTTCTTGTGGTTGTGGGTCCGTGAGGAAAGCAGGTCGAGGCCGCGTGCAGCGTGGCTGTGCCACGGCAAAACGCTAGGTCGCCGGAGTGATCAGGGTGCGGGTGCCGCGGCGTGCTCGGGCCTTGGGCGAGGTTTGCTTCATTACGTTTCCGAGGCTTACGAGTAGTTTGCGAAGCTTGCTGCGTTCTTCGAGTTCCATGTCAACGACTTCGAAGGCGCGGGCTTGGGTATTGGCATCGCGGACGATGGCTAACACTTTCACGGATTTCGTGGTCGTGCTGAGCTTGAGGCTTACCAAGCTGCCAGGATGCAGGCTTTGCTCGCAGACGGCCACGCCGCCGCCCAGCGTGAGTTCGGGAATGTCGAGGCGGCAATTTTCTTTCAGGTTGGTGGTGGTCGCCGCGACGGAGCGTTCAAGACGCAGGCGCGGGTAACGCCGCTGGCGAATGGCTGACGAATCCTTATCCACGTCGAGCGGCTCGATGGAAAATTCGGCGATGCTCAAGCCGCTGCGCGGCACGAAGTCACGCACCCATTCGGGATCGATTTTCTCCATGGCTTGCGAAGCGACCAGGCGAAGCTCGCTCGGGCTGGCCCAACGGAAGGCGCGGCGCGTCTCGGCGATCTTGCGCAGGATGGCTTCGGCGCCCGTGGAGCGCAGGCGGCCGAGCGCTTCGATGGCTTTGAGCTGCAAATATTCGGTAGCGTCCTTGGGCAGGTCGCCTTCGGCGATGCGCAGCAAGCGCATATCGGCGATGCGATCTCCAGCCATGCCGATTTCATCCACGGCGAGCGGGCGGATGAGCGGATCGAGAAAATCAAAGAGATTGAGAAGCAAGCGGCCGCGGTCGGGAGCGCCGCTGGAGGCGATCTGCCGGACGACGCGATCATGCGCCGTGCGCTTCCATTCGGAAATGCGCTCGGGAAGAACCTGTTCGACCAGATCGGGGTCAAGGCGCGCGAGGATGCCCAGAGTTTCGATGGCTTCAGTGGGCCCGCCATTGCGGAGTACCTGGCGCAGATTCTCGAGGCCTTCGAGATCCAGGACTTGCACCATGGAGACTAATAGGTCGCAGTCTTCGCGGAAGCCGGCGCGATTGAAACGTCCGGCGAGGTGAATCGAAGCCGGGACGGGCATGCGGCGCAATAGATCTTTCAGGCCAGAGGGCGCTTCGCCGGTTTTCAGAGCCTCTTCGATGAATTCGGGAAGGCGATCTTCGACGCCGATTCTGGGGCGAAGATTTTTGCCGAGGCCGGGGCGTTCTGCTTCGACGTATTCGACCAGTTCGACGGCGCGCTGGATCGCGGGATAGGAGCGCGATTTGGTGGCCTCTTGCGACAAGCGCACAAAGGCGGCGCCGACTAAACTTTCCAGTTCGGAGTCGCGCTCTTCGGCAAGCTGCACACCGACTAGGCGAATGGTGCTGAGCAGCAGGCGCTCGTCCTGTTTGGCGTAGGTGCTGGCAAGTTCTGCGAGACCCATGGCGGACTGACGGCGCGTTTCTGCCGACTTGTGGGTGACGCAGTTGGCGTAGTTCGTGAGAACTTTTTCGGCTTCGGCCCTTTCCCCGGCGGCGACCAGGCCTTCGACGTATTCGCGAATCTGCGCGGGCGGAACGCACCAGGCTTCGCCGGATTCCAGGACGGCCTTACGTTTTTCGTTGGGAACTTGCGCCCAGAATTGCTGGGCGAGCATGTCCGTATGAGATTGAATTTCGATGCCGTGGCGCGCCATTTTTTCTTCGTAGACGCCCATGATCTTGCGGAGGCTGTCCAGTTCCTGACTCATCTCGTCCAGAACCTGGCGCACGGCGTTAACTTCGATATCGCCGCGCTCGTAACTTTCCATAGCGAAACGAATGGCGATGTGCTCGGCGAGCTTCAGGAGGGTCGGTTTGTCGGAAGAATCGGACGGCGCTTGCGCGGCGAGAGCGGAGAGCGCCTGGCTGACGGTAAAGCGAGCGCGGCGCGGCAAAGTGGAAAGCCGCGATTGGAAAGGCTGGGAGTCCAGTTTCTGGTCGGAACCCTCGCTGGTGCGGGCGATCTGCGCGAGCATTTGCATGATGCCCTTGAGTTCGTCTTCGTGCAGCGTCATCAGGCCGGTTTCGACGGCCAGGGAACCGGCGCTGCTACGCGCCGAACGGCTGCCGCGAATTCCGGCGGTGGCGTTGCCCCAGCGGCTGGGCTTGCTGGATTCGGCACCCTCGCGGACGGCGTCCGCCAAATCCCAACCGCGCGGGCTGGAGCTGGAGCCGCCGACGGAACCTGAACCTTTCCCGCTTCCTGGTCCGTTGCCGCGACCACGACCGGAACGATTGCCGGAGCCTCTGCCAGAACCGCCGCTTGGAGCAGTGCCGATGCCAATGCCCGCGCCTGATGGGGCGCCTGATCCGGGGCCGCCGCCAGGGCCTTGCACGGCGGAAATGTCGTTTGGCGCGCTGCCACTTGCTTGGCGCGAACCGGGGCCGGAGGCTGCGCCGGATGCGGCGTCTTTGTTGAACCAGAATCCAGGAGTATCGGGCGCGAGAGGCGTGCCGCCGCCGGTGCCGCCGACGATGTTCCATGGACTGGGACCGGAACCAACTTCGGCGATGTTCCCACCTTGTGCCGATCCGCTACCGAAATCTTGGCCGGGGTCCGCAGAGCCGGCGATTGCTTTGTTGAGCCAGAAGCCCGGAGTTTCGGGAGCGAGCGGAGTGCCACCGCCGCTTCCGCCGACGATGTTCCACGTGCTGGAACCTGCGCCGCCAGCGAGATTGCCGCCTTCCGAACCAGAGCTGGAAACCTGACCGGCATCTGTTGCGCCAGCGACGTAGATCGGGCTGGCGCCGCCAGGAAATCCGCCGGCGGAAGGAAGATCACGCGTGATTTCTGCTGATTCCGGTGCGTAGTGGAACCCGCCGCCTGGCACAGTTACGTATCCTGGACCGTTGCTGCCGGGGCCGGGCTCGCCTGAGCCGTTTCCGGGTCCGTAGCCACCACCAGGACCGTAGCCGCTGCGGCCTTGCCCATGACCGGAGCCAGAACCGCCCGCACCGTAGCCCGAGCCGGAGCCGCCGCCATTCTCGTTGCCGTTTCCTTCACCGTCACCGTCGCCGTCACCATCGCCAGAACCGCCGCCTGAACCTTTGCCGCGACCACCGCCTTTGCTGCCTTCGGCGGCGACGATCAATTGGAGCAGACGCTCAGGGTCGGCGAAAAGTTCATCGGAAGCCTGCGAATTCAGGCCGAGAGTGTGCGCAGCCAATTGCTGCGCAACAGTGGAACGCGCGACGGCGGAGTCGGCAGGAACGAAGCAGACTTCGTTTACGTGAATGTGCGGATCGCCCTGCAAGGCCGTCTTCAATTGTTCGGCGAGTTGCACGGGCTTGGAGCCGGTGTTGGTGGGAAAACCGCGCACGAAACGCGCCAAGCTGGCTTGCGTAACTTTGGGAGAAAAGTGAATGCTGGCGATGCCTGCGGCGGAAAGCATGCGCGCGAAACTTCTTTCGGCGGCAGCGGATTCCAGAGGCGTGCCGTCGAGCAGGAGTTGGTCGGCGGAGACCGCAAGCAGCACGCCGGCTTCGTTTTCGGTGCCGGTGCCGAGAGCGGTGCGAAGTTCAGACCAGGCGGTTTCGTATTGCTTTTTGGTGCGCGGATGGCCGAAGTCGTACATGCGCGCGAACTTGAGCAGGATGTTGAGGCTGCGGATGAAGGCGCGAGCCGCAGCAGGTCGAATATTCGGGTTCGTCACGTATATGTGGGGCTAAGCCCCGCCTCTGCATCCGAGTGTGGGGGGAAGTCGCGACAGGGACAATGGTACCGGTGTCGTGTTTAGTACTAACGAATATCCTACGGAATTGGTGGGAGAATGGTACTGGAACGGAATTAGAGCGTGCCGGGTCTGCGCAGCCACCGTTGCATGTCGCTGATATCATTTAGGATAGCTAGGGCACCGAGTCGCAGCAGTCGCCTAGCACGTTGGCGGCGTTCTTGGCCGGTTTTGGGGAGGATCGCAAGAAACGGGACGTCTGCGGATTGCGCGGCTAGCGCGTCGTCAACATTGTCGCCGACATAGAGCGCCTCGGTGGGCGGGCGGCCGTTCAGGATTTTCAGCAGGCCGTCTGGGGCTGGTTTGGGACGGGCGACTTCTTCGACCGTGATGATGGTTTTGAAGTTGCGGCGTACGCCGTTGCGATCGAGCGTGTAATTTAATTCCGGCCAGGTGCGTCCGGTGAAAATGGCGAGTTCTGTGCGCTTGGAGAGGCGCGCGAGCGTGGATTTGCGCAGGAGCCATTTTTCCTGGCGCACGTTTCCCAGGCTATTCTCGCCCCAGTAAATTTCCTGGAACTTCTTTTTTATTTCTTCGTAGGTGAAATCGGCGCCGAGAGCTTTTACCCAGGCTGTCGAGAGCTTCCAGTCGTCGTTGAAGCCGGGGCGATTTTTCCAGGCGTGCAATTCGCGGAGGGTGACGCGTTGCTTGGTGAAAAATTTCACGGTTTGCAGGGTGGTTAGCTGGAAGGAGCCGCGCGTGTCTACCAGGACGCCGTCCACATCGAAAATTATGACGGAAGGATAAGGCTTCGCGATCGGGCCGCGCGAGGTGGTAGTGGATTTGCGGCGGCGGAGGGAATCAGGAATGGGGGCCGCTCGATTCTTCGGAGGAGCCGTCGGAGGTTTCCGACGCATCAACGGCCTCGGCCGTATCGTGCGAAGACGCGGCGTCGGAATCCAGGTCGAGCGAATCGGAAGACCAAGCTTCGCCGGGAGCGGCTGCGGGCGCTGAATCCTGCGCGGACGCGGCTTTTTCCGGAGACGCGTTCGCAGCTCGTCCAGCCGCAGCCGCGGCGGCGACGGGCGGAGGCGCGGCCGCTGCTGCGGCGGCTTGCAGAGTTTTCAGGCGCGCCTCCAGAATTTCGGCGAGCAGATCAATGATTAATTTGGCGCCGCTGCCGTCGGGGTCCTTCGTCGGATTGTAGGCAGTGAGCTCGAAGGCGGCGAGTTCGGGTTGCTGCGCGAATACCAGCAGCGCTTCACGGACTTCGGCGAGAGACAGGCCGCCCGAGCCGGGATAATTGGTGGCGGCGAAATCGGCGATTACGTCCACGTCGAAATGCAGCACGAATTGGTAACCGTTGCCGCGAATGCGATCGATTGCGGCGTGCGCGGCGGTGGCCGCGCCGAGGCGCTGCACATCGCTCGCAAGATAACGGCGCAGCGGAGATGTCGCGAGAAGCTGCTCTTCGGGCGGATCGAGGCGGGCGACGCCGAAGAGCGCAAGATCAGGTTCGCGAACCAGAGGCGGCTCGCCCCAGAAGCGCACGAGTTCGGCGGCGCCGCGTCCGGCGAGGTGCGAGACGACCATGCCGTCCACGCATCCGGTGACGGTGGTCGCGGGAGTATTCAGATCGGCGTCGCGGTCCATGTAAATCATGCTGACTTTGCGGAAATAGCGGCGCGCGCCGGCGACGGTGGCGAGCGCGACGGTGCAATCGCCTGCAAGAATGAGCGGCAAAGCGGTGGATTTCACGGCTTGCTCGACGCGAGGCTTGAGAGATTCCAGAGAAGCGAGCACGCGGGTGACATTGCGCGCGCGCGGGCTCTCTTCGTCGGGCTTGTAGAGCTGAACGGGGTCGTCACCGAGATCGGCGACGGCGTAACCGATGGTTTTCAGGCGATCTACCAAGCCTGCGGCGCGGAGCGCGGCGGGAGCGCCTTCGAGCCCAGCGGACATCGCGGCCGCGCTGGTAGGCGCACCGAGCAGAGCAATCTTGTTAGTCTGCCGGACAATCTTTACCGCCACGCACAGGCTCCTTCGTTTGATTTGGCCGGGGCCGGGTTTGCACCAGTAAACTTCCGCGGCGGCCGCGCCGGCCGAGACATTTTCGTTAGTGCGCAGCCTGCCGTGCGGCTAGTTCCGGCGGCAAGGTAAAGCGCACATCTTCGCGAATCAGATCCAGGTCGCGTTGATTCGTGAAGCCCAGGCTCGCCAGTCGCTGGCTGACTTGTTCGACCAAAATTTCGGGCGCGGACGCTCCGGCGGTTAGGCCAAGGGTTTTCACACCATCCAGCCAAGAACCGTCCACGTCGTTCGCGTCTTCGATCAGGCGCGCGGCAACCCCGGCGCGCTTGGCGACTTCCACCAGGCGATTGGAATTCGAGCTGTTGGCCGAGCCCACTACCAGGATCAACTGCACTTCGCGGGTGAGGGCTTCGACCGCTTCCTGACGATTTTGGGTGGCGTAGCAAATGTCATCGGAAGCCGGGCCGACAATCGTGGGGAAACGATGGCGGAGCTGCGCCACAATTTCCTGCGTGTCGTAAAGCGAAAGAGTTGTTTGCGTGAGGAAGGCGAGGCGATCCGGATCGGGGACGACAAGCTGATCCACTTCCTCGACGCTGCCCACAACGATGGTCTGGTCTGGAGCTTCACCGGAGGTGCCGACAATTTCCTGGTGGTCGCGATGGCCGATGAGGAGCAGGGTGCGGCCTTCGCGCGCGAACTTCAGGGCCTCCAGATGAACTTTGGTAACGAGCGGGCAGGTAGCGTCAATCACACGCAGCTGGCGTTCCTGCGCTTCGGTGCGCACACGCGGAGGCACGCCGTGGGCGCTGAAAACCAGGACCGCGCCGACCGGAACTTCTTCGATTGATTCGACAAAAATGGCGCCGCGACGGCGCAGCTGGTCCACGACGTAGCGGTTATGCACGATTTCGTGATGGACGTACACGGGATTGCCGTAAGCTTCCAGCGCGAGTTCGACGATATCCACTGCACGAACTACGCCTGCGCAAAAGCCTCGCGGGCGAACTCGTACCAGCGTCTTGGCTCCGTGATTCGTGCCGTTAATTTGGGTCAGACTCAATTCGTTCTCCGGAAATCCCTTTCATTTTACCTGAACACGCGCTTGGCGGCTACTTCGTTCGGTTGCAATGTGTTCGCTCCGGGTGGGGCAAATTCGCACGCTAGCTGTCGCGAGGCGAGGCCGCTCGCGCAGCGTCTAAGGCCTGTCGCTGGAGGGAGTGAAGTGGAAGGGGAGCGACAAGCCGAGCAAGTGCACGCGGGCGGTGTAGTCCACGGCCAGATGCACGGCCGACGATTCTCCCTCCAAGGTGTGTCGCACGGCCACCTGATTCGGATCGAGGACAATGTCCAGTTCTTTTGCTGCGCGAACGACGGAGTTGCGCAGGTCGTCATCGGTAGTTGGCGCAGATAATCCGATGTGTTCTGCGTTGCGCGAGGCCAAGTCGCGCAAGTCTTCTTCCAATTGTCGATCGGCGAGTTGGCAGGCGGCAACCTGCCAGCCGATGTTGACGGCTAAGGCGAGAACGGCGAGTCCGCTGATGAGTGTAATTTTTTTCATATGCGTCCGCCACGATGCCCCGGCGCAAAAAATGGGCCGGTCACGAGATTCTAGCGCAGCAGCGGATTGGATCGAGCGGGACGTGTCGGAATCGCCAATCGGTTTAGCGACGCGGAGCTGCGATTTCGCCTGCGTGATACTATCCCGCTTCACTGGGCGACGATGGGGGACGAAACATGCTGCTGCAGGGGCAGGTGGCGGTTGTGACGGGCGGTGGCCGCGGGATTGGCCGGGCCATTGCGAAGAAGTTTGCGGCGGCGGGCTCTTCGGTAGTGGTGAGCGCGCGCACGGAGAAGGAAATCGCGCAAGTAGCGCTCGAGATCCAGGACGCGGGCGGAAAAGCGGCCTATGTGGTGGGAGACGTATCGCGCGAGGCGGATTGCGAAAGGATGGTACGCGAAGCGCGCAACGCCTTCGGAGCGGTCCACATTCTGGTGAACAATGCGGGATTGCTGGGGCCGGTGGCACCGCTGGAGCAGGTGAGCGCGCGCTCCTGGGACGAAGTGATCGCGGTGAACTTGCGCGGGCCGTTTTTACTGTCGCGGCTGGTGCTGCCCGAAATGTATGCGCGCGGGTCGGGATCCATTCTGAACATCGTGAGCATTGCAGCGAAGGCCGCATTCCAATTGAATGGCGCGTATGCCGCGTCCAAGGCCGGGCTGATGGGATTGACGCGCACTCTGGCAGCGGAAGGCGCGCGCCAGGGAGTGCGAGTGAACGCACTCAGTCCAGGGCCGGTGCCGGAAACCTCAATGTCGCAAGAATTGGGGCGGGGGCTAGCGGAATATTTCCAGGCGGACAGCGAAAAATTATTCAAGCAGATGTGCCAGGGGATATTGCAAGGAAGGCCGCAGACAGCGGATGAAATAGCCGCCGCGGCCCTTTTCCTGGTTTCCGATCACGCGAGCGCGATTACTGGGCAGACTCTGAACGTGGATGGCGGAATGGCTTTCTACTGAGTTCTTCCAGACCCGCATAGCTGCGGCGCGCAACTGCGGCGCTGAAATGGACACCCGCTTCCATCCAATCGAGTCCGCGTTCACCGATGGCGCCGACGAGATAGATAATCCCGCCCAGAACCATCAGGACTGCGAAGCCCAGCACAAAGAGCAATTCGGCAGCGACTAATTCCCGTACGAGATAGACCTGGAGAATGAGGAAGATTCCCAGCATGGACAGAAGGCCCTTGCGTACTTTCGCCTTTTCGATCAGCCCCATCAGCCGCGTCTGCAACTTCGTAAGATGCGTTTTCATGATCCTCCGACCCTCACGGGAGTAGATGCACGGAGGTATCCAAATGAATCACGCGTAAGTCATTGAAAAATCGATAGTCAGCGGAAGGTTTGGCGCGATAAATCGACTCAAAAAGGAAAATGGTTTCTTTATGCCGGCGCGAGCTAGTGCGAGGCAACGCTAAAGGCTGTAGACTTTTTTTGTCACTTAGTTTCGCCCGCGCCAGCGTTTACTGCATTCGCTAACCAAAGCATAGCCGAATTGCGTTTCGTGTTTTGGCGATCAGCGTCCTTCGAATGGATAGCGATCTTGCGCGAGCACAGCTTCTGCTACGCGCCTGCGAATCGCGATCGTATCAAGGGGAGCGTGTTTCGAGAAGCGGCGCAGAACGGCTAGCTGGGTGATGAGTGTATCGCCCTCGGCGATGGCTGTGAGCGCTGTGCGGGCATCTTTTTCGACGCGGTCCATGGCGTCGTAAATGAAGGCGCGGGCGGCGTCGCACATTACGCTGGCGGCTTCTCCGCGGGCAGCGCTGGCCTTTTGCGCGCGGCGCAGCGTGGATTCCATGGCGTAAACGTCCATCACGATATTGGCGAGGGAAGCCACGATTTCCTGCTGTTCGGCGAGCTGTTCGCGGAATTTCTGCATGGCGGTGCCGGCAGCGAGCAGAAAAATCTTCTTGGCCTGCTCGAGCGATTTTTCTTCCTCCGCGAACGGGCCCGTGGGCGCTTCTTCGAACGAAGGTCCGGCGAGGACTTCTTCACCCAGCTTCAGCGCCGCGGGAATCAGCGGGAGGACGCCACCGAGCGCGCGTTTCATTAACATCTGGATGATCAACATGCGATTGATTTCGTTGGTGCCTTCGAAAATGCGGTTGACGCGGGAGTCGCGATAGGCTCGGGCCACAGGATAATCTTCATGAAAACCGTAACCGCCGAAAATTTGCACGCCTTCGTCCACGACGTAATCCACCATTTCGCTGCCTGCCACTTTGCTGATGGAGCTTTCGATGGCGTATTCCTCGAGCACTTGCATCGCTTGCTTGGTTTTGTCGTTGCCCGCATCAGGACTGGACACCGCGGCTTCGATCATTCCCGCGGAACGATAGACTTCCGATTCGATCGCGTAAATCTGGATGGCCATTTCGCCGAGCTTGGCTTTGATAAGGCCGAAATCGCAGAGACGCTTTCCGAAGGCGCTGCGCTCCTTGGAATATTTCGCGGAGGCTTCCAGGATTTTCTTGGCCCCGCCGATGCAATAGGCACCCAGGCTGAAGCGGCCGGCATTCAGCGTGTTGAAGGCGACGACATGGCCGCGGCCAGGCTCGTGCAGGAGATTTTCCCTGGGGACCGGAGAATTATCGAAAAAGATGGGAGTGGTGGAGCTGCCTTTGATGCCCATCTTTTTTTCTTCGGCGCCGGCGGTGAAGCCTGGCGTGCCGCGTTCAACGATGAAGCAGGAAAATTTCTCGCCGTCAATTTTGGCGAAGACGACGTAAACGTCGGCGAACCCGCCGTTGGTGATCCACATTTTCTGGCCGTTCAGAATGTAGTTCTTGCCGTCGGGCGAGAGGACGGCGCGCGTGCGCGACGCCATCGAATCGGAGCCTGCTTGCGGCTCCGAGAGACAGTAGCAGGAAAGCAATTCGCCGCTGGCGATTTTCGGGAGATATTTCTTTTTTTGTTCTTCGGTGCCGAAGTAGACGATGGGCACAGTGCCGATGCCGGAATGGCCGCCGTGGGAGACGGCGAACGAGCCGTAGCCGGCGAGTTTTTCGGCGAGGATCGCGGCGGAAATTTTGTCCAGGCCCGAGCCGCCGTAGGCTTCGGGAATGCCGCCACCGAGCAGTCCGATTTCTCCGGCTTTTTTGAGCATCTGGGCCATGAGATGTTCATCTTTGTGCGCTTCGAGCTCGGGGATCGCAGGCATCACTTCTTTCTGCACGAATTCTTCGGCGGTTTGGCCTATGAGGCGCTGGTCATCGGAAAAATCGGCGGGGGTGAAGACATCCTCGGGGCGGACGGGGGTGAGAAGGAATGCGCCGCCGCGATTGAGGACCTGCGAGACTGGTGCCGTGGCCATACGTGCCTCCCAGCAATGGAATGAACGCGCTCACGCATTCTCTCGCGCATTTTCGATTAGCACAATAGGCCAGCGGTTATGGCACAAGGTCGCGCCGGCCGGGGGGCGTATGGAGGTCCAAGGTTCCTCCTGCCGCGTGCGTAGTGGGGAGCCAGGCGTCAATCGCTGAAAGTGCGCACTCGAGCGAAACAGACGATAACGCGGTACATAACACGGTCCTGGACCAGAAAGCGTGTCTGCGCAAGATGCCGGTTTCCTCCGCGCTGAATTCGTAAATTGCGCGAGGGCGGGATGCATTTGCTGCGGACTTCAATGGGAGAGGTGTGGTCGGGGCGGGTTTTGCGTTTACAATGCCGCCGCGCGGATTCTGCGTGACGATTGATTCGCTAAACGGCGCCTTGGCATGACTGACGATGGAAGGCGCGAGCGGAACGATTGAGGCGCAGCTGTGGTTTTCCACATACGGACTGCCACAGGAGCGTGGGACTGAGCTCCGAAACGCAGTGGAATGCGCAATCTCAGAAAATTCTGAAGCCAGAGGAGAACGAGCGTGGCAAATCCGGTAGTGCATTTCGAAATTGGATGCAAGGACAGCAAGGCAACGCAGGAATTCTACGCAGAATTATTCGAGTGGAAGATCGCCGAGGCTGGGCCTGCGGCGATGATTGACGCGGGCAAGGGGCCCACGGGGCACATCACCGCGCTGGGGCACGAGCCTTTTCACTATACGATTTTCTACGTCGAAGTGGATGACGTGCAGGACTACATTGATAAGGCAACGAAGCTGGGAGGAAAGATGCTGGTGCCGCCGGTGCCAATTCCTAGCGGGACGTTTGCGTGGATACAGGATCCGGCGGGAAACACGGTTGGGTTATGGAAACCTGCTGCGAAGTAAGTTCACGAGGAGGAATTTGCTCATGCGCAAAGCTGGAATGATGCTGGGGTTCGTGATGCTGGTAGCGATGGTGGGAATTCGTTTGCGGGCGCAGCAGTCTCCGAGCAATAAGCCCGCCAGCCCGCCGGCGATGCCAGCGCCGCAGCCCGGGCCGGAAATGCAGCAGCTGAATTTTTTAGTTGGCGATTGGACGATGGACGGTGAGTACTTTAAATCGCCGATGACTGGGAACGGCGCAAAGCAAACGGGGTGGTACAAGGCGCATCCGGGGCCCGGCGGGTTTTCGATCATCGCGGATTTTGAAGCAGACAGCACACTGGATAACGAGATCGGGCACGAACTGCTGACGTGGGATCCGAAGAAGGACGCCTACACCACGGTGACGGTGGGGAATGGTTTTCCGGGAGCGATTATCGGGATCGCGAAATGGGAAGGCGACCGCTTGGTGACGCAGACTGAATTTGGCACGATGCATCTGCGGGCCGCGTATTCGCATATTGGGGAGAAAACCATTCAGATCGAGGAGTCGTATCAGACGGGGGATGCGCCATATCAATTGATCTGGAAGGCCAGCGCGACCAGGAAATAGGGTCGGCGACGGCGAGCTAACGGCAACGGCTGCCCGGTTCGATGAACCTCAACCGGCCGCTACACAGTCAGGGGCAAGTCTCGAGTCTTCGGTTAGGCGAGGCGCTCGAAAATGCCGGCGGCGCCCATGCCACCACCTACGCACATGGTGACCATGCCGTAGCGGGCGTTGCGGCGTTCCAGTTCGCGCAGGATGGTGGCAGTGAGTTTTGCGCCGGTGCAGCCGAGAGGATGGCCTAGGGCGATGGCGCCGCCGTTTACGTTGACGCGCGCGGGGTCGATTCCCAACAGTTTGATTACGCTGAGAGCTTGCGCGGCAAAGGCTTCGTTTAGTTCGATTACGTCAATCTGATCCAACGTCAATCCCGCAAGTTTCAGCGCTTTGGGAATTGCGAATACCGGACCGATGCCCATTTCTTCGGGGGGACATCCGGCTGTGGCAAACGAGACGAAACGCGCGAGCGGTTTCAGTCCTAGCGAGCGGGCGCGATCGGCGCTCATCACAACCGAAGCGGCGGCGCCGTCGCTGGTCTGCGAGCTGTTCCCTGCTGTCACTACGCCGTGCGTGTGAAACGCGGGCTTCAATTTCGCCAGAGCTTCAAGCGATGTGTCGGCGCGCGGGCCTTCGTCCGTGTCGAATGAAACTTTCACGGTTTTGGGCTTCGACGCCGTGGCTGCGCCGGCCGCAGCAGCTTCCAGGACGGTGTAACTCACTTCCACCGGAACGATTTCATCTTTGAATTTTCCGGCGGCGACGGCGGCGAGCGCCTTTTGATGGCTGGCTAGCGAGAATTCATCGGACTGCTGGCGCGTGACGCCGTATTTCTTCGCCAGATTTTCCGCGGTGAGGCCCATGTTCAGATACGTGTCCGGATGGTTGTCGGTGAGCCATGGATTCGGTGAGATTTTATTCCCGCCCATGGGAATCATGGACATGGATTCGGCACCACCCGCGACAGCGACTTCTGCGCCGCCGGCAATGATCCGCTCGGCGGCGAGAGCGATGGCTTGCAGGCCAGAGGAACAGAAGCGGTTGATGGTCATCGCGGAGACAGTGACCGGCAGGCCCGCGCGCAGCGATGCGATGCGGGCCACGTTCATGCCCTGCTCGGCTTCGGGAGTAGCGCAGCCGATGATGACGTCTTCGATTTCGGCGGGATCGAGGCCTTTGGCGCGGCTGATGGCTTGTTTGATGGCGGTCGCGGCCAGATCGTCAGGGCGAGTGGCGCGCAGAGTGCCGCGGCCGGCTTTGCCTACGGCGGTGCGCACGGAACTAACGATGACGGCTTCACGCATGGTTGTTTCACCTCGAGCGACGCAATGCGGCGTTGATGAACTCTATATTGGATGCAGCAGCGGCCAAAAAGCAACAGGGAGACGTTCGTAGAGTTCATAGGCACAGCGGAAAAACACTGATGAATACTGTTTTAGGCCGGGCGTGAAGAAAGGCGAGTCGCGCGGCGGACGCGAGGGCCCTTCGAGGATCGAAGAGTGATCCCCGCCTGTGGCAGGCCGGCTTCTCCGCTTCGCTCCTCAGGATGACGGGTGCTCCGCTGCGCTCGATGGCAACCGAGCCGGATGGCGGCTAGCGGTTGCCGCTGAACTTTAGCGTCACTAACATTTGGATCGAGATTGGCTGCCCGTTTAAGGTGCTCGGCTCGTATTTCCAGCGGCGCAGCGCTGCCAGTGCGGCGCCGCGGAGCAGGGCCGGACCCGAGACAATTTGCATATTCACCACGCTGCCCTTGTCATCGATCGTCGTTTTCACCACTACGTCGCCCTGAATGCCGGCTTGTCTTGCCACGAGCGGATATTCGGGCATTACGCGAGTGACCAGGCGCGGCTCTTTCACGTTGCCGCCGACCTTGACGGCGCCTTCCTGCTGCAGTTCCGGAGCCGCTGGCGCGGCAACGCTGGAGGAAACGATTCCGGAGAGAGTGCCCGTGTTCGAAGAGTCTTGAGCGGAGGCAGCATCCAAGGAAGGCGCCTGAACTGTCTGATCCGCGTCGCCTCTTTGCGTAGACAGAGGATGATTTTCCGATGCGCCCTTGATCGTACCGGGCGCGAGATTCGACGCAGGCTTCGGAATAATTCTGGGACCCTCGCTGGGTGAAACGTTGCCATTCACGGTTATAGCAGGATTGAGCGCGGGCGCCTGGGCTACGATCGCCGCGGGATGAGTCGCGGAATTATGCGCAGGCGCAACTTCCGGTGCACTGGGTTCGGCAGCGGGAGTTTGAAACGCCAGTGGCTGCGGAACCGCGGGTGAATTCGAATTGGCTGCGGCACTGCGCGCGGGTGCCGCGCTGTGCGGGCGGAAATACAGGACGCCGCCGATGACGGTGGCGAACAGCACAGTGACGCAGGCCGCGATCAGCATCCAACTATTACCGCGCGGAGCGCTGGGTTGATCCGCGCCCGGTTCCTGGCCGGCATCGAGGCGCGCGCCGAAGGCGTCAACCGAAACTGCGTGGCTGCCGCTCAGAGATGCGCCGCCGCTAAAGCTGCCGAAAACGGCGCGCGAACTTTGCGCTGGAGCATCCACGGAGGCGGGGGTGGCGTGCTCGGCCGTAGCGACCGCGTCTGCTGCTTCGGCTGGCAGAGCGACTGCGATTCCGCGCTGGACATGGAGCTGGTCCCCGCGCAGTTCGGTCATGGTCAGAGAGGGCGGCGGAGCCGCTGCTTGCGGCGCGGCCAGCAAATCGATAGGCGCGATGGAATGCGCGTCGTGCGCGGGCGCGATGGGCAAGGATTGCGCAACGCGTTCGGCGGCCGGGACAAGAGTGGACGAAGCGAACGGCTGCACTTTTTCCTGCGTGCCAAATGAAGCGAATGTCGGCTCGGGTTTGCCGGGCGCAGCCGGGCTCACTGGCGCGGGCAGATGGAATGCCGTTGGAGCAATTGGCGCGGCGGGCGGCTGCACAGGCGTCGTCGCAGCCTGCGGCAGCGGTGCCACGAAAGGTGGGGGCACGATTACAGCCGGCGGAGCTGGCGGCGCCACGAAAGGCGCGGGTGTGGACACGGCCTGCACGGGCGCGGGATTTCTTAAAGCTTCGGAAATTACTGCGGGAGCCGCTGGCGGAACTGCGGGCGCGGGCTCAACAGTCTGCGCGGGCCCCTCGGATGGAAAATGAACGCCCCAATATCCGGGTTGCGCGTGGGTGAATTCCACTTCGACGTAGCCCTGCATATTGGAGAAGGTGCGGACTTTGACGACGCGGCAGATGGCGTCCTGGCGCGTCTTTAGATTCGTGACGACCAGCATTTGGCTGACGGTGACCGCGGTGGACATTCTTAGCACGCCACCGTGCGGAAACACGATCATCGTGCCGGTTTCTTCTTCGAAAGGCTCCGTGTGCGGAGCGACGCCGCGGGCCACTTCAGTGACGCGCGAGCCGTGAACCTTTACGGGGACTTCGAGCGAAAGCGCGTCGGCACGCAAAGCCGCGCCGGTGGTTGTCGCGGTTTTCGGCGGAGCGCTGCTGGGCGCTGCCGCGGTTTCCGTGGCTGAATTTGCAACGTCGAGTGAATCTTTGATGAGTGGCGCCATAGTCCTCACCGGCAGTAGTACGCCGTCCCCCGAAAATAAAACGTAAAGCCCGTAATCAGTGAATTTTCGCGGGCTGTGGCAGTACGCGCCATAGTACTTTGGTACCTGGGGGAGAGCGTTTTAGGCACCAAGCTCGGTGGAGAAGAAGGGGCGAAAGTGCGGAGCGGGTGCGGGCAGAGTCAGCGCGAGCGCGCAGCTTGCGACGATCCGAGCGCACCAGGGGAAATTATTGGCGCGCGGGAGCCGGACGCGGGCGTTTCGCTCGAGGCGGCGCAGTCGAAGCGAACTATTTTCGCTTGACGGGAATGAAAACTGGAACTGGCGGCGTAACTTTGTAAACTTTTGAGAAATCGCGCTGGTTCACGGCGAAGCCTACGCGGTCGCGTGAATCGAGATAGAGCAGCGGCTGGCCTACCGGCACGCCCATGAAAGTTTTCACGTAGGGCATGGTGTAGGACCTGTTCTCAATCTTCACCGTGATCTTTTCCTCGAGCGCGTAGCCTAATTTTTTGAATTCGTCGCCGGAAATATTCGTGATGAGGCTGCCGAAGGGGTCGTCGAGGCCGATCACTTCACCGCTGATTCCTTTTGCGTCCAGTGTCGCGGTAGGCGGATTCAGGCGGACCAGCACGTCCACGGCTGGGCCGGCTTGGGTCCAGTCTTCGCCCATGGCGAGATGTGCGGCTGCGGGCGAAAAAATATCGCGGCCGTGGAAGGTGGAGGAAATTTTGTCGCCGATCATCCAGGTGGGATTGGTGATTTCGCGCGCGCCTTCCATCCCGTCCGCATCCACGATGGGAGTCATCAGGCCGTTATCGGGGACTACGAAGTATTGGCCTTTTTTTGTTTTCACGATGATCGCTTTGCGCGATGTGCCTACGCCTGGATCAACGACGATTACGAAGACCGTGCCGGCGGGATAGTAGGGCGTTACGCCTTGGAGCAGGCGCGAGGCTTCGCCGATCTGGTAGGGCGTCACCAGGTGCGTGATGTCCATGATACGGGCGTCGGGGGCGATGCTGATCATTACGGCTTTGCAGATCGCTACGGCGTCGTTGGCTACGCCGAAGTCGGTCATGAAGACGATGCTGGGGCGGGTGGCGGACTTTTTTGCAGATTCGTCTGGATGCGTCGCCGTAGTGGCGCAGCCCATGATGGCAACACACAGCGCGGACATTAATAGGAGTGAGAGGACGGCTGGGCGGGTGTCGCGGAATCGCAAGGGTTCTCCTTTGCATGAACGCGGCATGGGTGTTTTCATTTTTGGCATGCGATGGGCAGAGATTATAACCCACGCCAGCGAATTGCCGAGCCACCGATCAGCGCGCGGGCTGGGGTCTTTTGCGATATTGCTCGTAGAGGTCGCGATGCTTGTTGTCGGTGCTCGTGAGCTGACCTTTGATGAAGAGATAGCGGACTTGAGTTTGCAGTTCCAGTGGGTCGCCGTTGGTTACGATCAGGTTTGCTAATTTTCCGGGCTCGATGGTGCCGATTTGATCTGCCAAGCCGAAAATTTGCGCGGCGTTGAGCATCACGGCTTTCAGGGCTTCGTCGTGCGGCAAGCCATAGGCTACTGCGGTGCCGGCAAATTGCGGCAGACGGCGCGAAAAGGCTGTGGCGAAACTGGAAAACGCGAATGGAATTCCGGCGGCGAATAATTCTGAGGGTTCGGTGTATGGTTTGTCGTAGGGAGTGTCTTCCTGTTCGGGAAGGCGATTGGTGGGAGCTAGCACGACGGGAATTTTCTTTTCTTTCAGCAGGTCTTTCACTTTCCAGGCTTCAGCGCCGCTGCCGAGAATCATTTTTAGATTTTGTTTGCTGCAGAAATCCACGGCATTACGGATGTCGCGGGCCTCGTCGGCGACCACCAGCACGGGCAACTTCCCTTCCACGACCGGAACGAGCGCTTCGAGTTTGAGGTCACGTTCGTAGAGCGCAGGCGAACCTATTTCTTTGGCCTGGGCGTAGTGGCGCGCGCGATCGAGCCAGTCGCTGAGGGCGTTGATGGATTTGTCGTATTCCTTTTTAACGTCGGCGTACGGCTTTTCTTTCACGCTGAAGCTTGCGAAATCGAAACTGGTCGTCTGGATGCTCGGCCAATTGATGACCATCGCGACGGAGCGATTGATTTCCATCTCGTCCATGGTCCATCCGGCAAGATTGAAGGCCGAGGCTTGGCCGGCGATGAGGCCGCCGCTTGCTAAGTCGAGGCTGGCGGTGCCGGGCGCGGCGATTACGGCGGTGATGCCGCTCGCACGAGTGACGGGAATGTGGGCGCTGGCGGGATTCACGGCGGTGGCGGCGACGAGCTCGGGATTGTATTCACCGAGTTCGCTGACGTCCACGGTGGCGCTGACGGCGCTGACTTCGTTCAGACCGACCTGGGTAACCGGATCGAACATGCCGGGATAAACCTCCAGGCCGGTCGCGTCGATGACCTGGGCGTCTTGCGGAATCGCAATCTGGGCTCCGACTGCAGCGATTTTACCGTCGCGGATGACGACTGTGCCGTTCTCGATGGGCCCGCCGGCCAGCGTGAAAACTTTGCCGCTTTTGATTGCGTAGGTGGTAGTGGCGGTGGTTTGCGGCGACGCGGGAATCGCCAGCGTCGCCGCTAGAACCAGGGCCATCGCGGCGCGGGAGCTGAGGTTTAGCATTTTCTTCATCGCGAGCCCCCTGTGGTGGTGGTTATGGTGGCGCTAGCGCTGTCGATCGCGGTGCCGCTTGCGTCCTGCGACGGTTTCCTATTCTGGCTGGGCTTCTTGTCGGGCTTCTTGTCGGGCTTCTTCTCGGGATTTTCTTCGGACTTCTTGTCGGCGGCCTTCTTTTCTGCGGCGGCTTTCTTCTCTTTATCGAGCAGGGACTGCTTTTCCGCTGCTAGCGTCGAGCGTTGGGCGAGGTCACGATCGCGATCGAAATAAACCTGGCCGTCAATCAGAGTCTTTTGCACCACGGCGTAAACGCTGAGCGGGTCGTGATTGTAAATGGCCAGGTCGGCGTCCTTGCCTACGTCAATCGACCCGGCGCGCGCGTCAATGCCCAGTTGAATCGCGGGATTCAGAGTTATCAGCTTGAGCGCGTCGTTCGCCGAGAGGCCGCCGTATTTCATGGTCTTTGCCGCTTCCTGATTCAGCTGACGGGCTTCCTGTGCGTCGTCGGAATTTACGGAAACGATCACGCCGCGTTCGGCCATCAGAGCGGCGTTATAAGGGATGGCGTCGGACGCTTCCATTTTGTAGGCCCACCAATCGGAGAAGGTGGAACCGCCCGCGCCGGATGCGGCGATTTCGTCGGCGATTTTGTAGCCTTCGAGCACGTGCTGGAAGGTGCGCACCTTGAAGCCGAATTCATTGGCCACGCGAATCAGCATCAGGATTTCGTCGGCGCGATAGCAGTGGGCGTGGACGTAGCGTTTGCCTTCCATAACCTCGACGAGAGGATCGAGGCGGACATCGCGGCGCGGCGGGATGAGATTTTGTTCGCCGGCGGATTTGCGCTGCTCGTAATCGTCCCATTGTTTTTTGTATTCGCGGGCTTCGATGAAGGCCTGGCGGATGACTTCTTCGACACCGAGCCTGGTGCCGGGATAGCGCGGCGTGACGCCCGGGGGCGAGGGAAAATTAGAATGCTTGGGATTTTCGCCGAGCGCGAATTTTATTCCGGGGAGCGCGCCTTGAAATGGGAGGTCCGCGGCGGGTTTGCCCCAGCGGAGTTTGATGACGACGGTCTGCCCGCCGATAGGATTGGCGCTGCCGTGCAGAACGTTTGCGGCGGTGACGCCGCCGGCGAGGTCGCGATAAATGTCAATGTCATCGGGATTCAGCACGTCTGCGATGTTGGCCATGGAAGAGACAGCGGGGCCGGCTTCGTTGACGCTGCCGTCCACGGCAATGTGCGAGTGGCAATCAATGATGCCGGGCATGACGAACTGGCCGGATGCGTCAATTATGGCCGCGCCTTCGGGGGCTCTCAGGTCTGCGCCGACCGCGGCGATTTTCCCGTCGCGGATCAGGATTGAGCCGTGTTCGATATTTCCGTGGCTGACGGTGAGGACTGTGGCGTTTTGAATGAAGATGGTGCCGGGATTTTGCGCGCGGGCGGTTCGCGGCGCGACGGCTGCGAACGCTGCAAGGATGGCTGCGCCGCGGAGGATTTTGCGATTCATCGGCCCACTCCTTCGGCTTGCTGCGATTGCTTGGAGCGTGCGCCGTCGTTATCGTCCGCGGATTCTTTGTCGCCGGATTTTTCCGGCGGAGCTGGTTCGTGGATCACGAACCAGCGGCCGTCCACGAAAACATGTTTTACTTTTGTTTTTTCGTTGAACAGGTCGCCATCGGTGATAGTGAGATTTGCGATTTTCCCCGGTGTGATGCTGCCGAGGCGATCGCTGAGGCCCAAAATATCGGCGGCGTCCAGAGTCAGGGCCTGCAGGGCGGCGTCTGGCGCGAGGCCGGCGTCGGTGGCTCTCTTCAGATTTTTGAAAATGTCCTTCGGCTCGCTGAGTCCGCCGGAGTACAGCGCGAATTTGACGCCGGCTTTGGCGAGCGCCGCGGGGGTGCCGGGAGCGCGATCGCGGAAGCGGAGTTCGCGCAAAGTTTGTTCAGCTTCGGGGTCGCCGTCTTTGGCGCGCTCCGGCCATTTCAGGCTGACGAGCACGGGGATTTTGCTAGCCGCCAGTGCGGCCGCGACTTCGTATCCTTGCTGGCCGCCGTAGAGGACCGCGCGGATCTTCCATTCATTCGTGAGGCGTATCCCGCGCACGAGCTGAACTGAATTATTCGCGGGGAGCAGGACGATTTCGTTATTCTGCAGCGCTCGGCTGAGTATGAATTCCGTGCGATCGTAGGCGATGCGTTCGGACTTCGTGGGATTCGCCTGGTAAATCGGCTCAGCTTGCGCGTACCAGGCAGTGTCGTCGAGAACCTGGCGGACGTAGGCGATGGTGCCCATGAGCGAATCCGGAAAACCAAAAAATCCGCCGACAGGCTTGAAAGATACGGGCACGGTCGCGCGCGGGCGGACGGCGAAATCTCCGGCCCGTTCGCCGCCAAGATCAATCACGCTGGCCTGTCCGGGAAATATTCCGCCGTCCGGGACACTCAGCGCGGTGGTAAATCCGGCATTGCGCCAGGATTCGATGCGCTTGTCGTCGGTCTTGAGTTCGTCGGCGGCAACGCGCCAGGGAGTCGTGGCCGGGCGATCTTCTGGGCCGGAGGCTGCGGAACCTGCGCCTGGTTTTTTGGCGGCGGCGTCGTCTTGGGCGAGGCCGATATTGGTTCCGGCATCAATCAGGCCGGGATAAACCGTGAGGCCCGTGCCATCAATCACCCAGGCTTCGGGAGGAATCGTGACGTTCGTTCCGACGGATTGGATCAGGCCCTTGGCGATGACGACCGTGCCGTTCGCGATGACGGGGCCGGAAACCGGAACGATGCGCGCATTCTTTATCGCAAAATAGCGCGGTTCGCCACCTTCGCCGCGCGCTGCGCAGACCCAGCCGAGCCACACGGCAGCACACACGGCGAGCAGAACCAGCGGAACATGACGGCGATGCGAGCGAAGCTTCATTTCACACCCCTCCAGCCTCTGTGCAAAGTGATGGATCTGCAGGCCGATGATGGCGGCGCGCAGCGGAATTAAAAGCGCCTGATGCTAGCGGCACTCTCAGGCGAACGCAAGATGTTTACATCGCCGCTGCGCACGATCGAATCTTTGCCGCGACAGCGACGGCGCACGACAGGTGCCGCTAGCCATCGATCCCGCACCGCGGGATCCACGGATGAACCACGCCGCAACACGATTCACAAAGATCACGTCCACGGCGCACAGCAGTACGGCGAGCACGGACGAGAGATCAATAACCCACACTCGCTAGGGATTCAGACGTGCGCAGACGCGATGGGTTACCAGGGCATTTGCGAATCGGGAAGGAATTCCGCGGTGAGGCCGCCGCGTGGTTCTGTGCGACGACCCCGCCGAGAGAAATGAATGAAACGCTACACCCTCCAGTTAGAACTGGCGGATGAGTGTGCCGTTCGCTACGCGGCTGTTGTCAATATCGAGCAGCAATTCGGTATTGCTGTCGACCTGGTAGTAGACCAGGCTGAAGTTCGCGGTGACACCGCCGGACGAGGAGTTGACTTGCGCGGTGCCCCGGCCGTTGGCGGCAACAGCATTCAAGATGCTGGTGGAATTCACCGGCAGCCCGGGGAATGGTCCGCCGTTGTTGATGTCCAGCGTTCCAGTCAACGTGGTGCTGTTATTGACCAGCCCGAGCTGTCCGGTGATGTCCTGCTCAAAGGCCGCCTGAGATTTCGAGGAGCCGACGCCCGAGAGATTCAAGGCGAAGCTTCCCTGCACGGTGCTGACGCCTCCGCGCTGGTAAGCCGTGCCGCTGGCGCCGTCCACGTTGTTGTTGGTGTCAATTTCGACCAGCTCGGCTCCGGTGTTGGCAGCCGTGGCAAAGGTGTAGGCCGCAAATAATACGGTGCCCTTGCTGGTGGTGAGAGAAAGAGTGAAGCGAGCCGGGACGTTTCCAGAAGTTGTTACGTTGGCATAATTGCCCGTAGTGATCGTGGCGTTGCTCTGCGCGCCGGCGCCACCGCTGTTGTTGATGTCGAGCGTGCCGCCGCTGCTTATCGTAGCGCCACTGATCGCGAAAACCGCGCCGCCGGCGTAGGGAGCGTTGTTCGCGGCTCCGCCGAAGGTGAGAGCGATTCCGCCATTGAGCGGAGTGGTATTTTGAGGAGAACTAAAGGCCTCGCCGTAGAGAACATACGTCTGTCCCGGATCGATCTCGATCAGTTTCAGGTGAGTTTGATCGATCATATAGTACGCAAAATTGAGGGTGGCCAAGGGCGTGGAGTTCATGGTGATGGTGCCGCGCCCGAAAGAGTCCGGAGCGGTATACAGGCCGCTGACGGTGATGTCGTTGGTGACGACCGTGAAGACGTTAGAGTTGAGAGGTACGTAGGTGAGATCTTGAGCGTTCACGGGCGAATTAGGATTGTTGACCGGAATGGAATTGTTGCTAGCCAGAAACGTGCCGGCCACTGTTACCGGATTGCCGAATTCGTCGATGCCGAAGTAGGAGTACGCGAACCTGCCGTTGAGCGGCGTGGCGAACGCGGTGGGATTCTGCGCGTCCAGAGTGCCGCTGCCGGTCAAGGACGTGTCAAAATCGATTAGTAAGGCGTGTTGATTGGTGGCCAGTGTGGCTTGCAAGGTGAATGACGCCGCGACGTTATTGCCCGCCGTTGAGAGCGGCAGCAAAATGGAAACTCGTCCATCCAAGGGTCCGACCTGAAAGGTGCCGCCCGACAACACCGGAATATCCAGGGCCGTTCCGGCCACGACGGTATTGAGGTCAATCTCGCCACCGGTGATCATTCCGGAGTTAGAGCTGGCAGACCCGCTGGTCTGAAAACTGCCGGCAACATCCACTGGGGCACCCTCCTGAAAATCTACCCCAGTGAACGCCACTGCGTAGGATCCCGTTCCCGAAGTGGTCGTTGTGAGGGACGCAGAGGAATACAGAACGGTAGCCGTGGAAGTGCCGGAATTGCCGCCCGCGGCGGCGCCGATCGTCACCGAGCCGCCGGTGGGAGGCGAAAGCGGCGCAGTGTAATTTCCATTGCCATCAATCACCCCGTGGCATTGCGTGACGGTGCCAACCGGCGGCGCGACGCAATCACCGAAGGCGACTCCGTTGACAGTCCAAGTAACGCCGGCGCTGGGCGTAGCGGTGAAGGACTGCAGGCCGCCAGCGGGAATGGTGAGCGCGGCCGGATTGACGACCAAAGTTTGCGCCGCGACGACGCTTACGGTAGCGGTGCCGGTGTTGGAACCGGAGGTGGCGGTAATCGTCACGCTGGCTGGAGCAGTGGGTGCGGTAAAGACGCCCGTGCCGTCGATGGTGCCGCCGCTGGCGGTCCAGGTAACGGAAGTGCTCGCGCCGTTGAGAAAAGCAGAAAATTGCGCGGTCTGGCTGACCGGCACGCTGGAGGAGCCGGGAAGCACTACCAGATCGTTGATCGTAGGATGATTGCCGCCGCCCCCGCCACTGCTGCAAGCAGATAAAGTGAACATGGCTACAGCGGCTATTGCCAGTAACGTAAAAAAACGATTGTTCCTTCGCATCAGAATTCCCCCGTTGGCATCATCCTGTGATGACCGAGTGGGCTCGGTTTTCAGAGCCCCTCTTATAATCGCGAACAACTACATTTGCGGAGAACGCCCAAGCAGCGGCCGCCGCGACAATGCGCCTCTTAAACAAACCGCACGGCTGCTGATTCCCGATTCTCTCCGCGGCTGCGATGGTCTCGAGCCATCGGCAGGCAACGCGCGGAGTTCGGATATTCTGTTTCGCAAAAACGATGGAAAAAGTTCCATCCCTTCGAGCACAACCCCGGTTCACAAAAGTACGCGATATTCAAAAACTTAGATACAGTTCGCCGCAAATAGGTTTCTCCGCTGGATACCAACACCGCGCGGGCGTGAAAGTTGCGCGGCGGGGCCGATGCAGGCGTGATTTTCCTGGAAAATCAATTGCGCAGTGGTTTTCCCGTCTTCAAAGTGTGGGCGATGCGCTCCTGCGTCTTGCGCTCGCCGCACAGGCTGACGAAGGCTTCGCGCTCGAGATCCAAGACGTATTGCTCGGGCACGATCTGCGGCGCAGTGATGGCGCCGCCCGCGAGAATGTTTGCCAGTTTGCGGCCCACGGCGCCGTCGTATTCCGAGGCGTAGCCGCCGCGAATCATCATGTGGATGGCGAGCTTCGCGCCGGTAAGAAATTCTTCACCGAGCACGCGAATTTGTGCGGGCGCGGGTGGATGATATCCCGCGCGAAGCAACGCGAGAGCTGTTTGCTTGGCGTCTGCGATCTGGCGGTCGCGATTCATGGCGATGAGATCGGATGGGCGCAGGTAGCCCAGCGAGCGCGCGTCTTCGCCGCTGGTGGAAACTCTGGCCATGGCGATATTTTCGAAGACAGGCTTCAGCGCATGGAAGAGGTCGAGATCTTCGCCGCCGGCGGAGTGTTCGTTCGCGCGGATCAGCATTTCTTTCGTGCCGCCGCCGCCGGGAATCAGGCCGACGCCGGTTTCCACCAGGCCCAAGTACGCTTCCGCGGCGGCGTGAATGCGCGCAGCGTGCAGGCTGATTTCGCAGCCACCGCCCAGAGCCATGCCCTGTGGCGCGGCGACGATGGGACGCGGCGCGTACTTGATGGCCATGTTAACGCGCTGAAATTGGCGCACGGCCATGTGGATATCGTCCCACTCGCCTTCTTGCGCGCTGATCAGGACGAGCATCAGGTTCGCGCCTACGGAAAAGTTGGCGGCTTGATTGCCGACGACCATGGCGTCGAAGTCTGAGCTGAGCCGGGCGATGCCGGCGTGAATCATGGCGACCAGATCGCCGCCGATGGAATTCATCTTGGAGTGGAATTCGCAGCAGAGGACTCCGTCGCCCAAGTCAATGAGGCTCGCACCGGCATTTTCCTGAACGACGCCGCTGCGATCTTTCAGCGATTTCAGGATGAGGATTCCGGGTGGCTCGGGAACGGGCTTCAGGGACTGCGCGGCAAGATCGAAATAGCGCGCGGTTCCCTTCTCCGATTGGTAGAAGGATTTCACAGGCGAGTCCAGGACTTTGCGCACGAGTGGCGGCAATTCCTGGCCGTCGCGCTCAAGAGCCTTAGCCATGCGCTCGACGCCGACGGCATCCCAGACTTCGAATGGGCCCAGTTCCCAGGCGAAGCCCCAGCGGACGGCGCGATCCAGCTCCACTACGCTGTGAGAAATTTCCGGCATGCGACGCGCGGCATACAGGCACGTCTGGCTGAGGCTGGACCACAGCAGGCGATTCGCTTTGTCGCCGGTTTTTCCGTCGCCCTTGCCATCCAAAGCCGGCGCCAACAGAGCGCGCAGACGTTCTCTGGTGTCTTCGATTCCCTTGCCTGCTTCGATCGAGGGAAATTTCGCTTTCAGGCGCGGGCGATATTCCATTTTTTGCCAGTCGAGCGTAAGAATTTCGGAATCGCCGCCCTGCTTCACTTTTTTGTAGAAGCCGCCGCCGGTTTTGTCGCCGAGCCAGCCGCGTTTGATCATTTCTTCCATGAAGGGCGGAACTCTGTAGATGCCGCGCGATTCGTCGGCCGTGGCGTTTTCGTAGATGTTACGCACGACGTGGACCAGGATGTCGAGGCCGACCAGATCGCCGGTGCGAAAGGTGGCGGATTTGGGCTGGCCGATGGCGGGGCCGGTGCAGGCGTCCACTTCCTCGATGGTCATTTCCAGCGCCTGCATCTGGCGAATCACGTTGAGCATGGAAAATGTGCCGATACGATTGGCGATGAAGTTGGGCGTATCTTTGGCGGCGACGACGCCTTTGCCGAGGCGGAGGTCGCAGATTTCGTCGAGCGACTGCAGAACTTCGGGGAGCGTTTTCGGCCCGGCGATCAGCTCCACCAATTTCATGTAGCGTGGCGGGTTGAAGAAATGCGTTCCGGCCCAGTGCTGCTGGAAATCTTCGGAGCGGCCTTCGGCGATCAGGTGAATGGGCAGGCCGGAAGTGTTGGAGGTGACGATGGTGCCGGGTTTGCGGACGGATTCCACACGAGTGAAAAGGCTGCGTTTGATTTCCAGATTTTCGGCGACGGCTTCGATGATCCAGTCTACTTGGCCACACCAGGCGATGTTGTCTTCCAGATTACCGGGGGTGACGAGGCGCGCCGTATCCGGCGTGAAGAAAGCGGCGGGGCGGGATTTTTTTGCGGCGTCGAAGCCGGCCAGCACGATGCGATTGCGCACGGCGGGGCTCTGCAGCGTCAAACCTTTACTTTGTTCGGCGGGAGTGAGGCTGGTGGGAACGATGTCCAGCAGGTAGCACGGAATGCCAGCGTTCACCAGATGCGCCGCGATGCGTGCGCCCATGGTGCCTGCTCCTAAAACCGCTGCACGTTCGATGCGTCGTTTCACTGGTGTTCCTTTCGGCGTTTGCCCAGTCAGTGAGGTTACAAAAGCAGTACGGAGCGGTCAACCGGAAAGACCCTGCGGCGGGAAATGGGTTAAAGTGTAATGAAAGGACGAGCATGTCAGAAATTGGAAGCACCACAAAATGGCTGGGCAAAGCCATTCGCGGCCTGCGCAGTTTTGCGTATGGCACGGGCGGCGAACGGCCGAAGGTGGGGCTGGCGCTGGGCGGCGGGTTTGCGCGAGGCGTGGCGCACGTGGGAGTGTTGCGCGTCCTGGAGGAGCACGAAATCCCCATCGATTTTATTACCGGGACGTCGGTGGGCGCCTTGATTGCGGCCGCTTACGCCAGCGGCGCCACGCTCGATCATATGACGCAGCAAGCTGCCATTACACGTTTCCGCGATTTTGGGCGATGGACACTTTCGCGCATGGGGATGGCTTCCAATGAACCGCTGCAGGATTTTCTGCATCGGTTGACGCCGGCGAAATATTTTCATGAGATGCGCATTCCGCTGGCGATTGTGGCGACGGATCTTCTGAAGGGCACTTCGATACATTTCACTGAGGGGGAGATTGGGCCGGCGCTGCGGGCTTCGTGCGCTTACCCGGGATTATTTTTGCCGGTGGAGCATCAGGGGCATTATCTGGTGGATGGATTTCTGACGGAGCAGGTGCCCTCGCCGGCCGTACGCAAGATGGGCGCCGAGATGGTGATCGGAATTCATCTGGAACCGGGGCTGCTGGATTCCAAGCCGCGCAATACGATTGAAGTGATCAGCCGGTCGTTTTCGATTATCCAGTCGGTGGCGATTCAGCCGTGGCGCGGGATGACCGACGTGCTGATCGAGCCGAACGTGCATCACATTTTGTGGGATGAGTTCGTGAAGACGCCGCAGCTGATCGCCGCGGGCGAAGATGCCACGCGCGCCGCCATGCCGCAGATCAAGGCCTTGCTGCACCGCGGCGGTCCGGACCATGCTGCAGGAGAGAACGACGGGATATTCGAGGCGGCGGAATAAGGCGGCTGCTAACCATATTTCGCGGCGCGCGTCGAACTAAGCGTGAGGAGCCGAACTCCTCCTGCGATGACCGCTGCAACGCCCCAATCATACGCAGGGAGTGTTCGGCTCTTCTTTTTTTCCTCTCTTTTATTCGGTACGCGGGATATCCGAAATTCTGTAGCCTTCTGATTTTCAGAGCTGTTGCTTCGCGCACGGAATCCAGTGCCGAGCGTTTACTTCGCGGAATTTAACTCTCGCAGTTCGATTGTTACCGCTTGGCCGTTGCCCTTTCCGCGTTTTGTGAACCACTCGCTCATGGCCTGCGCTAAACGCGCGGGGTCCACCGCCAGGCCGACTTCCAGGCGACCTTCCGCGGTAGGCAAGGTATCGTCAAATTCCGCTGAGCCCGTGAAGTTGCGCATGCAAAAACTGTCGAGCCACTCGAGCGGCGCAAGGCGCCTCTCCTTCCCAATCACCAAGTCTGCCTGCAGCTTACGCGCGTACATAATTCGCGGATTATAGCATTTGGCCGAATGTCCCCTTTAGTATGGAAAACCGAGAGGGCGAGCCGGGCCAACCTCATTTCTCGGGCAAAAAATAGTGACGTGATGTAGGATCCGCTTGTTCGCGGCTCTGGCGCGGCGCAATGTGCGATTGCGCCGGATTCGCTAGAATGGAGCAATCGCTCGAATCGTAACCTTGACCGGGCTTGTCTGATTTCCTCAGCCGGAGAAGGAGAGCGCCAGCATGGCAAACTTCCTGCGTGACACCCGCTTTGGTTTTCGTCTGCTGCGAAAAAATCCTGGATTTGCGACGGTGGCGATCTTGGCGCTCGCGCTGGGCATTGGCGCGAACACCGCCATCTTCAGCATTTTTTACGCGACGCTGCTCGCGCCATTTCCTTATCCGCAGCCGGATCAGTTGGTGGTGGTCTGGTCCACTACCGGCGGCAATAGAAATACCGTGTCGGCCGGTGACTATCTGGATTGGAAACGCGACAGCCAGGTCTTCCAGGTATTGGGAGCAGTGACTGGCGAGCAATTCAATGTGTCTGCCGGCGTCGAGCGCGCGGTGCAGGTAGAAGGCAGCTACTTGACCCCCGGCTTCTTGGACCAGTTGATCGGGGACAAGCCGTTCATGGGACGCTATCTACTGCCCGACGACGCAGTAGCGGGCAAAGATCATGTGGTGATCATCACGCATAAACTGTGGGAGACACACTTCGGCGCGGATCCGAGCATCATCGGCAAGCAAATCCACGTGAATGGCGAGCTCTATACGGTAATTGGAGTGCAACCGCCTGGACAGCCGGATCGCTTGGGCAGGCAATTGGTCGTGCCGCTGGTGTTCACGCCGGATCAAACCAACCACGATTTCCGTTGGCTGGTTATCTTGGGACGCATGAAGCCCGGAGTCACGCTCGCGCAAGCGAACGCTGATATGGATACGGTGGCGCACCACATCGCCGAGGATTATCCGAAATCGAACAAGGGCTGGGGCGTAAGCGTGGTGCCGCTGAAGAACGATTTCCTGAATCCCGACGTGCGCAAGGGATTGCCGCTGCTGCTGGGGGCGGTGGGTTTCGTGCTGCTGATCGCCTGCGCCAACGTGGCAAACCTGCTGCTGGCGCGGGGCGCGGCGCGACAAAGAGAAGTCGCGGTGCGAGCTTCGGTGGGCGCTTCGCGCCGGCAGATATTCACGCAGTTCCTGATCGAGAGCTTGGCACTCGCGTCGGTTGGCGGCGTACTGGGAGTTGGTTTGGCGTGGGTGTTGATGAAAGCGATCGTGGCTTCCATGCCGCCGTACACATTGCTTTCGGAAACGGACGTGCGCATGAGCGTTCCGGTGCTGCTCTTCACGCTAGCCACCGTGATGCTCGCCGGCGTTCTATTCGGTTGCGCCCCCGCTTGGCGAGCGGCGCGTATGAATTTGAATGAAGTGTTGAAGGAAGGTGGCGGCGCTGTGCGCAGCACCGGACGGCACGGTTTGCGGCGCGCGCTAGTGATTGCTGAGTTTGCGCTGGCGCTCAGCTTACTTGCCGGCGGCGCACTGGCGATTCACAGTCTGTGGAACATCGCGCACGTGGACCTCGGATTCCGCAGCGATCACTTACTCACGTTCGACCTGCCTGTAACGAAAGGTCGCCTCGCCGATCCTGTACAGATCACAACTTTCTATCGCCAGGCGCTTGAAAAAATTCAGGCGCTACCGGGTGTGACCTCCGTCTCGGCCTCCGAGGGCGCGCCGCTGCAGGGCGTAAGATTCGGGTTGCCGTTCCAAATCGCCGGCAAAGAAGTCACCGATATGTCGCAGCGGCCCGTAGCGGGCTTTAACATGGTGACTCCGGAGTTTTTCAAGGTTTTCGGGATCCGCATGGCACAGGGGCGAGCGTTCAACGATCAGGACCTGGCGGGCGGCGTGCAGGTAGCCGTCGTGAATGAAAATTTCGCGAAGAAATTCCTGGCCGGCGTCGATCCCTTATCCCAGCGCATCCTCGTCGAACAGCTGGTTCCCGGCGTCACAAAACTTGGCTCCCCGGCTGCCTGGCAAATCGTTGGCGTCTATCACGAGGTCCGCAACGGCCGTCTGGAAGAAGACTTCCCCGAAATTGACGTGCCTTTCTGGCAGAGTCCGTGGCCACAGGCGCTTATCGCATTGCGTTCCGACATCGAACCCGATAATTTGACCAGGAGCATCGCTGGAATTGTGCAGTCCATGGATCCGGATCTCCCGTTGGGAAATCCGCGGACGATGGAGCAAATTATGGACCGATCGTTGTCGCAGCAACGGTTCACAGCGGGTTTGTTCGGAGGCTTCGCGGCGATTGCGCTTCTGCTGGCTGCGGTAGGGATTTACGGGGTGATGTCCTTCGCCGTAGCGCAACGCACGCACGAGATCGGGCTGCGCATGGCACTCGGCGCCGGTCAAGGCCGCGTGCTGGCGTTGATTCTGAAAGAAGGCATGCTGCTGGCGGGCGTTGGGCTCACGCTGGGGCTTTTGGGAGCTTACGGTGTCGGGAAAGTGATGCACGGCCTGCTCTACAATGTCGCAGTATTCGATTTGGCGGCGTTCAGCGCAGTGGCTGCGGTCCTGCTGCTAGCGGGATTGCTGGCCTGCTTTATCCCGGCGCATCGCGCGACGCTGGTGGATCCCATGCAGGCGCTGCGCCAGGAGTGATGTCCGCGCCGCGAGCGTGACGCTAAACACGCGGGCGCGGTGCTACTTGCAATTCGCTAAATCGTGGCCTAGACTTTTCTAGTATATAAGCTTTCGTAAGCACGGCCGCGAACTGCCCAGCCGCCAACTGGACGGCACCACGGCGGCTGCATTCCGGAGACCAGGTGTCCACACCACTTGAAAAATGGGTTGAGGAATCGGCGCGTCTTACGCAGCCGGATCAGATCGTCTGGTGCGACGGCTCGGAGGAGGAAAACGATCGGTTCCTTGCCGGGCTGATGCATGACGGCATCATAACCGAGCTAAATTCCACGACTTATCCGCACTCCTATCTGAACCGGCGCAATCCCAATGATGTAGCGCGCACCGAAAGCGTGACGTTCATTTGCACCAACAACAAGGACGACGCCGGACCGACGAATAACTGGATGTCTCCTGAGGACGGCAAGGCGCGGGTGCGGCCGATTCTTGAGGGTTCGATGAAGGGCCGCACGATGTTTGTGGCGCCTTACTTCATGGGGCCAAAAGATTCTCCGTACAGCCGCGTGGGCGTTGAGATTACGGACAGCCGCTACGTGGTGGCCAGCATGCGCATCATGTCGCGTATGGGCAAGGCCGCGCAGGATCGCATCGGCAATTCCGATCGTTTTGTGCCCGGGTTGCACGCCTTGGCCGGCGTCGATCCGGAACGCCGCTTCGTGATGCATTTTCCTGAGGAAAGATTAATTTGGAGCGTCGGATCCGGTTACGGCGGAAATGCGTTACTGGGGAAAAAATGTTTTGCGCTGCGCATCGCCAGCTGGATGGCGCGCTCGGAAGGCTGGATGGCCGAGCATATGCTGATCCTGGGCCTGGAAGACCCGTCGGGCAAAGTGACCTACATGGCTGCGGCATTCCCCAGCGCCTGCGGGAAGACCAATCTGGCCATGATGGTTTCGGCCCTGGAATCGCAGGGATATCGAGTGTGGACGGTGGGCGACGACATCGCCTGGATGCATATCGGCGCAGACGGCACATTGCGCGCGATTAATCCGGAGAACGGATTTTTTGGTGTGGCGCCGGGAACGAACGCGCAGACCAATCCGAACGTGATGGCGGCTTTGCGTCACGACACAATTTTTACGAACGTGGCGATCAGTGGCGCACGCGAGCCCTGGTGGGAAGGAATCGGCACTCCTCCGCCGCCAGGATTGATCGATTGGAAGGGCGAGCCGTGGTCGCCGGAGAAAGGGCCGGCGGCGCACCCGAATTCGCGCTACACCGTGCCGGCGCGGCAGTCGCCTTCGATCTCGCCTCACTGGGAAGATCCGCAGGGCGTGCCCATCTCCGCGATTATTTTTGGCGGCCGCCGCGAACGGCTTGCTCCGCTCGTGTATGAATCGCGCAACTGGCAGCACGGAGTTTTTGTTGGCGCGACGATGGCTTCAGAAACTACCGCCGCTGCGACGGGCGCCGTGGGAGTGACGCGGCGCGATCCGATGGCGATGATTCCTTTCTGTGGCTACAACATGGCTGATTATTTTCATCACTGGCTGGAAATGGGTCCGAAAATAAAGCACGCGCCGAGGATTTTCCATGTGAACTGGTTCCGCAAGGACGCCAACGGAAAATTCTTGTGGCCGGGGTACGGCGAGAATGTGCGTGTGCTGAAGTGGATGCTGGACCGCATCGAAGGCCGGGCGGCTGCGACGGAAACGCCGATCGGTTTCGTGCCTACTCCCGGATCGCTGACGTTGGATGGTTTGGCGATTTCGCGGCCGGTGGTGGATGAATTGCTGCGCGTGGATGCGCAGGACTGGTCAGCGGAAGCGGACGCTACGGCGAAATTTTTCGAGATATTCGGCGATCGGTTGCCAGCGGAGATTCGCAGCGAGAATAAAGCGCTGCAGGATCGCTTGCATCGCACTTCTGTAACTGCAAGATAAAATCTCGCCCGCTCATTGTTTGGCAGATTGCAGGGGCGGGCTATTCCCGTCGTGCCTTCCGAGCGGTTGTCATCCTGATCCGCGGAAGCGGGAGCAAGATCTCTGTTCGACTGCGTGCTTGGCTAGGTCAACGCCTTACTGCGCCGCACTTGTCGCGTACGGGCTCGCGGCTCTGTATCTTTTCTCGAACTCTTCCCGCGTGCACAATGTACGCATGTCTGTAATGCGATCCACGGCGAGAATTCCTTCCAGGTGGTCAATTTCGTGCTGCAGCAGTTCGGCTAAGTCTTTTTGCGGGCCGGCTTGAATTTCGTGAAACTCGCCCAGCAAATCCTGATAGCGTACTTTCACTTCGCGGTGGCGTTCGACCTGCATGAAAATGGAGAGAAAACTAAGGCACGCGTCCCACACGACGATTTTTTCCGCGCTGCGTTCGTTAATTTCCGGATTAATCAGCGGCCACGGCTGCGCGCCGGGTAACTGCAGAAATATGACGCGCTGCGCAACGCCGATTTGCGGCGCGGCTATGCCTCGGCCGTAGCCGGTACTTGCGCGCCAGTGCGCGAGCGTATCGGCGAGGTCTTTTACCAGCGTCGCGATCTCTGGTGACTGCGGATTTCGCACCGGTGACGCGATTTCTCTTAGTCGCGGATCGCCCAGTTGCAGCACGCTTTGAATGGCCATGACTTCCCCCCGACCCAGCGGTTTCGCGCGCGCTAGGCTTCCGGCTGGTAGCCCGGGCAGCGCATCACCGGCAGCGCTGGATATTTTCGATATGCCGGATCCACTGCTGATAATTCGCACAAATAAAATCTGGAGCCGCGGTCGGATTCGATGCGCCGAGCGTGGACACAATCGGCGCACAGACCCGCGCGGACCCGCTCTCCATTCGCTTCGTCCTTCCTGGCATCGTCCTGCGTGCCCACGCGATGAGCATAGCACCGCTGACCCCGGTCTGGTTGGCGGCGTCGGCGCGACGGCAGACTTCGGACATGTTTTTTAATGTGGACATCGGCGCGGGGGAGAAATATTCTCGCCTGCGGACTTCGCGCGCAGGGAGATCTAATGAAACCATTCAGCGAAAAGCTGGCGCTCATCTTGTGGCTAGGGCTTGTGATCGGCGCATTCGCCGCCAGCGCTCAAATCAGCACGCAGATCGTTTTCAGAATGTCGCGGCCGTTTGTGGTGGGGAACACTACGTTTCCCGAGGGCAGCTTCGTGATTCGCGAAGTTCCCGGTGCCGCAAAATTGACGCTGGAATTCAGCAACCCGCGTGGCGGCGCGTCCACTAAGGTCGAAGCGGTGTCCATCCCGGCCGACCCGACAATTCATTCCGCGGAAATTGCTTTCAATAAATACGCGAACCTGATGGCGCTTTCGCAAGTTTTTCCTGGCCCGGGAAAACATGGCTACCAGCTGGTTCCCGGGCGGGCCGAAAGCGACGCCGCCAAGAGCGAAAAGCCGCTGCGCCAAACCATTCCTGCTCGCGGGGATTGAAGCGGCATGACCACACTTCGCCCTCGCTATGCATCTTCCCTTGTAATTCCCTCGGGCTGGATGTCTAAAATACGGATTCCCGGGAGGGCTCGATGAGCTGCCGCCACCTCTGTTTGCGAACGACTTTTTGCCTGTTCTTTGGCGCACTCGTGCTGCCTTTGGCGTGCGCGGCACAAAGCGTACCCGCGCCGCGCGTGGTGGAATTGGCTGCCCCAGACCGCATCATTCTGAAGGCGACATATTTTGGCGCGGCCCAACCAGGGCCGGGGATTCTGTTGCTGCATCAGTGCAACCGCCAGCGCAAAGTCTGGGATGAACTTGCCGCACAACTTGCTGCTGCTGGGCTCAACGTCTTGACCGTGGATTTCCGCGGTTACGGGGAAAGCGGCGGCAAAAGCCCGGAACAAGCGTCGTCGGCGCAGGAAGCCAGTCAAATCGTGGACGAGAAATGGCCGGCGGACGTAGACGTTGCGTTCAAATATCTACAATCGCAGCCGGGAGTGAATCCAGATGTGATGGGCGCCGCTGGAGCGAGTTGCGGCGTGAATCAGGCGGTGCAGTTGGCGCGGCGGCATACGGAAGTGAAGTCATTGGTGCTGCTGTCGGAAACGACCGATCGCGCCGGGCGCAAGTTCCTGCACAGCTCACCGAACTTGCCGTTGTTTTTGGCGGCGGCCGATGACGATCCTGATCCTGGCGTGGTGGAGATTATGCATTGGCTTTACGATGTTTCACCGGATCTTGCCAACAAGTTCGTGCACTATGCGGTGGGCGGGCACGGCGTGGAGATGTTTGCCGCGCACAAAGAATTGCCGAGGATGATTGTGGAATGGTACAACGCGACGCTGCGGAATTCGCCCGCTCCGCCGGCTACCCATGCGCTCGCGCCGTGGTCCGCCGAGTCGCGTTTTTTGAGCTTGGCGGACGAGCCCGATGGATTGCGCAAGGCCGAGCAGATGTTCGCGGACACGCGGCGCGCCGACCCCAACGCCGTTTTGTTTTCGGAAGCAATCATGAACCGGATCGCATACGGAAGTCTGGCTGCGGGCGACATCGAGGGCGCGATTGCGCTTTTTCAAATGAACGTGGTCGTCTACCCCAACTCGCCGAATGTTTACGACAGCTTGGGTGACGCTTACCTCGCCGATGGACAAAAAGATTTGGCGCGGCAGAATGCGCAGAAGGCGCTGGAGCTTTTGGCGTCGGACACCACCGACAACGCTCGACGACGCGATGACATCAGGGAAAGCGCGCAGCAGAAGTTGAAACAGCTGGGCAGCCCCGTCCGATAACTCCTTCCGCTGCAACCGCCCTGGCACTTCACCTGCCGTCGTGGTTCCTGTGTGCTACGTTGCCGTCTATGTTACCGCCGATCGTAAGCTAATTTCTCACGACGAGCGGGATAACGCTGCGGGCGCTGCGCCGTCCCGCGCGGCCTCCCCGATTCAATCGCTAACGGAAACATAATCGAAAACCAATAGAACTCGCTGAAAACAAATTCGAAACAGGTGAACCAAGGCGAAAAAACCTAACTTGTTCAGTACAAACAAGAAAACAGTTCGATTCGATACTTTTGAGCGGTTTCGAAGCGTTCTCCTCGATATCGTTGAACGCTCCTTGACCTATCCGGCTGCATTTCGAGATTCACCAATCCCCAGCCGCCACGGTAGAATTGCCAGCCTATGACCCCTATAACAAAGAGTCTGCGCTCCTTACTGCCGGTGGCGGCTGGCGCGGCCATCGCAGTGGCAACACTTTATCCACTAGCGGCAAACCAGCACGCGGCTGCCACGGTGCAATCCGCGACGCCCTCGGCGGCCGATGCACTTGGTGCTTCCGCGAAACCATACGTCGTGCCAGATCTAGCTGAGCGCGTGGCGAAATTCAAATTGGTGCACATGCCGTTCAATTCCGCCGGGCTGAGCGCGCGAGAAAAGCAAATGGCTGCGAAGCTGGTGGACGCTTCCGGATTGCTGGATTGCATTTACTGGCGGCAGAACGATCCGGCGGGCTTGCGACTGTACCTTTCGCTGGAAAAAAGCACGGGGATGCGCGGCTCAGAGTCACCGTCACCTCTTCGGTCCCCAATCGACATCGAGATTCTGCGCTATCTGAAAATTAACGGCAGCCGGTTCGATTTGATTGATGATGACAAACCATTTGTCGGCACGCAGCCAATGCCGCCCGGCCGCGGATTCTATCCGCCGGACATGACCAAACAGAAGTTCGACACCTACGTCGCGGCGCACCCCGACCAGAAAACCGCTCTGTACTCTCCATTCACCGTCGTCCGAACAAAACCAAAATCTACTCCTGGTTCCGAATTGATCGCGATTCCCTACCACGTCGAGTACCGCGAGTTCGTGGAGGCGATGGCGCAGGACCTGCGCGAGGCTGCCACGTTGAGCGATGATCCGGCGTTTGCGAAATTTCTGCGGCTGCGGGCTGCTGCGCTGCTGACGGACGATTATTACGCGAGCGACATTGCGTGGCTGGATCTGGAAAATCCGAAGTTCGATGTCGTGTTTGCGCCTTATGAGGTTTATGACGACTCGCTGCTGGGCGTGAAAACGACCTACGGCGCTTCGCTAATGATTCGCAACGACGCGGAGAGCGAGAAGCTGGCGTTGTACCAGAAATACGTGCCGGATTTGCAGGAAGCGCTTCCCTTGCCTGCCGCCGATCTGCCTTCGAAGCGCGGCAAGCAGTCGCCGATGGAAGTGGTGGATTCGCCCTATCGCGCGGGGGATTTGCTGCACGGATATCAGGCCGTGGCGGACAATTTGCCGAACGACCCGCGCATCCATGAAGAAAAAGGTTCGAAGAAAATATTCTGGAAGAATTTCATGGACGCGCGCGTGAACTACATTATTTTGCCGCTGGCGCAGCGCACCATGCGCCCGGACCAGGCCGCCATGGCGAGCGGCGAAGGATATTTGGCCGATACGATCATGCACGAAATTTCGCACGGGCTGGGGCCGGCTTTCGCGCACACCGCGCAAGGCAAAGTGCAGATTAACGAGGCGATCGGGTCTTCCTATTCCGCGCTGGAAGAATCGAAGGCCGACGTGGTGGGCGAATTTTGTTACGGCTGGCTGATTGACCACAGCGTGCTGCCTAAGGAGCGGCGCGACATCACGTACGCTTCCTACGTCGCGGGAATTTTTCGCACAGTGCGCTTCGGCGTCGCGGAATCACATGGCGCGGGGGAAATCATGCAGTTCAATTATTACCTGGAGCAGGGTGCGATTCGCCGCGACCCAGCGACGGGATTGTATGTGATCGATTTCGAAAAAATGCCTGCCGCGATCGCGTCGCTCGCCAAGGAGCTGCTGGAGCAGGAAGCCACCGGGGATCGCGCGCGCACCGATGCGTGGTTCAAGAAATATGGCGAGATGCCGGCGGAGCTGGGCGCGCTGCTGGCGAAGACGAGCGAAATTCCGGTCGATGTGGACCCGGAATTCGACTTTCATCCGGGGCTCAAGTGAGCCCCTTGGCCAGCGGCTTACAAGATTTCTTTGATTTCGGCGTCAATCGAAATGTGCGTCTGCGCAAAACCGCTGATTTGAAACGATTGTCCGGCGGCTTTGCTGAAGTGAAAAAACCGGCTGATGTGGTAATCCTCGTCAAGCGCGTCGAAAATCCGCTCGGTCTCTTCGTGCGACAGGTTCAGCGCTGAGATCGGCACGGACTTCCCGTAGCCGCCCGCCGCGCGCACATATTTTTCCACCACTTCGCGCAGTTGCATTTTCAGATCCACACGTACGCGCCAGCTTCGCCGTACGGCAAATTCATGTAAAACACGTTCGCTTCTGCGATGCGCTCGAACGCCGCAAGTAGGTTGCGCGCGCCGTGCCGTGCGCAGAGCGTGATCCCTGGCGCGTTGGCGACTTGCTCCACTTCATCGAGGCTCGCGATTTGCTGGTGCGAAAACCACAGCCAAGTTGCCGCGAATCCGCATTCCACGCAAGCGCCTCCAGGCTGCGCGAGGCGCTGCGAAATTGCCTCAGAAACTTCCGGCCGCAATCCTACCGGTCCGAAATCCGGCTGCCCCACGTAAAAGTACTGCGTGAATATTTGCGCGTCCGGCTCAAAGGCTACCACGCGACCCGGGAACGTTTCCAGTTCGGCGGCAACGGCATCGTTCAGGCATTCGCGGCACAAAGTGATTTCCGGCCGCGGCGGGTCGCGCTTGGTGCTGCGTTTTCCGCGCAGGTACAGCGTATCGGGCAGCAGCGTCGCGATCCAATCGCATTCCTCGCCCAGGTGAATGCATTCGGGCGGCGTGCCTTTCAGCCACGCCCACCAATTGTGGCTGCGCGGCAGCAGTTCGATAGCGGGATACGCTTCGTCGTACGAGATGCGCGCCACGGGTCCGGTTCCAATTCCTGGTTACGACGCCGTATGGTAGCAGATTGCCGGGCGTAATTGTCGGCGTGCTGCGTTCCGGCGTTTGTCCGCGCGGAAGGCATCGGCTATTATGGATGGTGCGCAACGACGCATTCGCAATATTCGATTTGTTCGTTAAGCGAACAGGGAGGATCAGGCATGGCAATCTCGGTAGGGGCGGCCGCACCGGATTTTGTGTTAAAGGATCAGAGCCAGAAGGAAGTGAAGCTTTCGGATTTTCAGGGAAAGAAAAACGTCGTGATTGTGTTCTACCCGCTGGATTGGAGCCCGGTGTGCACGAACGAGCACGCCTGCTTCGTTAATGATATGAAGCGATTCGAGCAGCTGGACGCGCAGGTACTGGGCGTTAGCGTGGACAGCGCCTGGTCGCACAAGGCGTTTGCGGAAAAAATGGGGATTCATTATCCGTTGCTGGCGGATTTCCAGCCGCGCGGCGCGGTGGGCGAAAAATTCGGCGTGTACCTGGCGGAGAAAGGGATCACCGGACGCGCCATCGCGATTGTGGATCGCTCCGGCAAAATCGCGTGGTTCAAGAATTACGATATTCCCACGCTGCCGGATTTGAAGGAAGTTGCCGACGCGCTGGCGAAAGTGAATTAGTCCGTTTGGCGTCATAGTCACGCGCGCGTGTGCGTGCGGTTGCGGCAGGCGCTGCGCGTTTATTTGGGCGCAGCGTCTTTGTCGGGAGCTGGCTTTGACGATTCTGCCGGAGAATCAACGAACGGCTGCGAAAATGTGCGGATGTAATCCACCAGTTGCCAGCGTTCCTCTTCGCTCAGTTTGCCCTTGAAAGCCGGCATGGGGCGATGCCCCTCGGAAATTTTCCAGAACAGTTCGCCGTCGGTCAGCTGGCTCATGATGTGCGCGTCGGTGAAATTCGTAGGCGCGACTGATAGCTTTTCCGCACGTTCCCCTTTTCCGTTGCCGTCTTCTCCGTGACAATTCTCACAGCGGTCGGAGTAGGTGCTCATCCCCATGCCGATGGTTTGCGGCGTGGCGGGAAAGGGATTGCGCGTTTGCCTGGCTTGTTCCGGGGCGTTCCAGTCGCTGAGGGAATAGACGACGACGCTGCCGGCGACGGCGACGATTACAAATACGACTAGGATTCCAAGCAGGTTGGGCTTGAATCCGGAGTTGAGCTTGCGGAGAGCGGGTTTGTCGGACGCCATGATTCGCGGGTTTGCCTGTGGAAAGCTATGGCTTCGGGAAAATCTTCGCATTCTGATGCGGGATTTTCAACTGCAGGGCCGACCGAGCGACGGATCGACTCTAGCGTGCGGCGTGGATCGCCTGGTATACGGAGAGGAGCACGATGACCAGCATGGCGACGACATAAACGCGAAGGCCCCATAGCAGAGCTTTCGTGCCCAAGGAAAGATTCTTGCGACCAAAATGGGTGCGGCGCTTGGCGGCGACGACTTGGTCGGCTTCGAGCAAGGAGAGCACGGCGCGAGGATCGTGCAGGGTGAGCTGCTCGGACTTGACGCCAACAGGAACGTCCCCAGGTGCGAGCGCGTCCTGATCTTCCGAAATATCCGCGCGATGCGAGTCCAATTTACTTCCTCCCGAACACGATGCGCTTGGCTGCGAACCGTTTCATGATGAAAGACAATCTATCCGCCCAACCATTTGGGGAATACAGTCGCGAGGCCGAAGCCTAGGCCAGCAATAATCAGAAGAACCGTGACTGTGACGCCCGCTACGTTGGCCCAGAAACCATTTATGTGCTCGCCCATTACTTCCGGATCGTTCACCAGCAGCAGCAGAAAAGCCAAAGCCGGAGGCATGGCCAGGACGGCGATGACGTTGACTGTCAGCACCACGAACTCGAGCGGGAAATGAGGAATCAGCACCAGAGCCGCGGCGGCGCAGGCCGAGCCGAACAGCGTCAGATAGAAGGGCCAGGCTTCACGCAGCGGACGGTTCAAGCTGTGGCCGGTTTGCATGACTTCTCCGAAGGCGTAGGCGGACGAAGTGGAGATGGCGATGGCGGCGACGATGCCGGCCTCGAAAATTCCCAGAGCGAAAAGCGCGGCGCCGGTGTGGCCGATTAATGGTTCGAGCGCCTCGGCGAACTGCGCGGCTTGAAAATCCGCGGCGTTGATGCCGTGATGAAACAGCGGCACGGTGGCCAGAATCGCGGCAATGGCGAACACGGAAGCGAGCAGAGCGCCCAGCAGAGTATCGAAGCGGCCGGCGTTGATATCGCGCGGTTGCATGCCTTTATCCACCACGGCGCTTTGCTGAAAGAAAAGCATCCACGGAGTGACGGTGGCGCCGATGGTCGCAAGGATCAGCAAAAGAATTTCATAGCGGCTGCCGCCGGGGAACGGCGTCCAGGTGACCATGGCGTGGCCTACGGCGTGCCAATCGGGGCGCGCGAGAATAGCTGCAGGAATAAACAGGCCGTTGAAGATGGCGAGGCTGAGCGTGATGCGTTCCCAAGTCCAATAGCGGCCGGTGGTGATGGCAGCGACGACGATGACGAGCGCCCCCCCTACGGCGATCGAGGGCCGGACGCCGAAAAAGCCCAGGCCGGCGCGCACGCCGATGAATTCCGTGACCAGGGTTAGAAAATTACCGAAGATCAGATCGCCCATGGCGAAGAAGCCCCAAAATTTTCCGAAGCGATCGAAGATAAGTTCGGCGTGCCCGCGATGCGTGACGGCTCCGAGGCGAACTGTCATTTCTTGCACGATGAAGCCCATAATAAAAGTAAGCACGACGAACGGAATGAAAAAGCCGACGCCATAGCGTGAGCCATCCGCGGAGTAAGACAACATGCTGGGGGCGTCGTTTTCGCCCAGGAAGACGAGAACTCCAGGGCCGACCAATAGCCACAGAAGGCGGAAGCCGCCGAATTTTTTGCTACGTCCCTTTGATCTCGCCCGCGCGACTTCCCAACGGTCACGAGCACGATCTACATCTTCATGAGTGACGAGGCCAATCAGTTCCGGGGCGGCGGCGGACGCGACGGCAGATTCGGTGGTGGGGTGAGCCGTCTGACCTGAGAGCAGACTCGGATTTTTGTCGGGGGCGTCCATTAGTTAACCTAGCTAAACTCTGGGTATAAACTACGCTTAACAAGCGCCGAGGTCAATCCCTGGGGTGCACGGCTGAGCAAAAACTAATCGGGGGAATTCCCTGCTCTGCTATAGTGAGCGAGGAATCTTCCCAGGAGCAGACCCATGAGCGAGCCAGCGAGCCAGCAACAGAAACAGCAGGTGCAGATCAAGGCAGATGAAAAGGAACTGCTCGGGCAATATTCGAATCTCGCCGTCATTCATCACAACGGCGAAGAGTTTACGCTCAACTTCATATATTTATTCCCCAGCGTGCCGCAGGGCAAGCTGGTTTCCAGCGTAATTTTGAGTCCGGCGCACGCCAAACGGCTGCTGCAGGCGCTGAAAGAGAATGTGGCGAGGTTCGAAGCGCAATTTGGGACTTTACCGGAAGGATCGGGGCCGGCTCCGGAGACGAACTTCGGATTCGTGCAGTAGACCCGCACGGCCGGCTAGGTTGCGCGAGATTCCGCGACGACCCAATTGCCACTGGGTTCCAGGAATTCCAAGCCCACAGCGAAACCGGATTGCGGAGTGATCTGGCAATAAGCGACGCGGGCGATTGCCCGAAACGCGCCGGTGAGGGTCGAGATCGTGAGGCGATCCCCCGGGTTCCAGCGGCGCATGCTCAACACGCGAGCACCGTGCGGGCTGACGTTCTCCGTGAAGGTGGTTTCGGTGCCGGGCAGAGCGGGATGACCGGTGATCTGGACGCCGACTTCCATCGGGATGCGCGTCTCGCGACGCGGCCCCACGAAATTTTTTGGGGCTCCCATCCCAAAGCGCATCTTCAATGCTTCCCCTTTCTATAAGCAGGCCGCTACATGCCCCAAGCGAAATTTTTTCTGGCCCTTGGCCTTCATGCGGTACAGCGCGCGATCGGCAGCTCCCAAAAGCTTTTCGATCGTGGTGCCATCGTCGGGATAGACGGCGACGCCGACGCTGACGGTGATGGGAGGCTGCTGGCCGTCGTTCTTTAACTGTTCGCAGATGCGCGAGGCAGCTTGCGCGGCGTCTGCTTCGCTGGATTCCGGGAGTATCAGCGCAAATTCATCGCCGCCGTAGCGTGCGGGAGTATCAATCGCGCGGCTGCCGTCGGCCAAGGCAGAGCCGAGGCGTTTGATGGCGCGGCTGCCGGTGAGGTGACCGAAGCGGTCATTGATCTTCTTCAACTCATCGAGATCAAAAAGCAAGACCGCGAAACTGCGGTTGGTGCGGCGCGAACGCTGAATTTCGGTTTCCAGCACCTCGACGAGGCGACGATGATTCGCAAGTCCGGTGAGCGGATCAGAGGCAGCCAAATGGCTGACCTGGTCGAAAAGTTGCGCGTTGTCGAGCAGAGTGCCGCCGAGAACGATGACATAGCTCATGACCATCATGAAATGCGCGAGGGTGTAGGGAGCGTCCAGATGGTGCTGCGACTCACTCATGGTGACGTGACAGAGAACGTTGAGTGCCGCGGCGAGAAATAAGGCGCGGTCCAAATAGGCGCCGGCGCGGTTCAGGCGGCGGGCATAGCCGATCGTCGCAGCGAGATAGATTGCCGCGGGCAGCAAGTCCGCAGGCCGCGGGATGATGGCGCCGGGATGAATCTTCGGCGCGTGTGGGAGCATGAAATAAAAGACGCTGGTCAGGTACGCGACGCCGCCTACCATCAGAGTGGCGGCGGCCATTTCCTTGGCGGGTTCACGCGCGATAGGAATACGGCGTTCGACTGCGAGAGCAGCCAGCAGCAATACGGCCAGAAGAGTGCGGCCGGCGAGCCAGCCGTAGGAGATGGAATCTCCGGGCGTGGGAGTGACCAGCATGCCGCGATAGAACGTCATGCTCGTGCCCGCTTCGATCAGGCCCGCGAGCACAAAGCCGAACGCGAGAATTAAAGAAATTCGATCGTGAGTCCCGCGGAAGCGGACGAGGGCGTTGGCGGCAAAGGTGAAGCCGATCAGACTTCCTGCCATCTGCAAGTAGGTGTCAAGGAGCGGGTCCGCTATGTAGCCGGAATTGCGCAGGACCCATAGGGAAACGAGGAATGCTCCCCCGGCAATCGTCCAGAGCAGGACGAGGCGAAAGCGATGAAGAAGACCCCAAAAACTGCCCGAACGAGCCACAATTCCCCCAAAGGGACCCGACACTTACCCGAGAACTACCGAGCAAGCTTGGTGCCGTTCGTCCTATTGGTTCTAGTACCTAATAAGGCATTTATTTTGTGGCGGTTGGAATTGCCCGTGCGTCGGACGCGGTTGCGTCCGACGCGTCGCGTTTTTTGGCGCGGGGTAAAAACGTTACACTCTATTACGGGGACTACCCAGGACCGAGTGGTTCAGGACTTGGCCGGTGGAGGGGGCAGTTCGTGGGCTTGAACGACGCTTTGGAAGGTCGAGCGTTTGTGCGAGCCGTCGCAAAACGGCTTGCGTTCGGAGAAGCCGCAACGACAGAGGCCGATCTTGGTGCGACCGCCCAAGCCGTAGGCGTGGCCTTCCTGGTCCACCACTTCGACTTCACCGTCAATCAACAGCGGGCCATTATTCACAACGGTAACTTTTACGTCTGGCATTCGATCCTCCGATCGATTCTGGCTAGATTTTGGCCGCGGGGCACGCGCCGAGGGCGCATGGTAGTCGGGGCCGATCAGTATTTTGGCACCGAGGGGTCCACATCGTCGGACCAAGCAAGGATACCACCCTTTAGGTTCAGAATTTTGCGAAAGCCGGCGCGCTGCAGGAACTCAACGGCTTCGGCGGAACGTTTTCCGCTGCGGCAATGAGCCACGATTTCGCGCGAGCTATCGAGCTCGTTGACGCGTTTGGAGAGATCGCCGAGCGGGATCAAGTGGCCGCCGAGATTGCAGATCTGGTATTCGTGCGGTTCGCGAACGTCGAGGATGTAGAGATCGTCGCCGCGATCGAGCCGCCCTTTTAATTCGCGCGGAGTGATTTCGGGGACGGAGGTTTGCGGCGCGGGAGCTTCTTCGCCGCGAATGCCGCAGAATTCAGCGTAGTCAATCAGTTTGGTGAGGGTGGGCTTCGTGCCGCAGAGCGGGCAATCGGGATTTTTGCGCAGCTTGAGCTCGCGGAAGCGCATCGCCAGCGCGTCAAAGAGCAGCAGGCGGCCGACGAGCGGTTCGCCGGCACCGATGATGAGTTTCAGAGTTTCGGCCGCTTGAATCGAGCCCACGATTCCGGGCAGCACGCCGAGCACGCCGCCTTCGGCGCAGGACGGGACCAGACCTGGAGGAGGCGGCTCGGGATACAGGCAGCGATAGCACGGACCATCGGGATAGCCGAATACGGTTACCTGGCCTTCGAAGCGAAAGATGGAGCCGTAGACGTTGGGCTTGCCGAGCAGCACCGACGCGTCGTTGACCAGATAACGCGTAGGGAAATTGTCGGTGCCGTCCACGATGATGTTGTAGTCTTTCAGGATGTCGAGAGCGTTTTCGCTGGAGAGCTGCGTTTCGAAAGTGTCGATCTGGATGTCTGGGTTCAGGTCGCGCAGGCGATCGCTGGCTGCGGCAATTTTCGGACGGCCTACGTCTTTGCTGCCGAATAAAATCTGGCGCTGCAGGTTGGTGGAATCCACGGTATCGAAATCCACCAGGCCGATGCGGCCTACTCCTGCGGCGGCAAGATACAAGCCGAGCGGCGCGCCGAGGCCGCCGGTGCCGATGCAGAGAACTTTGGCCTGTTTGAGCTTGAGCTGACCTTCCATGCCGACTTCGGGCATGATCAAGTGGCGGCTGTAGCGGAGGATTTCTTCTTTGGAAAGCGAGACCGGCGCACTGGCAGGCGCGGGGTTCGCGGAAATTTCTGACTTAGTGGCCATTGCAAAACTCTCCCGGTTCATTGTGCACGCCGCCAGCAATCGAAGGCACGATGCTGACGATATCGCCGTCGCGAAGCTGCGTCTGATCTTTTTGCAGGTAACGGATGTCTTCGTCGTTCACATACACGTTCACGAAGCTGCGCAGTTTGCCGTCGTCGGAATAGAGATGCTTTTTCAGATCGGCAAAGCGCAGGGTCAATCCGTTCAGGGCTTCGGCCACGGTGTTGGCCTGCAATTCGACGCTTTCCTGTTTGCCCGCATACGCGCGCAGCGGCGTGGGGATGATCACTTTTACTGCCATTCGCATTCCTCCTCTGGGCCTAGGATGCTGTCATCCAACCGTGATGCAGCGGATCGGGATTGGCGGAATACTTTAACTTAGATGCTGGCAGAGTGGGCGGAAGATTCAATCGCCTCGGAATCGTAGGCAGAGCGATCGTCGCGCAAGCGCCAGGAATTCATATCGCGCGGCTGGCCGGATTGCACGCTGACGATAATGTAGCTGTACCAGGGCCAGGCGTGCGCACGATCGAATTCGCTGGGGCGCGCGGGAGCATCCGGATGCGAATGATACCAGCCGATCAGCTCGATATTCTTTTCGCGCGCGGTTTTCTCGGCGAGTTGCACATCGCCGGGGGTAACTTCGAAGCGGTTGCGCGGGGAATCGTCGCGGCGATTGGCGAGCGGCAGGAGAGCTAGAACTTCGCGCCAGCCATCGCCATCGCGGCCGAGGATGGCGCCGCAACATTCGTGGGGGTAAGTCTCGACACCGTGGGCTCGGATCAGGTCGGCAAGTTCTTCGCGGATTTTCAGCAGCGAGGCGCTCATGCTTCGCTCCAAAATTGTTCGGTTAGATATTTTTCACCGGAATCGGGGAATATGGTGACGATTACGGCGCGCTCGTTCGCAGGTAGGCGGCGGGCTACCTCCATGCAGGCCCAGAGGGCTGCGCCGGAACTGACGCCCCCGAGGATGCCTTCTTCGCGCGCGAGGCGGCGGACGAGTCGGTGAGCATCCTCGGTGCGCACGGCGAGGTCTTCGTCGGCAAGGGTCGGATCGTAAATGCCCGGGACGATTGCGGTGGCGAGGTGCTTCAAGCCTTCGAGCCCGTGGAAGCCGGAGTCTGGTTGAAAACTGATGCAGCGGATTGCCGGATTAAGTTCTTTCAGGCGGCGGGTTGTGCCAACGAATGTGCCGGTCGTGCCAAGGCCCGCAACGAAATGGGTGGTGGTTCCGTTGGTTTGCTGCCAGATTTCGGGGGCAGTTGTGGCGTAGTGTGCGGCGGGATTTGCGGGATTGCTGTATTGATCAGGGTAAAAATATTTTTCGCGATCGGATTCGTAGATTTCGCGCACGCGGCGGATGGCACCGTCGGTGCCTTCGTCCCCCGGAGTGTAGACGATCTCCACGCCGTAGGCTGCGAGAATGTGTTTGCGTTCGGGCGAGGCGCTCGTGGGCAGGCACAGTTTCACACGATAGCCGAGAGCGGCGCCGATCACGGCGTAGGCGATTCCGGTGTTGCCACTGGTGGCGTCGAGGATTGTTTTGCCGGGGCGCAGGTCGCCAGAGCGTTCGCCGGCGCGGATCATGGAGTAGGCGGCGCGGTCTTTCACGGAGCCGCCTGGATTGAACCATTCGGCTTTGGCGTAAAATTCGATGTTGGGAAAGCCGGTGACGATGCGCTCGAGGCGCAAGAGCGGAGTGCCGCCGATGCGATCGAGCAGATGCACGCCGACTCTGGCCTTATGGGCACTGGCCGCGTCGTGCGGCGCGACTGTCGGTTTGTTAGCTGCGCTCACTGTGCTTGTTTCCTGTTGGTACCGGAGGCTCGGGCGCGCGATTTGATGCAAATCGCGCGAGCCTGCGCTTTAGATGCTACCGAATACGCCTGATGTTCAGCTGCCTGCGACTAGTTTATCAGAATGACGGCGCGGTTCTGCGCGAAACTGGGCGAGCCAAAATTCCCCTAGGTCGCTGGCGACGGCAAACTTCTTGGCGGGAGTGTGCTGCGGGCGAGTTTGGCGAAGGCGATTTTTGTCTTTACACGTGGGCGGGCGAGTCCCTATTCTGGACTGGCCATGTGGTATGTGAACAAACTGTTCGATCAGGCGCTGGTGGAATCGATTTCCGCCAAGGGATTTTTAGTGCGCAATTCGGGCGGAGTGGTGCGCATTGAAAAATATAATTGCGGGGCGGAGCTGCGCAAGACGCCGGAAAGCCTTTTTCAGATGACCGAGATTCCTTGCATCATGATGCAGGGGCAGTTCACGGCATTGTGGGATGCGGGGTACCAGAAATTTCTGATCGGCCATGAAGGTAAGAAATTTCCAGTGCATGTGAAGCAGCTGAGCGATTTGCGGCGGTTCAACGAAGAATTGCGTACGGCGCTGGGTGTGCCTACTTATTACAATGAGGCGCTGGGTTCGACGTGCGCTTTTAGTGTGTATGACCGGGTGAAGGGACGTCCGGGCGATGTGCCGGATGAGAGTGTTGGAGCGCAGGAAGAACCGGAGCATTAAACCTGGTTTGAATTCCACTGCACGTGAAAGAAAAAACAAGAACGCCTGGCTAAAGAGCAGGCGGCCGCCGCGATTTGAAAGACAAAGTCAGAACGCCTTCCTGCGTGCGTTTTTTCTCAAACCATTAAAGCAGAACGGACCTGCCAGGTTCGCTGGCGTGCTGAGACCAATTAAATTTTCGCGTTCTCGAGGTGACGGCGGAGGCGTGCTGCGTCCAGGCGATGTTGGCTGAAGAATTGCGCTCCGATGAAAATTACTGGCACGTCGTTGGTGTAGCGCGCAAGGAGGATTGGGTCGTCATCGATGTCCACTTCTTGCAGACGGGCGCCTGTCGCGGCCAGCACCGGAGCCATGGCGGCTTGAGCTTCTTCGCAGAGATGGCAGCCTGCGCGCATGTACATGGTGACGTCGCGCGGAGAGGCAAGGGCTAGGCGCCCTTCTTCGCTGCGCCGATAAAAATCGCCGCCGCCGTCAGGGATTAGCAGACCTAGCTTGACCAAATCCGTTACTGCGTCAAGCACGGCTTCGCGTTCAGCGGGAACGTTGCCGCCGACGAATTCGAAAAGTGTGTGCAGGTCGAGCGAGGGCCGGCCGAGTTGATCGAAGGTGGAGAGAATGCGCTGCGCGATGGTTTGCATGGCGTCCCTGTGCGCGTGACGATGCGAGCGTCGCGCTACGGCTTGATGGTGTAGAACTGCTGAAACGGGCCGATGCACGGGAAAAATGCGCGTGAGCGGTAGAGTTCAGCGATCTGGCGGATGTGGCCGAGGTCGTGGAACGCCCACTCGTTCATCAGTTGGCCAACGGTGATCGGGCCGATTTTGCCATGCTGTCCGCCCCGCGCGAGAATGCCGGGCGAAACGTAACGCAAGGCGGAAAGGCTGCGATCGCGTTCGTGACAGAATTTTTTCAGATTTTCGCGGGCTTTGGTGGCGGAGTAGCGGCCGGAGGCGTAGGCCGCGTTCTGATCGTACGGCTCGAGCTGCGGATTATTTTTTTCCAGCATCAGTTGGATGCGCTCGCGGAAGCCGACGACTTCGACTTCCGCCATATGCGCCAGCACTTCGCTGATGGACCAGCGATCGGCGGCAGGCTTCCAGTGCAGCTGCTCGTCGCTGGCGGCCCACACGATTTTTTCGATGATGATTGGAGTTTGCTCCAGCACGGCGAGCCCCGGCAGGGCGTCTGGGCTTGGAGTAGCGGCCATCGAATCCTCCGGAAAAGCGGCGCAGAAATACTTTTATACAGGAATGCGCAAAGGTTGTCGAAGGGGCGCTTGTGCGAGGCGGTGACGCGTGGTACACCGAAGGGCAACGTTTCGCCGAACCGCCCGCGCGATCGAAGGCGTGGCGACTTACGAGGTGCAGCGACATGGCGCAGGTTCTGGCTTTGGTGGATGATTTATTTTTTCAGGCGAAAATTCTCGAGACGGCGAAGCATTTGGGAATCGCGGTGCGCACGGCCATGACCAGCGACGCGTTGCTCGAGGAGATCGCAAAGGAAGCGCCGCAGCTGGTGATTGTGGATCTGAACGCACGCGGCACGCCGCTGCAGGCGATTGAAAAAGTGCGCGCGGCACACCCGGGCCTGCCGTTGATTGCATTTCTCTCGCACGTACAGACGGACTTGGCGCAGCAGGCGCGGGCGGCGGGGTGCACGCAGGTGCTGCCGCGTTCGCAATTTACGCGCGACCTTGCAACCATACTGGCGCAGGCGAAGTCTTAGTGCTGATGATGAAGCGAAGCTTGCGTTCGCGGTGCGGTGAGATGGGCGCGATGGTCGCGGCGCTGCTGTTCGCCGCTACAATGACGATGACAATGCCTGAGTCGGCGCGCGCGCAGGAAGCGGGTGATGCGGCGGACCCGGCTGCGGCTTTAGCTGACACGCTGGTGGCTGCTTGCCGCGCGAACGAGCCCGATTTTGCGAGCCATCTGACCAGCGCCAACGCCACGGCGTTTCGAGCGCTGCCCGCGACGCAGCGCAGCGAATTGATGAAGCGGCTTTCGCTTTCGGATGAACCAGGCAAGCCACTGCTTTCCTCCGACAATGAAAAACATATTGTGCTGCGCTGCCGGGCTACCAATAACACTGTGGAATACCGCTTCGGCGCGACGCGCGTGCAGGAGAATTTGGCGTTCATTCCAGTGGCGGTGGTGAACAGCGAGCAGGCGGAGTTCGGCATGGTACGCGACGGCGGCGGCTGGCGGCTGCTGTCACTGGGATTAGTTTTGTTCGACGTGCCGCAGCTGGCAAAGCAGTGGGCGGCAGCGGATCTGGCGGCGCATGAGGATGCGGCGATTGCGGATTTGCGGTCACTGGCGGAGGCGATACGGCGTTACCAGCGCGCGTTCGGAAAATTGCCGGAATCGCTGGCGCAGCTGGGACCGGCGCCGAAAGATCAAATTTCACCGGAGCAGGCGGCGCTGGTGCCGGCGGATATGGCGGCAGGAAAACAGGGCGGCTATATTTTCCGCTATCGAATTTCTCCGGACGCGAATGGAAATGACAACGATTTTGAGCTGGCGGCAACCCCTGAAGCATACGGGCGGCCAGGCAAGCGATCGTTTTTCATGGATGCTGCCGGAAAAGTTCACGGTGACGACAAGCGCGGGAAAGTTGCGACGGTGGACGATCCGCTGATTGCCGGCGAGAGGGCCGCGGACGAAAACTGAACGTGACATTGCGCGGCGTCAGGTATAATGCCTCCCGGTTTCAATAACGTTTGCCACGGTTGTAGTCCCGTCTTGCGCTGAAACGCGAAAAGGAATGGCGATGTCACAGTCGAAAGTGTTAGCCGACCGAATTTATTCCGGCGAAGGGATTGCGGCGGATGCGCTGCGCATCTTGACGGCAAATCTTCTGCTGGTGCTGTGCGCGCACATCGTGATTCCACTGCCGTGGACGCCGGTGCCGATCACGGGCCAGACGTTCGGCGTGCTGCTGGTGGCGGTATTGCTGGGCGCGCGGCGCGGTGCGATCACTTTGATTTTGTATTTGCTGGAGGGCGCAGTCGGTTTGCCGGTGTTTCAGCCGCTGGGCTTGCCTGGACTGGCGCGTTTTGCTGGACCAACAGCTGGATATTTGTTTTCTTATCCATTTGCTGCTTTTGTCACAGGCTGGCTGGTGGAACGCAGCGCGAAGTTTGCGGAATCGCGCGCCGGCGGGGCGCGGCTTACGGGTTTGCCGCTGATTGGCGCGCTGATTTCGGGCGAAGCGATTATTTTTGCGTGCGGCTGTGCTTGGCTCGCCTTGTTCCTGCAAATGGGCTGGAGCGTGGCGCTCGGTCAGGGCGCGCTGCCATTTCTTCCGGGTGAGATCATAAAAATTGCTCTGATCGTGGTGGCGGCTGGAGGATGGCAGCTGGCCCGGCGAGAAGCGTAGGTAAGCGGCATAGAGTAGCAAGCAAGCAGGCAGGCCCCAGCCCTGGCGTAAAAATTTTGTAATTCCGTTTTCTGGATTCCTGATCATGCCCACCCAGACCGTGCCGCAGAAGCAAAGTCCCGAAGACGCACTACGTTCAGCGAACACAAAATTCTATGCAGCTTTCGAATCGCTTGACCTGGCCGAGATGGAAGCGGTGTGGTCGCATGACGATGGCGTGACCTGCGTACATCCGGGTTGGGATTTGCTGTTGGGGTGGGACGAAGTGCGCGAGCGCTGGGCACGACTTTTTGCGCATGCGAAGCGCGTGCGGATTGCATTGAGCGGCGTGTGGGTGCGCGTCGAAGGCGAGGTCGGCTGGGTTTCTTGTACGCAGCATGTGACCACGGCGTTTGCGGATACTTTCGACGACGCCATGGTGCAGACGACGAATGTTTTTTTGCGCCGCGATGAGCAGTGGCTGCTGGTGGCGCATCACGCCTCACCTTTGCCGGCTTCTCCGCGTACGCCGGTGCAATAGGCGCGGCAGCGGCTCGGAACGTACCGCTAGAGATTTGCAAATCCAGAACGGCTTATAATGGATTGACGTGTTTATAGGAGAGGTATGCCGCATGAAAATGGGTTTGCTCGCACTAGTCTTGTTCTTGCTGGCGATACCTGGTGCTGCGGTGCGCTGCATGGCGCAGGAAGCCACGAAAGATTCACCCTCGGCCATTGCCGCGAAACAGATCATTCAGGAATTGGTGGCCGGACAATTTGAAAAAGTGGAAGCGCTCTACGATGCGCGCATGGCCGCGGCGCTGCCGCCGGGAAAACTCGCGGACGGTTGGCGCGACTTGAACAAGCAAGCGGGCGCGTTTCAGGCGATTACCAGCGCGGAGACGTCGCAAGTACAGGGGCTGCAGGTGGTAAAGATGGAGTGCAAGTTTGAGAATTCAGCCCTGGACGCTACGGTGGTTTTCAATCCCGAGGGCAAACTGGGAGGCTTGAGTTTTCAGCCCCACCAGGCGCCGCCGCCGCCATGGAATGCGCCGGGATACGCCAAACAAAATTTGTTCAGCGAACAACCGTTGACTTTGACGAATGGAAAATTCGAATTGCCCGGGACTCTTACGGTGCCGGTGGGCGCGGGACCATTTCCAGCCGTGGTGCTGGTGCAGGGTTCAGGGCCGCAGGATCAGGACGAAACGATCGGGCCGAACAAGCCGTTTAAGGACTTGGCGTGGGGACTTGCGAGCCGCGGCATCGTGGTGTTCCGTTACATCAAACGCACGAAAAAATATGGCGCGCAGAGCAGCGACGATCCAGTGCAGCTGACGGTGGAGGATGAAACGATCAGCGACGCGCGGGCGGCGGTGGCGTTGGTGGCGACGCAGGCGAAGGTGAATCCCAAGCAAGTTTATCTGCTGGGCCACAGTCTGGGGGCGTTTCTGGCGCCGCGAATCGCTGCGGGCGACGCGCAGATTGCGGGAATCGTGATGCTGGCGGCGAATGCGCGGCCGCTGGAGAAAGTGGTGCTGGAACAGATTCACTATTTGGCGGCGATGAGCGGCACGCCGACGGAGACGGAACAAAAAAAGATTGATGCGGCCGAAGACGGCGCGAAACAAATTGAAAACCCGGCCTTGAAGCCGGGCGACACGATCGTTTTCCTGGGAGCGACGATGTATGGCGCGTATTGGCTGGACCTGCGCGGCTACGACGCTCAGAAAACCGCAGCTAAATTGAAAATTCCGATTTATATCGCGCAGGGCGGTCGCGATTATCAGGTGACCTCGTCGAACTTTCAGGCTTGGTCGGATGCTTTGGCGAACAACCGGAACGTGACGCTGCGCATTTATCCGGATCTGGATCATCTTTTCATGCATGGTACCGGCGCCTCGAAGCCCTCGGACTATGCGCGGCCGGATCATGTGTCGCAAGAAGTGGTGGAGAACATCGCGACATGGATTTTGCCGAGCGAAAAGCCCGGGACGCTGGCTAAGCCGCAGTGAGCGGCCGGTCGATTTGACATTCGAATGCGAATGGAAAGCGAAGCTGCAAGGCGCGACCATGCGGGCTGGGTCGGTATCGCGGACCGAGCGGCGTTGCCTGTACGTTCCCCCACGGCGTATGGTATTCTGGCTTGCGTGTTCGGCGCTCCAGCCGGAAGACGCGCACACCTTGGTTTCTTTCACTGCGACGAGTGAGACGCTAGCGCATCGTAGTCTCTACAGGGTCTTCAATGCGTCTTCACAGTCGGGCCGGGGCGAGTGACGATTTCGCGAGAGCCAGGACGGACCCAGCATGTCCACACCAGCCGTTTCACCAAAAGTTGCAGAAATTCGCCTGGCACATTCGCCAGACAGCGACGACGCTTTCATGTTCTACGCGCTGGCGACGGGAAAGGTGCGCCTGCCGGGCGTGAAGTTCACGCACATTTTGTCGGACATTGAGTCGCTGAACCAGGCGGCGAAGAAAGAAGTGTACGACGTGACGGCGATCAGTTTTTACGCCTATCCGTTTGTAGCGGATAAATATGTGCTGATGGATTGCGGCGCGAGTTTCGGCGAGGGGTACGGCCCCATCGTAGTTTCGGGCCATCCCATCAAGAAAACTGAGCTGGCGGGGCGCAAAATCGCGATTCCGGGGATGCTGACGACTTCCTATCTGGCACTGAAGCTTTTCGAGCCGAACGTCGAGACGGTGACGATGCCGTTCGACAAGATTCTGGACGCGGTGCAGAACAAGGAAGTGGAGGCAGGGTTGCTGATTCACGAAGGACAACTGCTTTTCTCGCAGAAGGGATTGCATCGCGTGGTAGACCTGGGGCAATGGTGGCAGGAACAAACCGGGTTGCCGTTGCCGCTGGGCGCGAACGCGATTCGCCGGAAGTTGGGCGAGGATTTGGGCCGACAGGTTTCGCGCGTCATTCGCGAAAGCGTTTCCTACGCGCTGGAGCATCGCGAGGCGGCGCTGGATTATGCGCTGCAATTTGCGCGCGACATGGATCCGACACTGGCCGACAAGTTTGTGGGAATGTATGTGAACCGCTGGACGCTGGATTACGGCGAAGAAGGACGCCGGGCCGTGCGCGAATTGTTGGCGCGCGGGGCTGCGGCGGGCCTGCTTCCCGGAGATGTGCCGGTAGAATTTCTGAGCGGCACGGTGAGCGAAACGCCTTCACGATCCGCCTAACGCCGAAAAATTCGAATTGCAGCGCGGGTGACCGCCGTTGTTGTGCTTCAGGCGCGCGGAGAAATGCGCCCGCCCTTCCTGCCCGCTACCGTCAGGTAAAATTAGTGAACCCATGACCAACCTGATCCAACAGGGCCTGGCCCTTCGCGAATTGCTCCGTGAACGCATCCTGATTCTGGATGGCGCGATGGGGACTATGCTGCAGCAAGCGAATTTGACGGCGGCGGATTTTGGCGGGCCGGACCTGGAAGGCTGCAACGAAAATCTGGTGCTCAGTCGGCCGGACGTGGTGTTAGAAATCCACCGCAAATATCTGCACGCGGGGTCGGACATCATCGAGACGAATTCGTTCGGCAGCACGCCGGTGGTGCTGGCGGAATACGGATTGGGCGAGCAGGCGCGCCGAATCAGCCGGGTGGCGGCGGAACTTGCGCGCAAAGCCGCGGATGGATTTTCCAAAGCCGGCAAGCCGCGCTTCGTGGCGGGATCGATGGGGCCGACTACGCGGGCGATTAGCGTGACGGGCGGAATTACGTTCGAGCAGCTGCGCAATAATTATTACGAGCAGGCAGCAGGGCTGATGGAAGGCGGCGCGGACATCCTGCTGCTGGAAACTTGCCAGGACACGCGCAACATCAAAGCCGGTTTGCTGGCGATACAGGAATTGGCGCGGGAGTTGGGCGCGCCGATTCCGCTGATGGTTTCCGTGACGATCGAAGCGATGGGCACGATGCTGGCCGGGCAAGGCATCGAGGCGTTGTGGGCTTCGCTGGATCACGTGGATCTAATTTCGCTGGGATTGAATTGTGCCACGGGTCCGGAATTTATGACGGACCACGTGCGCACGCTGCAATCGCTGACCAACCGCGCGGTTTCCTGCTATCCGAACGCGGGGTTGCCGAACGAAGAAGGCTTGTATCAGGAGACGCCGACCTCGCTGGCGGATCAGCTGGAGAGATTTATTGATCGCGGGTGGCTGAATATTGTGGGCGGGTGCTGCGGGACCACCGAGCAACACATTCGCGCGATCGCGCAGATGGCTTCCGGAAAAAAGCCGCGGCGGACGCCGCAGCCCAATCCTCGCGCGGTCTATTCGGGGATCGAGATTATTGAGGCAGAAGAGAGCACGCGGCCTTTGATCGTGGGCGAGCGAACGAACGTGATTGGTTCGCGGCTTTTCAAGAATTTAGTGGCGGCGGAACAGTGGGAAGAGGCTACCGAGATTGCGCGGCGGCAGGTGAAAAGCGGGGCGCATGTCGTGGATGTGTGCCTGCAGAGCACGGACCGCGAGGAGCTGCACGATATTCCGCCGTTCTACGAGCAACTGATCCGCAAGATCAAAGCGCCGATCATGATAGATACGACGGATCCGCGCGGCGTGGAGCTGGCGCTGACGTATTGCCAGGGCAAGAGCATCATCAATTCAATCAATTTGGAAGATGGCGAAGAGAAATTCGAAAAGATTTGCCCGCTGGCGCGCACGTACGGAGCTGCGGTGATCGTTGGCTGCATCGACGAGGATCCGGTGCAGGCGCAGGCTTTTACCCGGGAACGCAAACTCGAAGTGGCGGAACGCTCTCATAGATTGCTGACCGAAAAATTCGGCATTCACGCTGAAAATATTATTTTTGACCCGCTGGTATTTCCCTGCGCTACCGGTGATGAGAATTATATCGGCGGCGCGGTGGAAACCATCGAGGGCATACGACTGGTGAAGCAGCGCATTCCGTATGTGCGCACGGTGCTGGGTATTTCCAATGTGTCGTTCGGGCTGCCGGCTGGGGCGCGCGAAGTTGTGAACTCGGTTTTCCTGTATCACGCGACGAAAGCTGGCCTGGATCTGGCGATTGTGAATGCGGAGCGCATTGAGCGGTTTGGTTCAATTCCCGAGCGCGAACGCAAACTGGCGGAGGATTTGCTTTTCAACACGCCGCCGGTGGAAATTCCCGATGGCGTGCCCGACGCGGAATTGCTGCTTGGTGCGCCAGAGGATTGGCGTTCGCAAACGAAGGAGCAGAAGGCCGCGATCAATCGGTTTCACATTGGCGCGATCGCGGAACATTTTCGCGGGACGGGAGCGCGCAAGAAAGAGCGGGCTGCCGACTTGCCTCTCGACCAGCGGCTGGCGAATTACATCATTGAGGGCTCGAAAGACGGGCTCGTGGACGATTTGAATCGCAAGCTGGCGGAAAACGTTGCGCCTCTGGATGTGATCAACGGGCCGCTAATGGCCGGGATGGGCGAAGTCGGGCGCCTGTTCAACAACAACGAGCTGATCGTTGCCGAAGTATTGCAATCCGCCGAGGCGATGAAGGCCGCCGTGGGGCATCTGGAACAATTCATGGAGAAGGCAGATACGGAAAAGCGCGCGAAGGTGATGCTGGCGACGGTGAAAGGCGACGTGCACGACATCGGGAAAAATCTGGTCGAAATTATTCTGAAAAATAACGGCTACGACGTGATTAACCTGGGGATCAAGGTGCCACCCGAGGAATTAATTCGCGCACATCGCGAACACCAGCCGGACGCCATCGGTCTTTCGGGATTGCTGGTGAAGAGCGCGCAACAGATGGTGATTACCGCCAGCGATTTGCGCGAGGCTGGAATCACTGTACCGCTGCTGGTGGGTGGCGCAGCGCTCTCCGATAAATTCACGCGCTTGAAAATTGCGCCGCAGTACAGCCAGGCGGTTTGCTACGCGAAAGACGCGATGACCGGGCTGCGTTTGATGAACGAGCTGAGCGATCCGGTGCGCCGAGATCGCGTGCTGCAGCAGCATACCCACGTGGGGGCGGCGGTGCTGGACGAAGCGGCGCCGGAACCGCTTGCGGCTGCGGGCGAAGAGCGCTCACCGCATATTCGCGTTGATTTGCCGATTCCGCAGGTCGCCTATACCGAACGAAAAGTCCGCGACGTCCCGGATTTGCACGAGGTGTGGAGTTACATCAATCCTTTCATGCTGTTCGGGCGGCATTTGGGCTTTCGCGGAAATTTCGAGAAGGCGCTGGCGGAACATGACGCGCGCGCGATCGAGCTGCACCAAAATATGGAAGAAGTAAAGCAGCGGGCCGCGGAATTCATGAAGATCGGGGCGGTATGGCAATTTTTTGAAGCGGAGCGGCGCGGTAATTCGATCGCGCTATTTGCGCCGGGAGAAAGCACGCCGGTCCATACGTTTCATTTTCAGCGGCAGCGGGTGGGTGACAAGCTTTGTCTGAGCGATTACCTGCTGCCACCGCAGAATGGCGCGCGGGATCACGTGGCGTTGTTCGTGGTTACGGCGGGCGCGGGCATACGCGAAAAATCGGAAGAGGCCAAAGCGGCCGGCAGTTATTTGTTCTCGCACGGCCTGCAGGCTTTGGCGATCGAGACCGCGGAAGCGTGCGCCGAATGGCTGCATCGGCGCATACGCGAGGACTGGGGCTTCCCCGATCCGCCAACGATGACCATGCCGGACCGCTTCACTTCGCGTTATCGCGGGAAACGCTACAGCTTTGGCTATCCCGCTTGTCCAAATCTCGAAGATCAGGCCGGAATCTGGATGTTGTTGCGTCCGGAGGCAATCGGCGTGCATTTGACCGAGGGAATGATGATGGATCCGGAAGCCAGCGTGAGCGCGCTGGTGTTCCAGCATCCCGATTGCACGTATTTCTCCGTCGGCGAATGATTTGTGCCCTTCTGGCGCTGAGTTTCCGCGCTGCCCTTGACGCTTGTCTGCGTTTCGACTAAGTTTCTTCCAGTTTCTGGCACGGATTCCGAGGGTTCTTTTATGGCCAGCATCGCTCCAGGGCTGTATCTTGCGAGCACGGGAAGTTATCCACGCGTGGGAGATTCGCCCGATTTGCAGCTGCTGCAGCGCACCATCGCGGCGCTGGACCGCGGCGAGCGCACCACGGCGGATTTGCTGGACGCGCAAAATGCCGTGACGCGCGGCGCCATCGCCGACCAGGTGAAGGCCGGACTCGACATCGTAACGGACGGGCAAATTCGCTGGAACGATCCCATTTCGTATCTCGCGGCGAAACTGGACAATATTGAACTGCAAGGTTCGATTCCCTTCTTCGATACGGAAAGATTTTGCAGGCAGCCACTGTTCACCGGCGCGCCGCTGCGACGAGGCAATCTAGTGGTCGCGGAATATAGTTTTGCGCGCAACGCGCTGGGCCATTTGCCGACGCCCGCGAACAAAGCAGGGAAACTGGCGATTAAGCCCGTCTTGACCGGGCCGTACACGCTCGCAAAGTTTACTTTGTCCGGCCGTACGGAAAATGGAGGTGCGGGCACGCCTGCGACGCTGGAAGCTCGGGCGATCGCTTACGGCGAGATTCTGGCTCCGGAAATTGAGGCGCTTTCGCAGTGTGGCGCGGAAATGATTCAGATTGATGAGCCCGCGATTCTGCGGAGTCCGGGCGAGTGGGCCATCTTCGAACGCGCGTTGCAGCCGCTGTTGCAGGCGCGCGACAAGGCGAAGAAAACAAATCGCAGGCTGGAACTGGCGCTGTGCGTGTATTTCGATGATTGCGCGCCCCTGTACGAAAAACTGCTGGCGCTGCCGGTGGATATCCTCGGAGTGGATTTCGTTTCCAGTCCCAAGCTCGGCGACACGATTATGGCAATCGGCTCGCCGAAACCTTTGGCGCTCGGCCTGGTGGACGGCCGGAATTGCCAGATGGAGCAGACTGCGGATCTGGCCCGCCTGGTGCAGCGTTTGTTCCCACGAATTGAGGGAGGTCGGGCTTACCTGGGGCCTTCTTGCGGGTTGGAATATTTGACCAGCGCAACAGCGCTTGCGAAATTCGCGCTGCTTCCGAAAATACTGGCGGAATTGAACGGCTGAACTACGGGATGGTCAGCGAAGGAAATGTCCCGCACGTAAAAGTGTTCCGCTGCGGTACGCCGTTCCCGAAATGGAAATGATTCTGGCGCATTCGTTCTCGGTAGTACCGCCAAGCTATCTTCCCGAAATGCCAATAGCGGATAGGCCCCGCCCGCGCGACCTCGCCTCGGTGCTTGAATTCGCGGTGGTAATATCAGCGCCATGAGACACCAAAAATTTAATCGAGTCCCCGAGTTTACCGCCGAATCGGCTGGCAGGCCGGAGTTTGCCGGCACGATCGAACAGTACGCGCAGCGGGCCCCCGCCGTGCCGGGACTTTCCGGGCACGTCCGGCAGCTGCGGAATCGGAATCGGGGGATTTCGCGTTGGCTGGTACTGGCTATTTTCGCGGGGGCCGTGGCGGCGCTCGCGTTGGTCCAATTCGCTGTGCGATAACCGGCTCGAGTCGGCCGGCGTGCCTTGCTCGCCTGCAGCGCTATTCCGTCTTGGAACCATGCAAAATCGCTGACTCTTTGGAAATCTTGTTTCTGTCGGCGGCAGTTGGTGCTAGTATCCGGGCAATGCGCAGCGAAATTGCGGAACGGGCCGGGGCGCGTTCGACGGAGCCGGCTCCGACAACGAAAGCGCTTTCTTCCGCGGATCGAGCGGCGGGCGCGAAGATTCTTCGTGGCCCCGATCCCTCGGTACACATGCTGGGCTTGCCGCAATCGTATCCGCAACTGGGGCGATGGGTGATTCTGGCATTTCTTGCGGGAGCAATCGTAGCATTCGCGCTGGTTGGAATTTTGGGCCGTTAGCGCGCGGTACGATTCGAGCACGTAGGGTTCTCGCAGCTTGCTTCTTCGATAGCTGATCCAGACGAAGTTCTCCGGCAGGTTCCCTGGCACGCCTTCCCTTGCCGCATGATTTTCTTCGGTGCTAGCATCGTTGCGGTGACTCGCGAATTCAGCAGCGATGCGCGCGAGCGGGACAGTGCGCCTGCCGCAAAAGGAGGGGCGCGCCAGCCCGTCGAAGATACCGCTGAGGATTCGCGGGACTTTGCGCAGCCTAACGAGCCGCCCCGCGGGCTGATGCGCAAGCGGCCGCACGTGGCGGTGTGGATTCTGGCGGCGTTGCTCCTGGGCGGATTAATCGCTTTGCTGCTCGTGGGACTTGCTTCCGGCTGACCACGCCTTCATTTCACGCAGTCGCGCCACCGTGCGCTTGCACTCGTGTGCCCCAGTGTCCGGAGCGCCCCCGTGCTATTGACGGAATTGCGTTTTCCATTGACCATAGTGGTCCGCCTCCGAGGGCCGAATGCAGCGAATTCTTTCCACTTACCGGTTTGTGAATCAGCCGCTGGGCGCGGCGCTGCTGGCGGAAATCGCGCAAGCTGGATTTTCGGCGGTGGAGATTTTCTGCGCTTCGCAGCATTTCAGTTATCGCGAACCGCAACGCGTGCGCGAAATCGGCGATGCGCTGGACGAATATCGCCTGGGGTTGCACTCGATGCATTCTCCCACGGACCGCGACCGTTCGCCCGGGCGTGAGAGCGGCGTAGTGATTTCCATTTCTGACCCGGAGCGGATTCGGCGGCTGGATGCGGTGGACGAGATAAAGCGGGTGCTGGACGTGGCAGAGCAAATTCCGTACCGCTATTTGATTCAGCATATGGGGCATGGCCGGCAGTCGGCGGACCCGCGCAAGCTGGACGCGGCTTTCACTTCATTGGAAAGTTTGTCCATGTTCGCGAAGGCGCGCGGCGTGACGATTGCGCTGGAAAACACGCCGGATGAGCTGGGCGCGCCGGCTTCGCTGCAGCATTTCATCACCGACACGCATTTGCACGATTTGAAATTGTGTTTTGATATCGGCCACGCGCACATCGAAGAGGGCGCGCAGGCCAGCTTCGACGCGATGCGCGAGCGCGTGGTGAGCACGCACATTCACGATAATCATGGCGACAAGGACGAGCATCTGTTGCCGTTCGAAGGAACGATTGATTGGGATGCCGCGCTCGCTGGTTTTGCGGGGGCTCCGGTGAAGTTGCCGTTTATTTTCGAGATCAAGGCACAGGCGAGCGCGGCAGGGCCGACGCTCGCGCAGATTCGCGAGGCCTACGACAAGCTGGAAGAAAAATTCGAGGCTCAGAAGTAGGGCGCGGCGCTGCTGCCGAACTACTTGCCATGAAGTACATGCCATAATGATTCGCGGCAAATAATCCAACGGAAAAACTACATGACCCAGGAAGCGCAGGCAGCGGTTCCGATTATCACGATTGAGCAAGCGGGCGCGCACGCGGGGAGCGCCGTCACGATTCGGGGATGGCTTTACAATTTGCGTGAGTCGGGAAAATTACTGTTCCCGATTTTTCGCGACGGCACGGGAATTATGCAGGGAGTGGTCTCGCAGAAAGAGCATCCAGAAGTTTTCAGCGCGCTGAAGGGACTGCCGCAGGAATCCAGCGTGATCGCGACAGGCGCGATTCGCGCCGAACCCCGAGCGCCCGGCGGGTTTGAAATGGGTGTGAGTGCGATGGAGGTGGTGCAACGAGTTGCAGACGCGGAGCCTTACCCGATCCAATTGAAGGAGCATGGCGTTGATTTTCTGCTGGACCGGCGGCATTTGTGGATTCGCACGCCGCGACAAGCCGCCATCCTGCGGATCCGCGCGGAAGCCGAGCGCGCGGCACGGAATTTCATGGACGCGCAAGGTTACACGCTCACCGACGCGCCGATCTTTACTCCTGCTGCGTGCGAAGGCACTACCACGCTGTTTGAGGTCAATTACATTGATGAGCAGAAGGCTTACCTGACGCAGTCCGGGCAGCTTTACGTGGAAGCGCTGGCGGCCGCGCTGGGCAAGGTCTATACGTTTGGGCCTACGTTCCGCGCGGAAAAATCAAAGACACGGCGGCACCTGACGGAATTCTGGATGCTGGAGCCTGAAGCCGCTTACGCGCATCTGGAGGACATGATTGTGCTCGCCGAAGGGCTGGTGAGCGCAGTGGTGCAGTCCGTCGCGAAAAACCGCACGCGGGAATTGGCGATGATTGAGCGGGACATTGCATCTTTGCAGAAGATCACGCCGCCATTTCCGCGCATCACTTACGACGACGCGATCAAAGTGCTGCAGAAGGCCGGGAACCCCGCAAAGTGGGGTGACGATTTTGGCGGCGATGAGGAAACAATTATTTCCAAGGAATTCGACCGGCCGGTGGTGATTCACCGTTATCCCGCAGCCATGAAAGCTTTTTACATGGCTACGGATGCAGCGCGGCCCGAGCTGGCGCTCAGTTTTGACATGATCGCGCCGGAAGGTTATGGCGAAATTATCGGCGGCGGGGAGCGTTTGGCGGATTACGACACCCTCCTGCGGCGTCTGGGCGAACACAACCTGCCCGAAGAATCCTTTCAGTGGTATCTGGATTTGCGGCGCTATGGCAGCGTGCCGCATGCCGGGTTTGGATTGGGACTGGAACGCACTGTCGCGTGGATATGCGGAACCGAGCACATTCGCGAGGTCATCCCCTTCCCACGGATGCTGTATCGAGTCTATCCTTGAGGTTCCCTCCCCGTCTGGGGGTCGCGAAAACAAAAATATGCCCGACAAAATTCGCATTATCGGTGTGCCGATGGACCTGGGCGCCAGCCGCCGCGGCGTCGACATGGGTCCGTCTGCGTTGCGCGTGGCGGGATTGCAAGCGCGCCTGAAACAACTAGGGCGGCAGGTGGAAGACATTGGCAACGTGCAAGTGCCGCAGGCGGAAGAGCAACCCTACGGCGAAAAGCGCGCGCGTTATCTGGACGAAATTTCCGAGGCGTGCAAGGGCTTGGCCGAGGCGGTGAAGAAAACTTTGGATGAGGACATGATCCCGCTGGTGCTGGGCGGCGATCACTCGATTGCCGTGGGCACTACGGCTGGAGCTGCCGCGCACTTTAATAAGGAATCGAAACGCGTGGGCGTGATCTGGCTGGACGCGCACGGCGATATGAACACGCCGGATTCTTCGCCTTCGGGGAACGTGCACGGCATGCCGCTGGCGTCCATCATGGGTTACGGACCGCCGGAGTTGACGGATCTGGCCGGCATCAAACCGATGGTGGAACCGCGGAATGTGGTGCTGGTGGGAATTCGCGACCTGGACGCCAAAGAGCGCAAGCTGGTGAAAGATTCCGGCGTACATATTTTCACGATGCGCGATATTGACGAGCGCGGCATGCGTGAGGTGATGTCTGAAGCGTTGCGATTTGCGGGGGACGACACGGCGGGGATTGTGGTGAGCCTGGACATGGATTTCGTGGACCCGAGCGACGCGCCGGGCGTGGGAACGCCGGTGCGCGGCGGCGTGACGTATCGCGAAGCGCACTTGGCGCTGGAAATGATTGCGGACAGCAAGCAAATGGTTTCCTTCGAAGTGGTGGAAGTGAATCCGGTGATTGATTTGCATAATACTACGGCAACGCTGGGTGTGGAATTGGTGCTCTCCGGCTTGGGGAAGAAAATCCTGTGATGCGCGCGCGTGTTTCTGACGGGGGCCGGGCGGCGCCGCGATGAACGCGATGAAGCGCTTGCGCATCGGGGTGCTTTTCGGCGGACGTTCGGGTGAACACGAAGTTTCTCTTGCGTCCGCTGCTTCGGTGATTCGCGCGCTGGATCCCGAAAAATACGAGGCTGTGCCGATCGGCATTTCTAAGGACGGCCGGTGGCTGGTGGGAACCAGCTCGGTGAAAATGCTGGCCGACGTGCTGAAATCGGGCGACCGCGTGGTGTTGCCGCCCGATCCTAGCGCCGCTTCGCTGGTGCCTTTAGGCCCTGCGGCGGGACAGCCGAGCGTGGGCGTGGATGTGGTGTTTCCGGTTTTGCACGGCACCTTTGGCGAAGATGGCACGGTGCAAGGATTGATCGAGCTCGCCGGATTGCCTTACGTGGGCGCGGGCGTGCTGGCGTCGGCAGTGGGCATGGATAAAGACGTGCAGAAGCGCCTGTTTGAACAGGCGGGATTGCCGATCGTACCGTTTCTGGCGGTGCGCCGCTCGGAATGGGAACGCGAGCGGGCGAAAGTGCTGAAGGCCATTAAGAAGAAATTTCGTTTTCCTTTGTTCGTGAAGCCTGCGACGCTGGGCTCCTCTGTGGGGATGACGCGGGTGAAGGCGGCGCACGAAATTTCCGCGGCGATGGATCATGCAGCTGAGTTTGCGCTGAAGATTATCGTCGAGCGTGGCATTGTGGGGCGCGAAATTGAAGTTTCCGTGCTGGGCAACGATAATTTGAACGCGTCGATACCCGGCGAAATTGTGCCACACCGCGAATATTACGATTACCAGGCGAAATATCTGGAACAGGGAACAAAGCTGCTGATCCCCGCGAAATTGACCAAGGCGCAGGTGGACGCGTTTCAGGATTACGCGGTGCGGGCGTTTCACGCGATTGACGGCGCGGGCATGGCGCGCTGCGATTTCTTCCTGGAAAAGCCCACGAGCAAGATCTACGTGAACGAACTGAACACGATTCCGGGTTTTACCTCCATCAGCATGTATCCGAAGCTGTGGGAAGCGTCGGGGTTGCCCTATCCGAAGCTGATTGACCGGCTGATCGAGCTGGCGATCGAGCTGCACGCCGAAAAAGCGCGGACGAAATATTCCATTGAGCTGCCTGCCGGTTCCGCTGGCGCTCTGGACGCTTCGTAACAAACTTCCGCTCTACTGCGTATTAAGAAACGGGCCCTGATCCCGGAACACTGACACATTGCTGCGCTTGACGGCCAGAGTCCAAGGCATTAAACTAACCAGTTAGTTAAAGAATACTGTTCGCATCAGTGATGTCGTGGATGCAATAGGAAGAATATTGTGCCGCGCGGACGAAGAAAAATCGAGAATCCAGCTACGGCGCGGCGCATTCTAGCCGCGGCCGAACAGCATTTTGCCGCGCAGGGGCTGGCGGGCGCGCGCACGGAGCAAATCGCCACGGCGGCGCGTGCCAACAAGGCGATGCTCTACTATTATTTCGGCGACAAGCGGCATTTGCATCGCGCCGTGCTGGAAAATCTTTTTCGGCAGCTGCGCAACGGAGTGTACCAACCGCAGCGCAAGCAGATTTCTCCGCGCGAACAGCTGCGCGAATTCATCACCGCCTATTTCGACTTTCTCGCCTCGCATCCGAATTATCCGCGCCTGGTGCACCGCGAAGCGATGGAATCAACGAAGGAATTCGACTGGATCGTGCGCCAGTACCTGCGGCCATTTCACAATCAATTGGTGCGCACGCTGGAAGCGGGGATCGACGCCGGAGAATTTCGCGCTGTGGACCCGCATGACACGGCGTTCACCATTATGGGCATGACCACTTCATATTTCGCCGCCGCGGCGATTTTCAGCCAGGTGGCGGGACACAATCTGCTGGCGCCGCACGCGCTGGCGGCGCGCAAACAGGCGCTGCTGGATTTTTTGGATCATGGACTGAGTCGCACGAAAGCGAGGGCCCGATGACCGGCCGAAAGTTTGCAACGTTCCTGCTGGTAATTTTTGTGATTGCGGCGGTGGCGTATTACTTTACCACGCCGCACGGCACGGACATCCCGCTGATCGGAGTGGTGGACGGCAACGAGGTGATTGTCAGTCCGCAGATTACCGGACGCATTATCAATCTGACTGTGGATGAGGGAAGCACAGTGAAGAAAGGCGATCTGATTGCCGAGCTGGACAGCAAGGAACTGGAAGCGAATCTGGCGGCCACGAAAGCGAATGTGACCAGCCTGGAAGAACAGGTGAACGAAGCGAATCACAATTATACGTGGACCAATGGACAGACAGACGCTTCGCTGAGCGAAGCGCACGAGCGAGCAACTTATGCGGACGCGCAACTGGAGCCGGCACGCGCGCAGCTAAAACGAGACCAGGACGATTTGCGGCGCATGCAGCAGCTTTTCGACAAGGGCGAAGTTTCCGCGCAAGACCGCGATCATGCGGAAGCCGCTGTGAGGATTTCGCAGGCGAACGTGGCGGCGTTGGAGCAAGCGACCAAGGCCGAAACTGCGGCGGTGACTGTGGCGCAGGCGAATCGCGTTCAGGTAGATGCGCGCAAGAGTGCGATTTCCACCGCCATGGCACAACTGGAACAGGCGCGCGCTACCGAGGCGCAAATGGCCACACAATTGGGCTACACGAAAATCTACGCGCCGCTGGACGGCATTGTGTCCGTGCGGGTCGCAAAGCAGGGCGAAGTAGTCGCCGCCGGATCACCCATCATCGTAGTCGTGGACGTGGACCATTTGTGGGTTCGCGCGGACGTGGAAGAAACTTACATCGCGTCCATCGTAGTGGGGCAAAGCCTGCACGTGCAGCTGCCTTCGGGCGATATCACCCAAGGGCCGGTGATTTTCCGCGGCGTGGAAAATGATTTCGCCACGCAGCGCGACGTGAGCCGCACCAAGCGCGACATCAAGACATTCGCCATCAAGGTTTCCATTCCGAATCCGGGCCGGCGGCTGTTTACGGGAATGACCGCGACGGTGCTGCTGCCGCGGCCGCCGAAGAAGAGCTGGTTCGCGCAATTGTGATGCCGATGCCTACGGCCACGCCGATGGAACAGCCCCCTGCCAACGCCATTGAAGTGCAGCACCTGACGAAAAAGTTCGGTGAGCTGGTGGCCGTGAACGACATCAGTTTCAGCGTGCGGCAAAGGGAAATTTTCGGGTTGCTCGGGCCGAACGGCGCGGGCAAGACCACGCTGATTCGCATGATGACGACCCTCACGCCCCCGACATCGGGGACGGCCATCGTCGCCGGGCACGACGTACGCGACGATGCTGACGGCGTGCGCAACGCCATGGGCGTGATTCCGCAGGCGCTTACGTCCGATCCGGAATTGACCGCCCAAGAAAACATGCTGATTCACGCCAAGCTTTATGGCGTGCCGCGCGCGACGCGCGACAAACTCATTCTCAACCTGCTGGAGTCGGTGGATTTGGTGAAATTCAAGGACGCGCTGGTGCGCACATTCTCCGGCGGCATGCGCAGGCGCCTGGAAATCGCGCGCGGGTTGGTGCACTCGCCGAAGATTTTATTTCTGGACGAGCCGACCACGGGACTGGATCCCGTTTCGCGTTCCAATGTGTGGCAATTGATTCGCAGTCTTTGCGAGCAATCGGACCTGACAATTTTGCTGACCACGCATTACATGGATGAAGCCGACAAGCTATGCGACCGCATCGCCATTGTAGATCACGGCAAGCTGGTGGCGCTGGATACTCCTACGAAATTGAAAGATAGCGTGCCGGGCAACGACACCGTGGAAGCGGAATTCGCTGGCGCTCCGGCGGACTGGGACGATCAGCTGCGCAAACTGGCTCAGGCTGCGGACGTGACGCAGCGCGACGGCATGGTACACATCGCATCGCACGATGGTCCGGCAACGGTAGCTGCGCTGATGGATTTGGCACGGGCGCGCAACGTGCAGGTGAAGCGCGTGACGGTGCAGAGCACCACGCTGGACGATGTGTTTCTGCACTACACGGGGAGCGATCTGCGCGATGCGGCGAAAGAAGGAGCGCGGCTTGATATCGGCCATCTCTATCGTTAGCGGCGTGTGGTCGTGGCGCTGCAAGGAAGGAACGCGATGAATTTCCGGCGCGTCGGTGCGCTTATTGAACGCGACCTGAGGAAATTCTTCCGCAGTCCGGCATTGATGATGGTGTCAATGGTGCTGCCGCTGGTGCAGCTGATCGTGCTCGGCTACGCCTTCGGCGGAAAAGTCACCGGGGTGGAGATTGGCTTCGTGGATCAGGATCACTCGGTGGAATCGCACAAGATCCGCGAGATGTTCAACGGCATCACCGCCGGGCCGCGCACTTTCAAAGTGATCGAGTACGAATCCGAGCCGGAAGCGACGCACGATCTGCAGACCGGCAAGGTGCGCGCGCTGGTGGTAGTGCCGCACGACTTTTCGCGGCGTTTTTATCAGCACGACCGTCCGCGCATCGCTTTCACGGAAGACAACACCGACCAATTTATATCGAGCGCGATCATCGAGCGAGTGCAGCAAATGGTGGAGGAGCTGAACGCGCCGGACGTGACGCCGCGCCTGGAAGGCTCGGTGCAGTTGAACACGGTGGAAATTTATCCGTACGTGGAATACATCAAATATTTGCTGGCAGGCACGATTGCGCTTTCGATATTCGTGGTGGCGATGATCGGCGGCGGAATTACCTATATTGATGATAAGGCGCGCGGGCTGCACGAAGGTTATCTCACAACGCCGATCAAGAAATCGGAGCTGGTTTTTTCGTTGATTGGCTCGGGGGTGATCAAAGGCATGATGACGGGCATGGTGCTGACGATCATCGGCGGATTGATCGTCGGGCTGCCAGAGATTTGGAATCCGTTACGCTTGTTCTATCTGGTTGTGGTGGTGGGCGCGACGGGACTGGCGATGATGAGTTTTATGTTCCTGTTAATGGTGCGCGTGGACGATCCGCTGGTGCCGCGCGCCATTTTCGGCGTGCTCAATACGCTTTTATTCTTTCCTTCGGGCGCGGTGTACCCGATTGCGGCGTTTCCCTGGTGGCTGAAATGGGTTTCGGTGATTGATCCGTTCACTTACGCGGTGCATGCCCTGCGAAATCTGACGCTGAAGAATACCGGCATTGAAGGAATCTACGTGGACGTGCTAGTTTTGCTGGGTATCGCCGCAGTGATGACGACTTTTAGTATAATTTTATTCAAGCGGCAGCTCTAGCGTGGCTGCGCGCAGGTCGTTGCGCGTCGGGCGCTGAAAAACAAGACGAGGAGATCTCGTGTCAATCTTTGATGGGGCGGAGGAGCATCCGCCGGACAAAGTTCGCCGGTACATTATTACCACCATCGTTTTTATCGCATTGGTTGTGGGCTTCTCGTGGTATTTGCTGCGATTCCATACGGAAGTGCGCACGGCGAAGCATTTTCTGGACACCATATCGGCTGGAAATCTGGAACAGGGTTATCACCTGTGGAGCCCGGGGCCGAGCTACACCTATCAGGATTTTCTGGAAGACTGGGGCCCTAACGGATATTACGGCCCGGTGAAGAGTTATCACATCGAAAACGCGGAAGAAATTAAGCAGGGGCCGGAGCGGCCTTCCGGGACTGTGATTACGATCGAGCTGAGCCCGTTCGCCCCGTTTCCTTCAGCGCACGACGTGCTAAAGCAGAGCAAGACGAAGGAAGTTCGGCTGCAAGTGGAATATAGGGATCAATCCCTAGGATTCGCGCCATAACTTTAGGATCCATGCCGTGCTGAGTCGCGACGCGCTGCGACGTTTGACGCGAGGGATCTTGGTCGCGTTCTTACCCGCTGGCCAGTAGTTCTTCGCACTTCTGGCGAACCTCGTCAACAGTAATCGATGATATCGGCCGCGGGTTGGTGACCATAATGGCTTTGTCGCCGCGCGGATGATCGAACGTCGCGCCGGTTTGCACGCTGCGATGGTCTGAGTGCCACGGCCGCCATTGCGCGGGATCGGTGACGCCAAAAATTACGACGCTGGGCCGTTGCAACGCGGCCGCCAGATGCGCGGGGCCGGAATCATTCCCTACGACGATGCGCGCGGCGGCGACCAGCGCGATGAGCTCGCGCATGTCGAGCTGAGCATCCATCACCGCGGCACAATTTTGCAGTTCGCTTCGCACTGCGGCGGCAATCTGATCGTCGCGCGCGCCTAGATTCACGACGCTCGCCAGGCCATGTTTCTGGCGCAGCCAGCGCGCGATTTCGGCAAATTGGGCGACGGGCCAGCGCATGCCCGGCAAACGGGCGCCGGGTTGGAGCACGGCATACGGCGCACCAAGCGCGATTCCCTTCCCCGCCAATTTGCGTGCCACGCTTGCTGCAGCGTCCGGCTGCGGAAAAACCTGGGCGCGCGGAATTGGGCCGCGCGGCAGGCCGGTGAAATAGAACTGCGAGATGCGATGCTCAACGGTGTGAACCGCCGGCCTGCCGTAAAATTCCTGCGCGTCCGGTACCGCAACGTTGTAGCAGAAGGAATACTGGTATCCCGCCCAGCCGACGCGGAACGGAGAGCCTGACGCGCCGGTGAGCATGGCGCTGCGCGGGCCGCCGTGCTGGTTGAAGACGATGGGAATCTTGCGACGGCGGAGATCGAACGCCGTTTCACCGAGGCCGCGTGAAAAAATGAGTTCAGCTATCGCGGGATTGCCTTCGAGCACTGGCGCGAAGCGCGGTTCCACCAGCACGGTGATTCGTAGGTCCGGGCGCCAGGAATGCAGCGCGGCGATGGCGGGCGTTTCCAGAACCATATCGCCCAGCGAACGCAGGCGGATGATCAGAATTTCTGCGCCCCGCGGCAGCGCTGGGAGCAGAGTCGCGGGATCGTTCGGGTTCGGCGGAGCAGTCAACTCTTGTGCGGCAGCGAATGGCGCGGCTTCATTCGCGTTCACTCGGCGTCATTCGGCTTCCATGCGGGCCTCGTCTATCAGCATCACCGGAATGTCTTCGCGGATCGGATAGACGCGATGGCATGACGGGCATTTCAGGCCGCGCTGGTCGCCGGTCAACTTCACCGGAGTTTTGTCCTGCGGGCAAACTAAAATATCGAGCAATTCCTGTGAAACGGCCATGAAATTCCTCCCAGCGCACTGTAGCAGACTGGCGCGATGGGCGGCAAGCTCGCCCCGGGTCGATACTGCAGCGCGCGCGGCTGACCGCGCGACGTGCCGCAACGCTACGAATTAACTTTCAGCGCCCCTTCTAAAAGGAGCGACGTTGAAACTCAGCTGGCCGTGCCATTCCGCGCCAGACGCCATTTCCAGCGGCCAGACGGCGACGATTTGCGAGCCTTGATAAATACGCTCGAATCCCTCTTCGGACTCGGAAACTGTTTCGATGGGCGTGATCCAGAATTCCTGCGCGTGCGGCGCGCTGAGCGTGACGCTGAGGCCCTGCCACTCATCCACCACGCGCAAATTGCAACCGGGCACGGCTGCGGACCAGCGCAAAGGATAACGCCGGCCGGCAGTTTCAAAATAACGGTCGGGCGAAGAGGGCGCGAGGAAGTTCAAAACAGCTTCGATTCCTACATAAACGGAAGTGGTGCCGGGCGCCGTGTGGCGCAGTGTAACGTCGCAAAGAATGCCGAAGCCCGCGGCGCTATTCGTGAACGAAAAAGTTTTTTCTGCCGGCCAATCCACGCCGGCTTCCGACGCCAGCGTCGCTTGCGTGGGAGAAACTTTCACCGTGCGATAGTTCCCGGCGGCGAGCGCCGCGTCTTCCGACAACTGCGCCGCACCGCAATCAGGATGTTGTTTGTCGCGGCCGAAAAGGAGCAAACGGAAACAGTGGCGCGCCCACCGATCGTAATGGAGCCAGCGGTCGAGGCCCGTTTCCTTCGCGCGTGTTTGCTCGTGGATGGATTGCGCGCCGTGCGCCGCAGCGGCCGGCAAATTTTTAAGCTTCGCGTGGTAGGACTCCGGGCGGCGCGCCAGCGAATTCACCAGCGCGGCATTGGACTGGCGGCAATCGAGTGCGGAAAGGGTGGCGCCATCCGCGGGGCAGAGCACAGCGGCGTAGCGGTCGGAGGTGAAATAAATTTCCTGGTGGCCGTCGGAGTCAAAATCGAGCGTGGCAACATTCTGGTAATGGACGGCGGGGTTCGTCAGCGCGTCGGCAATTGCTTCCGCTTGGATCAAGGACCGCCACAGCTCCGTGCGCAAGTGCGGAGAATAGAGGCCGCCGAAGACGCCGTGCCAGTAGGCATCGTTGCACTGGCCGCGCAGCGTCAACGTGCGGGCGCGGTCGCGCGCGTCGCGGAATGCCTGGACTGGGTGAGGATGTTCGTAGAGCCGACGGACTTTTTGCGACACGTGCAGCATTTTCTTATGCAACAGATTCGATTCGCCGTACTTCGAGAAAAAGTTTCTCCAGATACCACCGCGCAGGAACGGTAGCATTTCGGTGCGCGACGCGAATTCAGCTCCCAGCGCGTGATAACGAATGCGCGCAGGAGTTGGCAGCGCCCACTCCATCATTTCGGTGTAAGAAGCGGTCGGAAGGTCGGCGCGTCCGAGCGGAGGATGCGAACGGACCGCGTCACCGGGCGTCGCCGTCTGCAGCCAGTCCGAATTCTGCTCGAGCGCGAGGAAAAGATTTTCCAGCCAGCCTTCCGTGTAGCAAAGTTTGTTCGTTCCGGGCCAGACGCCGAATTTTTCCAGGTCGTCACCCATGGCCGCGAAGCCGCCAGGATGTTTCTTTGCGCAAGTGCGCAGAAATTCGATGGTCTCCGCGGGCGCGCGAAAGGGCAGCAGGTAGCGCAGCGGTTTCAGGCCGGGCAGTACTTTTACGGAGAGGCCCTGGTCCTCGGCCAGATAGTAGCCGAACAGTTGTTCGAGCTCGAAGCCCGCGCCGAGAAAATGGTTGTCGTCCACCAGCGTGTATTCGACGCCAGAGGGCGCAAGCGAAGAGGGCAGCTGCGGTTCCCACACGCGTTCGGCGAGCCATGCTCCGCGCGGACGCGCACCAAAATGTTTTTCGATGTAATCGGCGAGGCGGGTGATCTGTTCGCTGCGGTCTTCCGGCGCAATCGCGACCAGGATCGGCTCATAAAATCCACCGCCGGCGATTTCCACCTGGCCGCGCTGTACCAGCGCGCGCAGCAGATCCAAATATTCGGGATGGGCGCGCTCGATCCATTCCAAAAGCGAGCCGGTGTAATGCAAACCCACGTGAATCAAAGGATGGCGCGCGAGGACTTGGATGAAAGGCAAATAAGATTGCGCGTAGGCGCGCTCAATCACGTCATCAAAGTTTCCCACCGGCTGATGCGCGTGGATGAGGAGGACAAACTGGAATTTCGCCACTCAGGGCCTCGCTGAAGCATTAACAGGATAACCTGAATTCGCAGGAGTACTCAAACGCACTTCGGCGTGTCGCGTTCACGAACCAGCAACACGTTTCATGGGACGACATTGGCGCGGTGGTGGTTTCGTCTTTCGGCTCGACGCTTCAGGCGGCGCAAATCTCCGAGCGGGCGCCTGTGGCGCTGGCGAATTGCGTAAGGCGTTCCTTCAGGCGTGTTATCGCTAGATTCAGCGCCGCGTCCGAAACGCGCGCCGGTGCGTAAATCACGATCATAATTTCCTTGGCGGTTTCCGTGATCATGCTACGCGTGGAATCGCTGATGGGGCTGCCGAATGGGCTTGCGGAATCGGCCAGGACGGGCCGGCCCTCCAGATGCCAAGTTTGTTTTCCGATGCCTTCGTATTTTTCGCCGGCGGCGCCGTGGCGCAATACGACCGGCGGATTAATTTTCGCGCGGTCGTAGCAGCCAAAAGGCCAGCCGGTTTCGAGCGAGCCGAGATTGCCGATGTCCACAACGTTGGATACGCGATAGAGGCCCTTGCCCTGCACCACGCGGCGCAGCAGCGCTTCCGAGGAGGGGCGATACTTCGATGGGTCCATACCCCATTCGTGGAACATGGCGCGCACGGCACGAACCGGCTCCGCTGCGGCGAGATTTTCCACCGTGAATTCAGCGCGTTTGCGGACGCAGACTTCGTCCATCAATTTCGCCAGGTCGGGATGCACTAGGACCACACACGCGCCGTCGGCTTCGACGACGCCGAGCCTTGCACCAGGCAGTGCGATTTTAATTTCCATGAGGTTCGCTCTTTCCAGACTGCTATGATGACACGCAACCACGAAATCCAAAGAAATTCTAACGGGAAGCGGACCGGCGCGCGATGAAATCCAGCGAGAAGGAAGAAAAATTCGAGCGCGGGCTGCGGCATTTCAACGCGCGTGAATTTTTTGAAGCGCACGAGGTGTGGGAAGAGGTCTGGCTCACCGAGGGCGAGCCGGAAAAAACCTTCCTGCAAGGAATCATACAAATCGCCGCCGCGTTTCATCACTACCGGCGCGGCAATACCGACGGCGCGGAAACGTTGCTGGCGGCTGGCATTGTGAAAATCTCGCGGTTCCCCGCCGATCACCGTGGACTGGCGATCCTGGATCTGCGCGAAGAAGCCAAATTGTGGGCGCGAGCGTTGGGTGAGATGCAGCGGCCGGGAGACGAGAAGTTGCCGGCGATTCGGCGTTGCAACCCGTCCGCAACGATTCCTGGGCCCCGCCCGCGCTGAATCCGAACGGCGCGCCGCTTCGTTCGTTCTCTATGGTTCGACGATGATCTGGCCCTTCATGCGTTTGTGGCCGGTGCCGCACGATTTGCAGCACAGGAATGAATACGTTCCCGGCTCGGTGGCTTCGATGTCCACCGGCACGGATTCGCCTTTCTTCAATTTCCAGCAGTCTTCGCCGAAGATGAAAGCCAGGCCCGGCGCGGTCGCGGCCTTCGCGCCGTCTGGAAATGCACTGATGTGCAGCCCATGCGTACGGTCGGTCGAGATTACTTGCAAGCGAACTTTGTCGCCGATTTTGAGGTGGATTACCGCCGGATCGAACCCGAAATTCCAGGCGGTCATGGGAATGATTCGCGGAGGCGGCTCGGCGGACCGTTTCGGTTTCTCGCCTTGCTCCTGCTGCAGCGATCGGGCGGAACTCTGCAGGGGACGAGCGACCGCAACTGCAACGATGGCGGCCGTAGCGAGTAGTGCGGCGGAACGAAAACAAATTTTCAAGAGGACGTCTCCTGTGGAACTCGCAACTCACGACGCACGCCAGCGCCGATCATTCTAACAACGAATCCAGGCGGCGCCGAATTCGGAAATGTTGACACTCTGGCGACTGTGTAGCACGCTGGTTCAGTGAACTGTGGCAACTACAGCCCGAATGCCGCATCCAACGAGCAGTGATAGAACGACGGGAGATTACCTATGCCGCTTGACCGAGAAAGGATTCTAGACGCTGCGCGGCAGTGCTTCGACCCGGAGATTCCGATCAACATAGTGGACCTGGGCCTGATTTACGACGTGCAATACGACGACGCGGGAAACGTAACGGTGAAAATGACGTTGACTACGCAGGGTTGCCCCTCGGCGCAGGCAATTCCAGAGCAATTGCGCGCGCGCGTAGCCGCCATCGAAGAAGTGCGCGACGTGAAAGTGGAAATCGTGTGGGAACCGGCGTGGAATCCGAGCATGATCAGCCCTGGCGGGCGCCAAGTTCTGGGGCTGGAAGTCTAAGTCCGCCGCCAGGCTACAAAAGCAGGCGCGACGCATGCAGTCAAATAGAAAGACCCGCCGCGCGAGGAAACGATAGCCGAAACACAAGCCGCAGCGCGGTGGCGCGCGCTGTTAAATCACGGCTAGGCTTTCTTGTTGGTGTACCAATCCGCGTTGATCGGCGTGAAGTTGGCCCACTTCTCCGGCAAATCTTCAAGCGCGAAAATAGCCGTTACCGGGCATACCGGCACGCACGCCCCGCAATCGATACACTCCACGGGACTGATGTATAGCTGCGTTTCGGCTTCGAAGTCCGCCTCATCCTTGCGCGGGTGAATGCAATCCACCGGGCAGACGTCTACGCAGGCTGTATCTTTTGTTCCGATGCAAGGTTCGGCAATTACGTACGCCATTTCGAGGTCTCCTCGAAGAAGAGGTTTTAGAACGGTTTAGCCTGGGATGTTGCTCCAAGACCCCCGCCTCGATTTTTATATCACCAAAGACAGACAGGTACAAGCACTGGACCGCGCCAGTTGTGGACCAAATTTCGATCAAGGCGGCGAACTCAATGTGCCGCCGCAGCTTCATCAGACTTAGGAGGCGCGTTGCAGGAGATCAGGAAAAGGGACGGCGTGCTGCGTGAGGAACCGGGGACGCATGCGCTCGGTACGCATGCGGTGCGTTAATACGCGACGGACCGCAGCGGCTTGTCGTTCGTTTTATTGGAATGATTGTTGGTCCTGTCAACCATCCCTGGCTCCGTCCTGAGGCTCAGAATGCCGCTACGTGATCCCCTCGCTGTCAGTCCGCTCGCGTGCAAGGCGCAGCAATGGCGGGGCGCGCAGACGAGGGCTGGAGACAAGTGGATTTGAGAGGCTACCGAGAGCCGGTGCGCGGGAGTGTAAAGCGCCACGCGGCGTCTTGGGCGTGGAACGTTTTTCTTTCGGCCGTCTTTCTGAGCTTGTAGGACACGAAATGCAGCACGGCGGCCAAAAGAGCAACGCAGGCGGTGGCAAGCGGAACTGACATGAAGGCAAGCGTAAAGCGCGACGGCTCGAGAGGCAAATCGTAACAACGGATGGAGCCGATAGACCAACACAATGTCAGGATCTAATCGAAATCCGCGGTGTGATGGTTGTAAGCACGCTGACCGTTGTGTTCACGCTGGCGAGCCGCAGATCGCCCGGGTTGCCGCCGGTCCAGTCAAACCGATAGAATGGCTAAATGAGAGAGGAAACCCATCCCACGCGGCTTCACGGCCGAATTGTTCTGACGTTCGCGGTCGTCGTGATTGTGGCGCTTTTTGCCGCTCGTCCCGGGCGCACGCAAACGACGGATGCGGGCAAGGCTCCGCCGCACGCGGGCAAGGCGGCTGGCGCTGCGGACCCACCGCTGATCGACCTCGGCGGCTACCGGCAGTTGGTTGCGAAATACAAAGGCAAGCCGCTGGTGGTGAATTTCTGGGCCACTTGGTGCGAGCCCTGCCGAGACGAATATCCCATGATTGTGGAGCTGGCCAAGGAATTCAAATCGCAGGGCGTCAATGTGATGGGTGTGGACATGGACGACGAATCGGACATGAACCTGGTGCGGCGATTCATCGCGCGCACGCAGCCGCAATTTCCAAATTATCGCCAGAAACCCGGGATTGATTTGGACGCTTTCTACGACGGCGTGAATCCGGCGTGGAAAGGCACGATGCCGCAAACTATTTTCTACGGACGCGACGGGCAAGTCCTGGGATTTTTCCTGGGAACGCGGCCGCAGCCAGTGTTCGAACAAGCGTTCCGCGCGACACTTGGCCCCGCAGGCAGCAGCGGCGCCGCCAGTGGGCACGGCGCTGCTAAGTAATTCGCAAAGTTTTCAGCAATTCATAGTCATATCAACGGGAGGGACGGACCAATGCTACACACACGCGGCAATAAAATCACCTGGCTGGGCCACGCAGCATTTCGCATTGACACACCGAGCGGCAAAGTGATCCTGGTGGATCCATGGATTCTGACGAACCCACTCTGCCCCGAAGCGAATAAGAAATTCGAGCGCGTGGACACGATGCTCATCACACACGGACATTTCGACCACATCGCGGACGCCGTCGAGCTCGGCAAGAAATACAAACCGCAGGTGGTGGGAGTTTATGAGCTGTGCGCGTGGCTGGAATCCAAAGGCGTGCCGAATACTAATGCGATGAATAAAGGTGGCACGCAGCCGGTCGGCGAAATTGAAGTGATCATGGTGAATGCGGTGCATTCCTGCGGAATACTCGACGGCGACCACATCGTCTATGGCGGCGAAGCTTGCGGCTACGTGCTGCGGCTTCCCGGCGGGCTGACGGTGTATCACGCGGGCGACACGGCGCTGTTCGGCGACATGAAGCTGATCGCGGAACTTTACGCGCCGGATGTAGCGCTGCTGCCGATCGGCGATCACTTCACGATGGGGGCGCGCGAAGCGGCCATGGCCATTCGCTTCTTGAACGTTCGTCACGTGATCCCCATGCACTTCGGAACTTTTCCTCAGCTGGTGGGCCGGCCCGAACAGGTTCGCGAGCTCACGCAAGACATCAGCGGCCTGGAAATTCACGTGCTGAGGCCGGGCGAATCGCTCGGAGAAGCCAGCTCGCACGTCGGCGCGCGCGCCTAGGAGCGAAAATGCCGGGAATTCTGGAACCGCAGGTTGAGAAATATCTATCGAGCCTGCTGCCGGAGCGCGATGCAGTGCTCGCGGACATGGAACGCTACGCGAAGGAGCACGACATCGCCATCATCGGGCCGGATTGCGGGCGGCTGCTTGCTCTGATGGCCAAGATTTCCGGAGCGAAACGAATTTTCGAGATGGGCTCGGCTATCGGCTATTCGGCGATCTGGTTTGCGCGCGCGGCGGGACCTGGCGCCGAAATTTATTGCACGGATGGAGACCCGGCCAACGCGGAACTGGCGCGCAAACATTTCGAGCGCGCCGGCGTGAGCAAGAGCATTCGATTCATGACCGGCGACGCAGTGGATTTGATCGATAGCACCGAGGGCTCGTTCGACATCATCCTGATTGATGTTTACAAACATCAATATCCCGCAGCGCTGAAGAAATCCCTGCCGCGGCTGAAGAGCGGTGGCCTGGTAGTCACAGACAATGTGTTGTGGTCCGGCCGCGTGACGGAGCCGCCCAAGGACGACAACACCCGCGGCATTCTGGAATTTAACCGTGTTGTCTTCGGATCGCCGGAATTATTTTCCGTGATCGTGCCGCTGCGCGATGGCGTCGCCATCTGCCGCAAGTCGTAGCGCATAGTTGCCTAACTGCCCTGCTGCAGTGAAACCGGCTGCACCAATTTAAAGTGCAGCCTAGTTTCCGCGGGCAGGACAATGTCTTTCTTGCCCGTGAATCCAGCGGCCGCCGTGCCGGCTCCTCCGCCAGCTAATGCACCAATGGCCGCCTCTTTGCCGCCTCCAGCTACCGCGCCGATGATCGTGCCAAATACCGCACCGCCTCCGGCGCCCGTCGCGGTTCTCTTTCCTCGCCGCGTTCGGCGCGGAAGAGTTCGCCGAACTGGCGGCTGAGTTATTGGAACTGGTGGCAGGCGGAGCGGACGTCTTGCTGCATCCGCAAACGGTCAGAAGCAGGCTTGCGCAAAAAATCCGGCAAGGGAGGAATGGCGCATGTGTCGTTCTCCAGCGAGATCGAGGCATCCGCTCGCGCGGGAGAGCCGGCCGCGAGCGCGGCCGTATTTTATGTCCGAAGCGCCGGAATCTCAATCCCGCGGAATTCAGCCGCAGTGGTCTATCGCGCGGCGGACTTTTGCGAGAATCGCGGCAGCAGATTGCGCAGGAAGAAAGTCACATTGGCGGGCCGTTCGGCCAGGCGGCGCATGAAGTAGGGAAACCAATCCACGCCGAACGGAATGTACACGCGCACGCGGTATCCATCGCGCACCAATTTCTGTTGCAGATCGGTGCGGATGCCGTAAAGCATCTGAAACTCGAAGCGGTCGCGCTTGATATCTTGTTCGCGAACGAAGTCGAGCGTGGCGCGAATCATGGCTGGGTCATGCGTGGCGATGCCGTGGTAAATTCCGCTTGCTAGCAAGGTTCTCATGAGCTTCACGTAGTTGGCGTCCACGTCGGCTTTCTTCGGGAACGCTACTTCGGGCGGCTCCTGGTAGGCCCCTTTGCAAAGGCGGAGGCGGCAACCGACACCGACCAAATCCTGAACGTCTTGCTCAGTGCGATAGAGATACGCCTGCATCACCGTTCCCACGTTCGAGTACTCGGAGCGCACGCGCTTCACTATTTCCACAGTACGTTGTGTATAGGCTGAGCCTTCCATGTCGACGCGCACGAAGTTCGCCTGGCCAGCAGCGTGCGCGACAATTTTTTCCAGTAGTTCCTGGCACAGGTCTTCGCTCAAGTCCAGGCCCAACTGCGTCAGCTTCAGTGAAACATTCGCGTCGAGGTGTTCCTGTGCGATGCGGTCGAAAATTGCGATGTATTCGTCAGCGGCGCGCCGGGCGCCAGTTTCGTCGGATACATTTTCGCCGAGCAAATCCAGGCTGGCCAGCTGCAGTGCGCGATTCACTTCCCGCGCGGCTTCCAGTGCGTCCTGCAGATGTTCGCCGGCAACGAAGCGGCGCGCGACGCGGCGGCTCACACCGTTGCGCATCATCAGCGGCGCGAGGCGCTTGCTTTCCGACAAACGCAGCAGGAGCGCGCGCATCAGAAAAGGCCGAGCCTTATAAATTGCGACGGGAACAACAACCGGTGCAGTTGTGGCGGCATGAACTCTGAATTATGCAGCAATTGCGGTCGGGGCGTCAGCCTTTGTGCCCTTCCAGGAACCGTTCCGCTTCGATGGCGGCCATGCAACCGGAGCCAGCCGCGGTGATGGCCTGGCGATAGTGATGATCCTGCACGTCTCCGGCAGCGAAAACGCCTTCGATGTTCGTCTTCGGACCATCGTGTGTGATCAGGTAGCCGTTTTCGTCCATATCTAGCTGGTTTTTGAATAACTTCGTGTTCGGATCGTGGCCGATGGCGACGAAAACTCCGGAAGTCTCGACTTCGCTTGTGACCTTGGATTCCTGGTTGCGGATTCTTACTTTTTCCACGGACTTGCTGTTCACGTCGTGTACTTCTTCGATCACATAAGGCGTGAGGAACTCGATTTTTTCGTTCGCGCGCGCGCGGTCCAGCATGATTTTCGTGGCGCGGAATTCGTTCCGGCGATGAATCAGAGTTACCTTCTTCGCGAATTTCGTCAGAAAGGTGGCTTCCTCCATCGCGGTGTCTCCGCCGCCCACTACGATGATGTCTTTGCCTCGGAAGAAAAAACCATCGCAGGTAGCGCAGGTGGAAACTCCGTGACCCAGCAAGTGCCGCTCCGATTCGATGCCCAGCATTCGCGCCGACGCGCCCGCGGCGACGATCAGAGTCTGGGTCTGATACGTTTCTTTCGCGGCGACGACGGTGAACGGCCTGCGGCTCAGGTCTACCGACGTAACCGCGCCGGATTGAAACTCCGTGCCGAAGCGCTGCGCCTGCTTGCGCGAATTTTCGATCAACTCCGGCCCCAGAATGCCGTCAGGAAAGCCCGGGAAATTTTCTACCATGGTTGTGAGCGCCAGTTGCCCGCCCGGCTCGTAGCCGTCCAACACCAACGGACTCAAATCCGCACGCGCCGCATAGATCGCCGCAGTCAAGCCGGCGCAACCACTCCCGATGATAATCACCTTATGCACTGAACTTTCTCCCAGGTATTCGATGCTGCAAACCAGCGCGGCGCACCAATTCAAACACCCCATTGTATCATTCCGCACCCGCGCCGCCAGCGCCGGCGGCTTCTACCCGGCGGTTGGCAGTGCCGCGAACACAGCGGCCCGATTGCGTCGGGTTGCGGCTTGTCTGATAATGGCGCGCGGATCCTAGGCGACGATGGCTACGGCGACAAATCTTTTTCGGCTGCTCAGCGAATTTATTGTGCTGCTGTTGGGCGCGCTGCTGATCTTGCTGGCTGCGACAGGGCGGGTCGGGCTACCGGCGCGTCCTGGAGGCGTCGTCGCGCTAGGGGCGGTCTTCATATTTTGGGGTGTACGAGCGGCTACGCGGCCAGAGGCGAAAGCTGCGCGCCTGGCGACTATGATTCGCGCCGGATCGCTCGCGCTGGTGGGCATCCTGATTCTCGCCGTGCCGTTCGTGCCGGCGCGGCATGCCTCGCAGGTGTTCATGCTGGCCGGGGGCGTACTGGTCTTGCGTGGCGCACTGGCCGCGGCGGTTTCGGTCGCGCGCGGCTGATTTAGCGGCAACCTACAAAGACGAAAACAAGCGCATTCGCTCTTGCCAGTCGCGCACGTTCCGGCTAACCTCCGCCGGGCAGCTTCTAGACGCGGAGCAAACACGGTTCAGCACCGTGGCAGGGAACCGCCTGCTCGTTGTGAAGATTGCGGAAGGCTGGCGAGAAGGTTGAGGCAGGATGTGGCGAGGATGTAGCAGGCGCGAGGAGAACAACCATGCTGAAAGCGTTCAAAGAATTCGCAATGAAGGGCAACGTGCTGGATCTGGCCGTGGGCTTCATCATCGGCGCAGCGTTCGGAAAAATCGTCACGTCGCTGGTAGCCGATATCATCATGCCGCCGATCGGCCTGATCGTTGGCAAGGTGGATTTTTCCGGTTTGTTCCTGAACCTTTCAGGAAAGTCGTTCGCCACGCTGGCGGAAGCGAAAGCCGCCGGCGCACCCACGCTCAATTACGGGCTTTTTCTGAACAACGTGGTGGACTTCCTGATTGTGGCCTTTGCGGTTTTCCTGATCGTGAAGATGGTGAACGCCTGGAACAAACCCGCGCCGGCTCCTGCCGCCACCACGAAGGAATGCCCGTACTGCGCATCGTCCATTCCGCTGAAGGCCACGCGCTGCCCGAACTGCACGTCCGAACTGCGCGCCTAAGCGCTTGCAAGATCGATCGCGGGATTCGCTTGTAGCTTCGGTAGTCTGCGCAGTCAGAACGCAGCTCGCGCGGGACCTAGCTTCCCGGCAATTTCTTGGGAGCATCGGCGGACTCCAGCCGGCGGTCGCGTATTTCGTGCACGTGCTGGCGCAGCCGCTCGAGCACGGCGTCCGTCTCGCCCTGCGCCATCTCCCGCTCCACTTCTCCCAGCGCGAAATGAATGATGTCGTGATGATGGATTTCCTCGCCGGGCAGTTTGTCGCTCAATTCCAGCCAGACTCGGTGCAGCAAATCGATTTCCTTGGGCGTCAGGCGCGGCGCGTGCGGGCCCAGATAGAAAATCTGCTCCTGGCCGGAGGGCGTGAAAATTTCCAGCGTGACGCGTGGGCGCGGCTCCGGCATGCGCTCCCAGGCCAGCCCGATTTCGCGAGCTTGGTCGGTGACGGGCATTTTCGACGAGCTGCCCGCCACGACGGTACTCGACTGCAAATTCATCGCGGTGCGTAGAATGCCTTCCCACAAATCATTGGCCGCAGCCACGGCCAGCCGCACCGGTTTGCCTTCTTTTTCCGCGAGCGCCAGCACTTTCGTGAAAAGTAGCTGCTCGATGGTGCTGAACAGCTGATCCGGGGCCAGGTCGTATTCACCGGACGCCGCGCGGCGCAGCATGCGCACGTGCAACACAACGATCTCTGCTTCCTTCTGCCGCACGCGCCGCAGCGCCGCTTCCAAATGGTACAGCGCGTAATAGGTGCTCACTGGTACCAGAATACTTCCGGGCGCGACGCCGACGCTGGTGGGCGTTAATTCCGCTTCTTGCGCCAGATTGAATTGGTCGAGTTCCACATGCGCAGCGCCCGCGGCGTGCACGCGCATGCGATGCTCGGAAATCTCAAACACTGTGAAGAGCAAGATCGTGAAGGTAATTCCAGCGATCGTCGCTTGCGGCTTGGTAAACAGGTTGATGATTGCGATCGCCACCAGCACGAGTGTGATGATCCCCAGGCCGATGGGAATTTCCTTGCCGAAAATCACCGGGTTGAGCGGCACGCGGTATTCGCGGTCCTGCGGGTGCGTGTAGCGCAGCACCAGCACCGCGATGCCCTTCATCGAAAAACTCCAGATCACGCCGAAGGCGTACAGGTTGCCGAGAAAGGTGACGTCGCCGCGACTGACGATAATCGTGATGATCTGGAACGCCACCACCATGTTGATGATGCGGTGCGTGGTGCCAAAACGCGGATGCGGATGGCGGAACCAATCGGTGAGCACGCCATCTTCGGAGACGCGATTCAGCACACCGTTGGACCCGACAATGGCGGTGTTCACGGCCCCGGCGAGAATCAGCGTGCCGACCACCACGACAAAGACGTGGAACGCCAGCTTCACTTTAAAACTACCGGCCAGATGCATGGCCAGGCCGCCGATCAGGTTTTCGGTGAAGTTTCCGCGCACGCTATCCGGAATAATCATCACCGCGAAGAACGAAACCAGCGAAGTGAACACCAGGCTGTAGATAAAAATCACCAGCCCGGCTTTTTTCAGGTTCTTCAGCTTGGGATGCTCGATTTCGCGATACACCTGCGCGAGGGATTCTTCGCCGCTCATCGCCAGCACCGAATGTCCCAAGCCGACGAAAATAATGAGCAGCGTGATGGTGTGCGCCCACTGATAGCGGTCCAGCCAGCCGAGCGAACCGTGATCGAGCTTCATGTTCTGCGCATTGGGCAAGGGCGGCAGGCTCCAGCCGCTGCGCACCCACAGCGTGTAAAAGCACCAGCTAATCAGCACCACAACCATGATGGTGGTAAGCTGCATGATGCGCAGAGCTTTTCCGCTGGATTCCGGAACGCCTTTAATATTTTCCCACCAGAAATAAAGGGTGATGATGATGGCGACCGTAGCGGCCGTCGCATCTACGTTCAAATGCAGCGTGGTCCCTGCGTGGTGGAAAAGTTCGTTGATGACGCCGACCAGATATTGTCCCGCAGAGACGCCGCTGATCGGTCCGGTGAGCACGTAATCGAACATCAGCGCGGAAACGGAAAATTTTGCGAGCGTGCCGCCGAGGGCTTCCTTCACGACGCGATACACGCCGCCACGCACGAACATGCTGCAGCTCTCTACGTAAATCGCGCGCACCGCGTAGGAAAACAGCATGATGCCCAGGATGAACCATGGCGCTGTCTTGCCGATGAACTGCTCAGCCTCGCCGCCGGCGTAATACGCGGACGATGCCAGGTCGTTCAGCACGATGGCGGCGGCGCGCCAGAACGAAATGAAAGCGAGCATGGCCGTCGTGGCCACCAGCACTTTGGTTACAGGGCGGGCACGACCCGGCGTGAATGTGGGACCTGTGGAATTGGAATCCATATGCTTTGAGTGTGGACAGGAACTATACGTTGAAATGCGGCCCAAAAGGAAGTCTGGCGGCGAACGGCGCGCTGCTAAGGGTAACTACTCGACCGTGATTCAGGGGGACCTTTGCGCCATCGTCGGTAGCGCGCGGCTGGGGTCGGCGCGCTTTATGCGGTGGATTCTTTTGGCGCCGCGCGAAAGTCGCGCTCGCAGGCCGGGCAGGGACAGATTTCGCGCAGATGTTCGAAGCTGAAAATTCCTGTAGCGTGGCTGTCGGAAAATTGGATCTGCACGGCGTAGTTTCCCACTGCGTTGGCGCTCTTGGCGGTGACGCGCGGTTTGTACATGGGCAACAACGGCGAGCTCGGACTGGCGCCGCCCTTGGCTTTCTTCTCGCGCTCGTCGTTGCACAGCGCGCAGGGGCAATGATCGCGCAAGTACGGGAAATCGTAGCGGCTGGTGTGCTGGTCCGACCAAGTGATCTCCACGCCCTCGCCCGTCGAGACGTGTACCTTAATGCTCACCGGTTTTTTTCGCGCGTCTTGTGCTATGGGCATTGGAAATTTAGCCTGCGATTGGGAAATCTACTTTTGGCTTCCGTTCCGCGCCCGAAGCGTCGAGAATTTCCCCCAAGCAGATCTCCCTGACCGTCATAATCAGGTAGGACCGCCGGTTTTTTCTCATCGCTCGCTGCGACGGCGCCGTTTTCCTTGCGGATGAGGCTAAGTCTGTCCATCTTCGTGTCGTAGTTGATTTTCACGTGTGCCGTCGGCGGTTCTCGAGCCGCGCGGTCTCGGCCCATATAGTGTGCCATAGTTGCGCCCGCTGACGGTGTCAGGCGAGCTCAGGTTTCAACGACGCCGCAGCGGCTTGCAGCAAACGCCCATGCGCGAATTCGATGCGGCGATCGGCGAGGCGGCCGATCGTAGCAGCGTGCGTCACCATCAGGATCGTGTGGCCTTCGCGGTGCAGTTCGCGTAGCAGGCTGAGCACAATTTCTTCGTTGGCTTCGTCGAGGTTGCCGGTCGGTTCGTCGGCCAAAATCAGTTTCGGATGATTGATCAGCGCGCGCGCCACCGCCACGCGTTGTTGCTCGCCGCCGGAAAGCCGCGAGGGCAGATGCTCGATGCGATCGCCCAGACCTACTCGCTCCAGTGACCGCTGCGCTTCCTTCTCGTCCGTGGTGCTGTGAAAATATTGCGCGAGCATCACGTTTTCAAGCGCCGTGAGGTAAGGCACCAAATGGAATTGCTGAAAAATGAAGCCGATTTTCTCGGCGCGGAAACGCGTCAGGCCGCCTTCGTCGAGACGCGCGACGTCGGTGCCGTCCACAATCGCTTGGCCCGTGCTGGGCGTATCGAGGCCGCCAAGAATGTTGATAAGCGTAGTCTTGCCCGAGCCCGACGGCCCCATGATGGCGATCCATTCGCCGGCATCGACGCGAAAGGAAACGCCGTCCAGCGCGCGCACGTTTCCGAATTCCTTGCGCAGGTTTTCCACTTGGACCAGCGTGGCCACGATCCCTATTCCCCTCGCAAAATTTCAGCGGGCTTTACGTTGCCTAGCATACGCAAAGGAAGCGCGCCGGTCAGCGTCACCACAATCATCAGCGCAACGGTCGCGGGCAAAACTTCCCAGCGCGGCGCGATGGCCGTGCCAAACACGCGCAGGCCCATCCAGTAAGATAACGCCGCGCCTAAAGCCGTGCCCAGCAATCCGCCCGCAGCGCCCAGCACGCCCACCTCGGCGAGGAATATTCCCACAATGCGCGAGATGGAGCCACCGAGCGATTTCATCAGGCCCACGTCCTTGCGCCTTTCCATCGCCAGCGCGGCCATGGTCGCGAGCACGCACAGCGCGGTAAGAATCAGAATCAGCAACACCATGGAAACGATCAGCAGGCGGATGCGGCCGAGCAGCGCGCCTTCCGCTTCGGCCACCTGGCGGATGGGCCGCACTTGGTATTGCGGCAGGACGGTCGCTAGAAGCCTGGCATAGCCAGCGACAACCTGAGTTGTGCCCGCCACGCTTATTTGTGCGAGGCCTATCTGCCCCGGCAAATTTGCCAGCGACTGTACCGCGCGCAGGCTCGCGAATATTTGATTATCATCGGTGTCGCCCGCGTCCACAATGCCGGCGACGCCGCATTGCACGCTGCGATCCATGTAGTGCAATTGCACGGAATTCCCAGGCGCCAGATGCAATCGCCGCGCGACATTGCGCCCCACCAGGCAGTGCGAATCATCCTCGCGCGAGGCAACCCAGTTCCCTTCCAACTTCCACGTCGGGTCAAGCTTCTGCGCCTGGTCCAGCCAAGTGCCCGCGACGACGAGCGGAATATTTTGCGAGCGCGCCACAATATAGAGGTACGGCGCGGCTGCAGCCACTTGCGCCGACGGCAGCTGTCGCAGGGCTTGCAGCACGTCGCCCGAAGGCATCAAGGTGGGCACTTCCGCGCCGCTGCTCTGCGCCGGCGCGCCACTGGCGGGCGAAATCACGACGTTGGCGCCGAGCGTGCGGAATTCCTGCGTCAATTTATTCTGCACGCCCAGATCCAGATTCAGCAGCGCGGAAATTACGGCTGCGCCGCTGACGATCGCGATGATCGCGACAGCCAGCCGCCCGCGGCTCCCGCGCAGAAGTTGAGCTACCAGCCGCCAGAACATCACTCGCCCCTCAGAATCGCAGCCGGACGAAAATGCGCCGCGCGCCGCAGCGGAACCAGGCTGCCAATCATCGCGATCGTCGCCGCAAGAGCCAGCACCACCGGAAACAAAATCAAGCGCGGCGATGCAGGCGTCCCGAAAACGCTCTCGCCCAGGAATCGCGCCAGCCCCGCGCCCACGAAAAATCCGATGGCGCCACCGGCCATTGCCAGCAGCACCTGCTCGGCAAGGAAAATCCCTCCCACCAGAGCGTTGCTCGCGCCCAGCGCTTTCATCACACCAATTTCTGCGCGCCGTTCCAGCACCGTGGTCGCCGAAGTAGCCGCAACCGCCAAGACCGCCGCGCCGAGCGCCGCCAGCGTCACCATCCACAGCAGCGTGCCGATGCGCGTCAGGATCCGCCCTTCGGTTTCCGCGACGCGCCGAATCGCGTGCACTTCGGTCCCGGGCAACACAGTTCGAATCTGAAAGCCGATGGAGGAAATATACGGCGAGCAGAACCAGCGGTCATACTCGGTGGGGGTGAGCTGAATATTCTTGTCGGTTTGCGCGCGCTCGCCGCGCTCCGCCAATGCATCGGCGGGTTTGGTCAAAGCGCTGACGAAAAGTTGGCGGAATTTACCGGGGTGACCGGAAATTTCCTGCGCCACGGACAACGGAACCAGCACGGCATTGTCTTCCGCGCCGCCCGTGGAAATAATTCCGATGACTCGCAGCGAGCGCCCGCCGCCGGAAATTCCGCCAGCAGCCACATGGATGGTTCCTCCCAGCGCAAAGGCCACAGGATATTTTTCGGCCAAGTTCGAGCCGACGACGCATTCCTCAGCGCCATCACCGAACCACCGCCCGCCCACCTTCCACCAAGGATGCGTAGCGCTCGCCCCAGTTTCGAACTTTGTGCCGTCAGGCACCGGCACTTCATGCTGATACCAGGTGCCGATCAAAGTAGTCGAGCCGCCAGTTTCCGAAACATAGGCAGGAACATCGAGAAAGGGGGTGAAGCCGAGAATATTATGCCGCCAGAAAATTGTTTTCAGCTTGCCCAGGTCCGCTTCGTTCAGGTAAGCGCCTTCGTCCACCGGCCGATAATCCACGCCACCGATTTCCACCGGCAACGTGTCCGACTCCGGCGTGACCAGCAGGTTCGCGCCCAGGCTGCGGAATTCGCGCGCCAGGCGGTCTCCCACTTCCAGTGCAATCGTGAGCGTCGCGGTGGCGACGGCCATGCCAGTTACCAGCGCCGCGGCGGTCAGCAGCTTTCGTCGCGGATTGCGCGCGAAGGATTCTCCTAGCAGGCGGGCAAACATTGCGTCAGGAGTGAATCTTGGAAGCGGCGTCGCCAAGTGCCGAGAGGTCCACGATCACTTCGCCTCCTTCCACGCGGGACTTCACGCTGATAGGATTGCAGCCGCCGGACTGGCCGATGGAAGGAATGTAAATCGCGGCGCCGCAATTTCGGCAGATGACGCTTTGGCCTTCCTGGCGGTAGCCGGCCGTGCCGCAAATCTGGCAGGCATCCAGCGCGACGGCGTAATCGCCGTTGAGCTTGTGGATCACTAGGAAGCGAATCACGCTGCCGTCCACGTCCGCCGTGTAAAAGTGCAGACTGGAATCACTGAGGTCGGAAAGCGGGATGCGGACGAGATTGTCCTGGGCGATCAGCGTGCGTGCCGGCGAAGGCGCCGCGGCAACGCGCCCGTACACGTAATCCCCGGCGAACGAAATCACCACCGCGATGCACAAAATCGCCGCGGCAAAACTCCAGCGGCGCTGGCGGCGAAACTCAAATTCGCCCATGCGCCGCGCCGCGGGATTTGCGGCTTCTTCGGCCACCGGCTGCCGCGCGCTGAACCATTCGCGCAGTACCACCAGCGCCGCAGCGCCCAGAATCAGCACAAAAAAGAAAACTTCATTGCGCACAATCGGTCCGATGGTGGACATTTCCAGTTTGCTGGAAGGTATCCACATCGATTCGCTGAGCTCGTGCACGCCCGTGAGCGCCAGCTGAAAGGCGACGACCATCAGAATCACGCTGGTAGCCTTGAAGAAGCGCTGCAAGGGAATGCGCAGCGTGCCTTGAAAGAAGAAAAGCCCGACGGCCACGGCAATCGCAATCCCGATCGCCGTGCCAATCCAAACCTGCACTCCGGCGCTGGAAAGTTCCACGGCGCGCAGCACCAGCACCAATTCCGCGCCTTCGCGCACCACCATCAGAAAAACAAATGTGCCGATCGCCCAGCCGCCGGCGCGCGTGGATTTCTGCGCATATTCTTCCACGCGCTCTTCGATATGTTTCTTCAGATGGCGCGCCACGCGGTTCATCCACACAATCATGGAAACCACCAGCGCCGAGGCCACCAACATCAGCAAGCCTTCAAAACCATCCTCGCTGACCTGCCAGCGATCCAGCGCCACCGCAGCCGCGAAACTGGCCGCCACCGCCAGCGTCACGCCGCCCCAAACATAAGCGGTCAGCGCGCGGCGCCCGGTGCGATTCAGATACACCAAGACGATGCCGACAACCAGCGCGGCTTCGACGCCTTCGCGCAGAGCGAGCAGGAGAGCGGAGAGCATAAAGTTTCCAGTTGTAAACCAGTTTCAACTGGAAATTTAAGTTTAGCGCCGGGGTGTCCCGAAATCAAGCAAATTCAACGCGCTTAATCGCTTGCTCACGTTTCCCTGTAGAATAGCATCTTATAACTGAATGACTTCTCCGCACCATTCCCACACCGACTCCCGAAGCCGCGCCAGAACCGGCCTAGGCCTGGGGGTTTTGCCCCGGGCGCTCGGAGCCGCGATTTTTCTTTCATGCCTTCTCGCGCTCGCCGTTCCCAACGTGCACGCCGTCCCGCAATCTGCCACGAATTCCTCCTCCGCACCCGGCACGCAACAGACGAAAACGCCCCCGGCGCAAACGATCACCCCGGCTGCCGAATCCAAGCTCCCTGCGCCTCCCCGCAAGCAAGACGTGAAGAAGGGCAAGGAAGCCTACAAGCAGGGCCAGAAGCTCGAACAGAATGGCGACTGGCAGGCCGCGTACGATGCCTACTGCGATGCTGTCGAGTGGGACCCGAGCAGCCGCGAATATCTGGTCCGTCAGGCCGTGGCGAAGAGCCAAGTGGTGCAAATGAAAGCTGACCTCGCCGAACGCGAGGCGGTCGCCGGCCATTTTGCAAACGCGTTGCATGCCTTGCGCGATGCGATGCAGCTAGATCCTTCGAACCGCACGATCCGCGAACGACTGACGGAAATGGAAGCGCTCGATCCGGCCCGCGCGCGGCAAATTATTGCCGCGCCGGTGCTGGTGCCGGCAGTGCTGCTCGATCATCGCCCCGGCGCGCAATCTTTTCAGCTGCGCGGACAGACCGAGTCCGCCTATCAGGAAATCGCGCAGCGCTTTGGCGTCGAAGTCGCGTTTGATGTGGACGTGCGTCAGGTGCCGGTGCATCTTGATCTGCAGGACATGGATTTCGCGACGGCCGCTCGCGTTCTAGGAAACGCCACCAACACTTTCTGGAGGCCGCTGACCAAGCGCCTGTTTTTTGTGGCGCCCGACACCCAGCAGAAGCGCAAGGACTATGAGGTTTCCATCGTGCGCACCGTGCTGCTGGCTTCCTCGGAAACGAACGAGCAGATGACGGAGCTATCGCGGCTGGTGCGCGAAATCGCCGGCATTACCCGCACCGATCTGGATACAAAAAGCCGCACGCTGACGATGCGCGCTTCACCGCAAGCGATTGCTGTAGCCACCGGCATCATCGAAGATCTGGAACGCCCGCCCGACGAACTCATTCTGGAAATCGAAGTGATGGAAGTGGATCGCAATCACAACGTGGACTTTGGGATCACCGGACCGCAAACGGCAACTATTTATTCGATCCCCTCGAACGCCGCGCAGCTGGTGCAACAGGGCGGCGCCACGGCGCTGAATGCTTTGCTGACGCAGGTATTCGGGTCGGCTTCTTCGATTCCCCCAGTGTTCGCCTTCGGCGGAGGCAAGACAACTTTTCTCGGCACGCTGCCCGGAGCCACCGCCACGCTTTCGGATTTTCTTTCGACCGTGCACGCCGGACGACGGGTTCTGCTGCGCGCCGAAGACGGCCAACCTGCGACGTTCTTTGTCGGGGAGCGCTTCCCCGTTTCGCTGGCGCAGTATTCATCGAGCCTGGTTGGTAATGCCAATTCCGCGGCTACGCAGACGCCGACGGCTTCGGCCCCAAACTCAGCGCTGCCCGTCACCACGGTTGCCACGGGAACGAATCCCGACTTCGTAGCCACCGCCGACTTTAACGAGGACAACTTTCAGGATTTCGTTGTGGCGAATTTTACCGACGGCACGCTTTCGCTTTTCCTGGGGAATCCGACCGATCCCGGCACATTCGAGAATCCCTCGACCATCACGGTCGGCGCCGGCCCCACGTGGATCTCTACCGGTTTTTTCAACTCCAAGGCAGACACTACCAACACCGTTGTGGACCTGGCCGTCGCCAACCAGACCGCCGGCACCGTTTCCATCCTGCACGGAAATGGCGACGGAACATTTACCGTGGAACCGGCCTTGACGCTGCCCAGCGGAGCGGGACCCACGGCCATCGCGGTCGCCGATTTCAATGACGACGGTTTCGCGGACTTGGCCGTGGTAAATAAAAACGCCAATACCGTGAGCATTTTTCTCGGCAATGGCGACGAGACCTTCCAGACTCCAACCACCATCACCACCGGCAACGCGCCGACTTCGATCGTCGCCCAGGCCTTCAATCCGAACGCGCCGGGGATCATTGACCTGGCCGTCACCAATTCCGCCGACAACACCCTGCAAATCTTTCTGGGCAACGGAAAGGGCGCATTCACCAACGGCCTCATCTACAACACGGGCGTCACACCGGTTTATGTCGCCTCAGCTGACCTGGATCTGGATGGCAATCTCGATCTAGCGGTCGCCGATAGCGGCGTGGCCACCAGCACGAACGCCGTGGGCAATAGCATTTCCGTATTTCTGGGCAATGGCGACGGCACGTTTATCAAGCCCGGCGGCGCGAGAATGGATTTCGCCGCGGGCACCACGCCGACCTCGTTTGTCATCGCCGATTTCAATGATGACGGCATCCCCGATCTGATCGTTACCGCCAGCGGCGACAATGCTGTGGGACTGCTGCTCGGCGCTGGCGGCGGCTTTCTTGATTCCCCGATCGAAGTGCCGGTGGGTACCACGCCCGATGCCATCGCCACCGCCGACTTCAATGGCGATGGCCTGCCAGACGTGGCCATTTCCAATTTCGGGTCGAACAACGCGTCGATAATTCTGGATTCGTCCGCGCTGATCAGCCTGCTTTCCGGCAGCGAAACCGGCACGCAGTTCCCCAACGCGCAATACATCGACATCGGCTTGAAAGTGAAAGCCACTCCGCGCGTCCACGAGAACGGCGACGTCTCGTTGCAATTTGAATTCACGCTGAGCAGCCTGGCAGGCAACAGCCTCAACAATATTCCGGTCGTAAATAATCAGGAAATTCATCAGAGCGTGCGCGTGCATGCCGACGAGTCCGCTTTGCTGGCGGGCTACCTGGCGCCGCAGTACATCACCACGCTGAATGGCACGCCGGGAATCGCAAACCTGCCGCTGAGCGCACTGGTCGGAGGCACCACGTCAAACCAGTTTTCGAATACGGAGATATTGGTTCTGGTGACGCCGCGGATTGTGGATTCCGCGACGCGCAACAAGGAACATCTGATCTACGCTGGACGCGGCCAGCTGGGAGGCCCGGGCGCGCTAGGCCCGACGATTCAAGAACGCCGCGGCGGCGGGTTCGTAAATCCTGTCCAGCAGCCGACCGAGCCGGCCGCCGCGCCGCCACAACCGGAACCAACTCCGCAACCGCAAGCGGAACCGCCGCAGCAGACGGCCCCTCCTGTGCAAGCGCCGACCGATGTACCGCAAACTCCTCCGCCACAGCCGTATGACAACCCGCCGCGGCAGTAAGGGCGGCGCGCCAAATCTTCGCGCTGGGACAGCGCGCGACAGATTGAATGCCGCTACGGCGTAGCTTCCAGCACGACCACCGGCTGGTAGGTGCGCGGAACCACCGGCTCGGCAATCGCGATCAATTGGCCTTGCTGGCTGAAAACGCGCAGCCGGGCCGGCTTCCAATCGCCGGAATCGAGCTGCGCCGGCGCGTTCTGCGCCAGGTTGGTTTGTCCCGGCTGAATTTGCGCGAGGGTCAGATTGAATTTCGCGCCGTGGCGCACGCGCTTTTCGATGACCGGCAGAATGGTGGCGCGCGGTAAGTCCGTCAGCAGTTTTTCCAGAGGGATCACGCGCTCCAGCAACCGTCCGGCCCGCGCATCCTGCCCCAGTTCGGCGAGCGACACGGCCTGATCCAGCGTAAATTCGCCCACCGCCGTGCGCGTGATTTCCGCCAGGTGCGCGCCGCTGCGCTGCAGCCTTCCCAATTCGTGGGCCAGCGCACGGACGTATGTGCCGGCGCCACACTCGACCACAAAGCGCGCGATCGAGCCTTCCACGCCGGTGAGGCGGAACTCGAACACTTCCACTTCCACCGGCTCCAGTTTCACCGGCTTATTTTTGCGCGCCAGCTCGTGTGCTGGACGGCCGTGTATTTTTTTCGCGGAATACGCCGGCGGAGTCTGCTGAATTTTACCCACAAATTGCGCCGCGTACGCCGCCAGTTCGTCAGCGTTCAGCGCAGGAGCAGCGTCCGGGCCAAGCGCTTCTCCATCCGCGTCGTACGTATCGGTTTCAAATCCGAAGCGCACGGCGCAGGTGTAGCGTTTGCGGCGCCCCGTGTAAAACCGCGCCAAGCGGGTTGCGCGCCCCAACGCCAGCACCAGCACGCCTGTGGCCTGCGGATCGAGCGTGCCCAAATGTCCGATGCCGCGAAAGCCGGCGAGCTGGCGCACGGATTCCACCACGTCATGCGAAGTTTTTCCCGACGGCTTATCGATAACCAGAATTCCATCAACGGGAGGCTGCTTGGGTATGCGAGACATGAATGGTTTGGTAAAGCGACCGCGAGCGAGGCTCGCATCCCTGCGCCAGCGCGCTATTTTTTGTATGCGCGTTGCGAAGTCGAAAGCAAAAGCCGGCCTGCGGCGGATAATCGCTGTGCGAAGTTACGAACTATGCTCCTCGGGATTTTTGGCCTTGCGCAGTAGGTTCTCGATGCGATTGTTGTATTCTTCCGTTTCATCCAGGATGAACAGCACTTCCGGCGCGCGCCGCATGTGCAAACGCTCCACCAATTCGTGCCGCACATAGCCTTTCGCGGCCTGCAAACCTTCCAGCGTCGTGGCGCGTTCCGCCTCGTCGCCCGCCAGTCTCACAAACACGCGCACCGTGCGCATTCCCGCGCCCAGGCGTACTTCGGTGACCATCACCGGAGCCGCGAGGCGCGGATCTTTGAGCTCTCCTGCGAGCATCAGGCTCACTTCGTTGCGAATTTCTTCCGCGATGCGTTCGGGCCGGTGTCCTTGAACTGTCATGCGCTTCCCTCGTCCTGATCTTCGAAATATTCCACGCTCTGCGAGAGCAAATCGCGTCCCAACAGACGTTCCGATTCCGCGGCGATTTCCGCGAGCGTTTTTTCCAGGTAACCCGTGTCGCTGGAAATCGTGACCACGCCCACGCGCGAGCGCTGCCAGGTTTCCTGATGCTCCAGCTCCGCCACGGCCACATTGTAGTGAGCGCGTAGCCGGTCTTTCAAGCTGCGCAAGACTTGCCGCTTGTCCTTGAGGGACTGCGCATCCAGGATATGGATTTCCAGGGTAAGGAGGCCGATCGGCATTTCCGTGTGGCGCAACAACTCCCGTTGCGCTGGTGCAGCTTTACCGTCAAGAAATTCTGCGCGCGTTTGCGAAGGCGCGCGTGCGCGCCCGCGCTGCTACTTCCTAAGCGCTCTCCTGCCGTGGCGCGCGCGGACGCGGTGGAGGTGGCGGCGGCAACGCCGCGATCTTCTCCACGGTGAAGCACTCCAGACTGTCGCCGACCTTTACGTCCGCGAAATTCGCAATCCCGATACCGCACTCGAAGCCCTGGCGCACTTCTTTCGCGTCGTCCTTGAAGCGTTTCAGCGAATTGATCCGGCCGGTGAATACCACCGCCGCCTCGCGAATCACCCGCACTTCCGCATCGCGCCGGATAATTCCCTCGACCACCGAACAGCCCGCAATCGTGCCCACGCCCTTTACACGGAACGTGTCGCGCACTTCGGCGCGGCCCAGATGCTGTTCCTTGATGATCGGCGCCAGCAACCCAGCCACGGCCTTCTGCAATTCGTCGAGCAATTCGTAGATGATCGTGTAGCTGCGAATGTCTACGCCTTCGCGCTGCGCCAATTCCGCCGCTTTGCGCTCAGGCTTCACGTTGAAGGCCACGATCACCGCGCCGGAAGTGGAAGCCAGCAGCACGTCGCTTTCGTTCACCGCACCCACGTTTGCCAGGATAACCTTCAGCTTCACCTGGTCGTTCGAAAGCTTCGGCAGCATTTCGTTCAACACTTCCACCGAGCCTTGCACGTCCGCCTTCACGACCACCGGTAATTCCTTCACCTCGCCGATTTTCAATTGTTCGTGCAGCTGGTCCAGCGTCAAGCGGCCGCTCGAGGATTTCGCCAAAGTCGCTTCGCGCGCTTTGCCCTGGCGATATTCCACGATGTGCCGCGCTTTGGCTTCGTCCGCCACCTGGAACTGGTCGCCTGCTTCGGGCACGCCCTGTAAGCCCAGAACTTCCACCGGAGTCGAAGGCCCTGCCTGCTTGATGGCGCCGCCGCGATCGTCAAACATGGCGCGCACCTTGCCATACACCGCGCCGACGATAAACACGTCGCCCACATGCAACGTGCCGTTCTGCACGATCATGGTGGCCACCGGCCCGCGGCCCTTGTCCACGCGCGATTCCAGCACAGTTCCCTTCGCCGGAACGTCGGGATCTGCCTTGAGCTCGCGCATATCGCCTACCAGCAAAATCATTTCCAGCAACTTGGGAATGTTCTTCTTGGTCTTGGCGGACACTTCCACCATCACCGTGTCGCCGCCCCAATCTTCCGGCATCAAGCCTTTCTCAGAGAGCTGGCGCTTTACGCGTTCCACTTGCGCGTCCGGCTTATCCACTTTGTTGATCGCGACGATGATCGGCACGCCCGCAGCGCGCGCGTGCGAAATCGCTTCTTCGGTCTGCGGCATCATGCCGTCGTCGGCCGCTACTACCAGTACGACAATGTCGGTCACCTTCGCACCGCGCGCACGCATGCGCGTGAACGCTTCGTGACCCGGCGTATCCACAAACACGATGCGCTTGCCTTGCACGTGCGCTTCGTAGGCGCCGATGTGCTGCGTGATTCCACCCGCTTCGCCGCCCGCGACGTCTGCTTCACGAATGGCGTCCAGCAAACTGGTTTTGCCGTGATCCACGTGACCCATTACGGTGACGACCGGAGCGCGCGGCACTTCGTTACCGGTGCGCTCCTCCTTTACCTTCTCTTCCTGCACCAATTGCTCTTCGAACGTAACGACTTGCACCACGCCATTGAACGCTTCGGCCAGGTTCGTCGCCGTCGGCACGTCCAGCGCCTGATTGATGCTGGCGAATACGCCGCGGTCGAGCAGCGTCTTCAGCAAGTCTTTAGCGCGGATATCGAGCTTCTCTGCCAACTCGCGCACCGTGATTCCTTCCGTCACGGTTAGGGCGCGCGGCTCGCGTTTTATCGGCGCGACAGGTTCAACCGCGGTTGCGCGTCCGCCCGGACCTGCGCCCGCGCGCGGACGAACGGGATGCAGCTTGCGTTCGCCTTCGGCGTAGCGCTTTTCGATCAGCGGCCGTCCGCGTGCCGCGGGCTTGCGCGCATAAAGCGGCTTACCTGGCTCCGCCTTAGGAACTCCCGCGCCGGGACGCTGCGTGCCGACCGGACCTTTATTGTCGCGACCACCTGGTCCGCCACCGCTTCCGGGACGTTGTGGGAAGCGCGAAGGCGGTCCTCCCGGACGTTGCCCTGGCGCACCACCAGGACGAACCTGGGGCGCGCTGCTAGGACGATATTGTTGCGGCGCTCCACCACTCGGGCGCATGCCTTGCGGCGCACCGGGACGCGCTTGCCCGGGGCCTGAAGGAGGCGCGCCGGGACGCGGATAACGTTGCAAAGTCGAAGGTGCGCCGGCAGGCCGTGCGGCGCCGGGCCCTGCTGCTGCAGGACGTGCTCCCGCGGGCGCGCTTCCCGGTGCTGCAGTCGGCCGCAGCGGCACGCCGGGTCTTGGGGCAGCCGGCGCAACGCCGGGACGTACAGCCGTAGTTGAGGCTGGAGACGCTGGTGCGGCTGCCGCAGGTTTCGCAGCGGCGGGAGCCGCGCCGGTCAGATGCGTCGCCGGATGAGTGGCGGTCGCGCCTGCGGGTGCGCCAGGACGTGCAACTCCCGGCGCCGTTGCGGCGCCAGAGGCGGGTGCATGCGCAGTCAGGCCCGGTCTTGCGCCAGCAGCAGCCGGCACCGCGCCAGCCGCAGGCTTCACGCCTACGGCCGCGGGCGCAGCCGGAGCCGCTGTGGCAGGCTTCGCCGCCGGCTTCTTCGCCGTCGTGGCTTTGGCCGCCTTTGCTGCTTCCTCAGCTTCTTCTGCAGCTGCCAGGCCGCGGAAATGCTTGCGCACCAGTTCAGCGTGCTTCAGGTCAATCGAGCTCGAGTGCGTCTTTTTTTCCGTGACGCCGGCTTCCGGGAGGTAATCGATCAGGACTTTCGCCTTAATCTCCAGTTCCCGTGCCAGCTCGTTAATCCGGACTTGATTGGAATCTGCCATTCGCCTCTTTTCAACTGCGCCGGCACTCGTGCCCGCGCTTTTCTGCATTTACAAAATCATGCAAACAACGAACGAGCCGCGAAAATGCGTTACTGCTCCGCGCCCTCTTCGGAGGCGCCGATCTCCTCTTCTCTCACTTCTTCGGTCGCCTCTTCGGTCGCTTCGTCCAGCGCTTCGGCTTCGGCTGCCACGTCGCCAGGAGGCGCATCCGGCACCGCGCCGGCTTCGCCGGCCGCAATTTCTTCGGTGGCTTCCTCGGTGGCTTCGTCAACAAGCGCCGCTTCTTCGCCCGCCGCTGCCGCAGTTCCTTCCGTCACCACGCCTTCGCCCTCGGCTGCGACTGCGGCGTCTGCCGCATCTGGCGCGGCGGTAGCTGCCGTTTCCAGGGCTTCGAAATACGCGGCGACCGACTGGTGAATTTTCTCCACCATTTTTTCGCCGATGCCGGGAATTTCCACCAGCTGTTCGGGAGTCATGTCGGCGAGCTTCTCAATCGAAGTAACGCCCGCTGCTTCCAGCTTCTCGATCGTCTTCGGACCTACGCCCGCCAGTTGCGTCAGCGCGGTTCCCGGAGCTGTGAGCGCGGCCATCTGCGCTTCGATCTCGCGGCGTTTTTCTTCTTCGCTCTTGATGTCAATGTTCCAGCCAATCAATTTGCTGGCCAGGCGGACGTTTTGCCCCTTCTTGCCGATCGCCAAAGAAAGTTGCGTATCTTCCACAATCACTTCCAGCCGCTTTTCTTCCGGGTCAATAATCTGGACGCGCGTGACTTTCGCGGGGCTCAAGGCCTTCTGCGCAAAGGCAACGGTTTCTTCGTTGAACGGAATAATGTCAATCTTCTCGCCGCGCAGCTCTCGAATGATGGACTGCACGCGCATGCCCTTCATTCCGACGCACGCGCCTACTGGGTCCACGTCCTTGTCGCGGCTTTCCACCGCAATCTTGGTGCGCTCGCCGGCTTCGCGAGCCACCGCGCGAATCTGCACCGTGCCGTCGTAAATTTCCGGCACCTCCATTTCAAACAAGCGCTGCACCAGGGCGGGATCGGCGCGCGAAACCACGACCTGCGGTCCTTTCGCGGCGCGTTCGACTGCGCGAATGGTCACGCGCAGGCGATCGCCCACGTTGTACGCTTCCAGCCGCGATTGTTCGCGCTTGGGCAGCCGCGCTTCGGTGCGGCCCATGTCGACGATGATGTCCGGGCCTTCCATGCGCTTCACCACGCTATTGATCAGCTCGCCGACCCGCGTGTGGAACTCGTTGTAAATGGTATCGCGTTCGGCTTCGCGTACTTTCTGCAAGATTACTTGCTTGGCTGTCTGCGCGGCAATGCGTCCGAGCACGTCCGTCGGCTTGGCCTGCGTGATTTCGCCGCCCACTTCCACGTCCGGCTGGCGCTTGCGCGCGTCGTTCAGCGAAATCTCGCGCACCGGGTCCGCCACTTCGTCGACGACCGTGTGCACCGAATACACGTCCACCTGTCCCGTGGTCGGATTGAACTTCGAGCGCAGCTCTTCCTCGGTGCGGTAATACTTCCGCGCCGCAACCACCATCGCGTCCTCGATCGCCGCGATGATGATTTCCGGTTCAATATGCTTTTCCCGGCTGATCAGCTCGATCTGTTGGTACAGCTGACTCGCCATTCGCTCTCTCCCGTACGTCCCAAGAAAAAACTGCGCTTGCCAAATGCCAGTCGCAAGCCGTTACAACTCCACCACCAAATTCGCTTTCTTGATCCCGGTGTAAGGCACCGCGATCTGGCGATCGCGCACCGTGAACTTCACCACGCCGTCCGCAATTCCCGCCAGCCGCCCTTCAAAATACGCCTGCTTCTCGAGCGGCTCGTTCAGCCAGATTTTCGCCAGTCGTCCGACGAAGCGTTCGTAATCCGCGGGCTTGATTAGTTTCCGGTCCAGCCCCGGCGAACTTATTTCCAGAACATAAGCCGGCCCCGGCACCAAATCTTCCATGTCCAGGATCACGCTCAACTGCTCGCTCACCCGCTCGCAATCCTTGTGCGTGACACCCAATCCCTCCGGATTCTGCGGGCCGGGCACCCGGTCAATATACACACGCAGCATGCGCTGCTTTCCAACCTTCCATTCGATGTCGAAGATCTCGAGGCCCAGCGAGCCTGCCACCCGCTCGGCCGCCTCTCGAAGCTTTTCCAGTTGCATTCTATTCCAAGAGCAATCTTTAGCTTCGGGCCGAAAGCCAGCCTAGAATCGCCCAGCAACGCCAACAGGCTCGCAGCTCCTATGATTACAAGTTCCAGTACTGCCCTTCGACCGGATTACTGCAACGCCAGCTCTTCCTCTGACCGCAGGCACCTCGGGCATTGACGCACCGGCATCCCGCCATCCGTCGCGTCCAACAAAAAAGTGGGCTCGCGCCCACTGGCTCATGCGACCTGTCTGGAAGCAACCAAGTATAATTTCAAGCGGCCCAAAACGCAAGAACAGCCGTCCTAGCCCTGCGAGCCCGCTCGCGCGCGGCAATCGAGGCGCAGCGACTCGCTCGTTCGCTTTCACCACGGCGGCTTCCCAAGCAGTACCCAAGACGCCAGAAAGAAGCTTGGCGATCGCTGCGCCGTCGTGTATATAGTCTCGCACTACGTCCCTAGAATGTCATCAAGGAGATGTCAGTGGCTGAGAAAACCATTTCACGAATGGCGTGCGCCGCCACGCTTCTGCTTGCCGCCTTTGCCAGCAGCACGGTGCGTTCACAGCAGAAGATCGACAACTATAACCGGGACCGAGCGCGTGCCATATTGCACGACGCCTACGACAACGTTAAGAAGCACTACTTTATGATACGAAATTTCACGGCCTGGATCTTGACGCGCGCTTCCACCAGTTCGATCAAAAGATCGTCGAAGCCACTTCTCTAAGCCAGTCCTTTGGCGTGATCGCCGCATTCCTGGACGGCCTGAACGATTCGCACACCTTCTTCACTCCTCCTGCTCGGCCCTTTCGCATGGACTACGGCTATCGCTTGCAGCTCTACGGTAACGACTGCTACGTCACGCGAGTGCGTCCCGGAACCGACGCGGAAACGAAAGTCCATCCCGGTGATCAGGTCCTGGGCTACAACAAATTCAACATCAATCACGAAGTTTTCTGGAAGATGAACTACTACTTCAACAGCCTGGCCCCGCAGCGGGAGTCGGCACTTGAAATTCGCGACCCCAGTGGCCAATCCCGGCAGCTAACGATTGACGCCAAAGTGCGCGAGTTGAAAAAAGTGCTCGACCTGACCGGACAAGACGGGGGAGGTGATTTCTGGGATCTGGTGAGGCAGGAAGAGAGTTCCGATCATATCGTTCGCCAGCGCTGGGTGGACGCAGGCGACGTGATGATCTGGAAGATGCCGGAATTCTTCGTGGAGGACCACGAAGTGGACCGGATTTTCAATGATGCCCGCAAACACAAAACTCTCGTCCTGGACCTGCGCGGCCATCCTGGAGGCGCTGCGGTTACGCTGGGCCGCATGGTCGCCAACCTCTTCGATCATGAGGTAAAAATCGCGGACCGCGTGGGCCGCAAGGAACTGAAACCGGAAATCGCCAAGACGCGCGGCGGCGACATATTCACTGGCCAGCTGATCGTGCTGGTAGACAGCATCTCAGCCTCCTGCGCCGAGCTTTTTCCGCGCGTGATGCAACTCGAGCATCGCGGGACCGTCCTAGGGGACCGCACCGCAGGAGCGGTGATGGAAGCCAGGCACTATCCCGGCTCCCAAGGCATGGACACGAAGATTTTCTACGGCTTTTCCATCACCGAAGCCGACTTGACCATGAAGGACGGCAAGAGTCTGGAACACTCGGGCGTGACGCCCGATGAAATTATGATTCCTACGGCTCAAGACCTGGCGAGCGGCAAGGATCCTGTGCTTGCGCGCGCTCTGGAACTGGCCGGCCACACGGTTGACCCCGTCGCCGCCGGGAAAATGTTCCCGTATGAATGGTTGCCCAACTGAATTGCATTCGCCCTCGCTGCAAAAAAAACCTCCCGGATTTAATTCCGGGAGGCCTGTTGTCTTACTACCAATCGCGCAACAAAAATGCTGCGCTAGGAAATTACGGCTGAGGCGGTGTCGCCGGCTTGGGCGCTGGTGCACGCTGCGGCGCCGGAGTGCGCGGAGTCGTTGCCCCGGCCTTGGCCGGGTAGCTCTGGTCGAATAGCCGAATAATATCCTGCGTGACGTCCACCGAATTCGCCGCGAAAATAACCGGCGAAGTCTGCCCGGAACGATCCAGAATCACGGTGAACGTGTTGTCGCGGGCGTATTTGCTCAGCACATCAATCATCCGGCGGCCGATGCGGTCCACAATCTCGCGTTGCGCTTCGTTGAAATCGTCCTGAGCGTCCTGCGATCTCCGTTGGAAGGTGCGCTGGAGCTGTTCGCCCTCGCGCTGCAACCGCGCCTTTTCATCGTCGCTCAGAGTGGTCTGTCCCGTGCGCAATCTGGTCTGGATATCTTCCATCTGCTTCTGCATGTTGGAAAGCTCGGTCTGCCGGGGTGCGAATTGCGATTGCAATTCCGCCGCAGCCTGCTTCCCTTCCGCTGTGCTGGTGATCGCTACCTGCACGTCGATCACGCCTACTTTGCCTGAAGCCGCTGCCGTCGCGGCCGAAGAGCCGCCTGTCTGCGCCCACATCGCGGGAACCATCAGGAACGCCGCCAGGGCCGGAACTGCGAATCGAATCTTCATTCTCACTCCTTAGAGTAGATAGTCTTTCGGATGCCGGTGCTAGGAACTGTGCCGCATAGTATGCAGGACACAAATCGAAGATTATAGCTGTCGCCGGAGAAGCTGGTCAATCGCTTTCGCTTCGCCTGCCGGTCGCCTTGCGCCCCACGCTACCGGCCGTTTGTGAGATGCATTCGCGGAACGCATGGTTGGTCTCAGCAGCGCCGCGACGCTCCCCTGCGTGCGCCCACCAACCTCCTCGCGCGTATCCGTGTGAGCCACGAATCCTGCTAGTTCGGCAGCGGCACCAGTAAGATGCGGTTATTGGCTTGATCAATCTGCACGGCAAGGTTCAGCCGCGGATCGATTGCGATCGAATTCGGGCCCACCACTACAGACACCAGCGGCTCGACGGTGCCTGCGTCCAGAATTTCCCGCACTCGCGGCACCGGGCAATTCGACACGCCATTGGGATTCGGTGGACATACGTAAGCCAGAACGGAGAGCGTGTTGCTCGCCGCGTTCGAGGTAACCAGCGTGCTGGAATTGAAATTGTAATCGAGCGAGGTGGGATTTATCCCCGCGCTGGCCGTAAACTCGGTTTGCGTCGTTAGCGGATCAACGAAAATCACGTTGTTGGCTGTGCTGTCCGCCACAATGAACACTCCGTTGAGCGCGTCGAACACCACTCCGGTGGGAAGCTGCATCTGGATCCGCGTGACTGCGCCTGCGGGCAAAGAAAGCAAATCGAGGCCATTGAATTGCGATGCCACGGTCACGGCGGCCATCGTTTGTGTCGGGTCATTGTTGAGAACCGGATCGATCGCCACAGCCAGCGGAATGAAATCCACGCACGAGTTACTAGCCCCCGTGCCGGAGGTCGAGCCCGGCACCAGGAAGGACGCCAGTCCACCGCCATTGTTGGTGGGGCTGGTGTTCTGGCAGATCTGCTGGCTGGCGATTGTATCGGTAACCGCCGCCAATCCCGAATCCTGATCTACGGTCACACCAAGCGGCAATGTGCAACCCGAGCACAACGAAAAGTTCACAGGAGCGTTGAACACATTGTTCAACCCCTTCTCGTCGAGTATCGTGATGGTGTTGCTCCCGTTATTTCCCACCACGGCCTGGCCCGTGCGCGCCAGAATCCCCACGCCGTAGGGAATCGATCCCGTAGCGAAAAAGCTGGGCGATTGCGGCGTGATTTGCGAACCGTCCAGCAAGTTCACCACCGAGACGCTGTTGCTCCCGGAGTTCGTCACGACTGCCTGATCGAGATACGGATCGACAGCCACACCTACGGGTGAGGTACCCACCGCGACGGGTTGGATCACCGTCAGACCGCTGACGTTTGAAATAGCCCCGCCAGTCTGCACGAACACGGCAAAGCGCCGCGCAGCCATCAGGTCGCTGGATGGAATCGCAGCCGTCAGCTGTCGGCTGCTCACAAGGGTGGTGGGTACTGTGGCGCCGTCCAGAAACACTTGCGAAGCGCCAGTGAATCCGGTGCCGATAATCGATAGCGTCAAGCCCGCCGCCGGACTTTGCACAAATGTCGTCGATGGACTGGACTCCAGAATTTGCAGAGGGTTCGGCGTGGTGGTGGCCATGGGAAAAACGGAAACGGTATTGTTGCCCTGGTTGACGATGTACGCCGTGTTCGTCAGCGGATTCACCGCTACCGCCTGCGGCGAGTTCAAGCCGGCCACGGTTTGCAGCACCAGATTGTTGGCTAGATCCAGCACGAAGCCGTTGTTCGAGGTGCCGTTCACCACGATTCCAATATTGGCGAGCGGGTTCACAGCCGCCGCCACCAATCCCAAATTCGTGAACGCAATTCCCCCTTGCGTAAACGGAACCGAGCTCACCGATTGATCCAGCATGCTGAACGATGAAACCGACGGCGCCGCCGGAACTTGGTTTGGACCCTGCGGATCTGCGAACACCGCCTGGTGCGTCGCGGCATTAATTCCGACGCCCTGCACCGTGCTGGAAATCGAAAGACTGGCGATTACCACCGGAGAGCGCCCAAAATCGGCTGGACTCGCGCCCACTCCGGGATTGCGCCCCATGTCTACGATGGCAATCACACCCGAGCCTCCCGGGGTGATCAGCGCCCAGTTCAATATCGGATCCACCGCTACTTTGGGGTTGGTGCCGGTGCCGATGGGCGTCAGGGTGCCACCCAGAGTCTGGATCACGGTGGGAACACCGGCGGAAAAATCCATGATGAGTACGTTGTTGGTGGACTGGAATGCAATGAGCCCGCGGTGCGTCAACGGATTGATGCCGATCGCGAACGGCACCGGTTGCGCGTTTGGCGCCGTATTCGGATTCGGCAGAGCAAATGCTGGCGCCGCTGTCATCGTGGTCAAATCAATCACCGAAATAGTGTTGTCGCCGCTGTTGGTCACGACCGCGATGTGATCGCCCAGCGCACCTGCCGCGGTGGTGACTTGATCGTCAATCGCTACAGACGTGGGAGCGGTTCCGACCGGAACGGTCGTAGTCGCCAGCGTGCCAAGATTGACGATGCTGACTGAGTTGCTCGCCGAATTGGCGATCACTGCCAGGTTCAACGCCGGATCGAGCGCGATGCCCACGGGCGATGCGCCTACGGGAAAGGTGGAGCTGACGCCCGTGGAAATATCGCTGGGCCGCGGCTCAACCGTCAGGTTCACCGCGGACATCGCCGCATTCGGCGCCACTACATCCGTGTTTTGCACGAGCAGCGGATACTGCCCGGGCGCCGGCGCGCACGTGCTCGGTATGCTGACGCCCAATTGCTGGCTGCTGGTAAGAGCCGTCGCAACCCGTGTACCGGGCGTCGTTCCGTTACAATTAACCACAGTGCTCGGCGAGAAAAATCCGCCGATCAGATTCACGCCCGCCGTCCCGCCATTGGGCACCACCGTATCCGGCGTTAATGCCACCACCGCGGGGCGCGACGGCATCACCGTCAGTCCGTCGGTTGGACCGGTAAGGACATTCGATAGATCTCCGTTCTGCGCTTGCACGACCATGGACACCGACCCCGCGACCGATAGCGGGCTGGCGGGAATCGTCGCGCTCAGCAGCGTGGGACTCAGAAACAATGTCGGCACCGGCGCGGGCGGCGTCCCCACCAGCACCACGCTATTGGAGGTGAAGTTTGTTCCGGTGAGAAATACCTCCTGCTGTGCGGAGCCCTCGCCCACAATGTTCGGCGCCGCCGAAGTAAGCGCCGGCGCCGCCGAAGTGATGACCGTGATCGTCGCGGTACCTGACTCCGCCGGATCGGCTGCCGAAACTGCGGTGATCGTAACGCTGCCCGGCGGATCGCTGATGGGCGCCGTATAAGTCGCGGTGTTGCCATTACCTGCACCCGGAACAATGAATCCGTCCGTTACATCGCCACCGGCAATTCCATTTACCTCCCAGGTCACTGCCGTATTCGTCGTGCTGGTCACGTTCGCGGTTAAGGTGAAGGAATCGCCGGGCGCAATGGTTGCACTGGTAGGCGAGATGGCCACGCGAATGGTGGAATCAAGATGCACCACGCTGATGCCGAATATCCTTGTGTTGACCGTGCTGGTAGCCACCACCAGGAAATCGTTCGTCGGCGAAAGAACCGAGGGCGCGGTGTAAAAGCCTCCCGACGGCGTATTGGTCTGCCCGGTCGTGATGATTCCGTAGCCGCTCGGCATCTGCGTCTGCCCGGTTGTGGCTGGGCTGCAAACGGTGGGCTGCGCGTTGGTCGGCGTCGGCACTAAACAAAGTTGCCAGGTTACCGAGGTCGTGGGTGTGCCGGTGACGTTGGCTTGAAACTGCAGCTGGCCACCCAGCGGAACAACCGCCGGATTCGGGCTGACCGTCACGCCGACCGGCGTGTTGTTGCCTCCGCATCCAATCAGCAACGCGAATGCCGCAACCAACAGCGCCATTGCGCCGGACCTCAATATCTTGTTGCGCATTTCTTTCACCCTCTCGACTGAATTCGCTGCGCGCGCTGGATGCTTTTCCTGTGCGTCGCGCCGATCCTGCATTCGCTGCTCTGTTGCCAATTCCTAGAATGTCTTACCGACCGTAAAGCGGAAGGTATGAACCGGCTCGATCAACTGTGCCGGAATGTGCTGCGTATTCGCGGTGATGAATGCCTGCAGTTGCGGCGCGATTTGCGTCTCCAGCACGCCGGGAGGCAGCCCGTTCTTCACCGCGTCGCTCAGAGCGTAGCCGCCGCTCAGACCGTTGATCGTGTCGTCCAGCCGCAAATAGTTGTATGCATAATAAATGCGGAACGGCGCGTTCACGATCGGCAGCACCACGTCCAATTCCACGCCGGCCGAAGTGTGCACCTTGAAATTCGTGCCGGGATAGATCGGCAGATTGCTGGCAATTTTCAAGTTCGGAAAGTCCGGATTCGGGTATTGCTGCTGATACACGGTGACGGCCGCGGGATCCAGCGCCAATTGCGATGGCCGCAGGATGCCGTTGATGCCGATGTCGTTGAACAAGGTGAGCGTCACCGGCCCCGCAATCGGGATGCGGTATTCAATGTTGCCGACATTCTGGAAATCGCCGCCTGGCCGCGTGGGCAGGAACTGGATCATGGGCACGCCGATGGTCTGCAGCGTCGGCTTTCCCGACGAATTTAATACGGTGGGGTTGAAGTAGCTCACCGACTGCGTGGTGGCCTCGGGAATCTCGACGAACGGCGAAATGGTGTAGAAATTGAATCCGCGCACGTCGTTCTCGCCGCCCAGGAAGAACCGGCTGTACGGCGGGACGTTCGTCCCGTTGTAACCGGTGATCATTCCCGTCTGGAACTTCAGGCCGATCACGTTGCGGCGCTTGTTCACCGGATGAAAATAGGTCGTCACAAACGAATTTGTGATGGTGTTGACGTTCCCTTGTAGCGGGCCGCCCTCAAACCCGATCCCGTAGTAAAAACTTTTCCCGTTCGTCGGGTTTTGTGGATTGTTCACCGTGCTGTAGGAAATCGTTGCCGTGATCTTGCTCGATTCGATTCCGTTCAGCGCCGAAGGCCCAGCCAAGCCCGTGAATTTCACGCTGTCGAAGAGCAATTGAGCCGAGGTGCTGAACGTCTGAATGTTCGTGGTGGAATAACCATAGGTCACGCCGATGCGCGTGAAGGAAAATTTCCGCAACGGATAGCTGGCGAACACCGTCAAGCCCTTCGAGTTGGTCGTGTAGTTCTCTTGTAACGCGGGATTGATCGCAATTTCCTGGTTGTAGGCAATGCCCAGCTGCTTGGCCTGGTTGTAATCAAATTTCGTCGAAAAAATCGTGAAACCGGTGGAAATCGGGCGATCGAACAGATATGGCTCGGTGAATCCGAAACGGACGTCGCGCTGGAAGCTGCCGATCTGCGCGGAAAGCGAAAGCGTCTCGCCCAGCCCCAGGAAATTGTTCGTAGTATAGGAACCGCCGACGAACGTGCCGGCGATGCCGCTCACGCCGCCGTTGAAGCTGATCGACTGCTTGCCTTTTTCCTTCAGCTTCAGCTTGATGTCCACCGTTCCGGCCTTCACGTTGCGCTTCAGCTCCGCGTTTTCCGGCTTGATCGTGTCGAAATAATTCAGCTGGTTCAGCCGCAGCAGGCTGACTTCCCACAAACGATTATTGAACACCTGGCCTTCATCCAGCAGCAACTCGCGGCGGATTACTTTGTCGCGCGTCGTGGTATTTCCCGAAAATTCGATGCGGCGCACGAAGAATTGCTTCTGCTGGTCGAATTCGACAGTCAGATTCACGATCTTCTTGGCGTCATCAATTTCCGTCAGCGGCGTGGCCACGAAATCGATATATCCGTACTCGCCGTAAAGCTTTTTGTAATTGTCGAGCGCCTTGCGCAACTTGTCGGCGGCCAGGATGTCGCCTTGCTTTAGCGGAAACGCCCGCGCCAGAACTTCCGACTTGAACACCAGCCCCTGCTCCGGGTCCGAGCTGCGAAACCGCAGGCTGCCCATGCGATACTGCGCGCCCTCGTCAATCGTGATCGTGATGTCCGCGCGCTTGCCGTTTTTCGAGCCCAACAGCGGCCACGGCCCCGGAATACCGCTGCGCACCTCGTTGTTGATTTTCACATCCGGATCGCTCACCGAAACCTTGAAATATCCGTGGTCCTGATAAATCCCGTGGATGCCCACTCCCAGGTCTTCGTCCAGCTTGCCCTTGTCGTAGGTCTTGTTGAGCACTGGGATTTCCGTGATGTATAGCGGAATAGCGTACGGCCGGTCATTGTGCATCGAACGAATTAATTTCCGGTCGGAAAAGGCCTTGGCGCCGACAAACTTGATGTCGCCCACTTTCACTTTCGGCCCTTCATCAATATTAAAGACCAATTTCACGGCGTTGGTCGCCGCGATGCGTTCATACGTGGGCTTCACCGTGGCGAATTGCCGCCCGTGCTCTGCCAGCAATCCCTTGATCACCACTTCGGCGCGCTTGATTTTCGTCGGATCAAACTGGCTTTCCACCGACAACCCCACTTTTTTTTCCTTAAACGCATCCAGAATGTCCGACTCGGTGATGGACTTGTTCCCCTTGTACTCGATGCGGCGGATGATCGGGCGTTCCTGCACGTAGAAGACGACAATTTTCGCGTTGGGCTCGTCCGGGCTGTCTTCTACTTCCAGGCGGACGTCTTCGAAGAACTGCGTGTTCCACAGCGCCTGAAAATCGCGGCGCACCGCTTCCGCGCTGTAGGGATCTCCGGGGCGCGAAAAAATCCGCGCCAGCAGAGTGTCGCGCTGAATGCGGCGATTGCCGATGAATTCAATGCGCTGAATAACGAATTGCGGGCCGTTCGCGTCCTGAGGTTGTTGCGCCGAAAGGGATTGCCCCGAAGCCAACAGACACAAATACACCACCACGAAAAATCGCAATGGACGCAGAAAAGTTTTCCCGCTGGCGGCCCTGGTCAAGGCCGCAGTATCCCGCCCAAAATTGTGTGCTCCCCCGCCGGACTGCTCCGGCCCGGCTTGCGCGTAGGATTCCTAGTGGGCCACTGGGGTTGCTTCAACTACAGGTCGGAACGCCAAGCCCTCGCTCCCGAGATAAATTTCAAGAGTCGCGGGTCTTTGCAATCCGCCCTGAATCAAAGCTTCCGACAATGGGTCTTCGACGTACTTCTGTAACGCGCGACGAAGCGGCCGCGCGCCATAATTTCGGTCGCTGCAGGTCTTCTCGAGGATCCACTGGCGCGCTTCAGGCGTGAGTGCAATCTGCACCTGACGATGCACCAGCGTTTCATTGATCTGGCCCACGAGCAAGTCAATAATCCGCAACAAATCGTCGTCGTTGAGCGAATTGAACAGAATCACTTCGTCCAGACGATTCAGGAATTCCGGATTGAAGACCCGCCTCACTTCACCCATCACCATGTCATCCTGGCTCTTGGCCATCGCGTCCAGTTCCTTCGACGCAAATCCCAGGCCCGCCTGTTTCTGCAACTGTCGCGCGCCCAGGTTCGATGTGAGAATGATGATGGTGTTGCGGAAATCCACCGTGTTGCCAAGTCCGTCGGTCAACTGACCGTCTTCAAAGACTTGCAGCAGGATGTTGTACACGTCCGGGTGAGCTTTTTCAATCTCATCCAGCAAAATTACCGAGTAAGGCGTCCGGCGCACGCGCTCCGTCAATTGACCGCCTTCTTCATACCCAACATATCCTGGAGGCGCGCCGATCAATTTCGACACGGAATGCTTCTCCATGTATTCGGACATATCGAAACGGATCAGCGACTTCTCGCTGCCGAAAAGGAACTCGGCCAGACGGCGCGCCACTTCCGTCTTGCCAACGCCCGTCGGACCAAGGAACAGGAAGCAGCCCACGGGACGGCCTGGAGCTTTCAATCCTGCGCGGCTGCGGCGAATCGCCCGCGCTAGCGCGGTGATCGATTTGTCCTGGCTGATGACGCGGCGGTGCAGTTCTTCTTCGATACGCAGCAGCTTCTGCTGCTCGTCTTCCTTGATGGCCGACACCTGAATGCCGGTCCAGCGCGCCACCACTTCTTCAATGTCCTCGCGCGTCACAATGCCTGTCGAGGAATCGTCAATCTTCAACTTCTCACGCAGTAGGCGCAGATGTTCCTTTTCTTTGCGCTCTTCTTCCGAGTAAAACCGCGCCTTTTCGAATTCATGGTTCGCGATCGCGGTTTCCATGCGGTGCGTGATGAATTTCACCCGCTTCTGCACCTCGGAAACTTCGTCCGGCAGCATGGCCTGGCGCAATTTCACTCGCGAACCGGCTTCGTCGAGCAGATCAATCGCCTTGTCCGGCAGAAAACGGTCCGGGATGTACCGATTCGAGAGGTACACCGCATATTGAATGGCTTCGTCCGTGTAACTGACCGCATGAAACTTCTCGTAGCGGTCGCGCACGCCCTGCAGCACGCGTATCGCTTCTTCTTCATTTGGCGCGCCCACTTTCACGGCCTGGAACCGCCGCTCGAGCGAGCGATCTTTTTCCACCGACTTGCGATACTCCGAAGGTGTGGTCGCACCGATGCACTGAATTTCGCCGCGGCTCAGAGCGGGCTTCAATATGTTCGCGGCATCGAGAGAACCTTCCGCCGAGCCCGCGCCCACCAAAGTGTGCAACTCATCAATGAAGACGATGGCGTTCTGGCTCTCCATCAATTCCTTCATGATGGTCTTCAGCCGCTCTTCAAACTGCCCGCGATATTTCGTGCCCGCCACGATCAACGAAAGATCCAGCGAAAGGATGCGCTTGTCCGCAAGGAACGGCGGCACATCGCCATCCGAAATCCTCTGCGCCAAACCTTCCACGATCGCCGTCTTGCCCACGCCTGGTTCGCCGATCAGCACCGGATTATTTTTCGTGCGCCGGCACAGTATCTGAATCGCGCGTTCTAGTTCGCGGTCTCTTCCTACCAGCGGGTCCAACTGGCCTTCCATCGCCGCCTGCGTCAGATCCCTGCTGAATTCAGCCAACAACGATGCTTCTTTAGGACGGTTCACTGGCACCTTCTCTCCCGCGCTGCGGCCCAATTCCTCGCGCACGGTTGAAAGTCGCAATCCCCGCTCCAGCAAAATCTCCGCACCGAAAGACTTCTCTTCCCGCAGCACGCCTAGCAACAGGTGTTCGGTACCGACGTGTTTGTGGCCCAGGCGTTCTGCTTCCTCGGCCGCGAAATTCAATATGCGCTTGCACTCCTGGCTCAAAGGAACTTCCACCGAAGTCGAGATGCGCTCACGCACGGTGATGCGCGCCTCAATTTCCTTGCGGATGGATTCGATCGAGCCATGCGTGCGCAGAAAACGGTTGGCGAGCACCTTGTCCTCGCGCAATAGTCCCAGCAGCAAGTGCTCCGTCTCGATGTACGGGCTGCCGTACTGGCTCGCTTCGTACCGTGCGAAAAAGATTACGCGCCTAGCCTTTTCTGTATAGCGTTCAAACACGGGTCACCCACGGTCTCCTGGAGTCGTCGCCCCAGCACTGGCGGCCCGCGGGAGAGGTACCGCGGTATCGCTCAGCGCTTCTGCGCCCGGGGCCAAAGCTCCGCGTTCCAATGTGAGAACACGGTCGGCGCGCCGGGCTAATGAAAGATTGTGTGTTGCAAGGATGGATGTCAACTGCAGCGACTGGTGCAGCCGCTGCATCAATTCGAAAATATTTTCCGCGCTGCGTTGATCCAGGTCGCCGGTAGGCTCGTCGGCCAGGAGTAAGGCCGGGCCATTCACCAGCGCTCGCGCGATGGCCACACGCTGTTGTTCGCCCCCAGATAGCTGACCCCCACGCTGCTCTGCTCGATCGGCCAATCCGACTTCGCCCAGCCATGTTCCCGCGATTCGGAGCGCTTGCGCCAAGCTAACGCCGCGCACCAGGAGAGGCATCGCGACATTTTCCGCCGCCGTGAAATCCGGCAGCAGGTGATGACGCTGCCAGACAAAACCCACGGCGCGATTGCGATACTCCGCCAGCTCCGTTTCCGAAAACGACTGCAGCGATTTCCCGGCGAAGTATACTGTACCGCTCGTTGGAGTGTCCAGCGCAGCCAGCAGATGCAACAAAGTACTTTTACCGGTGCCGGAGGGCCCGACCACCGCAACCATCTCGCCGCGCGCAATCGTGAGGTTTATCCCCGCCAGAGGAGTCACGTCTTGCGCGCCCGAGCGAAAAGTCTTGCGCAGATTTTCGCCGCGCAGGATTTCGCGCGAGCCCGGCGCGCTGGTTTCACCGGAGTTATCGAGGACAGCTGTGCTCGAATTGGCCTGCGTCTGCATCGCCTAGGTTGTATTCTCTTTCACGTTAGATGCCGAATGGACCAAACTGTATGTCCTTCGTTTACAGGCATCTAGTTATTCCCGATTTCGCCCCTCCCACCTGCAAATCCAATGAATTTCTCATTAAGGCCGTACCGTTACCTCTAGCTGCAACTTCACCCCGTCCGATCGCCAGAGGCAAAGCCACCCCGAGTTCGCCTCTTATTCGATTCTAGCACGGAGCGTCGCGAATTGCAGATTGCTCCGCGCCAAACTCGGGGCCGCGGTTCGCCGTGGCGGAAGCGCAAGGCGGCCTTTTCCCTGTTGTACCCCTGGTTTCCGCCGTTCCTTCTTGATTTCTATTATTTCCCAGGATCTACCGAATCCGGAATCCTTATTCGAAGCGGAGAATTTCCACGGGCAGGATGCGCGAGGCCGAACGCGCCGGCAAAAGTGTGGCGGCGATGCTGATGAATAGCGCTGCGGCCGCAATCCAAATCGCGTCCAGCGCGTTCGTGTGGAACGGCACATAGGGGATCGCGTAAACCTCGGGATTCAGCGGAAGCAATCGCCATTTGTTGGCGATTCCCGCGAACGCATAACCGATTAGCAAGCCCGCCACGGTCCCAGCAATGCTCACCGCCAGCCCCTGCAAAATGAAAATCTTGCGCAGTTGCCGGCGACGAGCTCCCAGGGCCATCAGCACGGCGATATCGCGCGCGCGATCGGTAACCGTCATCGTCAGCACCACCAGAATATTCAGCCCAGCGACAAACGTAATCAACCCGATGAATAGCGCCGTCACCAGTTTTTCCAGACTCAGCGCACGAAACAAAGCGCGGTTCTCGTCCATCCATGTGGACGTGGTGAATCCTGGTCCGGCGCGCCGCAATAATTCATCGGCAATCTTATTCGCGTCGTCCATCTGCGTCACGCGCACTTCCAGCAAGCTCACCACGTCGCCGATTCCCGCAAGGGATTGCGCCGAGCCGAGCGTCACGAATCCCCAATTCGCGTCATAGTCGTAAAACCCCGAATCGAAAATTCCGCTCACGTGAAAACGCCGCGAGCGCGGCAGCATTCCAAAAGGCGTCAGGCTTCCTTGCGGGCTAGTCAGCGTGATGTAATCGCCGGCGGAAATATCCAAATCGTTCGCGAGTATCCTGCCCACCAGCACGGCAGGAATTCCATCGGCGTCCTGCGCAAAGTCTCCGCTGCCCGCGACAATATGATGGAGCGCTTCGCTTGCGCGCCTTTCCAGTTCCGGGTCTACGCCCTTCATCACAATTCCCCGCGCGCGACCGCCCGCAGAAAGCAGCACGGTGGAATAAATCGCCGGCTCGATCGAGCGCACACCCGGGGTGCCGTTGAGCGACGCCATCAATTCGCGATAATCACGGATTCCGTTCGGGGAAATCGGCTTCAGGTTTACGTGCGCGGTGACGCTCAGTAATCGGTCGCGGATCGCCTGGCGGAATCCGGTGTTCATCGAAAGCGCAATCACCAGCGTGGTCACGCCGGCCGCGACGCCAATCACCGCCAGAAGTGTGACGATGCGCAGCACCGCGGGCCGGTTCGGCGACCGCAGATACCGCAGCGCCACCAGCCATTCGAAGCTCATTACGATTTGCCGCCTAAATCGCTTCCTCCGCCAGATCCCCGCGCCGCCGGATCGTCAGGCGCATCCGGCGATTCGGCGCGTAGCAATGGGAACAGCACCACCTCGCGTATCGCGTGCGAATCTGTGAGCAACATCACCAGGCGATCAATGCCCACGCCTTCGCCCGCCGTTGGGGGCAAACCGTGCGCCAGGGCGCGAATATAATCCATGTCCACTTCCTTCGGCGCTTCCTGGCCGCCCTTTTCCACCTGGGCGCGAAAACGCCGCTCCTGGTCGAACGGATCATTCAACTCCGAGAAGCCGTTAGCCAGCTCCATCCCCGCCACAAACAGCTCGAAGCGCTCGGTCAGTGACGGATCCTCAGGCTTCTGCTTGGAAAGCGGCGAAATCGCCGTCGGAAAGTCATATATAAATGTCGGCTGCACCAAATGCGCTTCGGCAATCGTTTCAAAAAGCTCGCCGGTTAATTCCCCATCGGAAAGCTTCGTCGCATTCGCAACAGGTTCCACCCCATTCGCCCGTGCGTAGGTATTGAAACGCTCGGCCGTCGCTCGCGGACCGTCCGCCGCGCCCAGTTCCTCGACCGTCGGCGCCGCGCCCGCCGCCGCCGGCCAACACTTCACAATGGCCTGACGCATCGAAAGCCGCTCAAACCGCCCAAAATCTATGGTCGCCTCGCCATACTTGATCTGCGCGCTGCCGGTGACTTTCTCCGCCAGCCCGCGGAATAACTCCTCCGTCATATCCATCAGTTCCAGGTAATCGCTGTAAGCTTGGTAAAACTCCAGCATCGTGAACTCCGGCTGGTGGATCGCGTCAATACCTTCGTTGCGGAAGTTGCGGTTAATCTCATATACCCTGTCCATGCCGCCCACGACCAGCCGCTTCAGGTAAAGCTCTGGCGCGATACGCAAATAAAGATCCATATCAAAAGTGTTGTGGTGCGTCACGAAAGGCCGCGCCGTGGCTCCTCCCAAAATGGGATGCATCATCGGCGTCTCGACTTCTGCATATCCCCGCGCGTCAAAAAACCGCCGTATCTCCTGAATAATCTGCGCGCGCCGGATGAAAATCTCGCGCGCTCCTTCGTTGACAATCAAATCCAGGTAGCGCCGGCGGTAGCGCTGCTCGATATCCGCGAGGCCATGCCATTTTTCCGGCAGAGGCAGCAGCGCCTTGCTCAGCAATTCGATTTTTTCCACTTTCACGCTAAGCTCGTTCGTCTTGGTGCGGAAAAGATGCCCGGAAACGCCCACAATATCGCCCAAATCCAGCAACTTGAATAGTTTGTAGGCTTCCTCACCTACAACGTCCTGCCGTACGTAAATCTGCAGACGTCCGCCGCCTCCGGCAATATGCGCAAATGCGGCTTTGCCGTGCGGCCGCAGCGCCACAATCCGGCCCGCCGCCCGTACTTCGACCGGTTCCGCGGCCAGCTGCTCGGTCGTGCGCTCGCCAAACCTATTTCCGACTTCCTTAGCCGTATGCGTCCAGGCAAATTTTCGCGGATAAGCCGCCTGGCCCAGCGCTTCAATTTCTCCTAAATTTTTAAGGCGCTGCTGAAACTGATCCTGCGGTTCGAATTGCAACGGGTCAACTTCCTTTCGGCGGCCGCGGCCGTGCGCACCAACAATCCGTTCACAGAGCCGGGCGGCAGTATAGCGGTCGCCTTCCAGAAGCGTCAAGAAAACGCCTGCAAAAGCGCCGCCACCCCAAACCGGTGGTATACTGCCCGCTCCACATGGGGGCAGCGTGTTCTTGAAGCGGAAGCCGGGCACTTCCTCCTCACGACGCAGCGTCTCGGATGATTGGATCGCGTGGTTACCGCGAGACAAGGTCCAGGTATTTGACGCCGTGGTCCATCGTTGGGAGACTTTCTACGCGATGATGAGCGTCTCGCTCGACGACGCTCTTTCTCTGCGCGCTCGCGGCGAACTGGTGCGCGCCCGCCAACAAGTCTCCATGTCCGCCGATCTGCTTTCCCGTCTGGCCGCCTCTCTTGCCGGCGCTTGCGGCGTGCTTACCAACCGCGGCCGCCACATCAGCAACGTTCCTAGCGTGGAACCCCTTGACACCGAGAACTTCCGCGGCGAAACCGCCCAGACTGCCGCCTCCTGGAACGAATTTCTCCACCGCGTGCTTTTCGCCAGTCGGTCCCGCTATTTCCAGAAGCTGCGAATTTTGGGCGAAACCGTGCAGAAGCTTGGCGTTGAGTATAACGAAGCCGCCGAAGACGTTGCCGCCGGAATCTCCGTGCAACCCGTCGACTGCTGGGACAAACTTGAATGCCTGCACTATGATTTCACCACCTGCCTGCGCGAAGCCGAAGTCCTGGTGAAATCCTTCGTCCGGGTACTGCCCGGCGAGCAGCTGAGCGCCTTCGCCTCAGAACTGGACGCCATGCCCGTGCCCCAGAAGCGCGCCGCCACCGCTCCCCGAACGCGTATCAGCCGTGCTTCGGCTTGATATCCTTCCAATTTTAGTAGAATCGGCCAACCCGCGGCTTGCCAATGCACTCCAACTTCGTCTAACTTAAATGTTCCTGAAATACTTCCGGTTGGAAAGCTCGCTGCAAACCACAGCCGGCTCAAGCTGCGAGGTTGGACGTATGTCTGGACGTACGAACTGAATCCAGCCAAAATGATCGGGTGTCCGAGCGGAAACGGGCGGCCAGGTCTTTTCGCCTCTCGCCCGTCGCGACGAAACCCGCCAATTCCCACAGATGGCGAATTCGTTGCGTGTATAGAACTACAAGTACAACTCAGGGGGCGGGTGCCGCATCGCAACTAAGGATGCGCCCCGACGGGTAGCGTGGCCCGAACGAGACGAATCGACACCGGGGAAATGCCGGAGGCAGAGGCCATCCGCCTCGCCCAACAGGGCGACGCGGCTGCTTTTGAACGCCTCTACCGCCTGCATAACCGGCGGGTCTATTCTCTCTGCTTGCGCATGGTGGGTAATACTGCCGAGGCGGAGGACCTTACCCAGGAAGCGTTCCTCCAGCTTTTCCGGAAGATCGCTACCTTCCGCGGCGAGTCGGCGTTTTCGACCTGGCTGCATCGCCTTGCCGTCAACGTTGTGCTCATGAAACTGCGGAAGAAATCCGGCAACGAAAGCTCGCTCGAAGAGCTTACCGAGCCGGATGAAGATTCCGGTGGACCGCGGCGCGATTTCGGCGGCCCGGATTTAAGGCTCAGCGGCTCGATTGACCGGGTCAACCTGCAGCGCGCTGTGGAGCAGCTGCCGCCCGGTTACAAGTCCGTGTTCGTGCTGCACGATGTGCAAGGCTACGAACACAACGAGATTGCGGAAATCATGGCTTGCTCCATCGGCAACTCGAAATCGCAACTGCACAAGGCACGCATGCGCCTTCGCGAACTGCTTCACGAAGCGCTCCGTGCCCAGGCCCGCGAGGACCGCAAGGCCGCCAGCGCAGAAACCGGCGGCAAGGACTGAACCATGGCCACGATCACATGCAGGGAATTTCTGAGTTATCTGGAACCCTGGATGGAGGGCGAACGCCCGCCGCACGCGCAAGCGCACGTCCGCACCTGCGCGAATTGCTCCGCGGTCGTTAAAGATTTGGAAATGATCCATGCCGAAGCTCGCAGCTGGAGCGCGTCCGAGCAGGACGCGCCCGAGCGTGTATGGACCTCACTGCGCGCGCAACTCGAACAGGAAGGCCTGATCAGCGAAGCAATCCCGGCAAGTGAGGGCCGAGCGCAAGCCGCGCCGCCCCGCACCGGATGGTTCACCGGCCTATTCCCCCGGCTGCCGCGCCCCGTTCTAGCAGGCGGCTACCTCGCAGCGCTCGTCGCCGTAGCTTTTGCGCTCAGCGGCCCGGTCAACAAGCGCGTAAATGAAGCCCGCTGGCTCAAAGGTACACAGATTTCCACTTCGCCGCTCAGCGCTCAGCTCAACTTCGCCGAACGAAATTCGAATTCTTACGTCAGCCGTTCCAATCCCGTAGTGGCCGCTTCCCTGCATCAGAACCTGGCCATCGTTGACAACTACATCGCTTTGTGTGAAAAAAGTGTCAGCGAAGAACCCCAGAACGAAGTGGCGCGGGATTATCTCTACGAAGCGTATCAGCAGAAAGCGGACCTGCTGACGCAAATGACTGAACGCGGAGAAAACGTCCAATGAGCTCCTCTCACTTTGTTCCGGCGCAGTGGCTTCCCAAAACGAATTGGAAGGCCGCAGGCCTGCTCGTTCCCAGCCTGCTGCTCTGTAGCGCTGTCTCCGCCGGGCCGCGCCGCCAGGAACAGCATTTCAAAGTCGCTGCTCATCCGGTCATTACCATCCACAATCCGAACGGACTCATCACCGTGAAGGCCTGGACGAAATCCGAAGTGATGGTCATTTCCACCCCAGCCAGCGATCGCATCGAAGTGGACGCCGAACAAATGGGTAATCGTGTGGATGTCTCGACGCGCGAACTTTCCGACTCCATCGCGCCAGACGACATGCGCGCCGATTTTCAGATCAACGTCCCGGAAGACGCCGAACTGCAAATTCACAATGACGCCGGCAACGTCAGCGTCGCGAATGTGCTCGGCGATATGAACGTCGAGACTGTCGCCGCCGGTGTGGACCTGGAAGACGCCGCCGGCTACCTCACCGTCAAAACCGTCGGCGGCTCGTTCACCTGCATGCGCTGCGCGGGACGAATCGAAGCTTCTTCCATCAGCGGCAATTTCCGCCTGCTCGATCTGCGCAGCTATCACGTCTGGGCGCAAACCTCCTCCGGTAACATTCTTTTCAACGGTGAGTTTCTGCCCAACGGAACCTACTCTCTGAAGAATTACAGCGGCGTAATCGAAGTCCGCTTCTCACCCGGAGATTCCTTCGACCTCAGCGCCACTTCCCTGAAAGGCAAAGTGAACAATGAAGCGAAGTTGACGCCCTCGCCCCACCAGCGCCATTTCATGCCGCGCTGGGGCAACGCTCTGTTCGGCACATTCAATGAGGGCCGGGCCAAGATTGAGATGACCTCCTTCGATGGTACAATCAACATTCTCAAACGCGATTGATTGGCCCGTTCGCCACAATAATTACACCGATGACCACTGAGCCCCGCCCGCGCTCGCTCGTCTGCCTGATCGGCTTCATGGGCTGCGGTAAGTCCACCGTGGCGCGCTTGCTGGGCCGCCAAATCGGCTGGCAGCATGTGGACCTCGATAAACGCATCGTCGAAGCCGCCGAGCAAACCATCCCTGAAATTTTCGCCAAGCGCGGCGAGCCGGAATTCCGCAAGATCGAGCACGAACAACTCCAGCGCATCTTCGGCGAAGCTGCCGAGCAGCAGAAACCTCGCGTCGTCTCACTCGGCGGAGGCACCACCGCGCAGCCGCAGAATCTCGCCCTTTTACGTCAGGCCGGCGCCGTGCTGGTCTGGCTACAATGCCCTGTCGAGGAATTACTGAAACGCATCGCTCATATTCAAGACCGTCCGCTCTTCCGCGACGAAACCAGTTTCCGCACTCTCTATCAGGAACGCTTGCCTTCCTACGAGATTGCGGATTACCGTGTGGAGTCGAATATCGAGCCCCTGCGCGTCGTCGAACAGATCGTCGCGCTGGGAATTTTCCCGAAGGTGACTGCATGAACGAAAACTCCGCACGCAGCCGGGCCAGCTCATTCCCGCCAGGCTGGGGCGCGCGCATCGCTCCCATCCTCAGGTCGGGCATCCTGCTGGCCGCCGTGCTCGCAATCATCGCCGCACCGCTGCTCGCGCTCCACTCCACCTCGGCAGCCAGCACGCTGCCGCCGCGAACTTGCGCTCTTATCGCGCCGCTGGCCGCCGACAAAGGCACGTTTAAAATCCTCGTCGGCGGCCAGCAAATCGGCAAGGAAGAATTCACCATCGCGCCCAACGGCAGTGATTGGACCGCCCATGGCAGCACCGAGCTGCAATCGCCGAAGGGAAACACGCACGTCACCGGCTCTCTCGTCGTGCACGCGGACGGCATGCCGGTCCGCTACGAATGGTCCACGCAAGGCGCCAAGAAAGCTTCCGCCACGATCGGTTTTACCGGCGTCACGGCCACAGTCGAACTCCATCTGGAAGGCGCCAAGCCTTTCACCCAACAATTCACCTTCGCTGCTCCGCTGGTGGTGGTGCTCGATGACAATCTCTATTACCAGTACACATTTCTAGCCCGCCTCTACGATTGGGACAAGAAAGGCGAGCAAAGTTTCGCCGTGCTCGTTCCACAGGAAATGACTCCGGGAAACGTGACGGTCGATTCCATGGGCGAACAGGTCGTGAACGGCCAAAAAGTCCAGGAGCTGCGCGTGCGAACCGAAGACAACGAAATCGATCTTTTCCTCGACGGTCCCAAACTTGTGCGCCTGGTCGCCCCCGCAGCCAACGCCGAAATCATCCGCGAATAATCCCCGCGTCAGTCGCGGTACCCGTCGCGCGAGATCGCGGGAGGTTTCTTGAATCGCACCTCCACCGTCCGTCTTCTAACTGACTGGAGGCAATCAGCAAATGGCCGCACAGAATCACAAAGGCAAGATCGCTCTGATTACGGGCGCGAATAAGGGAATCGGGTACGAATTGGCCCGGCAGCTCGGTAAGGAAGGCGTTACCGTACTGGTGGCCGCGCGCAATCCGAAATTAGGAGAAGCTGCGGCAGCAAAGCTAAAAGCGGGCGGCGCCGACGCCTACTTCATCGAGCTTGACGTCACCAAGCCCGATACGATTGCGAAGGCGGCTCAGACCGTTCGAGCGCGATACGGCCGGCTCGACATCCTCGTAAACAATGCCGCAATTGTTGATCCAGGTGACAGGCCGCCCAGCACCGCTGATCCTGAAGCTGTCCGGCGTGTCCTGGAGGTCAACTTTTTCGGCGTCCTCGCTGTCACACAGGCCATGTTGCCGCTCGTGCGTAATGCGACGGCGGGGCGCATTGTCATGATCTCTAGCGGTCTGGGTTCGCTCAGCTGGAACGCGGATTCGAAATGGTCTTTCGCCGCCGTGAAGCCGCTTGGTTATAACGGCTCCAAGGCAATGCTGAACATGATGACCGTGCAACTTGCATGGGAGCTGCGCGACACCGCGATCAAGGTGAATACGGTAAATCCCGGTTACACCGCGACGGATCTGAACGGTAACAAGGGCACGCAAACGCTCGCAGAAGGCGCGGCCGAAGCGTTGCGTCAGGCTCTGGCTCCGGACGACGCTCCCACGGGCGGCTTCTTTGAAACTGGCGGCGCCGTTCCCTGGTGACGACAGTTTAAAATTCCGATCTGTTGTAGCGGGTTCTAACTTCGCTTTTAAAGTTCCGCGCGGCGGACCACGTGGCTCGATTCATTCGGCTGCGGCCTTTCAATCCCCACCCGCACGCTCATCTCCGCCGACTTGCGGATAAGTCCCAGAGCCACTGTTTTCTGATCGCTCTTGCCCCGCAATTCCGCCCGCAGATGCGCCAACGTGTGCACCGGCTCACCGTCCAATTTCACGATCACGTCGCCGGCTTTCAATCCCGCCTTGTCCGCCGCTGTTCCGGGGCGCACTTCGCGAATCAGAATCCCGGCACCATCCGGCGCGCCAAAGTAACTTCCAAGCTGACCGGACAGATCCTCTGCGTTGATCCCCAGCGACGGCATGCGCGAATCCACCGGCGGCATGGCCAGCGTGAAATCCTGATTGGGCATCGAGAACGCAAACGCGTTATCGAAATCGCGCATCTTGCCCTTCATCCGCTTCTCGAAAAACGCGCTGCGCTCGCCCAACTCCACCGAAACGTTTTGCGTTGCGCCATTGCGCGAAATAACCAGCGCCACCGTGCGTCCCGTCGGCGTTTCACGCACCAGTCGCCGGAACTGCACCGTGCCTTCCACCATCTGCCCGTCATATTGCGTGATCACATCATTTTCTTTCAACCCGGCTTTCGCCGCTGGACCGTCCGGCTCCACGTCCATCACCACCACGCCGCGTTCCGCTGTCAGTTTCAGGTCCTTCGCTTTCTCGGCAGTCACTTCGCCGATTTCCACGCCCAGCCAGCCGCTGCCATCCTCATCGCTGGTCACAAATACGCCCGGCGCCTGCAGCTCCGCGCTGTTCTCCTGCGCCAGCTCCGCCAGTTCGGCCGCGCGCGATGCCAGCTCGCTCGCGCTGCCGTCGAATTGCGCCTGGTTATTTCGCAATTGCACCGAGAGATTTTGCAATCGTTGCATCTCGGGTGAATTCATCTGCACCTCCTGCCGCACTCGCTCGTTCAGGTCCGCGAGGTTTTCCCGAAATTCCTGCTGGACCGCGCGCTCCATTTCCGCTCGCTCAATCGTGCTATCTATACTACGCACCGCCTGGCCGATTTGTTCCAAGGGAACTACTGAGAAAAAGTTGCCGCGTAGGCACCCCTCATCCTGTGAAGCAGGCGCAACAGGTGTCGCAAGCGTAGGAGTAGAAGCGGAAGGTAAAACGGGAGCAGGATTCTGTGAAGTTTGCTCTGCAGTGCGTCCTGTGGTCTGACCCGGCAAAGCGCCCGGCGCCGCCAGGATCGTCGCGAGCAGAAAACCCCAGCCGACAGCGTTCGTGCCTTGATAGTGCCTCATGCCATTGGTCCTCGCTTATGGGTGAATTACGCCCCGTCAGACGCCCGGCCGTTGCACCACCAGGCGTATGCCGCCATTAATCGTGCGCACCGAAATTTCGCCGCCACCCGTTCCCAGCTTCGCGTGAAAGGCACGCGCCGCGGGCTTGCTGGCCGCCGAAGTCACCGGCAATTCCGAATAAAAATCGCCATTCATCGCGAGCACTTTCAAATCGGCCCGCGCGCCTTCGGGAAGTCCCAGCACCACCGAGCCGTTCACGGTTTCCAGGTTCATCGGTCCGCCGGACATCAAATAGCGCAATTCCAGCCGCAGGTTTCCATTCGTGGTTTTCTCGCTGAAGCGCCCGGAGCTGTCGAAAACTTCCACATTGCCGTTCACGGAGCGCAATTCCCCGCCGCCTTCGACTCCGCGCACCGTTACGCTGCCATTCACCGTCTCGATGCTGCCCAGCAGCACGCGATAGGGCACGTGTACGTGATATTCCACCGCGACTTCCGCGCCCTCGCCCTGCGGATAGCGCGTGTGCACGGCTACCTGTCCCGGATGGCTGTCGTCCACTTCAATCTTCACCTGCGACAGGTCGCGCGAATCGCTGCGCGCAGCCGTCTTTACCGCGCTCACTTCCACTTCGTCGCGGCTCCAACCTTCCACCTGCACCGATCCATTCACGTTTTCCAGCGCGAAGCTTCCGCCCGCGGCCAGAGGATAGGTGTGATGAAAGTTCTCGTCCGCAGCCGAAGCGGGAAATACCAGAGCGGCGATCCCCGCCAGCAGCAACAACCCGCGCCGTGTGGTTCCCGCAATGCGCCATCGGCCGTCCCAGGATTTACTGCCGGAAGTTTTGCCTTCATTCTGCGTTTGCACGGTACGCCCCCTTCGAGTGAAACACCCTCGTTCACCAGAACATTCGGCCGCTTCTAGTCGGCCGGATTTCGGTCGTCGCCTGCACGCCACGCCTCTCTCAACGAAGCGCTGCGCCACGCCGCGGTTCGCCACCTACGGCGAGTTCTCGATCATCTGCTGCGACTGCTGCTGCAGCATGCGCAACTGCAATTGCAGTTTCTGCTGCAATTGCTCCATCTGCTGCTTGTACAACTGAACCTGTTTGTTCGCGTCGCTCACCATCACATGAATGTTGCCCGCTACCGTGCGCAGCCGGATCACTTCGCCGCCGCCGTTCAACGCGCCCTCCGTGCGAATCCATTCATCTCCGTTCGCGCCGGATTCCCGGCTGATTTTCACCGGAAACGCCGGATCGAAAATCACATGGTGCTCGTCGCCGGACTGCACCTGCGCATCAATTGTCACCGGAAGTTGCCGCGGGATGTACACCACAATGTCGCCTTCGCCGGATTGCAGTTCGCATTGCCCCGGCATTTTTCCCGCAGTGACGAACCACGCCGTGATCGCTCCCGCTCCCGTGGACGCCTTCACCGCGCTATCCACTTCGGTCAGATAAATGCTGCCGCCGCTGGTTTCCAGATTCGTCGGTCCGGAAAGGCGCACCACGCGGATTCCTCCACCGCCCGTCTTCGCTTGCACCAACCCCGCCGTCTCGCCCACTTCGATTTGCCCGCCGTTGGTTTCCGCCACCAGCTGGCTGCCCGAATGCTCCACGGAAACATTTCCGCCGCCCGTGGAAACGTGGGCCACGCCTTCCACCGAAGCCACGCGTATATGCCCGCCGTCGGTGTGCAAAATCGCGTTCCCCGCAATCGTGCCGGTCGTGATGTGCCCGCCTCCGGTACTCGCAGCGAGCGCGCCGGCCACATTTTTCACCGTGATGTGGCCGCCGTCGGTGGAAAGGTGCGCCGCTCCGCCCACATTCGCCATCACAATATTTCCGCCGGAAGTGGCGAGCGTCGCGGTGCCGATAAGGTCCTCGGCCTCGATGTTCCCGCCTCCCGTGGAAACATCCAGATTGAAATTCCGCGGAACATTTACCTCCACCGTCAGCCACAAACGCCCGCTGGCATGCCGCCCCAGGCTTTGCCCGCGGAAGTACACACCCTCGGCTGTGGGATTGGTTGTGACGATGAAATTTTTCAGGAGTTGCTTGGCGTCTCTTTGCGTGGCGTCCGCTTCGAGGTGAACTTTGTAATCAATCTTTCCCGAGTTCTGAGTCCTGATAATGATGTTGCCCAAATCCGTCACCAGATGCAGCCTCTGCCCGTCGCGCACCGGGACGCTTCCTGTCACCTCTGCGCTAACCCGAGTCCCGGCATGACTCTGCCCTTCGGTCTGACCTTTCTCCGCTCCATCCGCTGCAGCGGGCGCAGGAATCAAAAATGAAATCGCCAGAAAAACTGCACCAAGCGCCACCGCAAAAATCCCCGCAGACACACCCATCCGTGCCGCGATGTCCTGCCGCCCTCGCGGAATGTACAGCGCTCTACTCATGTTTAGAATTTTTGCCGCGGGCCCAGATCGCGTATCACTTCCGCGCTCTGCAACCGGATGTAGGTGTTGGGATCTTTGGCCATCCGTTCATGCAGTACTGCCAGCAGATGGTCGTCTGCGTCCACCTGGCCCTTGGCGGCCATATCGCGCAGCGCATTGATCGCTTCCACGCGGACCCCCGGGTTCTGATCGTCCACCAGAGCATCGAGAAGTGTTTGGCGAATGATGTCCTGCGGCTCCGCACCGTTCAACGCTTCCAGCGCTTTGAGCCGCACCGCCGCGTTGTGATCGGTGTGTACCGCCTGGCAGAGCGCCGAGCGGACATCCGGATCGTTGTTCCGCATGCGCAGCACATCCACCGCATCGAGCCGCACGTCCGGATCGAAGCGCTGATTATTGTGCAGGATGTACATCAGCATTTGTTTGACGTCGTCGTCATTCACCGTACCGCGCACCGTGTAGGGCTGCCGCGCGTTCAATTGCAGTTGCACTTGCGGCGGCTGATTATCCTCGGCGGGAAACACGTTGATGCCTGCGACGCTTGCGGTGCGCATATCAAGAGAACTAAGCCCGGCGGAAGGAGAACTTGCAGAAGCCGGGGCCGCGGTCACAACGCCCGGAACCACTCCTGTCGCAGCAACAGAAGAATTCGTGTCGACCTTGCCAGCGGAATTGCGCAGCAAACGCGGTCCCAGCATTCCCACCGAAAATCCGATCAGCACCAGTAACGCCGCGCTCCACGCCGGCTGCGGTGAAATCCAACTCGCTGGCAGCAGCGCGCCAATCGTCCGGCGCAGCCAGCCACGCTCTTCCTGCTGATCTAAACGATCTTCCAGTCCTGCGCGGCAACTCGCCAGCAGCGCTGCATCCGGCTCCGTGTGCCGCGAAGCCAACAGCGCCAGCATTTCCTGCTCCTGCGCCACTGCCAGGTTGCATCCCGGGCAATGCTGCAGATGTTCATTCACATCCGCGATTTCCGATGCGTCCAGTTCCCCGGCCACAAAGAGCATCAACCGCGGTTCAAATTCTTCGCACGCCGGGCCCTTCGTCTGTTCCATTCCTGCTTGCGGCATTCTTTCCGACCTCGCTGATCTGTTTGCGTCTAACGCATGCCTTCCAGGCTCGCGCGCAATTTTCGCGTCGCCCGGAATAGCGAATTCTTTACTGTCTCTTCAGACGTGCCTAGCATGTCCCCGATAGCACGCAATTTCAATCCTTGATAATGTTTCATCTCGAAGACCATGCGCTCGCGCGGTGAAAGCCGATTCAACGCGCTGGCGATCTGCTCGCCCAATTCCTGCCCCAGCAAATTTCTTTCCGGATTCGCGCCCGCTCGCTGTTCCGGCTGGCGATCAAAAAAATCTCTCGTGCCGCCCTCGGCATCCTCCGGTACAGGCGCCTGATCTTCGCGGCGACTCGTCCGACGGCGCAAATGATCCAGTGCCACGTTCGTCACAATGCGGTAAAGCCAGGTATAAAAACTGCACTCGAACCGGAAACGGTGCAGGTTCTTGTATACGCGCAGAAAGCTTTCCTGATAAATGTCGCGCGCATCTTCTGGACGATGCACCAGATTCATCGCCAGCCGCAAGACTTCGCGATCGAAGCGCCGTACCAATGCCTCAAACGCTAGACGGTCCCCCGCCTGCGCTTTGCGGACCAGCGCTTGCTCTTCCGCAACCTTCACCGCCGCTGCCTGGCGCGCCTCGATGTCGAGCGCGACGCTCATCCCCATGGTGTTTATCGCCTGCCTGGTTACGTCCGGGTCCGCACCACCGGTGCCCGCAGCGTGGATCCCGCCGGTTCCGGTATCAGCCCTGCCTGCCGGTACCGTAAAGATAGACGGCGGCTGTGGCCGTTGGTGAGCATCGCCGGACGTCGTTTTCCCACTATCGGACAGCTGCCCCAAGTTCCACCTTCTCGTCGAGATACGCGCCCGCTCTAAAGTATTGCAAGGGTGCGGCTTACACACGGCGAACGCGCGCTCCTGCAGCGCATCCGCCAGCTGTAATCTCAACATTTCCACAGACTGCACGGGGCTAGCCACTTCACTGCAACTTGCAGTTACAAACCCAGAGCGGCCCCGTCAGTCCCTAGTTCTTAATACGCTCCAGATCCCTCCGTGAGTTCCCTAGTTTTCCCTCTTTGCCCTTTGCCGTGTGTGCTGAACCCTTGGCCACCCGCGCAAGGCGCAACCAAGCCGCAACCAATGATATAAAGTGATGCGCCAGTTCCCACCCAATGCCCACGATCTCCCTAACCAACTCGGTCAAATATCTCCACGGCGTAGGTCCGCAACGCGCCGCGACCCTCGAAGCTCGCGGCATCGTCACCGTGGGCGATCTCCTCAGCTACCTTCCCTTCCGCTACGAAGACCGCCTCCGCTTCACTCCCATCGCCGAAATAATCCCGGGCCAAGTCCAAACAATTTTCGCCGAAGTCACTGGCGGCGGGGGCAGCACGGTCCGCTTCCAACGCAGCCGCCGCTCCGTTTTTCACGTCGCCGTACGCGATGCTTCCGGCACGGTGTACGTCCGTTTCTTCCACGGCGGCTATCTGGAAGGAAAATTGAAGGACGGCCAAAAACTGGTCCTGCACGGAAAAGTTGACGCAGACCGCTTCCACCCCGGCCGCATGGAAATGGTCAACCCGCAAATGGAATTGGTAGGCGCGAGCGAAGGCGGTGCCGCCGATTCCACCGAAGTAGGCCGCATCGTTCCCATCTACGAAGCCATCGGCGCCATCAGCTCCCGCATGTTGCGCCGCATCATCTATAGCGTCCTCGCGAATTTTGATGGCAATATTCCCGAACCGCTCCCGGCGCAAATTTTGGAACGCTACCGCTTCCCCGCGCGTCGCGAAGCGCTGCTCTACGCGCACTTCCCTCCGCAGGACCAAAGCATCGAGCTGCTCAACAACTATCGCAGCCCAGCGCAAATTCGCCTGATCTTCGAGGAATTTTTCTACTATCAGCTCGCCCTGGCCCTGCGCCGCCTCAGCGACCACTCTCGCCGCGGCATCTCGATGCGCGTGCGCGAAGAAAAAGTTCGCGCGGCAGTGAAACGTATTCTGCCTTTCAAGCCCACCACCGCGCAGAAACGCGTGCTTGCGGAAATTGCCGCGGATCTGGAAAAGCCGTTTCCCATGAATCGCCTGCTCGAAGGCGACGTCGGCAGCGGCAAAACCATCGTGGCATTCGAAGCCGCTACCATCGTCATCGAGAACGGCTATCAGGTCGCGCTAATGGCGCCCACCGAAATTCTCGCCGCACAACATTATCTGTCCGCGCGCCGCATTTTCCAGGCCGCCGGATACGGCGTCGAATTGATCGTGAGCGGCCGCAAGCGTTCCACCAAAGACGAGGCTCTCGCCCGCGTAGAAAGTGGCGCGGCGCAATTGGTCGTCGGCACGCACGCGCTGATCGAGAATCCCGTCGCCTTCAAAAAACTCGGCCTGGTGATTGTAGATGAACAGCACCGCTTCGGCGTCCTGCAGCGCAAACGCCTGATCGATAAAGGTGTCTCTCCGCACGTCCTGGTAATGACCGCCACGCCCATCCCACGCACCCTCGCGCTCACGTTGTATGGCGATCTGGAAATTTCTGTGATTGACGAAATGCCGCCCGGCCGCACGCCGATCGAAACGCTTTGGAGGGAAGAAAGTCAGCTTCTCGGTGTTTGGGAACTTGTCCGCCGTGAAATTGCCGTCGGCCGCCAGGCCTACGTCGTCTATCCCGTCATCCAAGAATCGAAGCAGGAGCTGAAAGCCGCCACCGCCGAATACGAACGACTGGCAAAACACGTCTTCCCGCAATTGCGCATCGGCCTGTTGCACGGCCGCCTGAAAAACGACGAAAAAGATTCCGTGATGGAACAATTCCGCCGCAACAAAATCCAAATCCTCGTCGCCACCACCGTCATCGAAGTCGGCGTGGACGTCCCCAACGCCACTTTGATGGTCATCGAGCACGCCGACCGCTTCGGCCTCGCCCAGCTGCACCAGCTGCGCGGCCGGATCGGACGCGGCAGCGAAAAATCGTGCTGCATCCTCGTCGCCCGCAAAAATATTACCGGCGAAGCCCGCGCCCGCATCGAAACCATGGTGGCCACCTGCGACGGTTTCGAAATTGCCGAGCAGGACCTGAAGCAGCGCGGCCCGGGGGAATTTTTCGGCACGCGCCAACACGGCGATGACGCCTTTTCCGTCGCCCAGCCGCTGCGCGACCACGAAATTCTGGAGCTGGCCCGGCGCGAAGCCTTCGCCCTGGCCGAAAATCCCCAGCGTGCCGCAGAAATAATCGCGCGCCTGGAATCCGTCAGCCCCTCCTGGCGCCAACGCTATCAACTGGCCTCGGTGGGCTAGTAGTGAACTAAACGATGCGCGTGATCGCCGGAAAATTTCGCAGCCGTCTACTGAAAGGTCCTGGCGCGCTTCGCCTTCGCCCCACCAGCGATCGCCTACGCGAAACCCTGTTCAACGTCCTCGGCCGCTCGCTCGAAGACTCTCTGTTCGTTGACCTGTTCTCCGGAACCGGCGCCGTTGGCATCGAAGCCATCAGCCGCGGCGCGCGCGAGACAATTTTCGTCGAATCCAACCCCAAAGCTGCGCGCCTGATCCGCGAAAACCTCAAATCCCTCGACATCCTCGCCGGCGCCGAGCTGATCGAAGCTCCCGCCGTCCGCGGCCTGGAAAAAATGGCAGCCCGCCATCTGCTCGCCGATTTTATCTTCCTCGATCCTCCCTACGAAAAAACCGCCGAGTACGAGCAAGTCCTCGCGTTGCTCGACGCCTCGCACCTGATCGCCCCGCGCGGCATCGTCATCGTCGAACACTATCGGAAAACCGAATTGCCTGAATTCCTCACACGCCTGGAATGCACCCGCCAGCTCGAGCAGGGCGACGCCATTCTTTCTTTCTACACCCTGGCAGCCGCAGCCTAGCCGCCCTGCATCCAACCCCTGCGGGCCTCTTCCTGTATAATGGCCCGGCTTATGCAACCTGTGATGCAACGGTACCCGGAGACTCCACCACCCAGCGAGCCAGCCGTGCGACCCGTCGCGCCCGAACCGGCTCTGGCGTCGGTCGTCGAGCTGCCCTCGCACGCGCAGCTGCCTCGCCTGGATCTGGGCGTGGACTGGGGCTCGCCGTGGCGCGATTTCCGCAGCAGCTGGCACGATTTTTTTCGCGGCCCGCGCGCGCCGCGGGATTCCGAGTTGCCCGCCGACTCCGCTCTGCGCACCGAATGGATCGAAGGAAAAATTCCCGGCCGTGCCTTCACTGCTTCCGCGCTCTGGCACGCGGCGGCCATCGGCCTGCTGTTCCTGCCCATTTGGCATTTTCTCGCGAGCGCTCCACCGAATCTCGCGCCTGTGCGCATCGAACTCACCTGGACAAATCCTTCGCAAGATTTGCCGCCCCTCTCGCAGCCCGGGCGGGAAGCAAAACCCAGCCCCAAGGGCGATCCCGCGAAACCGCTTCCGCAGAAAGGCGCCGACGCATTTCATCCGCGGCAAACAATTCTTTCGCAGCCCGCCGTCGCCACGCATCCACGGCAGACTTTGATTCAACCGGACGCGCCGCCAACACCGCCCAAGATCGAAGTTCCCTTGCCGAATATCGTCGAGTGGGCGGCACCCAAAATGCCGGCCAGGCCTCAGTTGCGCGTCGGGCCCAGCGCAGCAGTGCCGCAAGTGCAGCATCATGCCGTGAACGATCTTGCCGCGCCTGAACTCGTGAACCAGGAAAAAACTCCCGGCCCGCTTGATATCGCAGCTTCCCCCAGCATCAACCAGCAGCCGCGCATGCCGGTCGAGCCCATGTCTAGAGCCGTCGCTGCCCGGCGCGCCGCGCAAGAGGAAACCGGCGCCGCACCCGAAATCGGCGCGGCAGCTGCGTCTGGAGACGACAGCCTGCATCGCGTGGTCGCACTTTCCGCCGCGCCCGCTCCTCCTGCTCCGGAAGTAAGCGTGCCGCAAGGAAATCTCGCCGCGCGTATCGCGATTTCTCCGGAGGGCAAACAGCCCGGCGCACCCGGCGGCGCCGAAAATGGATCGGCAGGAAATGGCGGCTCCGCCGGCAACAGTTCCAACGGCGGTGGCCGCGGAAGCAACGGGAATTCCGGCGCAGGATCCGGTTCCGCTCCTGCAGGGGTAAGCGTCAGCGGAGGCACCTCGCACGGCGGCATCGCGCCTGCCGGCCGCACCACCACAAAATTAAATTTGCAGCCGATGCCCGCGCTCGATGCGCCGCCCTCAGCTCGCCGCGGTCCCGCGGTGATTGGCGCGATTGACCCCAAGCTCCCGCCCGAAGTAATTCTGTCTGGCAAGGAAATTTACACGCTGCACATCGACATGCCCAATCTCACCAGCGTCACCGGCAATTGGGTCATGAATTTCGCGCAGCTCGATGAAGGGAATCCGCCATTCAGGAAGCCAACGGGCAAGCTGTCGGGTCCCTCCCTGGTGAGTAAGGTAGATCCGAAATACCCGCAGACGCAGATCAAAGAACACGTGGATGGCGAAGTCGTCCTTTACGCCATCATTCGCAAAGACGGCTCGGTGGACAGCATCCAGCTGGTCCACGGAATCGATCCCCAGCTGGACAAAAATTCCATGGAAGCCCTGGCGCGCTGGGTCTTCCGCCCCGCCACACGCGAAGGCCAGCCCGTCGAGCTAGAAGCCGTAGTCCACATTCCCTTCCAATTCCGCCGCCCGGAATAACGCAGGATTTACCGCGCCGCCCCGGCCGGCCGCACTCGATCGTTGGCCGCCGCCTTCTCCTCCAGCAATTTCACCAACGCGTACAAAGCAAAATTGCTTGGCGTCGCCACGCCCAATGCCGCGCCACGCCGCACGATGTATCCGTTCAGCGATTCAATCTCCGAACGTTTGCCGCGCGCCAAATCCTGCGCCGTCGAAGAAAATGCATCCCCGAACTTGCCCAAATTTTCCAGCCATTTCTCCGTAAAACTTGCATCCGGCATGCGCACGCCCGCAGCCCGTCCCACCGCGATCGACTCCTCCACCACCCGGCTCATCAATTCACCGGATTCGCGATAACGCGCGATCTGGCCATAACTGGCTTGCGCAATCGCAGACACGGCGTTCGCCCCGCAGTTCGTGATGAACTTCAGCCACATGTCCGCCAAGATGTCCTGCGAAATTCGACACGGCACTTTTGCCGATGCAAATAAAGCCGCAATCTGTTCCGTTCGTGGCGGCTGCGATTCCGCGCCAGCGCTCCGTCCCGCGAATTCACCCACCACCAACTCTCCGCGCCCGGAATGTTTCACGTGTCCCGGCTCCGGCATCGCCACCGCGATATACACCACCGCGGGCAGCGCATCAATCCCTGAGGCCGCGCGAATCCGCTCCACGTTGTCCACGCCATTCTGCACGCTGAGCACGATCGCAGCCGCGGAAAGATACGGCGCGATCGCGCGCGCCGCTTCTTCGTTGTCTTGCCCCTTCACACAGAAAAGGACCACGTTCGCATGGCGCACTGCGGATGGATCAGCAGAGGCCTCGACCGTAACCCGATCCTGAAAGGAAACCGTATCGAGGAAAAGTCTGTTGCGGCGCACCGCCTCCACATAAGCAGGCCTGGCAATCATCGTGACCGGCACGCCCGCCCGCGCCAGCATCCCGCCAAAATAAGACCCTACGGCCCCCGCGCCCATCACCGCCACGCCCGGCGCCGCAGGATTCACATTCGCTGCTGAAGTTGTCGGCATGAACTCCTCCTGGCGCGTTGCGAAATATTCGGATATTCAACACGACAGCGATCTAGGTCCAGGTCAGTCGAATCAGATGCGTGGCTGCTTCATCTCGTCGCAAAATCAAAAATGTTCGCGCAAATCCCGAAAACTCGTAAGTATCAGTAATTTTCCCGCGCCGCTCTCCAATTCTGCGTGCTCCAAATGCCACGTATCCGTGTGCGGAATAAAAACCGCGTTCAGCCCGGTCTGCAGCGCCGGATTGATGTCGCTGCGCGGACTGTTCCCCACCATCCACCCATGCGTTTTCACAATCTTGAACTGCTCCACCATGCGCGCGTATACGCCCGCGTCTTTCTCCAGCACAATTTCAATCGCATCAAAATACGGCTGCAACCCGGAGCGCTCGACCTTGGCGGCCTGCTCAGCCGGCTCGCCCTTCGTCAGTAAAATCAGCCGGTGATGTTTCGCCAGATAAGCTAAAGTCTCCGGAACTCCATCCAGAATGTGCGGCGGCGTCGCTTCCAATTCTACGGCCATCCGCGCAATCTCCTGCATCAACTCGCGCCGCGCCGCGTTCCCGGCCAGCTTCATGTACGTTTCTTCCAGCGACCGCCGAAAACTGCGCACACCGTACCCGTGCTGCCGTATGTTGCGCTTCTCGGTTTCGTTCAGAATGTGCCGGATATATTCGCGCGTGTAACCGAGGTGCTCGAGCTGCGTTACAAAATGCTCGATGGTCTTCTCAAAGAAGATATTGTTTTCCCAAAGCGTATCGTCCGCATCAATCAGTAAAGTGTGTCGTGCCATCCGAAAGTAAGCGCTCCCGCCCGGTGAGTCTGCATCACCACAACCGTTTTTTGTCAGCCCGCGGCTTCAGCCCTGGCAACTATTTGATACAGATTGCACGCGCTCCACGCGGCTTCAGCCGCCAAGGGCACGCTTGCCTCGCCCTCGCGCAAATTTCACGACGCCGAAATTTTCCGCGCGCCCACCGCGAGCCGTCCCAGAATCTCCCCCGCCAATTTCTGCGCTTCGCCAAATCGCGTCAAATAATCCTGGAACTCCCGGTTCAAATCCAGCGCATTGGTCGCGTCCAGCTTCGTCCGCAAAATCATGTCGCGCAAATGCACCGGATGCGGCAGCACCGCATCGTCGCGCAATTCATCCAGCGCCACTTTCGGATCGTAGTGATACATGTGTACCCTCCCCGATACGCCGGGCAAAAAACGATTCTACTCTGTTTTGCGGAATGCGTCAGGCGGAGGCGGGAAGAAATTCGTAGCGATCAATTCGCGCCGCCACGCCGCGGCGCCCATTGTGCGGCTCGACGCGCAGCACCCGCGCGTAACAACGTATGTGCACATCGCCCGCCAGCGTGATTTGCTGGGGCAAAGTCAGGACAAACTCGATCGGAGTTCCTGCTTCCACGCGCGCTTCAATCAAGAAATAAAGTCCGCGAAAACTTACGTCGCGCGTTTCGCCCTGTCGCTCCAGGACGTCGTCTTCCTCTGAAAATCGCACTTTCAACGGCAGCATCATCGAAAAACGGCGTGCGGCGCGGCGTTCTTTGGCACTGTCCATCAACCCTCCCGCGGGCCTCTTCGATTGCGTCAAGCTATCATCGCTTCCCGCCTCGGCGCAATGTCTTTTACGCACCCGGTAATTGGCGCCCGGCGAACGTTTGAGAAACTTTCGCGCAGGCTCGCGCGGCATCGTCACGCAGCGCACAGCCCGCGCAAAATATCCACGTCAAAATTTGATCTGCCCCGCCCCTGCGGCAAGGTTAGGCGCTCCCTCACCAGTCTCGCCGTCCGCTGGGATGTCCCGAGAAAAGCCTGACGGCCCCGCCATCGTTTTGCGCCGCGGCGAACTCTCCGTTACACTCGTGCGCTGGCAACTTCATGGCCGAAACCTTCCATCACAATTTTTTTCTCGCAGGCCCCGCCGGGCGTCTCGAAGCAATGCTCTGGACCGTACCGCTCGCGCACCCGCCGCTCGTCGCCGTCGTGTGTCACCCGCATCCGCTTTTCGGCGGCACAATGCACAATAAGGTCGCGTATCAGGCGGCGAAGGCGCTGCACCTGTCCGGCATTCCTGTACTGCGCTTCAACTTCCGCGGCGCCGGGCTGAGCGAAGGAGTCCACGACCGCGGTGTGGGCGAGCAAGACGATGTGCGCGCCGCGCTCGATTATCTTGCGGCGGAATTTCCGCACACACCGATCCTGCTAGCGGGTTTCAGTTTCGGTTCCCTGGTGGGATTGCGCGTGGGCTGCGCCGACCAACGTGTCTCGGACTTGATCGGCCTGGGCATTCCTGTGGACCACTCGGACTTCACGTACCTGCACGATTGCGCCAAACCAAAATTAATCATACAGGGCGGCAACGATCAATTTGGCTCGCGCGCCAACGTCGAAGTGCTCTTCTCGACGCTACCCGAACCCAAGCGCCTCGTCATCGTCGAAGGCGCGGACCACTTCTTCGCAGGCCAGCTCGAAAAGGTCCGCGGCGCCATTGACGCCTGGCTCGAGGAACGCCATCCCCGCACGCCCGTCGCACCCACGCCCGCAAATTACTAATTCTTCGATTCGAATAGTTTCAAAAATTGCTCGCGCGAAGCCGGTTCGATGCCTACCAATTCCAGATTCGCTTTCACATGCGGCACCTGGCTCATTCCCACCAGTGCTGTAGTCAATCCCGGCACCGATCGTGCGAATTGTAGGGCCAGGGTCGCATTGTCCTTCAATCCCAGCGCCGAATTTACAAACGAGGGCAAGTTTTTCGTCAGCTGTCCCTGCAGCAGAGCCGCGCTCGTCACCAGCGCGATCCCCGCATCACGCGCCGCCTGCACCATCGGCATCGCCTTCCCGCTCACGATCTGATTGGGCCGCGTCAAAGCCTCGGGCATCGCCAAGTTGAACGGCAGCTGCACAAAACGGAAGTGGTGATCGTCCCCGGCGACGTCCTTGGCGATCTTCACCATCTCCGGCAGGGACAAAAATCCCCCGGCCTTGGGATCTTCGCGAAATGAATTCCACGTGGCCATGCCATACGCTCGAATTTTCTTCGTCGCGATGGCCGACTCCAGAAACAGGAACGCCTCACGAATTCGCCGCCGGAATTCGTCCGCAGGAACTTCGCTCAATTGCGTTTCCGGATTGTGCAGGTAGAAGACGTCAATCGTATCCAGCCCCAGATTTTGCCGGCTGCGCTCCAATTGATCAGCCAAGTAATCCGGCGCCATGCAATGGCAACCTGCGGCAATGTCCTCGACGCGAAAAATTCCGCGTTCCAGAAATTCCTGCGCGAAATAGGTATTCGGATCGGCGGGCAGCTCTCCGTCGGGCGTCAAAAATCCCGCCTTCGTGCACACCATAATTTCATCGCGCCCGTAGCCCTTGTCGAAAAGGTCGCGCAACGCCGCACCCACCGCGCGCTCACTGCGCTGGAAACGGTAATTGATGGCCGAATCCACCACATTCACCCCTCCCTGCACCGCAGCTACCACCGCATCGACGTACGCGCCGTCGGTCGCCTCATCCGCTTCGCCAAGATACGTCCCGATGCCGATCGAAGAAAGCACCAGCCCGCCCCGTATTTCGCGAAAATGCCCGGCGGCCGCGCGCCCCTGAAATCGCGCCGCATACCGCAGTGTTCCCTCCGCCGTGGCCGATCCGCCCTTGCGTTCGCGATTCGATGGTGCAACGGATGACATCAGTCTCCTCTTCGCAACAGAAAATCGTAGTGCCGCGCAGTATAGCAGAACCGTTCCGCCGCAGTTCGCAACCGCATCTCGGGAAAAACTGGCCCGCCGGTCACGATACGAGAAGTCATTTCTGCACGATTTCGCTGACCGGGACTCCTTGCGCTATCAGCAGCTCGCGCGCCTGCAAACGCAGCGCGGGCCAATGGCGCACAAATGCGATTCCTCCGGCGATCGCGCCCAAGCCGCCGATCGCTACCGTCCACGGCGCACCAATTGCGCCCGCCAGGGCTCCGGAAAGCAGCGAACCGATGGGCGCCATGCCCATGAACATCATGGTGTACATCGCCATGGCCCGTCCGCGCAGTTCGTCCGGCACCATGGATTGAATCAGCGTGTTCGAGCCGGACATCTCCAGCATGACCGCGTAACCCACCGGAACCAGCAGTGCCGCCGACAGCCAGAAAGATTTCGAGAAAGAGAAAAGGATCAACGAAACGCCGAAGCCAACCGCCGACAAACCCACGACGCGTCCCAGACCACGCAGATTCCGCCGCAAAGCTAGCGTGAGAGCGCCGAAAAGCGCGCCAACTCCCGCCGCGCCCATCAAAATCCCCAGGCCATGCGCGCCGCGATGCAACACGCGATCCGCGAAGATCGGCATCAGCACGGAATACGGCACCGCGACGAGACTGACCAACCCGATCAAAAGGATCAGCGCCAGCATCGGTGCGGTGCGCCGTATATAGCGGAATCCTTCGACGATATGCTCGAACGGCGATGAGCCTTTCGGCGCCGTGCGCAGCGGCCCCAGTTTCATCAACAGCAATCCGATGATCACGGCGATGTAACTCACCGCGTTCGCGAAGAAACACCAGCCCTCGCCGATCCGCGCCACCAGAATCCCCGCGACGGCCGGACCAATGATCCGCGCTCCGTTAAACATCGAAGAGTTCAGCGCGATCGCGTTCATCAGGTCCTCGCGCACCACCATCTCGATCAGAAAAGATTGCCGCGCCGGCACGTCGAACGCGTTCACCACTCCCAGCAGCGCCGCCAGGACCACGATCTCCCACACTTTAATGACGTGCAGCAACGTAAGCGCCGCCAGAATGAATGCCAGAATCATCGAAGCGGCCTGCGTGCCGATCACCACGCGGTGGCGATTCAAACGATCCGCCGCCAGCCCCCCGAGCGGCGCGAATAGAAAAATCGGAATCTGTCCGGCGAAGCCCACCACGCCCAGCAGCAACGACGATCCCGTGATGCGATACACCAGCCAAGCCTGCGCCACCGTCTGCATCCAGGTACCGATCAAAGAAATCATCTGCCCGCCGAAAAAAAGTTGAAAATTGCGGTGGCGCAAGGAACGCACCATGTCGCGAAAACGCGAGCGAATTTTTGGGCTGGACGGTGCAGGCGTGGTGGTCGTGGCTGTATCCGCGGTTGCCATCATTTCAATTGTACGATGCAATCTCCTACTGGCCTGGCTCGATTCCGTGCGCCGCCCTCTACAGATCAGTCCATTGTGGCACGGGCCTTTCTAGCGGCGCTTCTAAAGCGCGCCGCAGCGCGCGAAATCTACTGCTGCGGACGTGACGCGCTCTGCGCCTGTTGCGGACCGGCCAACAATCGGCTGCATGCACGCAACATGCGGCGATAGGGCCAGACTTTGTCGCGAAACAAAATTTCGCCCTCGCGAGGCTTCGAGTAAAACCATCGCGTCAACAGCGCCAGATGGTCGTGCAAATCCGGTGCCGCCGCGCGCAAGCCGTACCGCGCCCGCAAATCCCTTTCCTGCGCCACCCCCTCCGATTCTTCCCCGTCGCATTTTCGCGCGTTCCGGCCGCTCTCCGCCTCGCTTCCCTCCGCGTTCCATCCCGGCTCCAGCGCATCCTTCAAAATCGCTTCCACCGACCGCGGCTCGCTGGAAATTTCAGCAAAACGCAAAAACAGAGGCTCCGCCAGCATCCCGCCGCGCACCGGAAACACGGCAATCGTCTGTGTCTCCGCAGAGCGCTGCAAAATCACCAGGTCCAACTCTTCAATCCGCCGCGCCAAGTCCGGCAGACCGCGCAACACGGCAGTCACTTTGTCCAGACGCTTGTGCAGGGCTGCCGCGCGCTCAAAATCGAGCTCGTCGCTCGCGGCCGCGCGTTCCTGCGCCAACCGCTCGGTCAACGCTGTGCCGGTTGTCTGCAGCGATTCCAGCACGCGCCCGATCTCGACGTCGTATTCCTCCTGCGTGCATCCGGCAAAACACGGCGCCAGGCACATTTTCATTTCCGAATACATGCAGCCGGGATAATCGGGGTCGCGCCGAATTTTGATCTGGCAGCGGCGCGTCTTGAAAAGATCCAGAAAACTTTCGCTGAAATCTTCCGCCGAGCTCCGCGAGCCGAACGGGCCAAAATAAAACCCTTCGTCGCCGCGAATCCGCCGCGTTACGTAACAGCGTGGGTAGGAGTTGCGCAGATTCACTTTCAACATCGCGGGCGGCCGCAAGCGCATCAATTCGCGGTAGCGGGAAGGAAAATAAACGCGCGCATTCTGATAGAACGCCAAGTTCTGCTCGAATTTCGACCCCGTAACGCGATAACGAATTCGCGCAGCCACCTCGCGCAAATTCAGTTGCTTCGAAGCAGCCCCCGGCGTGCCCAACAATCGCTCCGCAGCCCGGCGTATGTCCGCGGTCCGGGCAAGATAAGGCTGCGCCCCAGCTCCAGCCCCGCCGCCTACGCGCATCTGCAGCAGAAAAATTCCCGGCCGCGCTGGAATGGAAGCAAAGAAATCGGGCGCGAAGTCCGCGAAGAACTCCAACCCGCAATCAAGCTCTAGCATGCGTATGAGGATACACCGCCCGGAAATCCAGCGCGAAGCCTCTGTGCGCTCGAAGCGAAGAATGCAAGCAAGCACGCTGTTTTTCGCGATTCGCAGGTTACTATCGCGACGCGGAGCGGCTTGCATGGTTTTTCCTCAACTAGCTCGGTTCACCGATGTTGCGCTGCTTTTCTTGCGCCTGATGGTTGGCGTCGTCTTCCTCGGCAGCGGCTATAGCGCCCTGAAAAACCCCGAAGCGCGCAGCAAGGACATCGAAACGAGCAAGGCCTTCGCGATTTTTCTGGGCGCGGCGGAAGTCGTCGGCGCACTGGTGGTAAGCAAAGGCAAGCCTTATATCCTCGGCCTAAACGCCGAGGCTTTACGGCCAAGTACGGTAAGGTTTTGACTTTGTAGCGACGCACTTCAGTGCGCCTTCGCTCAAGCGGCAACCGCCGAGGGCGGTCTAAAGCCCGCCGTACGAATACCTTTAATAATTCTTCAAAACCCACGCGGCAATTACCAGGCGCTGAATTTCGCTGGTGCCTTCATAAATTTCCGTGATGCGGGCGTCGCGATAGGCTCGTTCGACGGGGTATTCGCTGCTGTATCCGTAGCCGCCGTGAATCTGTATGGCCTTGTGCGCAACGCGTGTGGACATCTCGCTCGCGAAAAGTTTTGCAATCGCCGCTTCCATGGAAAATCGCGCGCCGGAATCCTGCTTCCACGCCGCGCGCCGCAGCAGCAGCCGCGCCGCATCAATTTCCGTGGCCATATCCGCCAGCATGAATTGAATGGCCTGAAAATCCGCGATGGGATGGCCAAACGCCTGCCGCTGCTGCGCATAGCTCAGAGCAGCTTCGAACGCGCCCTGCGCAATTCCGGTGGCCTGCGCCGCAATCCCGATGCGCCCGCCATCGAGCGTCGAAAGCGCAACTTTGTATCCTTCGCCTTCCTCGCCGATGCGATTCCCGGCGGGCACTTCGCAATCACTAAAAGAAAGTTCTGTACACGCGGTGGCATGAATTCCCAGCTTCTTTTCTTCCTTACCTACCGCAAATCCCGGCGTCCCTTTTTCTACGACCAGCGCCGTGATGCCCTTTTCACCCTTCTCCGGCTGCGTGTTCACGTACACGATCGCCGCATCCGCGACGCCGCCATTGGTGATCCACGCCTTCGTGCCATTGATAACGTACTTGTCGCCCTTGCGCACAGCTTTCGTTGCCAGCGCCGCGGCGTTCGAACCAGCCTGTGGTTCCGTCAGCGCGTAACATCCGATTTTTTCGCCGCGCGCGAAGGGCAGGAGGAATTTTTGCTTCTGTTCGTCCGTGCCAAACCGGTGAATCGGGTCGCAATACAAAGAATTCTGCACCGACAAAATCACGCCGGTGGAAGCACACACCCGTGAAATTTCCTCCACCACAATCGCGTAGCTGATGTGATCCATCCCCGCGCCACCTTCCGCTTCAGGAACGGCCACACCGGTCAATCCCAGCTCGGCAGCCTTTTGAAACAGCCCGCGCGGGTATTTTCCCGTCTCGTCGTTCTCTTTTGCCAGCGGTCTAACTTCCGCCTCGGCAAACTCGCGCACGCTCTTCTGCAGCAACAGCTGTTCTTCGCTAAGTTCCAGGTCCACTCGCGACTCCCGATGACAAATACAGAAAGATCAACGCAGCGATACGCCTCGAGGCCATCGAAATTCTACCGCACATCGCGGTCTATTCTAAACCGAGGCTCTTGCGGGCTTCGCGGATCTGTAAGGCGTGGCGTGCCGGGTGCAGCGCCAACACCAAAAACATTTCCTGGCAACTCACCGGACCGAGCGCCGGATGCAGCGTGGTTCTGTTACGAGGGTCTTCCTGGTATTGTTGCACGTAAGCGACGGTGCGCGCCCGGCGCTTGCGGAATTCCTGCAGCGCTTCGGCCAACGACGAATAGCGGCCGGTCGGCTGCGAGAATTCAGGCGCGGTAAACTTGAGCTCTCGCTTCGTCATGCCGCGCAAGATCCGTCCTTCGCGGCGTAGTTCTGCGGGCGGCACCCCCGGCGTGGAATGTACGCTGATACGCGCGAACACAGCGTCTTCCACGAGCACCACATGCTCGGTACATTCCAGCACCGACCAGCGCTCCGGCTCCGGACGCCGCCGCGCACCGTCATCGGCAAGGCCCGCCAGCGCGGCCACCAGAGCCTCATCCGATTCCGCAATCAGCCGCAAAATTTGTTCGCGATCAGCTGCATCCATGAAGTTCAACCGGCGAGCGCGCTGCGAAGTTTTTCATATGTGGCATCCAAATCTTCCGGCTCGACGCGCGTTTCGCCCACCACGGTCATGAAGTTCGAATCACCAGACCACCGCGGCAGCACGTGCATGTGCAAATGCCCGGTGACGCCCGCGCCCGCCGCGCGACCCAAGTTCATACCGAGGTTGTATCCCTGCGGATGATAGGTCTTCTCCAGCGCCGCTTGCGAACGCTGCGACAACGTCATCATTTCCGCCGCAGTCTCCGCATCGCAGGCGGAAAGATCTGCAGAGTGAAGGTAAGGAACCACCATCACGTGCCCGGAAGTATAAGGATAGCGATTGAGGATAATGAAGTTCTTCCGCCCGCGGAAAACGATCAGCGTCCTGGCATCATCGTTCGCAGCCAACGCTTCGCAAAAAACGCAGCCTTCATCCTTCTTGTCATCCGCGATGTAGCGATAGCGCCAGGGGGTCCACAAATAATCCATCGCGGTCAGTCTCCCAAGTCCCAGCTCAACTTTAAGTGTGACCCTGGGGAGTGCCGTGCTCGCCTGCGCCCGCCGCTCGCGGATTATTCACGTAATCTTTCAGTTCCTTGCTGGGCTTGAAGTAGGGGATCTTCTTGGGAGGCACTTCCACCTTGGCCCCGGTCTTGGGATTGCGTCCCGTGCGCCCGCGCCGCTGCCGCGTGCGAAAGCTGCCGAAGCCGCGGATTTCGATTTTATCGTCCGCCTGCAATGCGGCGATAATGCTCTCGAAAATCGTTTCCACCACCGCTTCAGATTCCTTGCGTGGCAGCTCGGTGACGCGCGTGACCTCTTCGACGAGTTCCGCCTTCGTCATTGTATGTTCTTTGTTTCCATGCTCTCCGGCCGCTTCTGCCATGGGTGAGAGCCTCCTCGATAAGATTTCGGTTTACACTCGGCCTTGTACGCGTTAGGGAGGGGCAACGCATGTCCTTGCATATCACCAATCTACCGCAAGGTAAATGATTTTCCTGCGAGAAATAACTTCAGCCAGTCATGGCCCCAGCGCCTCCGGCAGTTCCTAAGCCCTACCAAGCACGTAACCAGCTTAAGATGACTGCCTCTTCGCCATAATGGCATCGCCGATGGTGGCCGTCGGTGACGATTTCGGCGCGCGCGGCGTCGGTGCCGCTGCCGCGCGGTACGATTCGATTTCTTGCCGCTCTACCTGTTTCTGCGCCGCGCGATAGCTCAAGCTGATTTTGTGCTGCTCCGGCTCCAGACGCAGGATCTTGAACTCGTATTCGTTCCCGGTGGTCAGCACGGCCGTCACACGAGCGCCGCGCGCCGCTTTTTCCTTGTCGCGATCGCCTTTCGGCCGCCGTTCTTCGATTTCGGAGACATGGCACAGCGCTTCGATCCCTTCCGCCAACTCCACGAAAGCGCCAAAGTCAGTGGTACGCGCGACTTTGCCCTTCAAAATGTCGCCGACTTTGTGCGCCGTGAACCAGTCGGCCCAGATATCTTTCAATTGCTTGATGCCCAACGAAAGCCGCCGGTTCTGCGAATCGACTTTCAGGACTTTCGCCTCCACCGTATCGCCTTTCTTGAATTTCTCGCTGGGATGCTTGATGCGCTCGGTCCAGCTCACGTCGCTGATGTGGATCAACCCTTCCATGCCCTCTTCGATCTCCACGAACGCGCCAAAATCCGCCAGATTGCGGATGCGTCCGCTCACCACCGTGCCCACCGGATATTTTTCCGCCGCCGCGTCCCAAGGGTCGGGCTGCGTCTGCTTCAATCCGAGCGAAATCCGGCGCTGCTCCGTCTTCACCTCCAGCACCACCACTTCCAGTTCGTCGCCTTCCTTCACGATCTTCGCCGGATGCTTGGTGCGCTTCGACCAACTCATCTCGCTGACGTGCACCAGGCCCTCGACGCCCGGCTCAATCTGCACAAACGCGCCGTAGTCGGTAACGCCCACCACTTTTCCGTGGACGCGCGTGCCCACCGGGAAACGCTCCGGCACGGTGGCCCAGGGGTCGGGCAGCAGTTGCTTGCGTCCCAGCGAAATGCGCTGCTTGTCCTTATCGAATTTCAGGATTTGAACCTGCAGGTCGTCGCCGGCTTTCACGATCGAGGAAGGATGCGGCACGCGTCCCCATACCAAATCGCTGACGTGGAGCAACCCATCCATTCCGCCCAGATCCACGAACACGCCGTAGTCGGTCACGTTTTTCACTTTGCCCGTGACGATCGTTCCTTCGGCGAGCGAGCCCATCAGCGTCTCGCGCTTCGATTTCTGATCTTCTTCCAGAATTGCGCGGCGGCTCACTACCACATTGCCGCGCTTGCGGTTCAATTTCAGCACGCGTACTTCGATCTCTTTATCCTTCCACGAATCGAGATCGTGCACCGGACGCAATTCAATCTGTGAAGCCGGCAGGAACGAGCGCACGCCGATATCCACCACCAGGCCGCCCTTGATTCGCTCCGTTACCTTGCCCTTGATCGTGGCGTGATCGCGATACGATTTCTCGATGCGTTCCCACACCCGCCGCCGGTGCGCGCGCACGTGCGAAAGCAGCACGTAGCCATCTTTCTGCGCGTGCAAACGTTCGACTTCAATCGTCTGCCCCGCTCCGAATTCAATCGGGCTGCCCGAATCCACGAATTCCTGCGCGGGTACCAGTCCTTCAAACTTCCCGCCGACATCGACGATCACGCCCGCGTCGGTCACCGCCAGCACGTGCCCGTCGAAAATTTCGCCTTCGGCCGCTGCGGGTTCGGGCACCGCAAACTGCTCCATCAACTGATCCATCGTTTGCGATGTCTCGCCGGATTCCGAGCCTTCGGCCGACGCCGCTGTTTCGGTGGCATCCACAGCGTGAACCGTCGCGGTAATTCCCGAACTGTCGGCGGACGCGACCGGCTGCGCAGTTTCCATCGCGCTCGGCTCTTCGGTCACGCGAGCAGACGCCTGTGCTTCCGCCGGTTCTGTCGTCGCAGCTCCTCGTTGCGCCACGCCGTTCTCGCCCGAACGAGTTTCGGGCGCCCGCGCCACAGCCGCGCCTGTTCCCGCCGAGCTTGCCGACGCCGCCATGCTCACGGCGCCGCTGGGAGGCTCGGAAATAGCTTCGCTGGCGCTGCCGTGCGGATTTTCTACGGGCGCGTCACTGCTCGCTGATTCAACGGTTGCTGTGGGAAGATTCGGGTCGTGTTCGGGTGACATTGGGGAGCGGCCTCCGTACGGATTCGTGCCCTGCTACCGAGAATTCGGACTCGGCTACTCCACCCGCTGGGGTTTGGAGCAAAGAAGGGAAAGAACGCCCACGCTAGACGCTCTTATCACGAGGATGATACCCGCCCAATTCGCGCATTGTCAACAAACCATCGCGCAAATTCCGGGCCATGCAAGCTGCGCCCGCTCAGACAAATGTTACGCAATGATGATCGGCAAATTGTGTTTCAGAGCCGAACACGACCGCGGGTCGGGGCGCGCTTTCGATTACCGAAACGGGCCTGCATGCCGAATTTCTTTGCGGTAATCCGCCGCGAAAATTTCCACGGTGCGGCACATCTCATACAATCGCGAACGAATCCGTTTGCCCACGCGCTCGGTCAACGAATCTTCCATCGTTGGCGCGCGCATCCCCGCCACACGGGTTGGCGGCGCGCCATTCGCTGCACTTCCAGCCGCCGCGTCCGAATCCAAAAAATTGGTGGTCAACAAAGTCACGCGCTTTTCGTTGTAACGCGTGTTCAACACATGGCCCACCGTCTCCAGCGCCCACGGTGAGGGCTTGCTCGATCCCACATCATCCAGCACTAAAATTTCCGCCTTCAGCACCGGCTCCAGCACGCTCATCTCTGTCGCCTGGCTCTCCGCGTTGTAACTATCCTGAATCGCTTTTAACAGCTCGCGATAATCGTAAAAAAGTCCGCTATGCCCGCGCAGTACGATCGACTTCATCGCCGAAACCGCCAGGTGTGTCTTGCCCACACCGCACGGCCCCATCAGCAGCAAGCCGTGCTCGCTGCCCACGGGAAATTCATCGGCAAACCGCTGCACCATCAATTTCGCTTGCGCTAAGCTGCGATTCCACGCTGCCATCTGCTCGCGCGAAACGTTCTCAATATCGTTGTCCGTCTCGTAATTCTCGAAATCGCAATGCCGGTAACGTTCCGGCACGCGCGAACGTTGCAAAGCACGCTCCGTCCGGTCGCCCGTAGTGCAATCGCAAGGCACGGCCCACACCATCTTCGGCTCGCCCGGGCGATTCGCCGCCAGCGCCTGCGCGCCCTCGGTGGTGCGTTCCACCACTTTCCATCCGCTGCCTTCACAATGGGGACAATCCGCTCGCGCCATCCTGCAAGAATAAGCGCCGCGCCCGTCGCGCGCAAGCACACCCCTACCTGTGGAAGTTTTCGTGCCTGTGGAAAGTTTCGAGGAAAATACAAACGCCAACTAACTACGGTGGCTACTTATGCACGCGAATCGCCTGCCGCGGCGTGGTGCGCACAATCGCATTGCGATACTTGCGGTCCTCGCCGGCATTAAATCCGCGCGCCATCTCGCTGCGCACGAAATGCGTGAACGCCTCCATCTGCGATTGCATCTCTGCCATCTTGTCGCGCATATTCAGAATAATTTCGATCCCCGCCAGGTTCACGCCCAGCTCGCGCGTCAAATTCAGAATCACCTCGAGCCGCTCCAGGTCCTGATCCGTATAAAGCCGCGTATTTCCCTGCGAACGCGAAGGCGTCAGCAATCCTACGCGCTCGTACAGGCGCAGTGTCTGCGGATGCAGCTTGTACAGCTCCGCCACCGCGCTGATCATGTAACCGGCCTTCGCTCTTTTCCTGGGACGCGCTGCCATGAAACTTCTCCTCAAACCGTCGCGCGCGAAAATATTTCGCGCCGCGGATCTTCCGGATCGAGCTTGCTCAATTCCTTCAGCAAATTCCGCACGCGCTCGTCCTCGGGCTTCGGAACCACGATCTGCACTTCCACGATCTGGTCGCCGCGCTTTCCCGGCTGCCGTATCGAAGGCGCGCCTTTTTCCCGCAGGCGCAGTTTCTTGCCGCTATTTGTCGCGGGAGGAATGCGCACCTGCGCCCGGCCGTCAATCGTCGGCACTTCCACCTTCGACCCGAGCGACGCTTCGGTCACCGTCACCGGAACCACGGTGTAAAGATCATCGCCGCGCCGTTCGAAAAACGGATGCGGTTCCACCTTCATCACAATATAAAGATCTCCCGCAGGTCCGCCATGCAGTCCCGCATTGCCGCGCCCCGCGACACGCACGCGTGAACCCGTCTGCGCCCCCGGCGGAATGCGCACGTCCAGCGATTCGACGCGCGGCACGCGCCCTTCTCCGCCGCAATTCCGGCACATGGTATGCAGACGCCCGGTGCCGCCGCAGCGCGAGCATGCGATCTGAAAACGCATCTTGCCGCTCACCTGCGTCACTTGTCCCGATCCGCCGCACGTCGGACAAACTTTTTCGTCGCCGGGTTGTACTCCCGCGCCATGGCACACGCTGCATGTGTCCAGCCGCGTAATGCTCAGCTTCTTCACCGCGCCGCGCATCGCTTCGGCGAAACTGATCTCGATCTGAAATTCCAGATCGCTGCCCGGCTCGCGCTCGTTGGCCTCGCGCGCTGCGTTCTGTCCACGAAATACTTGGCTAAAAAGATCGCGGAAGCTGGTCCCGCCGCCGCCCGCGGCGCCCCCGCCAAAATCAAATCCGCCGAAATCGAAATGGACGTCTTCCGGCACGCCGCCAGCGCCGTAACCATATCCCCCGCCTGGCGGGGGAGCTCCGCCCTGCCCCGGCTGGTTGAAGCCGAACTGGTCGTACACCTGCCGCTTCTTGGTGTCTGAAAGTACTTCGTAGGCTTCCTGAATCTGCTTGAACTTTTCTTCCGCGGACTTGTCACCAGGATTCAGGTCAGGATGGTATTTGCGCGCCAGTTTGCGATACGCCGCGCGTATATCCTTTACCGCCGCCGTGCGCGAAACGCCCAACAGCTCGTAATAATCTTGTTTGGTAGTCGTCGCCATATGAAAAAGTTCTCTGAACCAATTTCACCGCACGTACAAATGCAAGGGCGGGTCCCGTCGTCTCTCGATGGACCCGCCCCCGCACTTACAACCCTTCTCCCGGTTTAGTTCGGCTTCTTCGAGTCGTCAACATCCACGAACTCGGCATCCACGACGTCGCCTTGTCCGGAAGTGTTGCCGCCCTGAGCACCGCCGCCGCTCGCGCCATCCGCGCCGCCCGGCGCTCCCGCTGCCGCCGCGCCTGCCGCTTGCTGCGCCTTGTACATCGTCTCTGCGATGTGGTGCGATGCCTTGGTCAGGCTTTCCGCGGCCGCGTTCAGCTTATCCAAGCCGCCTTCGGCCAGTGCGCGGCGCGCTTCCTCGATTGCCTCTTCCGCCGTCTTGACGTCGGACTCGGCCAGCTTCTCGCGGTTATCCTTCACCACTTTCTCCGTCTGGTACACCAGGTTATCCAGCCGGTTGCGAGCCTCGACTTCGGAAAGCCGCGCCTTGTCCTCGGCCGCATGGGAATCGGCTTCCTTCTTCATGCGTTCGGCTTCTTCCTTACTCAATCCAGTCGAAGCGGTGATGGTGATCTTCTGCTCCTTGCCGGTCGCGTTGTCCTTCGCCGAGACGTTCAAGATGCCGTTGGCATCGATGTCAAACGTCACCTCCACTTGCGGCACTCCGCGTGGAGCCGGCGGCAATCCCACCAGATGGAATTTACCGAGTGACCGGTTTCCACTGGCCACTGGCCGCTCGCCTTGCAGCACGTGAATTTCCACCGACGTCTGATTGTCCGCCGCAGTTGAAAACGTTTCCGACTTGCGCGTCGGAATCGTAGTGTTGCGCGGAATCAGCACGGTGGTCACGCCGCCGAGCGTCTCCACTCCCAACGAAAGCGGGGTCACATCCAGCAGTAGTATGTCCTTCACTTCGCCGCCCAGCACGCCGCCCTGAATCGCCGCGCCGACTGCCACGACTTCATCGGGATTGACGCCCTTGTGGCCTTCCTTGCCGAACAGGTCCTTCACCAGCTGTTGAATCATCGGCATGCGTGTTTGTCCGCCGACCAACACGACTTCGTTGATCTTGCTCGCATCCACGCCCGCATCTTTCATGCACTGTTTGCAAGGCTCAACCGAACGCTTCACGATGTCGTCCACCATCGCTTCCAGCTTCGCCCGCGTTAGTTTCTTCACCAAATGCTTCGGGCCGTTCGCATCGGCCGTGATGAACGGCAGATTGATCTCCGTCTCGATCGTGCTCGAGAGTTCGATCTTGGCGCGCTCGGCGGCGTCACGCAGTCGTTGCAACGCCATCTCGTTCCCCTTGCTCTTCAGGTCCAGGCCTTCGTCCTTCTTGAACTCTTCCACCAGCCAGTCCACGACGCGTTGATCAATGTTGTCGCCGCCCAAGTGCGTATCGCCATTGGTGGCCTTCACTTCAATCACGCCTTCGCCGACTTCCAGGATGGAAATGTCGAACGTGCCGCCGCCGAAGTCATACACCGCGATGGTCTCGTCCTTCTTTTTGTCGAGCCCATAGGCCAGCGCCGCCGCCGTCGGTTCATTAATAATGCGCTTCACATCGAGGCCCGCGATCTTACCTGCGTCCTTGGTCGCCGTGCGCTGCGCGTCGTTGAAATATGCCGGCACGGTGATCACCGCGTCCGTCACTTTTTCGCCCAGGAAATCTTCCGCGGCGAGCTTGAGCTTCTGCAGAATCATGGCCGAGATCTCCGGCGGGGTGTATTCCTTGCCGTAGGCCTGCACCGCGACGCCCTCACCGTGCTTAACGACCTTGTAGGGCACCATCTTTAACTCTTCACTCACTTCGTCGTACCGGCGCCCCATAAACCGCTTAATCGAATAAATCGTGTTTTCCGGGTTGGTGATCGCCTGCCGCTTGGCTACCTGGCCCACCAGACGCTCGCCGCTCTTGGTGATCCCGACGACCGAAGGAGTCGTGCGCGCACCTTCCTGGTTGGGAATTACGGTTGGTTCGCCGCCCTGCATCACTGCTACCACCGAATTCGTCGTACCCAGGTCAATTCCTATAATCTTGCTCATAGATCTCGCTCCTAATAGCGTTGGGCGGGCATCCCAGAGGACGACCCGCTCGGAAACTTCCCCATAGTACATGTTGAGTGTGTTATTGTCAAGTTTTCTGTGTGTCCGTATTCCTATGTAAATAAGTGCCTTACAGTCTGTTTTTTACAAATACTCCGCCGATTCCCTTCTTTCATTTTAAGCCTTTCCCATCGCCGACTCCCGCGCTCTTTACCCCTGTTCCTATATGCCTTTATGGCTAATCTTGCCGCCGGATGCTGCGCGGCGAACTCGCGCTCGCCCGCCCGCATCCTAAGTCGGGCGCTTCCAGCAACAGCACACGGCCACACAAGCGGGCGCTTTGTCGTCAACATTTCGCGTTACAATGTGAGCTCGCTGGTATCGGATGCTCAGGAGGTAGATTTGATTTCCAGAACCAATCGTCACTTCGACCGCCGCATGGCCCTACTCGCTCAATGGGCTACTGCAGTCCTTATTGCCTGTGCAGTTTTCGCCCCGGCGATCACCGCGCAAGCTACGACGCCTACCGCCGCCAGATCCTCGGCGCCCGCGCACAAGCGCGTCGCGGCAGACGCCGCCCCCGGCGCTCCGGTAAAAACCATCGGCAACCGCAACGCGCCCATCACCATGGAAGTCTTCAGCGACTATCAGTGCCCTTCGTGCGGCAGCTTCTTTGAAAATACGCTGCGCGCGATGATCCAGGACTACGTCGCCAACGGAAAGGTTTACCTGGTCCATCACGATTTCCCGCTGCAGATGCACACCTATTCAGGCCAAGCCGCGCGTTGGGCCAATGCCGCTGCCATGATCGGGCAATTTCAGGACGTGGACGCCGCGTTGTTCGATAATCAAGCCAAATGGCCCGTGGATGGCGACATCGAAAAATACGTCGCCGGCGCGATCAGCCCCGCGAATTTCAAACGCATCCAAGCAATCCTTAAAGGTTGCGCTGCCGCGCCGCCCACGTCAAAAGCCGATCGCACCGTGCCGCAAGTCGATCCCAGCTGCCCCGTGGACCAATACATTGTGCAGGATATCGTGCTCGGCTATCAGGTTCCGGTGCAGGCCACTCCTACCTTTATCATCCATTACAAAGGCCAGAGCTACCCTGCATCCTCCGGCATTATTACTTGGCCGATTCTGAAGCAGTTTTTCGACACGCTCTTGAGCCAATAGCCGAGCCAGACCACCGATGACGCAGAACGAAACGCGCCGAAATCTTGCACGCACGCTGCTGCTACTCGGGCGGCTAGCTCTCGCCGGGATTTTTCTTTTCGCGGCTTACGCAAAACTCAAACCGCAAGCCGCCCTGCCCTGGTCCGGCTCGTCCATCAAGACTTCGCTCTCGCTTTTCGCCATGCAGGTGGACTCCTACCAACTGTTGCCGCCTCAACTGGTCAGTCCCGCTGCGCATTTTCTGCCGCCGTTTGAATTGTTCCTTGGCCTGTGGCTCCTCAGCGGAGTGCTGCTCCGCTACGCATCCTTAATAACGACGTTGCTCCTAGCCGCTTTCTTCGCGGTGATGGTCCGCACCTACATGGCCGGCCTGGAGATTAATTGCGGCTGCTTCGGCCCCGGCGAGCGCCTCGGCCCGCTAACTCTGCTCCGCGATGGCTCGCTTCTCGCGCTCGCCCTCGCCGTGACCATTGGCGCGTTTCTGCAGGGACGCAAGCGCCGCACAGAATCCGCGCCGGTCCCTCCAGTTTCGGCGCCGCAGCGCGCCGACTGACCCTCGATTGAGGAATTCTGCCCTAAGCCATTCCGCAATCCGCACGTCAGATATAGAATGACGCGTTTGTTTCAGGAGGAATTCATGCCGCAATATTCGCGCGCGATGCTGGGCTGCCTTTTCGCCGCCAGCGTTCTCGCGGCGCCGCTACTCGCGCAATCGCCCGCCGCGCAATCGGGCAAAGAAATCACCATCGAACGCCTCTTCCAGCCGCCCTCCCTCGGCGGACGGCTAACCCAAGGGATCGAATGGGCGCCTGACAGCGAGCGTTTCTCGTATCTCGAGCGCCAAGGCTCCGGCAGAGACGCCGTCCTGCAACTCTGGACCATGAACGCCGCCACCGGCGAGCGCAAAGTCCTGGTCAACGCCGACACATTGAAAACAGTGATGCAGCCGGAAAAAGCCAAGACCAGCCAGTCCACGGGCCTGGGCCGCGTGCAACCCGACAATTATCTGTGGTCGCCCGACGGCAATTCCCTCCTCTTCATCGGCAGCAACAGCCTGGTGCTGCTCGATCTCAAAACGATGGCGCCGAAAACCCTCCTCGGCAGCGAAGAAGAAATCGAGGATCCCAAATTTTCACCCGACTCCCACTGGATCAGTTTTTCGCGCAGCGCGAATCTGTTCGTCGTCAATAGCTCCACCGGTGCAGTCACCGCGCTCACCACGGGCGGCAGCGAAGAAGTCCTGAAAGGCAAGCTCGACTGGGTCTATCCCGAAGAACTCGACACGCGCACCGCCTACTGGTGGTCGCCCGATTCCGCAAGAATCGCGTACTACGAAATGGACGAGCGCCAGGTAACGCGTTACACGATCGCGGACATGAGCTCTCCGACCGGCGGCACCGAATTCACGCGTTATCCGCAAGCCGGCGAAGCGAATCCTACTGTGCGCGTCGGAGTCGTCGGCGTCAGCGGCGGCGAAACGAAATGGATGGATGCCGGCGCAAACAGCGACGTCTATCTGGCCCGCGTGGACTGGCTGCCAGACAGCCGCCACATAGCCATCCAGCGCATCAATCGCGCGCAAAATCAGCTCGACCTTCTTTTTGCCGACGCCACAACCGGCGCCTCGAAAACAATCCTCACCGAGTCCGACAAATACTGGATCAACATCAGCGACGATCTATATTTTTTCTCCGATAACAAACGCTTCCTGTGGTCCAGCGAGCGCACCGGCTACCGCCATTTCTATCTCTACGATAATTCCGGCAAAGAACTCGCGCAGCTCACCAGCGGCGATTGGGCCATCTCCGACCTGGGCGGCTTCGGCCCCGGCGCGGCGAATCATCCGGCCGTGGACGAAGCGCGCGGTTTCGTCTACTTCATTTCCAATAAAGAGGATGTCCGCGAAACGCAGCTCTATCGCGTCTCCATCGACGATAAATCCCTCACTCGTATCACCAAAGCTGCCGGCTCGCACGACGCCAGAATCGCGCCCGACGCCTCCGCCTTCGTGGACACCTACTCCAACGCTGCAACACCCGCGCGCCAGGATCTCTATCGCATGGACGGCAGCAAAGTAGCAGTGGTCAGCGATGGCAAAGTTCCCGAGCTAGCCGAATACAAACTCTCGCCGGTGGAATTCGTCGAAGTCAGCGCAGACGACGGCACCAAACTCAATGCCTCGCTGATCAAACCGCTACATTTCGATCCCGCCAAAAAATATCCGGTGCTGATCAACGTCTACGGCGGCCCGCACGTGCAGCTCGTGCGCAATTCTTGGGGCGGCCTGCGGTATCTTTTGGATCAGGTCTACGCGGCGCAGGGCTATATCCTTTTCACGCTTGATAATCGCGGCTCCTGGGGCCGCGGCCATGCGTTCGAAACCCCGCTTTACCATCACATGGGCAAAATCGAGTTGCAGGATCAGCTCGCGGGCGTGAAGTATTTGAAATCGCTCGGCTACGTGGATCCCGCGCGTATCGGCATCACCGGCAGCAGTTACGGCGGTTACATGACACTGGAAGCGCTCTTCAACGCGCCCGGAGTTTTCAAGCTCGGCGTTTCCGACGCGCCCGTAACGGACTGGAAGCTCTACGACACCATTTACACCGAGCGTTACATGGGCCGCCCGCAAGACAACACCGACGCATACAAAGACTCTTCGCCCGTGAATCAAGCCGAAAATCTGCGAGGTAAACTCATGCTCGTCCACGGCACCGGTGACGACAACGTGCACTTCGCCAATTCCGTCGAATTGCTCAATGCCATGATTGACGCCGGCCATTATCCCGATGAGCTTATGGTTTTCCCCGGCCGTGGTCATGGCCTCGGCGACGCCGCCGCCCTGGTGCTGGAAATTCAGCGGACGGTCGAATTTATTGTAGGTAATCTTTAGATAAGGCTGCGCAAAGCAACCAAGGATTTGCGGTACACTTCTAATAGAATAGAGAATGCGCGGCACCCTACGCCTTTGCTGCAGCAAGACTGCTGGGTGAAAATTTAATGCCTATTGCATGCCAACGAAGAATGGGGCGACGGCTTGCCCGAAGAACTTGCCAACTGCACGAATGGCGCACCCAGGGATTGTGGATCTCCACGGCCCTGCTGCTGGCTTGTACGTTCTCGCCGCTCGGTATTTCCGCGCAAGATGCCGCCGCTACTCCGGCTGCTGAGCCGCAGCAGACTCCCGTGATGGAAGCCGATCCTTCCGCGCATTTTCTTGAGAGCGGATATCGCCATCTCTACGAACTAAATTTCGCAGACGCCCGCCTGGATTTCACGTCCTACCAGAAAGCGCGCCCCGACGATCCGCTGGGCAAAGCCTCCGAAGCGGCCAGCTATCTTTTCGAGCAGTTCCATCAGAGGGGCGTCCTGACCTCCGAGTTTTTCGTGAATGACGCGACGTTTCTAGGCGGCGTCTCTGGCACCGCGGAGCAGAACCACAATGCGGGTTTTGTGGAGGCGAACAGCCAGGCCCGCGAGCAGGCTAAAAAACTCCTGAAGACCGATCCGAACAATATCCACGGACTGCTCGCGCTAACCATTGCCGACGGCATGGAATCCGATTACGACGCGATCATCATCAAGAAACAGCTCCCCGGACTTTCCATGATGCGCCAGGCCGAAGCCGACGCCAAAACTCTGCTGGCCATCGCTCCCAAAGAAGAAGATGCCAACGTCGCGCTGGGCATGAGCAATTACGTGATTGGCAGCCTGCCCAGTTACAAACGCGCCTTCCTCTGGTTTGGCGGCCTGCACGGTGATAAGCAGCGGGGCATGGATCAGATGGGTTCCGCCGCCGAACACGGCCATTACCTGAAGCCGTTTGCCAAAGTCATGCTCGCGCTGGCCTACGAGCGTGAAAAAAAGCCCGCTCTCGCGCGCGCCCTACTCGCCGAACTAGCCGTCCAGTTCCCCACGAACGCAGTCTTCGCCCGCGAACTTACCATCGTCGAAAAGCAAGCCTGCTGCAATCGCTGACGACGCGACAAGCAAGCCTCTGTTTTTCTGAGGTTTTTCCTCGCAGTTCCAGTGCGCTGAATCTTTCGCCGTTCCCCTACCACTTCACGCGCACACGATAAGTCAAGGTAGCCGCTCCATCCTTCTCCACCGGCACCTGAAACCCGATCGTCGTCGCGTCCAACTTCATCGGCTTGAAATTTGAGTTCACCACTTCCCAATCCCCGCCCACCGGCTCCCGCACTTCGACTGTTACCGGGCCGTCCTTGTGATTTCGCAAAGTAATCGCATACTCCATCTCGAACTGATTGCTCGCCAGCTTCTTGTAATCCGTTTGCTTGCGCTCGCACACCACATCAAACGCGTTGCCGATGTAAAGCTTCAGCGTTTCGTCTTTCGGAGTGTGCTGAATATTGTCCTCGCCCACAAACTGCACGCCGCCCTTTGAATCCGCCTGGTACACG
>Ga0209420_1000004_pt1 | contig 172557 bp, 126 predicted proteins | sample BlaSpr_A8_OM1_O1_FD_187972 | JGI IMG/M metagenome (GOLD analysis project Ga0209420, IMG submission 187972) | Forest soil microbial communities from Thunder Bay, Ontario, Canada - Black Spruce, Ontario site 2_A8_OM1_O1 (SPAdes) (version 2) | ecosystem: Environmental > Terrestrial > Soil >... | reverse complement strand
CTCGCACCGCGGCGCCAGCGGTAACCCCACGAAACGGGGATGGCTTGGCATGACCAAATTGCAAAGCCCGGAGGATACAATGAAGCGTTTCATCAGTGTTTGTGCAGTATTGTCGTTTTTGCTCTGGCTCACACCCGCGGTACACGCGCAACAATCGAATGCCATACAGCCCGGCACTCAGGTTCGTCTCACCATGTCCAGCGGACTCAGCACTAACGTTGCCCATGATGGCGATCCTTTCACGGCCGTCGTTGCTGAGCCCGTTTTCATCGGCAATCAGCTGCTATTGCCGGCCGGAGCGAAAGTTCACGGTACGGTAACAGGCGTCACCCGTCCAAAGTTCTTCGGCCTTTTCCGCAGCGGCGCTTCGTTGAATTTGGTATTCAATTCAATCGAAGTCGAAAGCCGGATCTTCCCCGTGCAGATGAGCATTCTTTCGCTCTACAGCGGCGGTCCCGAAGCGCAGAAGAGCCGCAAAGACGTGAAAACCACCGAAGGCGTCGTGCTGGAAGAGAAGCGTGACATCAAAAACGACATCATGACCGCCGGCCTGGGCACTGGAGCTGGTGCGCTCGTTGGCGTGATCTTCAGCAATGTCGCGCGCGGAACGGTGATCGGCATCGTCGGCACCTCGGCCTACATCGCTATAAAGAAAGGTAAGGATCTGGATCTTCCAGCCCAAACCGGCATGCTAGTCCGTATGGATTCGACGATCGCGCTGCCAGCATCGTTGCTTCATAACGCCGCTTACACATCCAGCGGAAAGTAGGGAAGAGACAGAAGTGTGAATGAGATTGCAGGATGATGGTCCGGGCCTGCGATTTTGCCGTGGTTCTCTTGCGTGACGAAAAGGACTTGGTGCGTGGTTTTTCCAGCCGAGCCATGCGCCGGGTCCGCGTTACGGCGCGTCCTTACGTTACGCTCCCTGAGTCACTCAACCCTCAGTTGAGCATCGCGATCTCCAGGTTCCCAATGTCGTAAGGCTGCATTTTTTGCGCCGGCACTAAAATTCCATCGGAATACGGACACCCCAATTTCCCCTAGCGCACGCGCAGGTATCGAAACATCGGTTCGCTTCTGCATCCGGTCGGAAGGAAGGTTTCAAGGAAGCTATAGCGCTAGCCCCAGTGCGAGCCGGGATACAGCACCGCCAGAGCAAACCTGAAGATGTAGGGAAACATTTCGTCGTACAAATACCAGGCCAACAGCAAACCTAGCATTCCGAATCCTTGTCGATGCGACCAATTAAGGAACCTCAACGCCGTACCTTCGCTCATGAACAAAGTAATCCCTGTATTTCCATCCAAAGGAGGTACCGGTAAAAGATTAAACGTGCCCAGCAAAAGGTTCAGCAGGAAAATAATGCTCAGAAAAGTAGCTGCGAAACCCGCTATCCCCGACCCGGAAGCTTCCGTAATACGCGTGAAGCCTGCGGATCCCGGCATGTGAAAATATCCCAGCTGTATTCCGATGCGAATCCCGATCGCCGAAAGAATCACCAGCGTGAAGTTCGCCGCCGGACCAGCCAAAGCCATCCATGCAGCACGCCTTGGGTAACGTTCCTGCCAGGCCGGATCGTATGGCGCGCTAGCCCACCCAATCATCCAGTGCGCCACAAAATACGAAATGATGGGCACCACCAGCAAGCCAAACGGAGACCGTCGTATGTGCGGAATCGGATTCAGCGTTACCTGTCCGCCGTGGAACGCTGTGGTGTCTCCGCCCAATTTAGCGGCCAGCGAATGCGCCCCTTCATGGCAGGTCGTGGAGAAAAGAAAAACGATATACCAGATCACTCCGAGGATCAGGAATTGAGGCGTAATCTCCGCTGCAGTCGGCATGCTGGCATAGACTAGAGCCTCGCCGCTTTTTCCGCAAGCCTTTGCGTCCGCGCAATTAGAGCGGCCGCGTCCGGAGAATTCTCTCGCAACCTTCGATCAGCCGTTCGTATACTACCGCGATGATCTGGCAGCAGCCGCAAACGGGCGTTTTGAGTATTCCGACGCCCACCGTCGCAGTGCAACTTGCCGCGTCTTTGTGCATCGGGATGCTCGTCGGTATCGAACGCGAGTGGGCCAACAAGGATTTCGGCTTGCGCAGCTTTGCATTCGTTTCAGTCCTTGGAATGCTAAGCGCGCATCTTCCCATACCGCTTGCTTGCGTCGCTTTTGTCGGCGTATTGCTTTTGATCGCGGCCTCCGACGTCCGGAATTTCCTTTCCGCCCGTTCTCTTGAATTGACCACGTCCATGGCCGTGTTATTAGTATTCGCGGCCGGATATCTCGTTGGTATCGGTCACGTGTTCACTCCGGTGGCATCCGCAATAATTATTACCATGTTGCTAGCCTGGAAGCTCGAGCTGCGAAAATTCGCTGGCGGTCTTACGCTGGAGGAAATTCGCAGTGCGGTAATGCTTGGCCTCCTCGGGTTCGTGATTTATCCCATCATTCCGAATCGCTTCGTGGACCCCTGGCAACTGATTAATCCTCGCGATGCTTGGGTGATCGTGATTGTGATAGCCGGTGTCGGGTTCGTGAACTACGTCCTGCTCAAACTGTATGGCACGCGAGGTATCTATCTAAGCGGGTTTCTTGGTGGGCTGGTGAATAGCACCGCTGCGGCCGCTGAGTTAGCCAGGCCTCTTGGTGCAGGCAGCACATCCTCTACTGTAGCGGTGGCCGCACTTTTACTCACAATCGTGGCCATGTTCGTCCGCAATCTCTTCATCTTGGCTATTTTTTCTCCGTCCGCAGTAAGCACGGCCGCCGGACCTTTGCTGGTCATGACGCTTGGCGCGCTGATTCTTGTTCGCCGCGCGAGAGCGCGCGCCGGCGATGCTCCCTCGGAAATCCATCTCGAATCTCCCGTCTCGCTGGCCCACGTTCTGAATTTTGCTGGCCTCTTCGTTTTGATTCAGGTTCTTTCTACTCTGGGCGAACGCCACCTGGGCAAGTTCGGATTTCTCGGTATCAGCATCCTGGGTGGCTTGGTGAGCAGCGCCAGCACAACCGCAGCAGCAGCAAACATGGTCGCCCACGGGCAATTGCAGCCCGGAGTTGCAGGAACGGGAGTAGTTCTTGCGTCGCTATCGAGCGCCCTCATCAATTTGCCAATCGTTCAGCGCCAGGCGAAGAATCCCGCGTTGTTTCGCCGGCTAATGATGCTCACCTTGGCGCTCACCGTGCTCGGCATCGCCGTATTACTGTTGCGCGAATACCACTGGCTTCTGAAAATGTAAAAGAAGTAGGAAGGAAGGAAGGAAGGAAGGAAGGAAGGAAGGAAGGAGCTCGCCCTAGCGGACGATTTAGGTGCGTCACTCCGAGTGAATGAAGCCGAGGATTTCGCGCTCAAGACTGTCAAGTCGCAGGAATGCTGCCTCAACTGCTGGGCTTCCTGCGGCCTGTAGCATCCGGACTCGTGTAAGGGCGTGATCTGCGACGGCGGATGCCGCGCCCGAGACTCTCCGTAATTCGGTCTCCAGCTTTTTGCGACTTTCACGCACGCGTTCGTCAACATCGCTTTGCACTCTTGAACTGTTGACTTCGAGCAGTTGATCGAGAAATTCGTGTGCATGGTGGACCATCCCACCTCGTAATCCTATACCTCCAACCAAGAGATCAAAGATAAACAGGAACGGAGAGGCTGGCGCAGCTACTCGCTCGAGTACATGGAAATGGAATCGTGACCTCGCTCTCAACCCCAGATCGGTATCAAGGTCTTCCGGGAGTTCTTCCAACCCCGGCACGTCCGTGTCTTCCAGGCGATGCAAGAATTCATTTGCCAATGCGAGGAAACGTTTGGCCGTCTTGCGAAATTCCGCTTCTGCAAAGTTCGCTTCGCCTTCCAGCCAAGGTTTGAGTTTTGCACGAACGATTTCCTGCGCCGCGTGATTCACGTTTTGACGATAGGCAGGTCCGTTGTGGCTGCTCGGCAACGAAGACACATGAGCGGTCAATTCATTATGGGCGTCGGCTTGCTCCTGCTTCAGAAAAGCATTCCTTCGTTCTACAAAGACGCCTGATAGGCGTTGCTGCTCAGCGCTCAACAAAACTCCCAGATCTTGCATGGCGGCTTCTGACTCTGCCAGAGTTTTCCGAAGTCTTGCGATACGCCTCTCGGACTCCTCTAGCGGACGTTCGAGTGCGCTTCGTTCTTCCTTGATCACAGCAAGCAATTGACTAGTGGCACTCCGAATGCCCCGGTCCCTTGCTGCGCGAACTAGCGAGCTGCCCGAGTGCCGCACTAAATCTTCAAGAGCTTGAATGAACTTTGCCCAATCCCAGCTGGGACCGCTCGGCTGCAGCCGATCTAGAGCGCTTATCTCAAAGATCTTCGAGATCGGCCGCGTGAGACGTGTTTCCAGGACACGACGCGCGAACTCTATAGCTGCGGAGCGGTCGACTGCATTTGTCCGGTCTGCCTTATTCAAAACAAACACAAGATCACGGACTTCCTTGGAGACAGTTTCCACAAGTTCGAGTTCATCGCCCGACAACGGAGGATCTGCGCCAATAACGAAGATGGCGGCATCAATATGGGGGATGAATGCATGAGTCGCCGCCGCATTACCGGCAAATACCGATCCGAGTCCGGGCGTGTCGACGAGGCACATTCCAGTCATTAGAAGCGGACTCGGAACAAAGACTTCTAGGCCCGCCACGCCCTTGGAATTCTCAGGATTTTTCTCTTCCGAAACGAAGTCTTCGATGGCCTCAACCGGTACATCGGTCCACCTCGCGGTCTGAAAGCGAACACGCACCGCAAGATGCTCACCGTGTCGGATGATCGTTGGAATGGCAGTCACGGGCACAACAGCGGTAGGGAGAACGGAATGCCCAATCAATGCATTGAGCAGTGTCGATTTGCCGCGTTTGAACTGACCTACACACGCTACATAGAATCGTCCTTGGGAAACTCTCTCGGCCAAACCGCAGGCCGTGGAAGCGATGTGTTCTGCTCCGAACTCATTGGCTAACTCTGCCAGTCGGTAGAGTGCAGCTTCACCGGCGAGGTCTTGCAATACATCTTGGCGATTTTCAAAGCCCCGTGTCATTGGAGGAAGGCGGGCGTTCGGCTAATCGAAGATGGATTTGACTGCATCAAGTAATCGACATGTACCAGCTTGATTTTGATCTGATCTCGATAGTGATACCTTGAGTGCCCTGCCAGTTCGCACATCTTCACGATAGAGCCGGGTAGATGTCCACTCAGTCGCAGGATATCTTCGCGGAAGTCCGCCAGATCTAGCGAAGTTAGTCCAAACCTTCCTATGCAAGCTTCCAGCAGTTCTCTCGACGATCGTTCGCCCAAAGGCCCCAAATGGATGCGGAGTCCATTGTTCCAGTACAAGCTCCAGGCATATCCGATCTCATCTTGCGAATAGTTTCGTGCAGCCAGATAAATCGGCGTCTTGCATCTATAGAGAATCTCTTTCATCAGGCGACCCATGTTGTACGTTGGCGGAGGAAAATGATCCACGAAGAATCTGTAATCGCTTTGTCCCAAAGCGGTGAATAGAATCCCACGAAGACGAAGGCTCGTTTGTTTGTGAAGCCACCGGTTCAACGCTATCGCGGTTCCCCCATCCGCATGTACCTTCTTTCGCACAAAGGGATCGCCTAGTTCGTAGAGCTGACCGACGAAGTGAGATAGCAATTGCTTCCCACTTGCAGCTCCTGTCCAATAAATGCAGGTATGCCGTTCTGCCTCCGTTAGTGCGGCAATGGCTGTCCTAATAAGAGAGGTCTTTCCCACATGCATCGGCCCCCAAATCAAAAGACTCTTGCGTTTGCGAATCGCCGTAAGCACGTGCCGTAATTCTTGCTTACGGCCGACTAGAGTTTCGCCTTGGGCGTTTTCCATCATTTTCTGCGAAGTGCCTTCGGAACCGGCCAGTTACTCCACTACGAACTTGCCCCACTTTGGTGCAGGTACTTAATTACTTCGACTTCCGACATTGCAATTAAGCCCTCCTGCACCATCTCGTCGAGGAAGGGAATCAATTCTTGTACCTTGTCCTCGGAATCGATCACGCTGACCATGATGGGCGCGTCCGAAGAGAAAGAAAGAAGATGAGACCGATGTATCAGCGTGCTGGCACCGTATCCTTCAATGCCCCTGAACACTGTGGCTCCCGCAATATCCAGCTCCCGGCACTTCTCGACAATCGCGCGATAAAGAGGCTTGTCCTTCCATTTGTCATCCTCGCCAAAATGGATGCGCAACATCTTGGCTTTTCCCGCAAGTTTCATTGCCGTACCTCCTTCCTTCTCTCCTCTCCCTGGTAGTTGTGCGTGTATTTAATGATGTCTACGTCGGAAAGGACAACCAGCCCCTGTTGCACCATGCTGTCGAGAATCGGAAAAAACGCGCGGAGCTTCTCTTCTGTGTCCACAACCGATAGCATCATTGGCCGGTCGTGTGACAGATGAAGCGCTGTATCCTTGTGCATCCGCCTATTGGCTCCGTAACCGAGAATCCCCTGATAGACGGTGACGCCAGCGATGTCATTGGCACGCATGCTTTCGATCAACGCCTTGTGCAGAGGTTTGTCGTGCCATTTGTCGTTCTCACCAACGAAAATTCGCATCAGCTTGGCCTTTCCTTCGCGCCTAAGCGGGGGAATCGACGGTTGCGGCACGGCCTTTCTGGATACTTCCGAGGGCTTGAAAACGTTCGTGTCCTGAACTTCAATCAATCCGGTACCCACCATTTCATACAGCTTGGGCAGAAGTTCTTCGACCTTTTCCGACGATTCGATAAACTCGATCTTCACGGGTAGATTTTGCGTGAGCACCTCGATGCGGGTGGTATGCAAATGATGGTCGGCACCAAATCCCGCCATGCCGCGCATTACATTTGCGCCTGAGACACCGCGATAGAACAAAAAGTCGAGAATTGCCGAATAGACTGACTGCCCGTGGTATTTGTGGTCTTCGCCCACGTAAATGCTGACCTTCTTAGCAGGCCCGGCCTTGAGCATGATTCCTCCTAATCCAAGATCCCTCTCTGAGCGACGAGAAACTCTGCGGCACGTCCCAATACGCCCCCTCCGGCATGATTGCCACGTTTTGCTTGTTGCAGGAACTCTTCGAGCTCCTTTTCAAGTTCTGAAGCTGTGCAGCTAGCACTCTCTTCGATGGCTTTCTGTACAGTTCCTGACACCATTCCCTTCGTTGTATTTAAATGACGAACGCAAAATTTCGCATGGCCCTTGAGCCACTGACCAAGAGTTGAGCTTTTGAATTCTTCAGACAAATCTTTGATCCTTGCGATCTCTTCTTCGTGAATCTTCTTGCATACCATGCAAGAGGAAGGCGATGGAAAATGTGCACTCCACTCCTTAAACTTAAGGGCATTCAGGAACACAGAGGCGGCCACCTCGGCGGGAGCCGACTTGGCAAGAGTCCAAGCGTGAACATTGCACAGTCGCGCGTCCTTTTCCGTACGCAGATTTGTGAGCAAAGACTCCTGGAAATGTTTCACTGCCGCGCAGATCGGGCAACTCCCCTTGACTGCAGTCCGCTCAATCGGCGTTCTTTTGGACGCAGCTTCAGTTTTCATGAGATAGTCCTCCCCGCGATAACGCCTAGCCAGACCGAGGCGAATCCAATAACCACACTTAGAGCCACGTTCAATCCGGCGATAAGAATCTCTCCATCCTGGAAATTGCGAAATGTCTCCAACTCGAATGTTGAAAATGTTGTGTAGCCCCCGATGAAACCAATCGGAATCAGGTATCTCCAATTCGGACTCCAGTGCGTCCGCTCTGCAAGAAGGGTAACTACGAAACCGATCAGAAAGGACCCTGTGCAATTGATGATAAAAGTGCCGTAGGGAAAGCGAACGCCCAGTCGGTTGCTGACGTAGCCGCCCACCCAGAACCGCAATATGGAACCTAGCGCTCCTCCAATGCCGACCATCAAGTATTTTGTCATGTGGACTAGCGTGATTCTCCCTTTTGAGTGTGATGTACGATTTCGCTAGGAATAGCCCCCGGGTTGCTACACCGAGCCCGTGTGGAGATCGTCGCCGCAAAATCATCGTACGGGGGTGCCAGAAGGACTCTCAAGCTCTCCTGTATTGCCTTGGCCTCATCGGCTGCCGGCCTTGTCCCGCCAAGTGACCGCTCCGCTTGTGCGCGATAACGCTCTGCGTATGTTTCGAATCTTCGGTCAAGCTGGCTCGTCACCAATCGGGCCCACTCTTTCAACACCCCTGAATAGGTGGCCAAAGCTTTGTTCATCGGTTCTCCGAATTGCCTGTACAGCCGGTTGGCCAACCGTCTTTCGGCAAACCGCTTTCCTAACACCAGCGAAATGGTTGCTCGAGATATCGGAGAGCCAATTGAACCCAGATCGAAAATCGGTGTCCCGCGAACGAATGACTGAAACTCGTCGTCGCTTGGTATGTCTGCGATGCCGAGGTCTGCCGCACTCGTTTTCAGGTCCTCTCTGATTCGGAGCGCGAGCCCCTCTAATGAGTCTTGGAGTTTCTTGACTCGCCGTTGCACAAACTGAAGCAGGGAGTCGTTGATAATCTTGTCGGCTGAAATCGTCGAACTTGATTTCTCAGCCCAAGCGACAAGCAGACTCGCGGAGATTGTGTAGAACGCCTCGGGCAGATCCTTAGTCATCCCATCAATTTCTGTTTCCGAGGCAGACCGTGTTTCCTCGATCAATCCTGTCGCACGACGCAAACGGGCCTCGATTGCGCGGACCTGTTCAGGCGCTTCAACGGTCGAGTTCTTACTGCGTAAGAGTTGTGTCTTCAAAGCTGAAATCACGGATTCTCGCAGTGCTCCAATCTTTCTTTGAATTGACGATGCTCTGAGTTCCTGCGAGTTGCCATACAACGGAAGGATTTGCTCCTGGAACCATTGACCGAGCAGCTCCTTGTGTGACGGAAGCACACTTACAGGACGGACATGCAATTCAAGATTGCACTCCGAAGCGATGTGCTGCTTTACGTATCCGATGATCTTCTCGCGGTCTTCCGGGCTCAACAGATCAGATTTGCTGAGAAGCACATTGACAGGAACAGCCGCAGCCTGAAGCGTGAGTATGCTTTGCAGATCCTCCGTTGTCAGCGTTGACCCTGCATCAATCAGCACCACCCCCAGATCGCACCTAGGCAGATAGGCGAGGGTTTCAGCGGCTCCGCTCGTTGCCAATGAGCCGAGACCAGGTGTATCGACGAGGGTGACACCATCGCGAAGACGAGCGGCTGGGAGCGTGACGGAAATTCGACTCACGCGCTTCTCATTTCCCGGGTTCTGCTGTTCGGTCGCAAACTCCGCAAGTCTCGTGACTTCTATTGTCTTCCCGGGAGTTTCAGCGAAGGACACCGTCATCGCAGGTTTTTCCCCGTAGGAGATTCGTGTGGGGACGGCCGTTATTGGAGTGACACCGACCGGGAGCACAGCAGTCTCCAGAATCGCGTTCAGGAGAGATGACTTCCCCGAACTCACTCGACCGAAAACCGCAATCTCGAACGTTGTATCTTCTGCGCGATCCAAAATCGAAGCGATGCTGGTTCGAAACTCGACCAACCCACGATCAGCGACGATTTCTTCAATCTTGGAGAAAAGCGCCAGATCGTTACTCTTTTGCCCCAGTCGCTGCAACCGTAACTTGAGGTCTTGCCCAACTCCGTCAGCTAGGTAACGGTCGAGCTTCAACACCAAACCACGCAACTCGCCGACAATTCCATTCAGTTCGGTCGTTGCGGTTTCTGGCAAGTCACCATATCCGCGCATGTATTGCGGTTTCAGCTCCTCCACCGCGATGTCAATCGCCCCGAGTGCGACATGGATCGCGCGGGAGGCCGGGATCGAAGGCTTTTCCCGTGCGATGCCTTGGCCGTCCAAGACGCGCAGCAGTTGAGCCCGAATGCGCGAAATGTAATCTTCAATTGTTCGCCGTTGCGCAGGAGCAACATCGCCCGAATAACGAGGAAATGCCGCCTTGGATGCAGCAGCATTTAGGGTTCCCTCAACTTCCGCTAGGAGCTTGTCTATGTATTGGCAGGTTACGCGCAATCGTCCCGCTTGAAATTCATTCAGTGAACCTGCGTTCGATTTCGATTGGGAATCCATATCTCTTCAACCCTTATCAGCGAACAACCATCACAGGACAGTGAGCGTACCGGAGCACCTTTTCGGCGGTAGATCCCACGAGCATTCTCTCGAATTTCGACTTGCCGCGTCGGCCGAGAACAATCAAATCAACGTGATCGATCTCCGCGCGATGGACGATCTGCTCGACGGGATGGCCCACAGCAATATCGGTTTGTAATTCAACGCCTAGTTCTTTTGCCCGTTGGACGATTTTCTTGAACTGCGCTTCAAAATGCTCGCGGGCGTCATCGAGCATGGCATCGACTTCAACCATCGTCGCTGGCTCCGGCGGACGAGCGACGGCGAAAAGGAGCACTTTCGAGTCCAAGGACTGCGCGAGCGCAAGAGCAGATTCCGTCGCCTTGTCCGATGTGACAGAGCCGTCGTATCCAACGAGCATCTTTTTGAACTGGGATTGTCTCCGGCCCGTCATATTCCCCCCTTAGTCCGTGCTGACAGCTGTGATTTCCTTCGCGACTAACTCTTGTTCTGTTTTCGGTAACAGATGTCTTGGCATGAACCACGCGTTTGCGAACATCGTCGGAATCACAGCACTCCCTATCACGGTTGCGACGATGTATGAGTATTGCGCTTGATCGATTATTCCGTGGCTGAGACCAAACAGTGCCGAAATTGTGCCAAATGTCAGACCGGTTGACATCATCAGCGTGTAATACAAACCTTCTTCGCGTTGGTACTTAAAGGATTTAACAGTCGGATAAAGGCCAATCATCTTCGAGACCATCTTTGCTCCAAACAAAGCCAAAAACACAAGTGGCGCCGCCACGAGCGCTGGTACAGATACAAACGACCCGGCGCGTATGAAGTAGAAGGGTGTAAGGAGACCAAAGGTCAGCGTGCGGAGCCTGCGAACCAAGACGTGATCTTTTCCTACAGTTCCGGCCAGCACCATCCCGATGATGTATGCAGGAAGAACAGCCTCGCTCCCGGACCAAACTGCCAAGCCGCCCATGCCGAACAATAGAAAAAGAAGGTACTTTGCCTCTAGTTCGGACACCCGACCGCCATAGTGCTTGAAAAACCTGGGCGTCAGGAATGGCAGGATAAAAAACACGACGACGCTAACGACGATGAAGATCACCGTCCGCATCGTGAAAGGCGAAAAAATAAGTCCTAGAGCGATGACGGTCCCCAGGTCATTTACGAAACATGCCGCCAGAATCGCCTTACCGAATTCGGTCTTGTTGAGACCAAGTTCCAGCATCACGGCGTACACGACTGCAACAGAAGTCGTGGAGAGGGCCACGCCAGCGAGCCAGCTCGACATAACCGTCCAATGCAGGATGAAGTGCGCGACTGCGGTGCAGCCTAGAAATGGTCCGAAGAAGCCTACGAGTCCGACCACCACCGCTTCTTTCCACTTCGTTCGGAAAATCACTGGATCAAGTTCGGCTCCCGCGAGAAATGTCAGAACTATCGCTCCTGTTCCCGCGAGAAATGTAATCCACTCGGACTTTGCGCCTAGGCCGGTCGGGCCGACTACAGCACCTATAATCAATTGTGCGACGGTCCCGACTACGATTTCCGATAGCGCTGTGGAGATCTTGAACCAAATCGCGAGCAGCGTGGCGATCAGCGCCAATCCGACCCATAGGGAAGCTAGTGCCCAGACATTTTGCATGTCAGTTCTCGCTTCGATCTAGTTTAGGATCGTTGCCGGGGACATGACTCCGCGACAAGGTCCTTGTCAGGAGTCATCATCTGTCCCGGCTTGAAGGGACAGCGGTTAGAGGGCGAACTCCTTCGCCACTGTCAAGAGCATATCAAGACTTATTCCCAAGTCAACTACGCAGCCAATTCGTTGCTCAGTCCGGCAATTCGGGGTCACGCTTTCGCACGGCTTCACCGCCAAACTCGGTTTGCCGGACTTCAAAATCTCAATGTCGCTTTGCAGCTTCGCGGCTCCAGCAAGAGATTGAGCGCGTTTGCGGCACCGATGATGAGGAGGTTTGCATTCGCGCAGCTCACGGCCTTCCCGCCTTCTGCTACAAATAGGTCGAGCGCTCGGCAATAATCGGAAGAAAATGCACGCAATCTTGCGGCCGAATGTGCGAATCCTTGCCCAGTCGAACGAGGATGTCCACATCGGAACGAGGACTGTCGGTGCGATATCGTCTTGAACCGAACAGATACAACCCTTCAATCTGTGGTAATGCTTCGGTCAGTGCTCGCTTCAATTCTCGAAGATCGTAAAGCTCGTCTGTCAAAACGGTCTCCCCGTAGTTCGACTTCACGCATTAGGCAACCGGACCACCCGCTAGGGCATCTCTTCCCCGTTTTCGTGCCCAGCACCAGCGAAAGATTCTTTGTAGAGCTTTTCAACCTCGTCCACTTCCGCGTCCGACAACGGTGCGAATTCACCGGCGCGGGCGCGCTTCGAAAGTCGACCCTTTCCTTGCCGCAGGAACCCGTGCAGCAGGTTCACTTTCCGCTCCGGCATGTCTACGATCTTCTGTACTCCATTCGCGAATCGATCGTAAGCCTCAAGGTACGCCACTTCCTGAGGAAGGTCCCGTTCGATCGTTTGTTCAACACATTCGTAGAGAAACTCCGTGTGCGCGGTGGCGTCGAAATACCGGTAATAGTCTCCCGTTTCATTTAGGACCCGAACATTTCCGGCGGCGGTCGGCTCCCATTCGATGAGTCCTAGCAATGGTCGCGAGTATGACTCTAGGACAGACTTGTACCGCGCGATGTCGCGATAGATTACCGCGCTTACCGGAAAGACAACGCCCGGGGGATTGTAGCCGGCAATCGCTAGCGTGTGGTGAATGAGCCAGCGGTGAAGACGCCCGTCGCCGTCTTCAAACGGATGAATGTACACAAATCCAAAGGAGAGCGCGGCAGCGACCACAACCGGATCGATGCCAGAATTGGAAGCCCGTCTGTCGTAAGCCACGACACCATCGATCAGGCTCTTAAGATCTTCGGCGCGGGCGCTGATATGAACGGGGATGGGTTCCTGTGTTTTGCGATCATGCGTCCCGACAAATCCGTCTTCGGTTCTCAGCCCCAGCTTCACGAACCTTGCATCTCCGATGACAATCCGCTGCAGTCGCTCAAGCTCCTCAACGGCAAGGTTTCTTGAACCTGCCTCGCCGATCACCTTGGCCCAGCGTTCCGCGCGTTGGGGCGACGGCTTCTCGCCTTCAATTTGGAACGATGCTCGGCTGTCATCGAGCAACATGAACGCCGCCGCCCGCCTCATGATGTCGGCGTGCGTCCGTCCCACGACTTCCCGGGCTCGACGGTCCAGACCTTTCGAAAGGTATCTCTCGATCTTTTCGGTTCTCCGAACCAGCGGACAGAACGCCGGTGTGCCCGGAAGGTTATCGAGTACTTTGTGGCGACTCGACAGAACCCCACGAGCCAGGCCAAACTGTTGAGCCGGATCAATGACAGGAATCGCCCGGACTTTGCCCGGTTCTGAGATGTCGAGTTGCCGATGCGTGAGCCATTCGTGTAGAAACCACAGGCGTCGCGCATATGCGCCCGTCGGCTCCCTCTGCACCAGAGTGCGGAACTCTTCATTGGGGACGACGCGAAAGAGTGCAGACAAGACTCCAAGATCCACTCCTTCCCACTTGAGCGCAAACTCTAGGTGACCGCCCAAATCATCGGCGGGCGCGTGTCGGGGGGTCAGGAGTTCCCACTCGATTGTTTCAACCTTATGATGACGCTCCGCAATGCCGGCGAGTTTGCTGGGTAGGGGAGCCTTTAAATGATAGTGATCGATCAGTGCCGAGTAACCCGCCGTGCGCATGGGCTCGGGCGCGAGTCGACCCTGAAATTCGTTCACCGGCCGTGAAAATCGTTCACCACTTACTAAATTGTGCATTGTAGATCACCAAGCAAGCTGACGAGGTAAAATATTCTGAATTTCTATCACCTATCATGAAAACAGATCACCCAGCATAAGATACGTGAATTATAGTCACTTTATTTGTAGCTGGCAACCTCTATTTCGGCGTCGGTACTGATAGACCGTGCTTATTATGGAGGTGTACCATCCGCGGCGGAGTTCCGCGCGTCTCCATGGTGCACGCACCTCAGTCCGAATCTAAGCCGGCCCTCACTGGGCACAGATTCTTTTTGCTCTTCCTCTTTCTGCTAGCGATAGTAATTCTCTACCCCTACGCTGAAGCGAGTCGCTTTGGTTACTACACATTACGCGTGCTCGGAAGTGCGGCCATTCTGCTCAGCATATACGCAGCTAACCTGCGCCGTGCGCTCCTCGTCTTTGCCCTGCTACTTGCGGTTCCGGCCTTGTTTCACCACATCCTGCTTCCCAAGCTCATTGCGAATTCGTTTTCGATAATTAATACAGTCCTAAGCTTTATCTTTGACATAGTCGTTGTCGTGGTCATTTTTCGCCGCGTGTTTGCAAGAGCCGAGGCCAATTCGGAAACCATCTTCGGCGCCCTCTGTATCTATTTGCTGGTGGGGTTCAGTTTTGCCAGCGTCTATGGGCTGGTGGCCACCCTCCAGCCGAACGCCTTTGTTCTCGATCCGCGTACCAACCTCCACACTGTGCCGGACCGGTTCGATTTCATTTATTACAGTTTCGGCACCATGACCTCGCTCGGCGCGGCTGGAATTACTGCGGTTTCGGGTCAAGCACGGTCCGTTTCGATACTGGAAGCAATTCTCGGCGTCTTATACCTCGCGGTTCTGATCGCAAGATTGATGGGAGCCTACCGGCCGGGCTCCGGACTTTAGTCAATTACCGTACAGTAGTTGTGGCTTCTCAGAGGTAACCTCAGGACGTGCGGGATTCGTCGGGATATGCTTCGGTTAACAGCCGATGATGTTAAGAATCTAAATGCCGTATCTGGCGTCGCTTACTCGAACTCGGAAGTCATTCTTGCCCTTTTGGCTGCACCCAAGCCTGCACCCAAGTTTTGATGTTGACATGAACACGTCGTCCATCGGCAACTGCAAGACTGAAAACACGGTCACGAAGCCGAGAGCGCCAGGCCGCATCCAATCAAGGAGTGAGCTTGGGATGATGTGCCGCGGTCCAGTTCTCGACAAGTTTGAAAAATGCCTGGGCCTCAGCAACGATCTCTTCCGCTTCGGTCTTTGTAGCCACGAACGCATGATCGTAATCAGTAACATTTCGTTTCCGTCGGCAGGTTTCAAAGTAATCGAGCGAACCTGCGGTCTTCCGACAATCCCTTGACCGCTGCATCTGATAGGTCTCGCGTAATGACGGCGCGGAGGGCATCAAGCTCCTTCTTGCTGGTGCTGGGCGTGTGAACTTTATGTTCTGCTGGCAGTTTTTTCCAGATCATCCAGAGAACCTATGAGCATTACAAATTTATCTTTGGTCACCGATTTCAGAAAGTGATCACCGTCGCGAATCTTATCTCTGAATTCCTTTTCCGAGTAGCGGGTGAGATTCACCTCGCGACCGAAGCGCCTTTCGATCCGCCGCAGCGCGCGAAGCAGATCGACAGTCGCCACGTCGCCCACCAACAAGAGATCGATGTCACTGTCAGATCCTTCTTCGCCACGCGCAACTGAGCCATAAACTGCCGCCCAACTGATCCTGCCGTGGAGCTTTGCGATCTCGGATTGCAGGGCGGGAATAAGGCCCGCTGTCTTTGAGAGCAGCTCTCGAAGCGCGTTGAAGACAGGAGAATTCGCTTGGGCTTTGTAGTAGATTCTCCTCCCGTCCTGTTTCCGCTCCAAAATGCCGCCCTCTGTCAGTGAATCGAGCTCCCGTTGTAGGCTGGAGGGAGAAGTTCCAAGATGAGAAGCAAGTTCAGACAAGTACCACCATTTTTCAGGAAACAGGAGCACAGCCGCTAGGAGCTTCTGCCGGGTCGCAGGAAAGAGTGCGTCGAGAATACGTGACGTACGCATGACGCGTAAATATTTACGCAAATGACGTACATTATCAACTGGTGCTTTCCAGTGCTTCCGAACATGCTGTAGTTACCCAATCGGAGCGCCATGCGGGGGAGACAGACTGCAAGGGATGGACGATACCGTGAGAAGTTGGCTCCTCGAGTTATACGATTTGCGAACCTTAAGATTCGAGGTTCCTAGAATACTCCACTCGCAAGAAGTGCGATCTACTGACGTGCCGAAACGCTTCTGACAGGTATTGGAACACCATAGGGAAGCTCCCAACACATTGATTCCTAAGGATCTCGCGTCGGACGGCGAAAGTACCACGAATCGAAAAGAAACCGTTTCTCGCTACGCCGGAACGCCTTCAACAATGGACTGGGCCGACTCCGTCGGATGGATTCCACTGAGCTTGAAGCCCGCCGCGCCGAGCAGATCCTCGAACTCATTCGGGGTGCGTTCGCGCCCGCCGGCCATCACAAGCATGTGAAGGTCGCCGAGTTTGCTGAGCGATGGCCCGTTTCCAGAAGGAACCACGAAATCCACCAACAACAGGCGGCCGTTCGGAGTAATGGCGCGACGAACATTCTTTAGAATCGCTTGCGCGCGCTCTTTGTCAAAAGCGTGAATGATAGCCCTCATAATGTACGCGTCCGCGCCCGCGGGTACGGATTCAAAAAGATTGCCGGCAACAGTTTCGCATCGGTCAGTGAGGTTGGCCGCCTCAATGGTGGGGAGCGCACCGTTGACGACTTTCGGGAGATCAAACACTATGCCTCGCGGCCCAGGGTAGCGGCGCAAGATGCACGTGAGCAACATCCCGTGGCCGCCACCAGCATCAACGATCTTCCTGAACTTTCCGAAATCGTAAGCTTCGGCGATAGCCGGACCGGTATTCCGCGATAGGTCCGTCATGGCGCCGTTAAAAACCTTGCTCTCATCGGAGTGCTCCGAAAAATAGGCGAACGGATCGGTCGCGCCGAGCGCCCGCTTCATCCCGGTCTCGCCGGTTTTGACACAGTGAAGCAGCTCGCCCCACGGTCGCCGGAAAAAGGGCATGCCCCACATGCGAGCGAGATTGCGCATGGAGTTCGACGCATCGCTGCGAAGGCATTCCGCCAAGGGCGTCGACGCAAACCTGCCGTCTTCAGTTTCGGCAAATATGCCGACGCTGGCGAGGGCGCGCAACAGACGATACAGCGAATCAGCATGCGCCGACGCAGCCGCCGCCAAGTCCCCCACGTCCTTGGGCCCGTTTGCCAGCAGGTCGGCGATTCCAAGCGTTGCAGCAACAGATACCGCCTGCGTAATCCATTCACCTGTTAGCATCTGCAAAATTATCTGCGAGGATTCCGGCTCGTGCGCGATTTCTGGACTGGACATAAGCGCTCCTTCTCAGATCGCCTTGGCGTTACTCGTTCCCACATACTAGCGCGAATTTCCACGAGCCGTCACTCTGCCGCCTCACCACACGGACTCCTTTGCCGTGCATACTGACCGGTGGGCTATCGGGAGACAATTGAAACTTGGCATCCGTTTCGCCCCACTGGTATGCCCAGCCGTCCACAATTTGAACGTGAATGTTTTTGAGGTCGGGCGCGTAGCTCAACACCTTGAAACCCGGCGCCAGGGCGCGGCCTTTCTCATTGTCAGCCTGGATAGCCTGCCTTCCGACCATTACGAACGAACCGAAGTCGTCTAGGCCGAGAAAGCCGATTAGAAAAAACTCTTTTAAGTCGTTGGAGAGGCTGCTCAAAAAGTGTTTGACAGAGCCGACACGACTAATCAGGGAAGTGGAAGAACAAGCTCGTTACTCCGGATCGGCATCTTCAGCGAGACGCGATCATTTCGGCAAGTCCGCGGTGGCGTTGAGGACGATGTGCAACGGAGCAACTTGCGCGGGCTTGGCGTAGCGGTTCACCAGGAATCGCTGGCCATCTTTGGTTACGTCATACGAAAACTGATCGGTTGAAGAAACCTGGGCTCGAAGCTGAGTCCGGAACAAGGGCGAGGGGTTGCCGGCGGCGAAAGTTCCGTCACTACTGACCGGTACCGCCGTGAATGTGCTCCCGGCTCCGATATAGAAAATCTCTTTGCCATCGCCTCGCCAACGCGGCTCGGTGCCGCCCCCTCGGGATACCTGCCACTTCCCGGCCGCGGTGGGAAAAGTCGTGACGTAGATCTCCCAGTCACCCGACTCATTCGACGCATAGGCCACCCACTTGCCATCGGGAGAAATCTGGCCGTTGGTCTCGCTGGTCTTGGTAGTCAGAAATCGCGTCATTTTGGCGCCCGATGTGGAAAGCAGCACCAGCTGGGATCCTCCCGCAGCGGTCTGCAAGGTGCAGAGGAGTTGCTTATTGTCGAGCGACCAAGAGCTCGGAACGAGGTCATCCGTCAACTGACCATTTTCTTTGACAGAAAAAATTGACTTAGCGGGCTGCAGCCCTTGCGACTGTCTCACGAAGACATTTGTATCGCTCGCTTGTTTGGAGCGATAAGCGATCAAGGAACCGTCACGCGACCAGACACCTCCCACATCTTCGGAGGAATCGAATGTAAAGCGCGAATTAGTGCCGCGTTTGACATCGTTCAGCCAAACATTGACGTTGTTTGCTTTTGTATCCGCGATGTCCATGGCCAGTCGGCTATCGTCGGGCGACAACGTGGGATTTGAGAGAACTCCGATATCGCCCACGATGCCCAATTCCTTCCCGGCTCGTCCGTACCAGGTGAAGACCGAGAGCGCGGCACCGAGAGTCAGGTTGTAAACGGCGGTTCCGTTCTCTGCCACGGAAAACGCGCCCCAAAAGATGGAGGGCTGGAAACCAACCAGATCGGCGACGACCGGAGAATCGCCTGCCACCGTTCCCTTGGCGGCGTCCAGGAGAGTCGCGCGCAGCGACTTTTTGTCATCCAGATAAAACAAGTAACCGTTGGCGTAGCCCGGGTTCGAGAGGGCTAAAGGCGCCACTCTCTTCGCCTCGCCCGTGAGCGAACCGAGATAGATTCCCCTGTAATCGTTTGCCGCGGTGTTCGTGAAAGTCACAGCCGTGAATAGGAGGTGTTCGCCGTCGGGCAAAAAGACCGGCCAGCGGTGCGAGACAATTGTTGTGCCGTCGAATATTTTTTCGGTGAGCGGAACAAGATTGCTTCCGTCCGCATTCACAGACCACAGCCAGCCGGCGGCCTGGGGCGAGAAAACAATGACGCCGTGGCGTCCCCAGCTTCCACCGCGCCCGCTTGTCGCGGTGCTCAGAACCTGCGGAGCCCCTCCGGAAATCGCAACTTTTTTCAACTTGCCCTCGGCAAAAAATCCCACATAGGCATCGTCGGGCGACCAGAACGGATAGCTGGCGCCGTCGGTGCCCGGCAAGACGGATACCGCCGAAGAACCGACGCGCTGCACGGTCACTTTGTTGGCGCCGGAGACTGCATCCGGTGAGACAAACGCCAGCATGCGGCCATCCGCCGAAAGCACCATCTGGCTCATTTCTTCCTGAAGAGGGATGGAAAATTCAAGGCGCTCCGCCTGAGATTTCTTTGGCCAGTACAGGAATACCAATGCAGCCGCTGCCACTAGAGCCAGCAGGCCAGCCGCAAGCATCACGCCCGCAAATTTTCGCTGCGGCGAAGATTCTTCGGCTCGCGATTTCGCAACCTCCGAAATTCCGCTCGATTCCCGAATCCAATCCAACCCCAGCTTCAGGTCATGGGCGCTTTGCGGCCGTTCGTCAGGATCTTTCGCCAGGCATGCTTTGACGATGTGCTCGAGCAGCAGCGGTGTCATGGGCTGCAAGTCGCGCATTGGCCGAGGCTCTTCTTTCAGTATCGCTGCGATTAGGCTTGCATGGCTCGGTGCTGCGAACGCCTTCTTTCCCGTGGCCATCTCGTAGAGCACGGCGCCGAAGGAAAAAACATCGCTGCGCACGTCCACTGCTTTGCGTTCCAGTTGCTCCGGCGACATGTACTGTATCGTTCCGACGATCGTTCCTTTTGTCGTTAACGGCTGGCTCACGGTTGGTGAAGAGTCGACATCACCCTGAAAAATCTCTCTGCTCTTGGCAAGACCGAAATCCAGCAGCTTGGCGCCTGATTTGGTCAACATCACATTGCCGGGCTTCAGGTCGCGATGCACGATTCCTTGTCGGTGGGCTTTATCGAGAGCATCGGCGATCTGCGACGCGTATCGCAACAACTCGGCAGTGGACAACGGGCCCTTTGCAATCCGTGCTGCGAGCGTCTCACCTTCGAGATATTCCATCACCAGGTACTCAATTCCGTCCTGATGTCCGACGTCATAGAGAACGCAGATGTGAGGGTGGCTGAGGCTGGAAACGGCGCGCGCCTCACGCTCGAATCGTTGTCGAACTTCGGGTGTGTCAGCTAACCCTTGAGTGAGAATCTTGATGGCGACGGTGCGGTCCAGACGCGTATCCCGCGCTCGATACACTTCGCCCATGCCACCTGCGCCCAACAGCGATTGAATTTCATAGGGCCCTAACTTCGTGCCAATCGAAAGCGCCATTGTTGGAACATTATACAGACCTGGAACCCAAACGGATTGTTAAGAGAAAATTCCCAGCATTCCTCGTCCACAGATTGCGATGGCCTTCGGATAAGAGCTGCTAGACTATTGATTATGAGTTCAAATACCGCATCGCTGGTTGGGATATCCTCACATTAACTGACTTAGACTTGCAGAAGGAACATTTCACGCTTACGGCGTTTAAGGAAGAGTTAGAGACGGGTCTTAGGGATTAGCATGAGATTTGGCTTTCCGATTCGGATGGGAAAAATCCGAGCGCCGCTCTCTAACGGCGCAAGGACTCTGAAAATGCTGCTGTAAACCTGTGCTCTGCTCCGCCAGCTCGATCGAGCCCGATGAACGAATACTGCGACAAATCGATCGCCTTTCAGCAAGCGCGGCTCAAGAGCGAACGTCTCCGCATTTTGATTTTGCTCGCAGTGATCGGCGTCGTGTTCGTAGTGCGATCCCTCCGCACGGCCTTTTACCTCAATAGCGGCAACATCCACCTGTGGACGATGCTAGCGGCATCTCTAGTCCTGGTCGCTGCTTACGAGTGGGTAATGTTGCGCGCCATAGACCGCGCGATTCGGGCAGGTCGGCCATTGCCCGCCACCACATGGATCGCCAGTATTTTCTTAGAAACTTCGCTCCCGGCGCTTGTCATCGCATTTCTTTCCGGCAACTCGATCGAGCCTGCCTATAAGCCGCTCGCGAACCCGGCCGTTCTCGTATTTTTCATTTTCATTATTCTCTCGACGCTGCATTTGAACCCGGCCGCGAGCCAGCTTTCAGGAATCGTAGCGGCAGCAAGCTATCTCGCTGCTGCTCTGTATCTCGGGTGGAGACCAACATTCTCCACAGCGGAATCGGTGATGGCGCCGAACAAGACAGTCACAGTCTATGCAATCACGCTTGTGGTAGCGGGATTTGTCGCTGGTGCGGTTGCAAGAGAAATTCGAAAGCAAGTCGAGGCGGCGCTTCAGGAGGCCGAGACCAAACACCAAATGGAGCGATTGGAGCACGACCTCGACGTAGCGCGCTCGATTCAACAATCCTTGCTTCCCACCTCGATGCCCGTCGTTGAAGGATTCGAGATCGCCGCATGGAATCAGCCCGCAGATCAAACCGGCGGTGACTACTTCGATTGGCAGCCTGTCTCCGACGGAAAAGTCCTGGTGGCTTTAGCCGACGTTACCGGCCATGGAATCGGGCCCGCCTTGCTCGCAGCCGTGTGTCGCGCTTATGCAAGAGCCAGCTTTAGTGGGGAAAACGGGCTCTTCGCGGCGATGGAAAAAGTCAACGCCTTGCTCGCTACTGATTTAAAAGAAGGACGCTTCGTCACTTTCGTGGCAGCCATCTGCACCCCTGGAAACCCGTGTGTGGAATTGCTTTCGGCCGGACATGCGCCGCTGTTTTTGTATCTGCTCAAGCACGATTGTTTTGAAAAGATGGACGCGCAAGGCTTGCCGCTGGGAATATCGGCGAGTTTTGACTCTGATCCGCCGCTGTCTCTCGATCTCCAGCACGGCGATTTGGTCGTCCTCGCGACGGACGGATTTTTCGAGTGGGCCAACGCGCAAAGCGAGCAATTCGGCGCCACTCGAATGGAGCAAAAAATTCGCGCATCAAGAGAAAAGCCGCCAAGTGAGATCATTTCCGATCTGTATCGCTCTGTCGTCGAGTTTTCGGGCGGCACGAAACAGCAGGACGATCTGACCGCCATCGTCATCAAACGAACGTCTTAACTTAGAGATGCCAAGAATCACGATAGTTGGAAGTAAAGTGGCTCCAAGTGAACCCCATCATCTTTTGTTTTTGATCAGGACTCAGAAATACCTCCTGTACACCTTATTTCCCCGAGGGTGCTCGGAATTTATTCTGTTTTTAATGACCATGGAGTCATAGCAGCGGATCTGCGAGGTTTGTCCTAACGAAGATTGCACATAGGATTTTTACTTCTAGCGTCCCAAAACGGTTGTTTCGCCTGAGTCCGAAAGTCATTGATTCGTCGGAGCCATTCTTCCTTTTCTAGCGTTGGAGGTCATCCATATCGTCAAAAGCGTAATCGTCTATCCCCGGAAGCTTGACCTGATATTCGAGCTGCTGGAATTTCTACCTGGTTCGCAAAATCGTAGGGAATGGCTCCGGGGCCTGGACTCGAACCAGGATAACCAGCTCCAAAGGCTGGCGTGCTACCAATTGCACTACCCCGGAATAGGGAAGAAAAGTGTAGCAGACCTTGCACTCATTTGTTATTCCCCGAAGTCGTATATATTTTTCCTCTCGACCGACTGGGGGGCACTTCGCCGCTGCGAGTTTAGGATTTGCTAATCGATGCGTGAGGATTCTGGCACGGGATTGTTAAGCAAACTCGGCCGGAATTTTTCCAACAGAACTTTCACGATTCTTTCCGCCGCATGTCCATCCCAAAGCTCGGGAGCGGCCACTGCGCGCCGTTGGGCTCCCAACACCCGTGTCGCGGCTGCCAGGATTTTCTTCGGATCCCTTCCCACAATTTGATTTGTCCCTTGCTCCACGGTCACCGGACGTTCCGTATTTTCCCTGAGCGTCAAGCAAGGAACACCCAAAATCGTGCTCTCTTCCTGAATGCCTCCGGAATCGGTCAATATCAGCCGCGCATGATCCATCAGACAGAGAAAATCCAGATAACCAAGAGGCGGCAGCGGCACAATACCTCGCGCAGCCGTACCGGATTTCTCCTCCGCCAAATAAGATCCAAGTCCGAACTGGCGAATTCGTTCCAGCGACCGCGGATGCACCGGAAAAAACACGGGCATTTTTTCAGCGAGCGTGGCGATCGTCGAAAGAATATCGCGCAAGACGGCGGGATCATCCACATTGCTCGGCCGGTGTAGAGTCAGCAATCCGTAAGCCGCCGCCTTGGCCCCATCTTTCTGCAAACCAAGCCGCCGCAAAATTTCAGATTTTTCCGCAACTTTCCGATGTTCCAGCAGACAATCGATCATCACGTTGCCCACCAAGAAAATCTTCTCTTGCTGCACGCCTTCTTTCCGTAGGTTTTGGATCCCGCTTCGCTCCGTTACAAACAGCAAATCCGAAATCGCATCCGTCAATTTGCGATTAATTTCTTCCGGCATGCTCATGTCAAAGCTGCGCAGCCCGGCTTCCACATGCGCCACGGCAACGCCCAGCTTCGCGGCCACCAACGCCGCCGCCAAAGTTGAATTCACATCGCCGACCACGATCACCACGTCCGGCTTCCACTCCAGCACCGCTTCGAACCTTTTCATCACCTCCGCGGTCTGCCAAGCATGGCTACCCGACCCTACCTCTAAATTTACGTCCGGCTTCGGGATATGCAATTCCTCAAAAAACGATTCCGACATTTGTTGGTCGTAGTGCTGTCCTGAATGTACGAGCCTGTGCTCGATCCCGGCGGTCCGCTGAATTTCATGAACGATCGGCGCAATCTTCATGAAGTTCGGCCGCGCTCCCACCATGCTCGCAATGCGTAGATTCGACACTTAGTTTCCCCTGCTTCCTAGAAGAATGGCTTTAGGCAAAACGTGATTTCCCGGCTTTGTTGTGGGCGAAAAAATGTTCACGAATTACGCTAGCATTTTGCTCGGCTGAATTCCAGTTGGCCTTACATCTGCGCGGTACTAGTAGCCAATAGAAGTCGATCTTTGCGCCACATCAGCTCGTGTGTCAGACTCTGGTCCGTTACTATCGTGGTTATACACTAATTATGCATTTCAGTTCAGCGCCGCTCTTGCTTCCGAACCCGCACTTCGCTACAACTGTCTCGAACAGTCGGGATTTCGTTGTAAACATAGCAAGAGGTAAGGCAGCGGCGTCACAGCCGTGCGAACCATCGCGCCCAATTTTCTCACGGAGCCCATGAGCCAACCTGACAAGTCGCAGGCCAAGGATCGTAAGCGCAACTCATTCCGGACCATCAGAACGTTCCGGCAATCTCGCCGGCTTAAATTCATTAATACACCAATTTTGGCATTGCTCTGTCTGGCTTTCGCCACTGGCCTACTTGCCGACACCATATCCGGCACGGTGAAGGATCCCTCCGGAGCAGTCGTCGCAGCAGCACGCATCGAAATCTCCGCGGGAAATTTGGCGCAGCCGATCGTCCTTAGCTCCGATGAATTCGGCAAATTCTCCGCGCCCAATCTGGCTGCCGGAAAATATTCCGTTCGCGTTTCCAAGGCCGGCTTCGATGACCTCGCCGTCACCGTGGACTTGAGAGGGAACGCCGATCTTCCGCTTAACTTGACCATCGCCGCGCAGCAAACCAACATCACCGTAACAGAAAAAAGCACGGGCTTCGCGAATTCAGATCCCGCGTACCTCCAATTGCGCAATGTTGGCTTGGGCGAGACCTACCGCTGCGAAGATTTCACGCTGTCCATGGACGTGGGAACTTTCCGCTTCAAGTCTGGAACCATCACTCTGCTGGCCTTGGTCAACAAATTCGAAACGGGGGCCATTTTTGTTGGACAGGGACACTTCACTTTGAAACCCATCGATCCCATCAATACGCGCGAGTTGGCTCGACGAATCGGCAGTCCGACCGCAGAGGAAGACTTCAGCGAAGCAGTCTTTCGCTTCACCGGCGGGCTGTATCCTCAATTCGCCGGTGCGCTGGGTACAAGGACGGAAACGCCACCGGAAGCTGCTGCTGCTTTTCAACACTGGAAAGACAGAGTCCGTCACCGCCATGAAGTCCCAGAGGGTTTCACACAAGCGATGCTCGAAGGCGAAACGATCGACAATGTGGACGCCGACGTTCTTTCGGCCATCTACAATCCGAAGCACCCTCCGTTTTTCAACGCCTACATGCGGGGTACGCCGCACAAGGACTTACGATTCTTTGTCCGCACGCGCGTCGGCGCGATTTCAGAATTGGATTCTCCCGAAGAAGTAGCGCTCCTTAATTGCAACGGCGGCGAATTGGACGACGGCGTGTGGTACTCCGAACACCTGGCATCTGAAGTCCGTACGCATACCGCGAATTCGCTGGAGGACAAGCGGCTGTTTGCCACCAAGCGGTATAACATTGAAACCGTAATCGCCAAGAACGATCACCTGCACAGCCGCGCCGTTATAACGTTTGAACCGTTGGTTCCAAACGAACGAGTATTGAAATTCAGGCTGCTTCCGAATCTGCGAGTCACCCGCGTCACCGACGACAACGGACACGACCTCCATTTCATCCAGGAAGACAAAAAGCTGGATGGCTCCTTCTATACCGTTCTAGACGATGCTCCAGCGATGCGCACGGAACACTCCATTTCAGTCGAGTACGCGGGCGACAAAGTTCTCACGAGCGCCGGGAACGGAAGCTATTACGTCAGCGCTCGAGAATCTTGGTATCCAAATCTGAACGGATTCGGCGAGAAAGCACTCTACGAGCTCACCTTTAAGGTTCCGCCCTCCAACACCGTCGTAAGTGTTGGCAAGCTGCAAGAGCAAACAACGGAGGCGGGTTTTGCGGTGTCACACTGGGTTACGCCCGTGCCGGTGGCTGTTGCAGGTTTCAACTACGGCCAGTACAAGAAAATCGATTACCCTGACAACATCACCCACTACGAACTCTCCGGATATTATTTGACGGAATTGCCGGATAGTCTCAGGCGCTATCAAAGCGGCGCATTGGCCGCAATGTCGCCCGCCTTGATGACCAAGTATGCTCTCGACCAGACGCGCGCTCAGATGCAAATGTGCACGATTTTTTTCGGCCGGGCTCCTTACAATAACGTCTATGTTACCGAGCAGCCGAATTTCGCCTTCGGTCAATCGTGGCCCAATCTCGTGTACTTACCGATCTCTGCTTACATCGACTCGACCCAGCGCTGGATGATGTTCGGACACATTGATGAAAAATTCACCGGATTCGTGCATGAGGTGACGCCGCACGAAGTGGCTCATCAGTGGTTCGGCCACGGCGTCGGATGGGCCTCTTATCACGATCAATGGCTCTCGGAAGGTTTTGCGGAATTTGCTGCCGGATTGTTTCTACAGCAAGCCGTGGGCGCAAAGTGGCAAAAAGACTACATTGATTTTTGGGAGCGCCAGCGCGTTCGCATCCTCGAAAAAAATAATTTCGGTGTTTCACCGAACGATGCTGGCCCTTTGTGGCTGGGATTGCGTCTGGTATCTCCACAATCCGAGCAAGCCTATCAGGGCGACACCTATTCCAAAGGCGCCTACGTATTGCTCATGCTCAGATCACTCATGTATGCCGATCAAGGCCCTCCCGAGAAGGGCGATCAAGCCTTCATCGACATGATGCACGACTTCATGGAAAGTCACCGCAACGTTTCCGCCTCCACGGAATCCTTCAAAGCCATTGCGGAGAAGCATATGACTAAACAAATGGACGTTCAGAGAAACGGGCGCCTCGATTGGTTTTTTAATGAGTGGGTTTATGGCACCGAAGTGCCGCGTTATGCTTTCAAGTATGAATTGCAGACCGCCGACGGTGGAAAAGTGAAGATCCATGCCCAACTCTCGCAGAGCGAGGTGGGCGACCATTTCGCCATGTTCGTCCCCATCTTCGCCGATTTTGGAAACGGTATGGTACGCCTCGGTCAGATCGGGATTGCTGGAAATTCCACTCGAACTGTGGATTTTATTCTGGACCGCCAGCCCAAAAAAGTGGCCATTAACGCATACAAGGATATCCTGGAGCGCTAATGCGAGGCGTCCTCCCCTCGGATATGCAAGTGAAATGCGATACTCTCCACTAGGCCGAATCGGCACAATGAGGAGCGCGCCTGTCCGGGTTAGCTTTTTACTTGACAAATACATCATCTAGGGCATATTAAGAATGAAGGTTTACTCGGTCTCGGAAGCGGCTACGGTGTTAAGGGTTGACCGCACGACGCTTCGGCGTTGGATTCGGAAGAGACAGATTCCAGTCCCGACTCCTGGAATCGTCGATGGTCGGCTGCTGAAATTTTGGACAGAAAAGGAAATGGCTAAGATAAGACAATACAAAGTCGCGGGATATTGGGGCAAAGGCATAGATCGAAGGACAGGAAAGAAGGCTAAGAACAAGTAGGCAGTAGTAAAAGCGGGACGCGCCCGTGCTTCTAACACGAGCGCGACCCTGACCAGGTCGCACGTCTGAGGTGCAAGATGGCTGGAACAGAAGTTATCTATTTTCTTTTCTCCGCGCAACTTGGCTCGCGCCCGTTGTTTCCGGCTCTAACTCCTCCCGAGCGATTCTCAAAATCTCCTCCGTAGCCGACGCACAATTGTGTCCTGTCGGGTCCGGTCGGCTTTCGGCCGCCTCGCTATACGTGTGTCCGAACACTTCATCAATTGCCGGACGCGGCTCCCCGCCGCAAGCAACCAGGAGATTCAAATGCAAAAGGCACATCTCTACGAAGCAATTCTCATAGTGAATCGAGGCGTGGACGAGGCCGTGCGCGGCCTCGAACGCCTCAAACGGGCCAAGGACTTGCAGCTCGATTCCGCGTGCTTCGACGAAGAGCTCGTCCTCTTCGAAGATCACCGCGCACGGCTCAATTCCTATTTCTGCACCGCCCTGCAGCGCTCGGAGTTGCAGGATTCCGTCCGGTTCGAATCCCGCCACCGCGCATACGAGAAGCGCAGCCTTGACGAAGTCCAGGTCTATCGCGACGTGGCGGCTTTGGAAGATCGACGGCGCGTGGAGGGCAAACCGCCCAAAGTGCGATTCTTCACGCTGGAGGAGCAGCGCGAATGGGAACGACAGTACCCAAAGCCACCCGGGGATGTTCCGCTGGGGGAGGAGAGGCCGTCTAAATGAAAAAGAAAAAAGCGGTGGACAAACCAATGAGGGATTTACCCAGGCCTGGGAAGCAGTATCCCGGCGTCCACGGCAAGATCGTAGACTGGGCCGAACACGTTTTCGAGGAAGGAATGCTGTACGTGCGGGTGCGCTTCATGGACAAGACCGAGCTGTGCTGGAGTCTGCAGACGGCGCATGTGCTCAGAGAAGCCGATCTGAGTGACTGGAAAACGGGAGACTTCAAACAATTGAAGCTGTATGCAGAGAACGAAATCGACTGGCCCGAGTGACCCGGAAACGCAACCCGGGAGAGAAACGGGTGCCGCAGAGGATGCCATCAGGAGAATATGGCTCGACCGCGATTTCAAGAAGGCAGTCTCGTAATTCGAGGTAAACGTAGAAAGGTAAGGGTTTTTCGTTGGGGGGAAGATGTACTTCAACCGAATGAATTGGTGACAAGATTAAATGAGCCGAAACGCTCGGGCCAATAAACTCAATGAGCCGACAAAACGCACGCACTATCCTCCGAGAACGAGTAAGCACGGCAAATCAGAGTCAGCGTCGACCGCAGGCAACCATAGCATTCGAGTGCAGACCACAATCAGAATGGTGCACCAATGCTGCTGATGGTGATGATGCTGCCGATGCGACATCATGGTGTACGTGCAGGCCAGTCCTAAGTTTCCACAAGCTAACTCCCAACGTGGCGAATCATGCTAAGAACTTCTGGTGCGGTGTTCACGGCTTCCAGGCCGATGTCGGGATGCGCATTATGAAAGACCCGAAAGATTTCATCTGCAAAAGCCTGCCCAATCATTTCTACGCCCGCGAAATCAAACACAGCAACCTTGAACTCGCTGATCCTCGCGAGCACTCTTTTCGCTTGTGAGCGTGAAACCAACCTTTCCCCAGCCAACCGCGCCATTTTTATTGGAACGTTGGTCTTATCGAAGCCGAAATCTCCGACCGAAAAGGCGTTATAGACATCGATCGGCCGGCGAGTTGATTCATCATCGAGCTTCATCCACACGGTTGTACCCGGCGATCCAGTTGACGGTTGCGTTCCAGTGAAGGACAAATGTCCGGAAAGTATATCGAAGGAATCAAACATCTTCGACGTGAAGAAGATGCCTTCGCCGCTGTGCTTCGTACGATCGGTTGTAAATTTGCCTTTCGACAATTCGAGAATCGCTTGCCGTTCGTCCGGAAGATTCGCGGCCGCTTGAACTTTCTTAAAGATCCCAATGCCGTTATCGCGGATTTCCATTTCGGCATTTATCGCTGTCTTTCGAATTTCGACCGCGATTTCGGTTCCGGCAGAATGGTCGATCGCGTTGTTGAACATTTCTGTGAACCCAGTGTTCCAAATGCTCAACACATTGTCCGATAACTTACCGATGATTGGCGCTGCGTCAGCCCACGCCAAGTCTTCCGTCAGGCCCGTCACAATGGGATATGATTTCGTCCAGTCAATGGATTTCAGGCGATAGATCCGGTCCCTGGTGTTGCCGTCCGAAATCAAGATGTTCTCTGCGCTCATCTGGCGCAAATGCTTGCGAACTGATTGAGCTTCGAGGCCGAATTTGTCCGCCGCGAGCTTCGCTATGTCGGACGGGTGCGCCTCGACTTGGCGCACAATAAAGTGTCGAACTTCATCGCCACGCTTGTAAGGGATTAGCGTCCCCTCCCAGAAGATAACGAATTATCGCATTAATAGTAACGAATGTAAATAATGAAAGTAACGAATAAGTGGAACATCGTCAAGAGTAGTAAGACTTCTAAAATGTGTGAGATGCAGCGCCGAAAATGGATGCGACTCGCGAGTAAAGCCTTGGACTCCCGCGGACTCTTCTACTGCGTCACCAACGTGCCCCAGATTTGACTCAGTCGGGAGGATTCGCTTTCTTCCGCCGGCTTCAGCCGCGCAAGTTTTGTCCGCAACTGCCCAACGTCCAAGCCCGCCGATTGGCACACCATCGGAAAATCGCGCTGGTCTTTAAAGAGGTATTCTTCCGCTTCACGTTTGCGTCGAAGCGGCCCGGAGATCCATTCCTGAATCGTGGTCACAATTACCGCCTGCCAAAGCCGAACTTCCATCAATTTTTGTTCATTGCCAATCACAGAGAAATTTTTTTGCATGGCCATCCCCAGGAGATTGATTTCACTAGGGTTCAAGCAATGACTATGCCGCTCCGGCATTCAATCTTCGCTTTTTTTCTAAATGTGCTTTGTTAGTGAAGTCGGAAGCTCCCAAAACTACAGCACTTAGACCATCTCCCAAGGCGCGGGTCATCCAACCCCTCAAAACACGCAATACTCAACGAACTCTAAGCGAAATAATTCCCGATGCCCGGTAGTTTTTTCACCACCCAGCGCACTCCAGCTTATATTTCTGATAAGTTAGATTTAAGCGGCTGGACTGTTACGGAAGAAATCGGCGCGTTTCGGACCGCCTACAATGGGTCGGTCACCCGCGGGACAAGGCTTGCCGTCATGCCCAGTAAGCAGATGTCTCACCAGCTCATCAATTTTTTTGTGCTCGCCCCGCGTCAGCTCGGCGTCTTCGGAAAACGAAAGGTCTTTCGATCTTCGTATTTTCCTTGCCTCTTGAAACGTGGAAACAATCTCTTCCCGAAGCTCTTCGAGCAGCGAACATTGCGGCCTGGTGGCCATAGCGCATAAATTCTACATCGGCACACTCGCCTCGCAATGGTACGTCCGTACCGCTTGGAGAGGCGAAGCTGTTGCAAAAGGATGCCGCCATCATCCTGCCCCGGAAAGTGCCACTACGCGCGTGCGCCGTTTGCCGAACGCTCGCGATCCTTTTTTCAACTAGCTCGATTTCCGCGGAACTTTCGCACCCTTCTTTCGCGCTTCCGAAAGTCCGATGGCAATGGCCTGCTTGCGCGAAGTCACCTTGCCGCCCTTTCCGCCTTTGCCGGAATAAAGCGTGCCGCGCTTTTCTCTGTGCATCGCGCTTTTCACGCTCTTTCCCGCAGCCTTACCGTATTTCCTTCGCGAGCCTTTTTTCGTTGGCATTGTCTAGCCTCCTGCAGGTTAGATTAACAATCGCATCGAAGGTTACTTTGCGTTGCTGGTTATTTGAATTTGCCTCATTCGATCTGACGATTTTCTGCCGCCGCACAAGTACTCGACCGGTAACGCTCTCACGATCCAACTCTTTTTTTCACCCTGCGGTGTTTCTTTCGCCTCAACCTTCAGGCAGAATATGGCCCGAATCGAGGGACCATGAATCGCAAAGCGCTCGCAGGAATCTTTCTACTGGCAACTCCGCTCGCAGCCGCCGTCACATACGTTTTCGCAGAGGAGGCCCCGCTCGCCGGCTACTCCGCTGAATCCTCGCGTACCGAACGCGACTGGGAACAGAAATACCGCGCCACGCCCAACCCCGCGAATCTCCGCGCCTACATGCAGCGCCTTTCCGCGCATCCTCACAATGTCGGCTCGCCTTATGACAAAGACAACGCCGAATGGATTCTCTCGAAGTTCAAAGAATTTGGCCTCGATGCGCACATAGAATCTTTCAATGTGCTCTTTCCCACGCCCAAAGAACGCCTGGTCGAACTCGTCGCGGGCGGCCCGCACTTTGTCGCCAAACTCCAGGAGCCAGCCCTGCCCGAGGATCCCACTTCAAATCAGCAATCCGAGCAGCTTCCCACCTACAACGCTTACTCCGCCGACGGTGACGTCACCGGCCTGCTCGTTTACGTCAATTACGGCATCCCCGATGACTACCTAACTCTCGAGCGCAACGGCGTTTCGGTCAAAGGCGCCATCGTCATAGCACGTTATGGCCACTCTTGGCGTGGGATCAAACCGAAAGTCGCTGCCGAACATGGCGCCATCGGCTGCATCATTTATTCTGACCCGCGCGACGACGGTTATTCCCCCGGCGTAACCTATCCCGCCGGCCCCTATCGTCCGAAAGACGGCGTACAACGTGGCAGCGTGCAAGACAGCACCGAATTCATGGGCGATCCTCTGACACCCGGAATCGGCGCGACCGCGGACGCCAAACGCCTCCCTATAAAAGACGCCCCCACCATTACAAAAATTCCCGTCCTGCCGATTTCGTATGCTGACGCCGAACCTCTCCTCGCGTCTATCGAAGGGCCGGTCGTCCCAGTTAAGTGGCGTGGAGGCCTTCCGTTAACCTACCGTCTCGGCCCAGGCCCCGGAAAAGTCCATCTGAAAGTTTTTTCGAATTGGGATATCAAGCCGGTCTACGACGTCATCGCAAAAATTCCCGGCTCGCAATATCCCGACGAATGGGTTCTTCGCGGCAATCATCACGATGCCTGGGTAAACGGGGCAGAAGATCCGATCTCCGGCCAGATGGTTCTTATGGAAGAAGCACGCTCCCTTGGCGCCTTGGTGAAATCCGGCTGGAAGCCCAAGCGCACCATTATTTATTGCGCCTGGGACGGCGAAGAGCCCGGCTTGCTCGGCTCCACTGAATGGGTCGAAACCCACTCCGATGAACTTCGCAAAAAAGCCGTCGCCTACATCAATTCAGATTCCAATGGACGCGGATTTTTTAACGCCGAAGGTTCGCATACCCTCGAACGACTCGTAAATGACGTCACTCATGACGTCACGGATCCCGAAACGCAGCTCTCCGTTTGGAAACGTTGGCAACTTCACAACCTCGACGAAGCCACTTCCACCGAAGACCGCCAAGAACTGCGCCAACGTCGTGACCTGCGCATCGGAATTTCCGGTGGCGGTTCCGACCACGCTTCTTTCCAGAACTTCCTTGGCATTGCCGTGGTGGACATGTCCTTCGGTGGTGAAGACGGCGGCGGAATCTATCACTCCGTTTACGATGACTTCTACTGGTACACCCATTTTGCCGACACCGACTTCACCTACGGCCGCGCGTTGGCCCAAGTAGCCGGCTCTACAGTCATGCGTCTGGCCGACGCGGATTTGTTGCCCTATGATTTCTCCGATTTTGCCGACACCGTGCAGACCTACGTCCACGGGCTCCAGACATTCTCTACCAAGTTGCGAGACGAAATTCGCGAACGCAACCTGGAAATTGACGAAGGTGTTTTCACCGCCAGCGCTGATCCTCGGAAGCCGTACTTCCCGCCCAAGAAGGAAGACGTCCCTCCTTATCTGAATTTCGCCGCGCTTCAAAATAGTGCCGACGCACTTTCACGCAGCGCCGCCGATTACCAAAAAGCTCTCGACGTCGCCGAAGCGAATGGCGGTAGCGCGCTCGCGTCCGCCTCCATCGCCGAAATTAACGGCATGCTGATTCAGAGCGAACGAAAGCTAACTTCGCCCGAAGGCCTGCCCGGCCGCCTATGGTACAAACACCAAATCTATGCTCCCGGCGTTTACACCGGTTACGAAGCCAAAGCGATCCCGGCGGTTCGCGAGGCCATCGAACAAAAGAACTGGAAGCAGGCTGACGACGCACTGCGTCGCGCCGCTGCCGTTCTTCAAGACGAAGCCGTTCTAGTTTCATCAGCCGCCGCAAAATTATCGGCCGCAGCGGCCAACTCAAAATAATCGCAAAGAATTATTACATAGAGTCTCGTGGTGACCGCCCTGCCTCGCGAGTGTCACTTCTTGCATTTGCCAAACATCTAAAGAAAAGGCTCAAGAATTTCGAGCCGTTCGGGTTCTGAGGGGCTCGGGCTGTTAAAAGCTAATTTATTTATAAGGAGGCCATACCAGATGAAACCAGTTCGAATCATTAGCACTATTCTCGGTACTTCGGCTATGTTCCTGTTGTTCTACGTCTCGACTCCCGTATTACGCGCACAAGAGGAGCATCCGGAGGACGCCAAGCCTGCGGAACCACACGATCAGGGAGCAAAACCTTCCGAAGAAGGCAAACCGCCCCACGACGAAGCCAAACCGTCGGAAGCGAAGCCGCCAAAAGATGAGAAGGCTCCGCCAGCCGACAACAAGGCTCGCCCGGACGAACGCACTGAAACGCGCACGCAGACCGAGACGAAAACCACTGTAAAGCACGGTCCCATCGAGAACGGTCGCATTCCCGACGCTCAATTCCATGCCCACTTTGGACGCGCGCACACCTTCCACGTTGGTCATCCGCAAATGGTAGCCGGCCAGTATCGCTTCAACTACGGCGGTTATTGGTTCTCCTATGGTTCACCTTGGCCGGTAGGCTGGGGTTACGATGATGAGTTCTATGTCGACTTCATCGACGGGCAATATTACCTGATCGATTTAGCGCACCCGCAAGTTCGGCTCGCGCTAATCGTCGTAGTCTAGTTCGCATCTCATCTTGCTCTAAGAAACACGAAAGCCCCAGCTTCCCTAATAGGAAGTTGGGGCTTTCCTTTTATGGCGCTCCATTACAGGCGAGCGAAGGTCATTCCTACAGTTGTTAAAAAAGTCGACCCGCGGAAATGTTTAAACTACCGTGTATTGCAATACCGCTTGCATCTCCACATCCCCGCCAACTCCCGCATGGTCCATGTGGAACATCAAGTAGTCGCCTTTATTCAGCGCCAACGACGGTTGCGCATACACTTGCCGCGAAGTGTAGCCGCCGGTCCCGTCGGCCGGCACCCAAGTCTTCAAAATCACGTTAAAAAATAAATCCTGAACCACGCCTCCTAATCCAATGTTCAATTTATTGGGATTGTGTGGCGTCAACTCTCCGAAATTCGCGCTTGGCGGCAGATTCAAGTACGCAGCGGGAGAAGTGTTGAAAGTCGGCTTGGCACCGCGCGAGACGCCTCCATCGCACAATATTTCCGCAAAACCAGCCTGAGCTGGCGCGCTGGTAATCATGAACGACACATCGATATTGATCGTGTTCAGAATCATGGTGTCGCGCACTTCAAAGAAAACGTCAGCGCCATTATTATTAATGTTCACGATCTCCCAACCGAATCCCACCACCGGATCCTGAGGTAGCGTAGCTCCCCTCGCTACAGTCGGGGACACCGCCGTCAAAAACTCTCTCCGCCCTCTCACGTTCATGGCCGCCTCCAGCGGGGTAAAAGTCCCCGCACTGATTCCGCTCAGCACCAAAACGCCCTGGATTAGAAAAGTCCTTCGGTCAGACATATTTCCTTCACTAACATTCCCATCTCGAATGCCAACGCCGGTGATATCGTGTCTCGCTTGGCTTCACCAGCGGTTGAAGTTTGGCCCGGCCCCATTTCTGGCGTGTTAACAACCGTCCGAGCCGGACTTGCGATGTCTAAACTCACCGCCAGGAATAAAGTTGCGCGATAAATACACCCTGAATGTGCCTGCGCGCGCCTTCCTCGTAATCTGCCTGCTCTACTGTACGTATCTCGCCGCCCGGCAGGGAATTGCAGCTTGGTATTTTCGAAAAAGCACTCCTCAAGCGATGCAAACCGCTATCAAGTGGGATCCTGGAAACCCTGAATATTATGATGCACTCGCGACCCTCACTCACCTCTACGCCACCGGCGGAAATCCTAGCGAGGTCGTGCGCCTTTGCGAGAAAGCCACAGAACTCAGCCCGTATAACGCCTTTTACTGGGCCGATCTCGCATCAGCTTACGAATGGGTCGGCCGCAAGGATGAAGCTCTCCGCGCCTTCACCCGCGCCCATGCCCTTTTCCCCAACTCACCCGAGATCAACTGGAAAATCGCAAACTTCTACGTCCGCACCGGAAAAATTTCAGACGCACTCCAGTCGCTCAAAGAAGTTTTGCTCGAAGACCCCGCCAGGGAACGCCAGGCATTCTCTTTGGCCTCCAACGCCACCGCTGACAGCGAGCAAGTCCTGCAACAGATGCTGCCGCGCAGCACGTCACTATTGCTCGACTATCTCGATTTCCAAGTGGAGAACAACCGCATGGCGCCCGCCGCTCAAACCTGGCCCACTCTGCTCGAATTAAACTCACCCTTCGATCCAGCGCGCACCTTCGCTTACTTCGACGCGTTGATCCAGCACCAGGATGTCGACCATCTGACAGAAGCGTGGGCCGCCCTCTCAAATCGTTTCCCCCAGCAAATCGGCATCCGCCAATCCAAGCCCAACTTAATCACCAACGGGAATTTCGCATTCGCATCCCTAAACGGTGGCCTCGATTGGCGCATCATCCCTGCGCCAGGAGCCTCTGCGGCCGTGGATGCATCCACAGCCTTCGGTGGCAGCAAATCGCTGCGTATTAATTTCGACGGCACTCAAAATCTGGAGTACGGGCACGTCCTTCAATACGTTCCCGTCACACCCGACACGACCTACAAATTTTCAGCCTACATGCGCGCGCAGGGGATCACCACCGATAGCGGCCCCCGCTTCCTTCTGCAAGAGGCCTACGATCCCGCAGAACTCGTAGATGTATCAAGTAAGGCCGCCAATCCAATGAGGTTTTCCATCTCCACAGAAAACGTAACCGGCACCTCCGATTGGTCGCCGCATCAATTGGAATTTAAGACCCCAGGCAACACTCGCCTGTTGATCGTAAGAGTCGCCCGCCCCGCCAGTCACAAATTCGACAACAAGCTGGGCGGCGCAGTCTGGATCGCTCGCGTGTCACTTGTGCCCAAGTAAGCTTGCATCTGCGAACGTTTTCGAGAAAAGACGCAGCAAGTGATATTCTATAGGCGGTCGCATGCGGCTCCTCGAGCTATACCCGCCTGCCCGGATTTGGTGAAAGATTCCTGAAAGATTTTGAGAGCGGGCCGCATTTCTGCGTCCGCGATTTGCCGCTAGTTTTTACTATGAGAAAAAAAATGTTCAGCGATGTACCCAACTGGAATCGTTACTGCTCGGGCCGCAAGCACATCCTCCGTGGTACAAGAGGATTTGCGGTACTTTGCACCATGCTCATCGCTGTCAGCGCGAGTTTCCCTCCTTCTCCTGCCCACGCGCAGCAGTCTGATTCCGCTTCGACCCCCGTCGTGGTGCAGCCCGGCGCGCCCGGAAAGCCCACGAAAACTCTGCCATCTTCCACCAGAGCCACTCCGCCACAATGGTCACGAGCCGATGTGGAGTTCATGCAAGGCATGATCATGCATCATTCGCAGGCCGTGGAAATGACTGCCCTCATCCCGTCGCATACGGAAAACAAAGATTTGCAGACGCTCGGTGCGCGGATAAGTCGGTCGCAATCGGACGAGATCAAGTTTATGCGCCGCTGGCTTGCCGCTCGCGGAGAACCGATTTCTATGGCCATGCCCGGCATGTCGGACATGGATAAGTCCGCTCAACCGATGCCGCTGATGCCCGGCATGCTTACACCCGAGCAAATGGACGCACTCCGCAACGCCAAGGGCGCAGAGTTCGATAGATTATTTTTGCTGGGAATGATTCAGCATCACAATGGCGCGCTGATAATGGTGAAGGATCTCTTCGACACGCCGGGCGCGGGACAAGACGCTGACGTGTTCAACTTCGCCACCGATGTGGACAGCGGTCAACGCGCCGAGATCAGAATCATGCAGTCCATGTTGGACAAGAAATCAAAGGAGAAATGATGAACCGAGTGCAGCGTGTTGCTTTCCGTCTCGCCGCCCTAGCTGCGATTATTTTGTGTTTCGGTGTAAGCGCAATACAGGCGCAGAAGCAGGCGCCTCAGTCTTCAACTCCTGCGCCGGATGCCACCAAGGCGCCGGATGCAGACGACGATAATCCGTTTGCCGCGAAGCCAGCTCCCCCGCTGCCTCCGGGAATGACCGGGTCAGACGTAAACGATCCGCGCTTCAGCCTGACGCCGGGAATGTATGACGCCGGCGAAGTGTCCATGGGCATGAAGCACCTGCTACTGCTCAAGAAGCCCGACTCCTTTCAACTCGGTACCACGGATCCTGCCGATCCGAAAGTTGAGAAGACGATTCACCAACTGGGTCTGGGTAATGCCTTGAAAATGTCGAAATCGCTTCAGCTCGAGATCGCGCAACTCGCCTTCGCCAACTCCGACCTCGCGTTTCAGGGCAACCACCTTTTCCAAGGAAACTTTTACGGCGTCAATATCTACGACATCTCCAATCCCGCGCAAGCCGCGTTGATAACTTCCATGGTGTGCCCGGGCGGCCAGGGAGATGTGTCGGTCTATGAAAACCTGCTCTTCATGTCGGTCGAGATGCCCAACGGCCGCCTCGATTGCGGCACGCAAGGTTTTCCGCCGGAACCGCCGCCAGCCGCAGGACATGAGAAGGAACGTCGTCCACCCGCAGCACAAAAGGATCGCTTCCGCGGCGTGCGGATCTTCGACATTTCGGACATCAAGAATCCCAAACAAGTCGCAGCCGTGCAGACCTGCCGCGGCTCGCACACGCACACGTTGGTGCTCGATCCCAAGGATAAGAACAACGTTTACATCTACGTCTCGGGAACATCGTTCGTCCGTCAAGCAGAGGAACTGGCTGGATGCTCTGGCGAAGCGCCTGACAAAGACCCCAACACCGCGCTGTTTCGCATCGAAGTGATCAAAGTTCCAGTCGCGGCCCCACAAGACGCAAAAGTTGTCTCAAGCCCGCGCGTGTTTATTGATCCCCGCACAGGCGCGCTCAACGGTCTCAGCAACGGCGGCAGCCACGACAAGGAAGAAGCCAAGCCCACCGACTCCAACCAATGTCACGACATCACCGTGTACACCGCGATCGGGCTCGCGGCCGGCGCATGCTCGGGCAATGGCATTCTCCTCGACATCAAAGATCCCGTACATCCGAAACGCGTAGACGCCGTTAACGATCCAAACTATTCATATTGGCACTCAGCTTCGTTCTCGAACGATGGAAAGAAAGTAGTTTTTACCGACGAGTGGGGTGGCGGCCTAGGCGCGCGTTGCCGTGCGAACGACCCCAACAAATGGGGCGCGGATGCAATTTTCCACCTGAAAGATGATAAGTTGACCTTCGCCAGTTATTACAAGCTCCCCGCCGCGCAGAGCGACACCGAAAATTGCGTGGCGCACAACGGCTCGCTCGTCCCGGTTCCCGGTCGCGATATCGAAGTGCAGGCCTGGTACCAGGGCGGCATCTCCGTCATGGACTTCACCGACGCCGCGCACCCATTTGAGATCGCCTATTTCGACCGCGGCCCGATCGATCCGAAGACGCTTATTCTGGGCGGCGATTGGTCGGCGTATTGGTACAACGGCAACATCTACGGTTCAGAAATCGCGCGCGGCCTCGACGTCTTCGAACTGACGCCAACCAAGTTCCTCACGCAGAACGAAATCGACGCAGCAAAAACGGTTCGGGTCTCTGAGCTGAATGTCCAAGACCAGCAGAAGATCGATTGGCCTGCGCAGTTAGTCATAGCCAAGGCCTACGTAGATCAGTTGGAGCGCTCGCAGGCGTTGCCCGCGGAGCGCATCGCAACTCTACGCGCAGCCATCGACGCCGCCGAAACTTCGCACATGAGCAAGAGCGATCTCGCGAAGTTGAAGCGCATGGCGCCGTCCCTGGACAAGAGCGCCAACACCGCGAAAAGTCCAGCTGACTCCAAGCGGTTGCAAGCTTTGGCGGACATCTTGAAGCATCCGTCAGCATAGCCGCATCGCTAACCTAACAGTTTGTGGTTTAGTTCGCTGCGCAAGGGCTCCGAGATCGGAGCCCCTGCGCGCGAGCTTTTCGTCGTGGCCTACGATTTTTCCGGCGATTTTCTCCGGAGAATCGGTAGGTTAGCCCGCTAAGTGAAGCGTCTCGCAAAGGTCATGTGTTTGTTGCTGAGCCGGTGTGGATGCCGCAAACACTGCAAAAAACCGCCAAGCATGCTACTGAAAGGGCTCCTGCCCTTACCTTCATCAACCTGGAAACGAGGAGTTTCCGCGAATCCAGTCTCTGATTGGGAGCCGTTCGGCGGCTGGCAAGGAGTGTATTCAAACAGGTTAGCCTAGAAAGGCGCGTCTGTTAGCGGAGATGCCCTTCCGAACCTGACGAACTTCAAATTGAGCACACTTCGCCTTGCTTGTCTTGTAAGCCCCTTTAACCAGGGCGTATACTCGCTTAAATAACGGGTTATTGGGCGATATCGCTGCTCGGTATCGCTCGTCGCAGCGCGTGCAAAGGAAGTCATGTCGGACTACCAGCAGGCCGAGAAACCCCTCGCCATTGGAGAAAGGCGTCTCCATACGCGCACCCCTGTCACGCCTCAGGCCTTTGTAAAGTTTGGTGCTAATAACTACGGCTTCGTTTTCAACATCAGCGAAAACGGTTTGGTTTTTGCGCCCACCGGAACTCTTACTCTTGCTGTCGGTGCAATCGCAAAAATGCGCTTCCAACTCCCCGACTCCAAGGAGTGGATAGAAACGAGCGGGGAAGTGGCCTGGATCGCGGAATCGCAGAAAGAAGCGGGCGTTCGCTTTGTAGATTTGATGGAAGATACCCGTGTCAAAATACGGAATTGGATTTCCCAAGAGCCCTTGCGCCCCGGTCCTTCTCAAGGGCAGGAGGCCGTTCGTAACGCGCTTGGTGCCGCTCAACCGAATGCTCCTGGCGCTGTTCCTGAAGACAAAATTCTGAAATCGATATTTGCCGATCCCGGACTTTTCCTGGTCGGATCGAAGAGTGCGCGGGCTAAACCTGTCGTCCAGCCGCCGGGCCCCGCAGATGAACCTCCCGGGGCCACCAGCGTGGCACCGGTCCCGGACCGCCGTTCTCAACCACGACGTCGTGTTCTGTCGCTCGAATACCTCGACCTTGGTGACTCCAACGGCGGCATCATTCTGAATCTCGGTGAAGATGGCATGTACATACAGGCCGTCGCCAGTTTGTCCCCCGACCATATCTCCAATTTGAGTTTTAAAATCCCTGAGTCTGGTTTTCAGGTAGAGACCAGCGGAAACATCGTCTGGGTCGGGGAATCACGAAAAGATGCCGGCATTCAGTTCGATAACTTACCCGAAGAAGCCCGCCTCAAAATTCGAGAGTGGGTCGCCGCAGAATTTCCTGCGCGCCAGGATTTTCGCCAACCGCGACAAACTGCCGACCCTACTCAGTCCGTCGCGAAGCCCGCCCCAGACGCGCGCAAGCAAGATCGGTTAGTCGAGATGCCGCCCGCCGTGCATATCTCTGAACAGAAACCAGATTTCGTCTCGAAGTTTCCGGTCGCTGAAGTCGCGCCACCGAGCGCCCAAAACTCCAAAGATATTTCGGTCGATTACGCTTCTTCGAAACGGCCGGATCTCGGTGCGAAATCGACGGTCGATAATGTCCCGCCTCGCGTCGTCCAAAAGCCTCAGTATGCTCCTGTAAATATAGTCCAACAGCCCGCCGGCGCTCCCTCGTCAGCATCGACGATTCAGAAGCCGTCATCAGTCGCATCGTCCAGCATGGATGTCGCTCGGCCCGGAGCTCACGAGAAACAGCTTGTTACGCCCGCAGCTTCGTCCAATACACAAATTCAGAATCCTTCCTCCGCTAAGCCTGTCGCGTCGAATACATCTCCCAATTCTGCCGGGGTGAATGTTCCGGCTCGACAAAACGATCGAAAAGATGACGCGCGTGAGACGTCCGCCACCGCTTTGGACCTTTCGGATTGGCCAATCGCCGAATCTCCCGCGGTGAATTTCGCTCCAGATTGGAGTAACAGCCGAAAGGGCATCGCGTCGCGAGCCGATGCGCAAACTGAGGACCCTACTTCGCTGACGGTCTCTCCCGAGAGTTCCGCAACCAGTCAGTCTCTTAACTGGAAAAATCTCGCCGCTGCCATTCTCGTCGTCGTTTTGCTCTCGTTCGCCGCTGGATGGATCGCCGCCGGGCCGACCGGACGAAAGCAAATTCTTGATAAATTCGTCAGCCAGCAATCTGATTCATCGCAGCCTCCTGAAAATCCTGGAGCAACATCGGCTCAGACTGACGCTCCCGTTCCAGGGGCTGGCTTGCCTCAGACGAATGTCGCAACCGCTTCACCCGGACAAACGATAAATCCGGCGGCCGCGCAGCCCAGGACGCAAACTCCGCCGCCCACTACAGTGCAGCCCGTATTGACTGCATCGCGCACTTCGACGAACGTCTCGACACAGCCCGCATTGCATGCCAATACTTCCTCGCCTCAGGCTACGCCACAAGTTCCGCATGCCACTATCGCATCGCCGCCGCCCGCTTCGCAGACTTCGCGCACGCCCGTCGCCGGCACAGGAAATGTCGCATCGAGTGCGCCCGAAAAATCCGCCGCCGCTAAGCACGACATCGCCCCTGCGCCGAGCGCGACAAATTCGTCTTCGTCCAACGCGTCGAATTCTTCGACTATCTCGCCGTCAGCCGCCCCGCGCACATCTCCGCCCAACTTGTCGCCGGCCTCAAACTCTTTGTTAACCAGCAACGTAAGCCAGCTACAACCAGCACAGCCAACCGCCGCCGCTCCTTCGGCGACCTCAGACCCAATAAGCTCTGTCGCGAAGACCGCGCCGCCTCCAGCGCCCGCCAACGCATCGTCACCAACGCCGCCCCCAGCCGCGTCCGAAGTCGTCAAAGCCACAGTTTCTGTAAACGCGAGCCCTTTCCCCTCAATCCGCGTCCCGCCCGAGCTGAAATCTCAAATCTCCAAACAAGGCGCCAGCCTCCAGATCGGCCAGCTAATTTCTCGCGTCGAACCAACTTATCCCGAAGACGCCCAGCATCAGCGCGTCGAAGGCGCCGTAAAATTGCGCGCCATCATTGCACGTGATGGCAGCGTTCAGGACATCGACCAAATGTCCGGCCCGCCCCTGCTCGTGGCGGCCGCAGCGAATGCCGTACGCCAATGGCATTACAAGCCCACTTCTCTTGACGGTCAGCCCGTCGAAGCCACCGAATCCATCACCATAACCTTCCGTCTGCAATTCACCCGCACGAACTAACGCTCGCCCGCGCAAGCTCCACACGCAAGCGAACCGTACGCCCACACTAAATCGTGCGCGCCCCGCCCGAGCATCCGCACGCAGCCTTATTTACAGCGTGGCCTAAAAATTTAATTTGAAAGTCTTGTTTAACCCGGAAGGAAAAACCAAATCTTCTAAGGATCCGACGGGCTCACCGAACTAGACTTGTGTCCGCCAGCTAGCGCCAACGCCGCCCCCGCTCCTCCTGCGATCGCCACTCCAGCAATAATCCATTTCGTAGTGTTACTCATCCCCGTGGAAACCGGCGCAGGAGCAGGTGTCGAAGGTGCTTCTCCCGGCGCTGGTGTTGGCGAAGGCGCAGGCGCTACCGCCGCCTCTTTCACCGTCGACAATTTCCCTTTCGCGGAAATATCCACCGTCTGCCCCGCTTGTATCAACAGCCCGCTGCTCCCTTCTCCCGCCGGTACCAGGATCACGCTGCCGCCCAGGCAGGTCACCGCAAACGACCCATCCGCACCGCGCTCGATCTTCGCGCTCGTCAACTCGCCTTCCGTCGCGCCTACTACCGTATAACTTCCCGCGCGCACGCTCAACCCTTGTGGCCCTCGCTGCGAGCTCACCACCACCGTGCCCGTCTGCAGCTCCGCCACATACTGGTCGCCGCCATTGAACGCAATCTGGCTTCCCGGCAGCACCTGAAACGTTCCTTCCACGTTGCTCGTAAACGTCACCGTCCCCGTCGCCCCCGTGCGAATCGTATCGCCGCTAAAAATCGTGGCGTCCGCCGGCGCCGGCGAATTATTCACGTACACTTCCCCTGCGCTCGTCAACGACCCCAGTGGCTGCTTTTCCTGCGAACGGGTGCGCGCGTGCGCCGCTACCGCCGTCAACAAAAACACCATCGCAATCGTCGGAAGTAAACGCAGCACAAATTTCGAATATGTTGTTCGCTGCTTGTCTCCAGGCAGGTACGAAATTGAAGTCACGGCGTCCCTCTTAATCGGCTTATCACAGGCTGCCGCTGCATTATTTACCACCGCTTCTTTCATTTGTCCATCAAAAGCGAACAGCGCGCGCTTGGATTGCTGGGGGCTGGGCATCTGTTATGAACAATGGCTATCTCGGAAGCCTCATAAGATAACTGAGGATCGAGCGGAACGACTCGAACTGTTGAAGGACGACAGCCGGCTCGAACTGAATGTCAAACTCCTCCTCAATTACGACAACTAGTGTAATAGCGGCACTGGAATCCCATGCCTCCAAAGTCTCCATGCTGGCCAAACCAATTTCTTGATTACTAAGCTCGGGAAACACTGCAGAAAAGCATCGGATGAGCCTCGCCTCCGTATCATTCACCAAAATCTTCCTCAATTTGGAGGTAGACGGCGGGGCACTTATCAAGTAGCTGCTGCTTGGAAATCGAGAAACTTTTTAGCGTGACGATTCCCGTTAGCTCGAGAAAAAAGGCCTGGATAGGCCCGTTTCGGGACGTGAGCGCAAAATCAAAGTTTGCTTCCTCGACGCCGAATTTCCTGAAAAGGTGACGTAAGCAAGCTTGCTCGATCCTCCGCGAGAGTGCCCTGCAACTCATGACCCAATAATCTACCAAAAAGCTGTCTCCGTCTTGCCTGCCAGCCATTACCGCAATCTTTCCGAGCGGACCAAACTTGTCTTCGTAGGCACCCAACAGCAGGAAAACTTTGGGGTCGTTTAGGTAGTCCATCCAGGAGGATTCTGTGTGCCGTCTGCCGTTCAAGTTGAATTGGTTGGTCTTGTTGATCAGTTCCAACGCGCGTGGATCGGGAGGATTCTTGGAGAAGCTCAAAGTCAACTTTCCACCGATGCTCCGAAGGAAATCTTCGGACGAGCTCCGCTCTGGTTCGGTGGCTTCCGCAGCGGCTTGCGAGGTTCGGGTGCTCTCTGCACGGATTTCATCTTCTGCGCAAATGCATTGCTTCCCGAATAAATCCCTTACATCTTGCAGGAGCTGATACGCAGCTCTCTCATCATCCTGCGGGAAGAGCAAGCATTCGATCTCGGGATGTGCCGCTTTCACCTCAGCCAGTTCCAAAGGGCTGTCGTCGACAAAAACGACACTGTCCGCGCCGAGGTTCCATGCGCGAAGTATTCTGGATATGGATTCTGATTTTGCGCCCCAACTGATTTCAAGCGGGAAGATTTGCTTTCGATGAAGGATCGGACTTCTTCTTCGGAATGCTTCTTCCACCAGGGTCGGATCGTTCTTACTAGCGACGGCGATCAGGATGCCTGCTTCGGCGAGTGACGCTAACAGCTGTTGGTAGAGGCCATGTTGTTGCGCATGTTCGTCGATATCCCACGCGATGCCTTCAACGTTTACTTCGCCCAGAATTCCTTTCCAGAGCGTGTGATCAAGGTCCGTGATCAATCCTTTCTTTGGGAGCGGATCTCGAATGATGCGCGCTATCAGCCCTGCAAACGCATCGGCGTGAAGGAGGCTGTAGGGAAACCCGAAGTCGAGTTCGGATTTCACGTCAAGCCTGGCTCCGGGCACAGAGATTTGATCCAATCGTTGAGAACTCACGACGCGGACCCGAGGCAACCTTGAAAGTTTGGCAACGACAGAAGCCACCACGTCTCGTATGTCATTTTCAAACGAACTTGACTGCCAGCTCGGCGTGAGTGCTATCGGAGGAAGTGGCAGCGTAGGCGCAGCGAGGGTAACGGTGTGAGATTCGCTGATGGTTTCAATGCTGTCGGTGATTCTCCCAGCCTGCTCCCGGACATCGCGGATAATGTTGGACAATTGCCGCGGACCCCAGCCGCCCAGCTGCCGAAGCCCCAGGCGCGGGTCGAGATCCTGCCATTCCATTACAACCACGACTACACATGGCGGCTTTCCTCTTAAACGTCTAACGTCACCGAGCAGATCGCCAAAAAGTCCGGTCCCAATTGCAAGCGCGTGCTCTGGAAACTGGCGGCGCAGATGCGCCTTGAGAAACGTCAAAAAGTGGAGCGGCGTAAAGCCGCAGGCGAGCTGAACCTCAAGCAAGGGAGATTGGGCCGGCGGCCTTCGCTTCAGCGTTTCCAGAGCCTCAATCAATTTCATGACATTGCGATGTTCTCAGAGTCGATCCGGCCTGGCTAGAAGCGGAAATATTTTTCTGAAGTCAAACTGCAAAAAGTGTCATACCCTCAATCGATTGCCTGCTCTTGCCAATCAATCAATTTCGTCGCCATGGTAACACAACCCGACCATCACTCCTTCCTTGCGCTTCCATTACCTTGACGCAGTACGGTTTGAAAACCATACTCTGGGATACGTTAAGATTGTCAGCGCCATGAGCACCAAGTCAGACTCAGTAAGATCCCTGTTCGAGTCCCCGCAGCCCTATCTGGAGCGTCGTCGCTACAACATCAATATTCGAGCCGAGACCGTTCAGTATTTTCTTCGCAATCGCGATTTCACTAGAATTCTGGACGTCGGTTGCGGTGATGGCTCCGTATCCATACCACTTTTGAATGTGCGAAGGGAGTTGACGCTATTGGATCTATCTAGCAACATGCTGTCGATAGCGCTATCGAAGGTCCCGCCAGTCCTGAGAAACGACGTTCAAGCGATTAATCAGGAATTTTTGAGCGCAAATCTTGCGCCTCGTTCCTTCGACGTAATCATCTGCCTGGGCTTTCTCGCACACGTGGACTCGCCAAAAGCCGTAATCGCAAAAATTGCGCAGCTCTTGCGTCCCAACGGCATCGTCATTATGCAGAGCACCGATTCGTCAGGCCTCCCCAGCCGCCTTGGAATTCTTTACCGCTGTGTCTTGGAAGCATTTGGCCGCATGAACTATCGCTACACTCTCACGAACTCGGCTCAAGTAATTGAAATGTTCGTCGGCTGCGGCTTAAAACTCTCGAATATTTACCGGTACTCGCTTCCCGGCTTGCCCGGCATCGACCGCGTCTTCTCCCAACAATCTCTCTACAAGTGCGTCCGCCTGGCCCACGGTTCCGCCGAAAATAATTACAACACTTGGCCCGGCAAAGAGTGTATCTATCTCTTCGAGTCCGCTCGAATTTAGGATTAGAATGGTCGCCTCCATGAAGGTCTTGCACATCGTGAAGACCGCCGTCGGCGCAAATTGGGCCTACGAGCAAGTGCGAGTCCTCTGTTCGCTCGGCATCGAAGTAGTCGTCGCGCTCCCCTCCGACACCGAAGGCCTCGCCCCCCAATACCGCCAAGCCGGCGCCACCGTAGTCCGTGCCAACCTCGATTTTCCTGCGCGTCAACCGTGGCGCATTCCCGTCACCCTCCGCGCCTGCCGCCAGCTAGTCGACGACGTACGCCCCGACCTCATCCACACGCATCACGTTGGTCCAACTTTCATAACCCGCCTAGCCCTCGGAAAGAATTCTAAAATCCCGCGCATCTTCGGCGTCACCGGAACATTACATCTCGAACACGAATTCTTCGTCTGGCTCGACACTCATTTCGCAGGCCCGCAAGATTTTTGGATCGCCACCTGCAAATGGACACAACGCAAGTACGAAACTTTGAGTATTCCGCCCGGCCGGGTATTCCTCGCTTACCTAGGCACCGATCTTACGAATTATCCAAGCAATCGAACGGGTCTTTTAAGAAACGAATTCCAAATTCCTGCGGATGTTCCTTTGGTCGGGATGGTTTCTTTGTTATACCCGCCGAAGTGGTATCTCGGAAGCAGGCGCGGTCACAAAGGCCACGAAGATTTCATCGTCGCCCTCACTAAGCTCCGCGAAGAGCGTCCCGATGTACGCGGCGTCGTCATCGGAGGAACCTGGGGCAAAGGACGTTGGTATGAAGACCGCGTCCGGCGCTTTGGCAAGAAAATATGCGGGGATGGCCTCTACTTCACTGGTACCCGGGCGGACATATCAACAATTTATCCTGATTTAGATTTGGCTATCGTCCCAACTCATTCGGACGGCTTGGCGTACAGCGTAGTCGAACCGCTTCTTGCCGGCGTGCCGGTCGTCGCTACGAACGTCGGCGGCATTCCCGACTTAATTCGAGATGGCGATACGGGTTGGCTGGTTTCTCCGGGAAATCCGCAAGCCCTTGCGCAAGCTGCCTCGCACGCACTCTCAAATCCCGCCGAAGCGCAAAAACGGGTTGCTCGCGGTGCGGAAGCAGCCCGTCATTTGCTGGACCTGGAGAAGACCGGGCGCGAACTCGCCGGCATTTACGACAAGATTCTCGAACTAGCGGGGCAGACCCTGAATGCGCCTCTCAGGAAAGCAGGTCCCATTGAATCGGTTGCGGAAATTGCTGTTCGACAGATATGACGCTCATTATTTGCGCGGCAATGTTCTAGAGGGCGATTCTCTTAATACGGCTCGCTACCAGGAACGAATGCCGGACTACGAAGCCAGTTACGGGCGTATTGTTGCGGAGTTGACAAATGGATCTAGAGTATTGGACATCGGTTGTGGTATCGGATTTCTTTTGTTTTGGTTGCAGAAGAGCAGACCAGATCGTTTCGACCTCACCGGTGTAGACGTCTCTGAGCCTCAGATAACTCTGGCGAAGAGGTACCTTCCGGAAACTGTTACTCTTCTTCACGAAGAAGCCACCGATTTCCTCGTTAGAAAGTCGAGGACGTTTTCCGCGGTGTTCTGTACGGATGTTTTGGAACACTTCGAAACTGACGATGAGATGCTACATTTCTTGGAGCTGGTCAGAAGTTCCTTGCTGCCTTCTGGCCTCTTCATCTGTCAGGTTCCGAATATGTCAAATCTGACCAGCGCACACGTGCGATACATTGACTTGACCCATGCTCGCGGTTTTACAGATTTCTCGCTCCTTCAGCTTTTAGAGTGCGCTGGGTTTCGCGAATCTGAGATAGTCCGGAGAAAGGGTGCAGACATGTCTCAACGGCTGCGGCTGTTAATCGAGGACTCGATTCATCGCGTGATTTTCAGGATTTGTGGAGTTGGGAATGAAGAACATTTTGGTAGAAATCTAATAGGTATAGGGAAAGCCTAGTTTTTTATCAACACGATTTCTCTTGGAGAAGTGGAGCACCCATCTTAGACCTTCGGTTGTGAGGTGTGACTTGAAGGTAAGAGTTCTTCACATTATCGGTGCAATGGATCCCGGCGGCATTGAGATTTGGCTCCTCAACCTTCTGAAGTATATCGATCAGGATCTGCTCGAATTTCACTTCTGTACCTTCGGACCTAAGCCAGGTCTTTTTGCGGGCGAAGTAAAAAGGCTCGGTGGCCGGATGCGGCCGTGCCCAAGAGCGCTAAATCCATTGTCTTTTAGCCGTCGGTTCCGGAAAATTCTGCGCGAGGGAAATTACGACACTGTTCACAGCCACGTAACCCTCTTCTCCGGAGCAGTGCTGCGCTGGGCTCAAGCAGAAGGCATCTCAATGCGCATCGCTCACAGCCACATCACTCAGGACGACAAACCGGGCACTCAAGCGCGCCTCCATTATCGCAGGATCATGAAATCGTGGATCTGGCGGTTCGCGACGCATGGCTTGGCAGTTTCTAAACCTGCCGCTTGCAACTTGTTTGGCGAAGATTGGGAAGCGGATGGCCGGTTTCGGGTCCTTCCCTACGGAATCGATTTAAGGCCATTTGTGGAACCCGCGATCCGAGAAGAAATCCGAAGAGAATTAGGCATCCCGCTGACGTCGGCGGTCGTAGGACATGTAGGCAGGTTCGATCCGCAAAAAAATCATCGCTTTCTCCTCGAGATCGCTCGAGCAGTCTTGACCAAAAGGCCAGACGTCGATTTTTTGCTGATCGGCGATGGGCCGCTCCGGTCTGAGATGGAAACTCGAGTGCGCCAAATGGGACTATCACATAAAATACACTTCGCCGGGATTCGTACGGACGTGCCTCGCTTGATGCTTGGAGCCATGGACTTGTTCCTTTTCCCTTCTCTATATGAGGGTTTCGGACTTTGCGTGATGGAGGCTCAGGCGGCGGGCCTGCGCTGCTTAGTCTCGGATACAGTCCCCAACGAGGTCGTGAGGCTGCCGGAATCTGTAGAGTTTCTCTCCTTGTCTGCCGGCAAGGATCATTGGGCAACGCAAGTAATAGAATGGCTCGATGCACGCCAGCCAGAAATGACTCCCCTTTGGAACGATGTCACTCGAAGGCAATTCTCGATTCAGCAATCAGTCAGCCCTCTTACGGACCTTTATGTGTCGGCTCGGAAACCTACCGCACAGAACATCCTCCAACAACATGCGTAATATCCTCGCTTTGAAATCGCAAATCATCGACACGACAGCCCCGGGAAGCGTTGAGCGTGACCGATTGCCGCGCGGAGAGTACGTTCTAGCGGCTGTCTGTGTGACTGCCTCAGTTTTGATTTTCATAGGGTTGAATCGAGCTGTAGTGCACTGGTTTCTCTTGCCTGTGATGGCTTGCGGCGTTATTGCAGGTGCGGATGTAATCCGGTGGTTGCGCGGCCGACTCGATCTCTTCGATCCGAAAACCATCATCGCGTGTCTGGCGTTCTATGGTTTTTTTGTTACCCCTATCCTGCATGTAGTTTGGGACCGTTTTGGGGTGGGAAACGAAATGTTCCTGTGGGGAGACTGGCGAATATGGCTCGGCGCTATGGGCTGTTTGAATGCTCTCGGGCTGCTTGCCTACAATTGGGCTCACAATTTCCAGTTCGCTAGGGCAATCCCATCCCCAACTCGATGGGAAGTTGATCGCAAGAAATTTTATGCAGTGTTTACTTTCGCCCTCGCTTGTTCGATTGCCGGAGTCGTGACTTTCATATCGTCGCTGGATGGTATTCCAGGAATTATCGAGAGCTATGAGAACAACCAGGAGGCCTTTGCGGGCAAAGGTTGGTTGTTGGTACTCGCTTGGCCGCTAGCGATTTTGTCATTTATTTTTGTTGTTTTTCTGTGGACTGATCGGCAACGAAAGGATCGCCGCCGTCTGAGCACCGGCCTGATGTTTTTGAGTGTTGCTGGTATTGGTCACTTCATTTTGTTGGGCTGGTATGGCAGCCGGGCCTCGACGATTTGGGCGCTGTTTTGGATGGCTGGAATCATTCACTACCGGTTCCGAAAGCTCTCTCCCAAAATGATGTCGATGGGCCTGATTTTCTTGATTGCGTTCATGTATTTTTATGGTTTTTACAAAGAACGAAAAAGAATGGGACTCGAAGTCTTGCGCTCTCCGGTCATGTGGCTCGAACCCGTTGGCTACGAGCGGGATCTGAAGTCGCTCTTATTGGGCGATCTAGCCCGTGCCGATTCCAATGCTCTAATTCTTCACAACCTGATAAAGGATCCCGGCGACTACGACTACCGGTGGGGCCTCACCTATGTAGGGGCGTTTGGTATCTTGGTCCCGAGAAACATCTGGCTTGACCGACCGGAATTTAAAGTCGACGCGGGAACCGAAGCACAGCTAGGCAAGGCGACTCCTTGGCGATCGTCTCGAGTCTACGGTCTCGGCGGCGAGGCCATGCTCAACTTCGGTCCGTTGGGTGTCCTCCCCATGTTTGCGCTCATCGGCATTGCCCTCGGATGGTATCGACGAAAGCTGAACAGCTGGAGCCCGTCAGACAGTCGAATGTTCCTCGCTCCGTTTTTTTCCATACTGTTCGCAACCGCATTTGTCGGTGACAGCGACAACCTCGTTTTTGCCGCGTTGACCGAGGGTGCGCTCGTTGTGGCTGCTATCTTTGCCGCTTCGAAGCGCGTTCAGATGGAAAGCGAGAAAAGACTTCTTTGAAAGTCTTAGTCACCCTTGAAAATCATGTTCGGCGCTCCGGTGATGGCGACCTATATGCCGATGGGTCGGGCGGCTATTCGACTTGGGCCACACTCCTCCAATCGTTCGATCAAGTTGTCTTAGTGGCGCGGGTGTTTGAAGGCAATGATTATTTCCCCGATGCGGACAGACTTGATGGACTATACATCTCAGTTCATGCGTTGCCGAACTACATTGGTCCCTGGGAGTATTTGCGAAAACTGAAAATCCTCCGAACAAGTATCCGTCACGCGGTAACTCACTCCGACGCATATATTCTTCGTGTTCCCGGCTTGGTGGGCCGTTTGGCTTGGCGCGAGATTCGGCGCTTCAAAAAGCCATATGCCTTGGAAATTGTGGCCGATCCCTGGGACGCGCTCGGACCTGGGACTTGGCCCGGCCTGTTCCGCCCGATTTTCCGCCGCGCTGGGGTGCGTGAGTTGAAACTGATGTGCCGGGGAGCCGCCGCCGTTCATTACGTCACTGAGAGTGCATTGCAAAAACGGTATCCAGCCGCGCCGGACGCTTACACCATCGCGTTTCCCAACGTCTTAACGGACTCCGCTTTTGCGTGCGGAGCAACTCTCCAGGAAAGATTCCGGCGACTCGTCTCGAATAAACCTATCCGCATTGGATTTATCGGTAGCCTGGCGCAAATGTATAAGGGGCCCGACGTTCTGTTGCGTGCATTTTCGCTCTGTCAAGCGCGAGGCTATAACTTCGAGGTCGTTATGGTCGGAGATGGCCGCTACGCTGAACAGATGAAAGCATTGGCAAAACGGTTGGAAGTAGAAGATAAAACGCAATTCATTCCCCGATTGCCATTCGGCAAGGCGATATTTGATTTTCTGGACTCAGTGGATTTATTCGTCATGCCGTCCAGGGCCGAAGGATTGCCGCGTGCCTTGGTAGAAGCCATGGCGCGCGGATGCCCATGCATCGGCTCGAACGTCGGGGGGATACCAGAGCTTCTCGCCCCGGACGATCTCGTTCCTCCGAACGACCCTGAAGCATTCGCGCAAAAAATCATGGAAGTCACTTCCGATCCCGCGCGCATGAAGGCAATGTCAGAACGAAATTTGGCGCGAGCGAAACAATTCGATCCTGAAGCTCTACGCGATGCGCGGCTTGCCTTCTATCGCTATGTCAAAGACCATTCAGGCAGCAATGCGCAATCCGGAAGGGAACAGCAATCAAGTTTTCAACCCTTGTAGGCCACGGCGATAATATTTAGCCGAAAATTCGAAAGAAAATCGTAGCGATTCACCAGCCATTCATAACCCAGCCCCATGCGGTGCAGAAGGGAATTGAACTCCAGCACGCTGGGAGCACCCTCCACTAATGTTATTTCTGCGCGGCTAAATCCCGATTCGAGAGCTAATCTTCGAAGGCGGCGGCGAGTGTTCGCACGGTAACGGGTCGGGAAGGTATCGTCCCGATTGAATCCGCGCACGCGGCTGTTGAACCACACATGAAACCAGTGAGGAGTTAGACTTGCCGCCACCCCGAAATAATGAAGCAGGTTCGGAGTGAAAATTGCGAGCCTACCGCCCGGCTTGAGTACCCGGTAAAATTCCCTTAACACCACCTGTGGAAAATTCACATGCTCGATCACTAGCCGGCAATTCACCACGTCGAACGACGCGTTCGAGAATGGCAGGCGACTCAATTCTGACCGAATGCAAAAATCCATCGCGGAATTAGCGTCGACGTCTTCTCGTAAGTCAGTCCCTACCAATTGGCAGCCAGCCAATCTCGCAAAATCAAAACCGAAAAATTTACCGGTACCGCAACCAGCGTCCAAGACGCGGTCGCCAGGGGAAACGATCAGCCTAAGCTTTTCTTCAAACGCATTCTCGGGCGATAGCGGGACCGTCTTTATCTGTGGCGTGGGAGAGGTGCCCGGGTCTGTAGCGAAGCCATCTGCAGCGGTTGGATCGTCTTTTGAATAAGCGTCCACAGCGCAGAGATCCCTAAAGAGGCTCGGCCTCCGCGCGTTGCAGCATTTCGAGTTGGCCCAGCGGCTCGAGTCCGCCGCCAGTCGCCGCAGCCATCGCCCGCATCGCCGTATGATTGTTGAACTGGTCGTTCGTGAAATCGGCGATCAAGCCGGACTGAATCGCCGCATAGATTTCTTCGATTCCGGACTCCAAAGTCCACTCGCATCGAAAGCCCAAGACTCGCTCGATTTTTTCAAACGAAACTCGATAGTTTCGCCGGTCAAGATTTTCAATCCGGATAATTTCTGTGCCCGGCACTCCTCGCGCAATCGCGCATCCCAATTGCTCGATCTGAAGATTTAAGGACGAAGATCCCACGTTAAAAATCTCGCCGGTGACCGCGCCACGGTCTGCCTCCAGGCACGCAATCACCGCACCCGCCGCGTCCTGCACATGCAAGAATGGACGCCACTGCTCCCCGTTCAATACCGTGATCTGCCCCGAAGACGCCGCCCGCGCCACAAACAAATTCACTACTAAATCAAATCGCATACGCGAAGATAGCCCAAACAATGTCCCTAGCCGTAATATCGTCGGTGCAAAATCCACTGCGGCGGAGGCGAGAGGGCCATCACTCTGGCCTGCCGTCGCCATCAGGATATTTTCGGAATCCACTTTTGTCTTTGCGTAGATCGAAAGCGGGTTCACCGCCGACGTCTCATCCAGGCAAGACTCCGAGGCCCCATACACTCCGCACGACGACGCAAAAATAAACCGGCGCACGCCGCACCCTCGCGCCACGTCAGCCAGCATGCGAGTGGCGGCCCGATTTACTTCCATCGCCAGCTGCTTATTCTCCTCGCATGCGGGGTCACCGACGATCGCGGCCAGATGCACCACTGCGTCGCATCCCCGCATGGCGTTCACCACTACCCCAATGTGTCGCACGTCCCCTCGGATGAGCTCGCAGTTCGCGTGAGTACGTACATCATCCAACGAATTTTCCCCAAAAAGAAAGGAATCCAGCACCCGCACTTTAAAGCCACGCTGCAGCAGCCGGGTTACCACGATGGACCCAAGGTACCCCGCTCCGCCCAGCACCAGAACCTGCCTCACGCTTTCTGGATCGGTTTTTAGTTCGAAATTGTAGCGTTTCAAGATCTTATGTTTGGTGAGGCGAACACCGCCGACGGTGACGAGCATAAGAATCCAGGCGATCACCGCCACGCCGCGAGGCACCAGAGCACCGCGATACAGAAAATAATCCGCGAAGACAAACAGCACGATGAACGAGCTAACGCCGCGAAACACGGCGATCGCTTTTCGCACTCCAGTGGCGTCCCGCGTGCGCGGATAAAACCCGCTCAGCTGGAATACCAGGAGCGCGAGCAACGACCACAGCAACCAGTAATGTGTGACGAAGCTTTTGAAGCGCTCGGCCAGCCCCTGTGGGTCGGGCGTCCTCAGGATCACGACGTAGAACAAGAACCAAAGAGCGAAGGCAGTGAGCATCGAAAAGTTGACGAGGATTAGGTCCGCGGCCATGCGCAGTAAACCATTTTTCCAAGGATATCGGCGCGCTTCGCTTCGCAGCGAGTTCCAATAGCGATATACGTCTGTAATTCTCATGCGCGTTGAGCCCTGCTTAATTTTCCTTTATCGCCACATTGTTGACAGCGCAGAACAGCGTCGCAGACTTTGTCCACATTTTCGTCGCTCAGTGTGGAGTAAATAGGCAAATTCAAAATGCTATTGGAAATACTTTCGGTCACCGGCAGAGGACGCTTATCCCACATTTCGCGGTAGAGTTTTTGGCGGTGCACTGGCGGATAGAAATAGCGTCTAACCTGAATGTTTTCCTTTTCCAGGCCTTCGAAGAGCCAGTCACGTGGTCTGCCGAACGCGGCTTCATCGACGAGGACAGCGAAATCCTTGCACGAACTGCTGTTGCCGGAGGGAATGCGCTGAAAGCTCAATCCAGGAATACCTCGGAGACGCCGCTCGTAATGAAGGCGAATCTGATTGCGGCGATCGATGCGCGCGTCGAGGCCGCGAAGACCGCGAAGCCCCAGGGCCGCATGGAATTCGCTCATGCGCGCATTTAGGCCAGCTAATTCGGGGTCGTAATTGCCGCTGTCGCCATAATTTCTGGCGACCCGAAGTTTTTGTGCGAGAGCGGCGTCCCGCGTGGCAATCATACCGCCTTCACCGGAGACCACGAGTTTGGTGGGGGAAAAACTAAAAACTTCCGCAACACCAAAATTGCCAATGCGCCGGTCGCATATATCACTTCCGAATGCGTGGGCTGCGTCAAAAATCAAAGGTATCCCGGAATCGGAAGCGATCGTCTGTAGCTGGACGACGGAAGCCGGGTTTCCGAATAGGTGAACAGCGAGGATTGCGGCTGAGTTGGGAGAGAGTTGAAGTTTAACTGCGTGTGGATCTATACAAAATGTTTCAGCGTCGCAGTCGGCGAAGACGGGCTTGAGACCATTCCACAGCACAGTGTGAGCAGTGGCATGAAAAGTAAAACTAGGGAGGATCACTTCGCCCTTAAGGTCCAGCGCGCGCAGAGTGAGAACAAGTCCGGCGGTGCAACTGGAGACCGCAACACAATGTGGAACATTGAGATATTCGGCTGCGGTTTCCTCGAATTCGCGAACGAATGTGGCGTTCGTTAGCTGGCGGCTGCGCAAAATCTTGCACACGTCGCGGTGGAATTCATCGTCCGGAAGGCCTTCCGGAGAAACGATAGGCAAGCGCTCTTCAAAGATGGGAACGACATTCGAAGGCAATGCACTCTTTTCCATAGGCTTCATTGCTCTCCGTGTACCGTTCGCGGCCATGCCTGATCTCAGGAACCTGCTGCAATCGAAGATTCAAGCTCGTGATTCTTGATAACTCGACAGGGGACGCCAGCCGCCGTGACGTGAGAAGGGATATCTATCCCCACTGCGGCGCCGGCCCCAATGATCGACCAGTCGCCAACGCTCTTACTGTGAATAATCACGGCGCCGGTGCCGAAGTAAACGCCGTCGCCAAACTTTACGCAGCCCGAAATGTGGCAACCCGGATTAATGTTGCAGTAGGCGCCAATTAATGTGTCGTGGCCGATCGTAGTGTTGAGATTCACGATTGTGTGCGGTCCGACTTTAATCTGCGTCGTCAAGGTACTGCCTGCGGTTACGATCGCGCCCGCTCCCAGTTCGACCCATCGCGACATTCGCGCGCTAGGGTGAACCACGGTGCAGAAATCGAGATGGAGGCTGGCGGCGCGGATGGCGATTTCTTTTCGCGAACGCGGATTTCCGACTCCACAAATAATTTCGAAATTCTTGTCCGAGTTCTGTTCCAGCCAGTCAAATCCGCCAAGCACTTGACTATTGCATAGCTCCGTACCATGCAGCTTGGGGTTGTCATCGACGAATCCGAGTACGTTCCATTTTTTCTTTTCCTCATTGTCTTCCAGGAACACCCAGTACGTTTCGCGCGCAAAGCCGCCAGCCCCCAGGATAACGACGTCGGTCATAAATCCTCTCGCGACGGCACAGGGATGTCATCGTGTGCTGAAAAGAAGAATCGGTCCCGCGGAGCATAAAGTCCGTCGCCGGAAATCCATACTTTGAAAGTTCGCAGCAGGATGCGCGCATCAAGCCAGAGCGAAAAATTGTCGACATACCAAACATCCTTTTCCAGGCGTTCAGGCCAGGAAAGAAGGTTGCGGCCATTCACTTGGCTCCATCCCGTGAGGCCAGGGCGCAGGAGCAAACGGCGGGCCTGCTCGGCGCTGTAATGCTCGACGTGGTAAGGAAGGGCGGGACGAGGCCCGACCAAACTCATCTTACCGGTCACAATATAAAGTAGTTGTGGCAGTTCATCTAAACTGAAGCGGCGGAGAATTCTTCCGACGCGAGTAATCCGCAAATCATACTGGGAGACATAAAGTCCGGAGCCGATGCGATCCGCATTCTCGACCATGGTGCGAAATTTCAGGATCTGGAAGGGATTTCCTCGAAGGCCCACCCGCTCTTGTGAAAAAAATACTGGACCTTGGGACCCGACCTTAATGCAAACGGCAATCACGGCAAGCACGGGCCAGAGGAGGAGCAAACCGGCGCCCGCCACCAGGATGTCAAGAAACCGTTTCAATGCTAGTTGAACGGTTCGGCTCATAAGACATCCGCCTGAGGAAGCGAATTGCGCGCGTGAAATGTGATTCCGAGCCCGAGAATTGCGGAGAAGAGGAGAGCGTTTGCAGGCATGTAGAGATTAAAGTCCGCAAAGCTGTGAAGCAGGATGGCGACGATACTACCCACACAGCCGAGGGCGACAATTCTTTCGAAATCTTGTTCGCCGGAAAGGAATGAACGGATCACGCGCGCGAGAACAAAGAATATAGATGCGAACAGAACGAACGCGGCCGGAATGCCCAAATCACCGGCAAGCTCGAGGTAATCATTGTGCGCGTGGTTCACAAATTGAGTAAGGAATACGGTTTGCCCGGTTGTGTACGCGATTGGAAAAGTGCCAAGACCAGTACCCAGCCAGAGATGATTTCTTATTAGCGGAAGGGTATCACGCCAGATAGCGACGCGGCTCAGGCCGTCGAGTGAATATTCATCGCCAACGCTTTGAAATCTGGAAACGATCGGGCCCGGGCCGATCCAGACTGCTAAACAGATGCTGAGGAGAATAAATGTGGCGGCGAGCAGCAAACCCATACGTCCATGAAATCTGGAAATCGCCAACAATGCAAAGATCACGAAGACAGATGATGCCGCGGCAAGAATGCCCATTCTCGACCGGGAGAATATGAGGGCGGCGCATAGAACCACCGAAATGGCGAGAGACAGAACCAATTTTTGGATCGGCGATTTTCCGATCACACTTCGAAGGTTTACTTTGGAGTTGGGATCGCCGCGCAGTTTGGCGTATTCGTAAAATACGAATGCCAAACTGAATGGCAAAATCAATTCGAGAAAACCAGCGTAATGGTTGCGGTTGATGTAAGTGCCGGTGGCTTCTTCGAGATCAAATTTCTTTACGTAAGCGAAAATTTGCTGCCAGCCGCTGAGATATTGCACCAAACCATAGAAGGCCTCAAAAGTTCCGAGGGCAATGAGCGCGCCGATAAAGAATTGTTTTCGCCGACGATCCTGGCCGATCACCTGAGCGAAGTAGAAGGCGATGAAGCAAGTTAGCAGGATCAGGAAATGTGTGCGAGTGGCGTAGGGCTCAAAGCTCAAATATGCTGCATGAATATGGGTTGGAGGGACATCACGACCTGCAACACGATGTAGTAAAGATGCGGGCAGCGGACAGAGCTGCAGCAGGACTATTCCGCTCAGCACAACCGGAATCAATACGATCATTCTCGACGGCAGCGTAATCTCTGGAGAAGTGACAAACAGCAAAGCTGCGGTTCCGAAGAAAATAACTTCCACAATTGAAAACGAAATAGTCTCGACCCCGCCGAATGCCAGAACTGCGATGGCCAACCCGAGAATGAGCGAAATTTCAGCTAGTTTCGACATGGCGTCAAGAATCAATTCCGAACTGATGCGTGCTAGGCGCTTCCGTTCTTATGCCCATTGCCATCCGGGTGATACCCGTAAGAATAGTAGTCGCTTCTGGTGTCGGCGAAATTGATGGTGGCTCCGAGAACGTGAGAGCCAGCGTCCACGGCAGAAGCATAGGCGCGATGGACGAGTTCGCGCGGAGTGATGCCGCCGCCGACGACGAGGATGACGCCGTCAACGAGAGTGGCGAGAATGCGGCTATCGGCAAGATTCAAGAGCGGCGGAGAGTCCAGCACTATGAATTTGTATTCTTTAGAGGCTTCACGAATGAGCGCGGGCATGTATTCGGATGAAAGCAAGTCTGCCGGATTCGGCGGGATTGGGCCGCTGGGCAAGACAGAGAGGCCGATGGGGGCTGGATGAGATAGGAGGCTCCTCCAATCCGGATCGCCAGTCAAAAAATTTACGAGACCGGAAGTATTGGGAATGCCGAAAAAATTATGAAGGCTGGGACGGCGCAAGTCCGCGTCGATGAGCAGAACTTTTTCTCCCAATTGCGCGAGCGAGACAGCGAGATTAGCGGCGACGGTGGTCTTGCCCTCTCCACCCTTGGCGCTAGTGACCAGCAAGGTTTTGGGCGGATGTTTCGCGGTCGAGAGCAAGACGGAAGTGCGCAATTCGTGGAATGCTTCAGCCAGGGCGGTATTTTGGCCGTTACCTTCAATTCGATTCCAGGAGGGGACGATGCTCGCGGGATATTTTTCTCCAGCCATGTGACGCGCACGAGCGTAGAGGCTATGACCGTTGCCATTCGTCGCCGCTTGAACTGCGGGAACGGACGCGAGAGCAGGCAATTGCAAAAAGCGTTCGATTTCTCCAGCAGTCTTAAACGAATTATCGAGGTGCTCCTGCAAGAATGCGGCGCCGATTCCGAGGCTTAGGCCCAAAAGCATAGCGAGAGACAAATTCAGAGGCACGCGAGGGCTGTCGGGCTTTTTGGGAGGATAGGCGGGATCAATCACGCGAATGTTAGCCGCTTTCATGCTGGTGGAGACGCCGGTTTCCTTCAATTTTTCGAGAAGGCCCACGTAAAGCTGCTTATTAGTGTCAGCCTCGCGCTTCAGAATGTTGTACTGCACCGATTTTTCAGCGATGACGTCGGCATCATGTTGCTGGTCTTTGAAAGCTTGCTGCAACATATTTTCGCGTTCGACGGCGGCGCGGTAGTCATTGGTGATGGCTTTGGCAGCGCGTTCGCGTTCAGAGGACAAATCGGATTGAGCTTCGTCGATTTGATTCTGGATTTCTTTTACTTGCGGATAATCGGGATTGAAGATGGAAGACAAACGCGAGCGCTCGCGCTGGAGTTCTGCTAGTTTTTCGGTGAGATCCTGCATCAATTTGTTGTTAAAAATGCCGGGCAGGGAAGAAAAATCCCCCTGCTGCACGAGGAGATAGAGCGATTGTTTTTCGTAGCGATCGGCTTGCGCTTTGGTGAGCTCTTCCTGCAGCTGGCGGAGTCTTTGGGTGACGATATTTTCCGAAGTGCCTTTATCAGTTTCGAGAAATAGCAGACCGTTGTCGCGCGCGTATTGTTGGAGGTCGTCTTCTGATTTTTCGAGTTTCGATTTCATGCCCATAAGCTGCTGCGACAGCCATTCGGAAGCCTTTTGAGAGGCCTGCCAGCGAGACTCAAGATTTTGCTGGATGTAGGTGGAGGCGAGCGTGTTGACGACCTGCGCGGCGAGGTTCCGGTCGTTGGATTCGAAACTGACTTCTACCAAACGGCTGCGTTTCAGAGGCTCGACATCGAGACGATCCTGGAATTTTTTCAAAACTTCATTGTCGATGGTGGATTCGGGAGAAGAACTTTCTAGAGCTGTAAGCGCTGGTTGTGAGGTAGCTTCTTGGCTCCCGCGCGCCCACCAGTGCGGCGGTTGGTTGAATTCAGCGAGCTGATCGAGCTTCAGATCGGAAATCACCCGTCGCGCGAGATTTTCACTTTTCAAGATGCGGTACTGAGTTTCCAGATAGGTGTCGGAAATGCTTTCGAGCTGAAATAATTCCTGGAGCGATGGGATGTCGGGATTTTCTTTTTGAATTTCGACCAGCACGCGAGCGCGATAGACCGGTTTTTCCTTAAGCGTGGCAAAAAGGCCAATGGAGAAAACAACGAAGGCGATTGTCAGTATAGTGGCGCGGCGTTTTTGGATTACGCGCGCGTATTCGACCAAGCCAGGAACTTTTTCGGCTTCGTCGGATTCGAAGGAAGGAAGCGCAGAAGCGCGACGCTTTGCGAGTGCGCTGGGCGCGACGTCGTACAGACTGAGTTTTGTTTCCTGCTCCATTAGCGCCAGATGACGAGGCCGCTGGCGGTTGCCACGGCAGCCTCGCTCCCTTTATAAAGTACGGTTTTCGCGGAACTGTTCGGGACGAAAACGATGTCGGCCGGTTTCAGCGGTGTGTCGGGCGCCTTGCCGGCCAGAACCTTTCCTAGATCGATGGGGAACTCGGTACGTTTCCCGGAATGTTCGTCGGTGCGAATAATTTTTGTGCGACTCTTGGCGGAAGTGGCGTTCAAGCCCTCGGCGAGGGCGATGGCTTTCAACACAGACATGTTCTGATCGCTTTTGAGGACAAAGCCGCCGGGCTTTTTGACGTCGCCAATTACATAGATGATGCCGCCGCGGGTGACTTTGACGATATCGCCCGGGTAAACGGGGACGTTGTAACGCTGGTCGCCAGACTCGAGCAAGTCCTTCAAATTAATTTTAATGGTTTCGTTGCCGGGCGGGTTCACGGGTGTGGCCGCGTTGGGAGCATCTTGCGCTGTCGGCTGCGGCGCTGAAGAGGGAGCTACATCGGGATTTGCGCTGCTGCGAGTTGAATCTGAGCCAAATTGCAAGCCGGCGCCGCGCATTACGAGGACTTCGTCGCCGGCATCTTCGGACAGGCCTTCCGCCATGGAAAGCATTTCCAGAACAGTTTTCGTGCCGCGAATTTGGAAGACGCCGGGTTTTTTAACGGCGCCGACTACGGAGACGGGATGGCTCTCGACGGTGGTGACAAAAACTCCGACGTGTGGGTCTTTCATATACTGGCGGAGCTTGATTTCTATCACGCCTTCGAGTTCGCGCGCAGTGAGGCCGGTAGATTGGATGGCGCCGAGAAGGGGCATGGAAATTTCTCCGCTGGCTGAGACGCGCAGAGAACGATTCAGATCCGGAGCCTCAAAGACATTAATTTCGAGCAGGTCATGCGATCCGATGCGGTACTCGGTTTGTTCGCTACTTGCAGGCTGGGTTGCGAGCGTTTGATTGAGTTGTTCGAGGCGGCGATTGTAATCTTCGGTTGTTTCGGAGTGCGCGGGAGGAGCGGCGGGATTGGTATTGGATTGCGAGGCTTGTGCGCGCGAGACGGGCGGGAACAACAGAGTTAACGCGGCGAGTGATGTGCAGAATATCGCAAGATGCAAGCGCGTTCTGAAAGATATTTGGATTGTTGAAGCGGCGCGGAAGTCCGTTAGAGACAAACGAGAGGACAATTCGACCTCTGCGGAAGATCGCGGTCCCGAAAACATTAGAATCCCTGCGAGCCTAATTGAGCTGCCAGTAAAACCTCGGCTCGCGATGCGATCTGCTGGGCACAGACCACTTGCTACGGGCGTCACGGGCCGAACGTTGTTCGCTGACTTGCCCGGCATCAACTGCGGATGCCATCCCCGGCAAGAAAGTTTCCGCGTGAGTGTTATCCCATGGGCGGGTACATGTCAAGCACTGCTAGCGTGTGCGCATTAGCCTGGGCGATGGTGGTATGGAGCTATGAGCCAGGATATATTCCGCGCTCCTGGAGGCGTGCGTTAGACAGCAAGCGTCTCACACACGTGAGATTAGTTTGCGATCGAGAGCTAGTATTGCGCAGGAGTTCATACGTGTCTGCGTCGAAAGACGTCGGACGGGTTCTCGGCGAAGACTGGAACAGGTCCTGAATGGGAAAATCTCGAGGTTGGTAGGATCCCTTAGATATTATGCGAGTATTTTAGGATTACTTCGGGTTATGTCTGCACGAGACTTAGGAGCTCTTTCATGCTGCGGTATGCACAAATCAACCTTCATCGCCCGACGCCCCGCCCTCAGGGACGCATCCGCTGCCCAATCGTAATCTCGACCGGGTCGAAGCAGTAAGAGCGCAAAGTGGTCCAGAGCGAAGATGATCGAGAAGCATCATTCGGCTGGTGAAAGAATGCACCCTATCGCGAATCGCATCGCGATTTATAGGATTTTAACCGTCTTGGCCAGCTGCATACTGTTGACCGCCCAGAACGTTGTTCTCACCGGCTCGCTCGGCGGTCGAGTCACGGACCAGAGCGGGGCTGTAGTGCCAAGAGCGGCGGTTGTTGTACGGAACCTGGCCACCGGCGCGCAACTGTCTGCCGAATCGAACGGTGCCGGACTCTATCGCTTCCCGGTACTTATGCCCGGCGCCTATTCCATCACCGCGAGTCTCAAAGGGTTTCGCGATGTCCAGGTTTTAGTGAGAGTGCAGGTTGGAAACGCCACATCTCAGGACATCAAGCTCCAAGTTGGGACTGGCACAGACATAGTCAGAGTGATCGGCACGACGCCGCTGCTGCGGCCAGAGGAATCCTCCGCCAGCACCGTGTTGGAGCGGTCCTTTATCGAGGACCTACCGCTCAACGGACGAAAATACACGGACTTTATGATGCTGACGCCGAATACCAGCTACGACGGCGACACCGGCTTGGTGAGCATTGCGGGACAGCAAGGTGGCGAGGACTCGGGATACGCCAACGGCAATGGCTCGAGTGTCTTCACTGTCGACGGAAGCAATGCCACCAACAACTACTTCGCCGACATTGTGGGTCGTAATCGCATCCCGTATCTGTACGGCGAGGACGCAATTGAGGAGTTTCAAGTCTCGGTGAGCCCGTATTCGGCGGTCTATGGAGGTGGAGCGGGGTTCGTCAATGCGGTGACTCGGTCGGGGAGTAACGCGTTCCACGGCAGTGCATTCTATTACAACCGAAATTCCGCGACAGGAGCCAACGACGCTCTCGACAAAGCCAACGGTTTCCCTAAACCGGAGGATGCTTTGCAGCAATTTGGCGCCGGCGTTGGCGGACCCATCCTGCGCAACCGTCTATGGTTTTTTGTGGATTATGAGCAGCAACTGCGGAACGATCCGATTCCCGTCATTAACTCAGCGCTCGAGACGACGCCGGCGAACTTAGCTACTTTTTTGAGCGCTAATTTTGGTATTCCGGCCGGGACGACCCTACCACCGCCGAACGGACCCTTGCCGGTACCAGGCAGCGACACCGTGCCTAATCCGAGCAATGCGGTATACCTCCAGCAAGTGTCGAACACTGTGAATGCGCTGAACTCTAATCTGGGCCTCAAACCAAGAAAGCGCAACGATCTGGTAATCACGCCCCGGCTGGACTACCGGGCCAGTTCTCGCGACGACCTGTTCCTCAGCTTAAATTTCAACCGGTTCGACTCTCCCGGAGGCGTGATTATTGACCCGACTGTCGGCAATTACGGCCTGCAAACATTGGCCAACGCCTACGTGCATACTTTCCAAGCCACCGTGGGGTGGACACACGCGTTTTCCACAAGCGTCCTAAACGAGTTTCACGCAGGCACCTCGCAAGATAACGAAATTGCGACGCCAACCGGTTTGGCTGGGAACACGCCGACGGTGGTCTTGGATAGTCCCGCGCCGTTTACTCTGGGAAACGCCGCATTCTCCATCGGGAGAGTTTTTGAAAGACAGTATTCTCTGTCCGACCGCATTGACTACGTGATCGGCAAGCACACTTTGCAATTCGGTTTTGATTGGAACTACTCTTGGGACGCGGACTCGAATGACGGCGGCGCGGACCCGAACGAGGCTGTCGATTTCGGGTCGCCGCTTGGCCTTTATGAATTTCCGAATCTGGAGGCTTTTGCGCTGGGGGAATATATCCAGTTTAGCCAGGCTTCGGGAAAGCCTACTTTCTCTTTTGCCGTGCCTTACTACGGATTCTACGTGCAGGACACGTTCCGAGCTTTACCGCAGTTGACGCTAGAAATGGGCGTGCGCGAGGACTTCCAGGTGTACCCGCAACCGGCGGAAAATCCGGCGTTTCCACTCACCGGGCAATACCCCAATCAGTTTCTGCGCCTGGCGCCGCGCCTCGGATTTGCCTGGCAGCCTGTATCGAAGACTGTAGTGCGCGGCGGATTCGGGGACTTCTATACCAACATGAACGGACTGAACTACCGGAACGCAGTGATTTCGAACGGACTGGCGTCACAGCAGTCTTCAGTAAGTGTCAGTTACAATGGATGTCCGCCGAACCTACAGCTGCCAACGTTTCCAGGTATCCTCCCAGGTAGTTCCCCTCTGTTTCAGGCCTCTCCGGATATTTCGCTGGTTTCTCCTCACTTCAAGGCTCCCGATATTTTGCAGGCTAGTGTGCAGGTTGAGCGGGAGATTTTCCGCGACACAACCGTAAGTATTGGCACTATGTGGAACCACGGGGTACATATCCTTTCAGGCAGTGCCTATGATTTGAATCTGATGCCCTTGACCGGCACGACGACATACATCGTGTGTCCTCCCGGCACAACCACGGCACCCTGCAATGGGCGCACGGTGATCCTGCCGAACATGGACAATGGCCTGCTGACCGAGGGCCGTATCAACCCCAACCTAGGCCAGATCAACGAACTGATCAGTCCCGCGCAAAATTATTACAATTCTTTCTTCCTACAGTTGCAGCGCCGCATGTCACAAGGCATTTCCTTGCAATTCTCTTACACCTTCGCCAAAAGCATCATGCTGGACGGGATGGACTTCAACAATCAGTTCGACTTCAGCAACACTCACGCACCTTCGTTATTAGATCAGCGCCATCGAATAAGCTTCGCTGGTGTGTATCGGCCGCGGCTGGAAAGACTAACGGGTTCGGGCACTGGCCGAGCGCTGCTCGCGGGTTGGACGCTAAGCAGTGTCATGGAGTTCTCATCCGGCCGCCCGTATGCGGGTTTGTTGAGTCCCGCATGCACCAGCTCGACCCTGTCATTCGGCAACTGTAACGGAGCCGACGACAACCTCAACGACACAGCCTTTAACCAAGTCACCGCGAACACCGCGGCAGGCATCAATGGCAGCGGCCCGACGCCGGGAATCGGCTTGAATTCCCTCTACGGTCCATGGCTGGAGAGGATCGATGTTGGGCTGGCCCGGAGTTTTGCGATTAAGGAAGGGAAGGAATTGCAATTTCAAGCGCAAGCATTCAATCTATTTAACCACGCCAACTATTATGTCCAGAATGGCGATGGAATTAACCAGTTGCAATACAACCCAATCGGAACCAACTGCGGTGACGGTGCAACGCTGAAGCAAACTTGTTATCTGGTGCCGAACTCCGGCCCGGGCAATTTTGGAACCTTCCAGGAAATTAGCCCGAACGGACTGCCCCGCGTTCTGCAGTTTTCAGCAAGATTCACATTCTAGATAAGATCGGGACTGTCGCCGCTGGTCTCGCCGAACATCCTGCCCAACCAAAACAGAGAATCCAGTTTAGGAAGCTGACTTCATGGATTCGAGAAGGGATTTGCAGGATGTGTGCATTTCTATAGTGAAGCTGAGCTATCATCCTGCCTCGCCTGTTTTCTTGGATTCGCGTGTTTCTCGGCAACGCGGAAACAGACCAGCTGGACGCCTTCGGAGGGGTATCCGTATTTGTGATCGCTATTTTTTCTTCAGGAGAAAGCTGCCAGCGACCAAGGCGTCGGCGCCTGAGCAGAAATAGCTTCGAACGGCATCGCGCGGTCTAACGACCAGAGGCTCACCAAACAGATTAAAGGAGGTATTCACGAGTAGAGGCGCAGGAGCGTTTTGCCCCGAACGTTTTAGCAACTTCCAAAACAACGGATTTTCCGTGGAAGCTACGACGTGGAGACGGACCAGGTTGCCTTTCAAGAGAAATCCTGGAGGCAGATTTTCCAGCAGATTGCGACCTTTTTCATTAGCAGTAGCCATGGTAGTAAGGAAATGCGAGTTCGCCGTATATTCAAAATAAGTGCCGCAATCTTCTTCGGGCATGGCTAGGGCGAAAGGCCGAAAAGATTCTCGATGTTTAACGTATTCGTTTAAATTCTCCTTCACATAAGCTGACCACGGAGAGGCGAGTAAGCTGCGATTGCCGAGCGCGCGCGGTCCAAACTCAGCTGCGCCCTGATACCACGCGACAATTTTCCCCGATTGCAGCAACATCACTGTCTCGTTAATTTTATCATTGTCCGAATCGCACCAACGATACGAGGCCTTGCAATTGTCGAGTACGCCTTTGATTGCTTCATTGGAGTACTCCGGGCCCCAATAGGGATTCCCCGCCGACGGAATGCGCGATGGACGCGGTTTTTGGTTCCACGCGAGCCACGCCGCGCCAAGTGCTGTGCCCTCATTTCCCGCCGCGGGCTGCACGAAAACAGTCGCAAACTTGGTGTTTGATTCGACCGCGGCGACTAAAAGTGGATTCAAGAATAGCCCTCCGGCAAGGCACAGCGAGCGTGTTTTCGTCTTGCGTCGTAGCGCTTCCAGCCAATCGCACAGGATTACCTCACAAGCTTTGTGAAGGCTCGCCGCAATGTTCGCTCGAAGTGGATCTTCAATAGGGGCGTGCGATTCGTCTTGGATGCAGAGTCGCCGGTAAAATTCGTCACTAAAGGAAAGTTCGCTTCCGTAGCGTCGCCGAAAATATTTTCGGTTCAGGTGTGGGGAACCGTTGGGAACCCGGCGCAGCACATCAAGGAAGAAGTCCGCGAAAGTAGGCTCACCCACCAGACTGAGCCATTGAGTCTTATGTTCGTCGCAATGCGGGCGAAAACCGATCAGTCGGGTTATCTGAGAATAAAACCACGCGAGTGAATTCGGGAAGGCGATCGACTCAACTTCGCAAATGTGTGTATTGCCGCCAACGCTGACAGAGCCGCAGCGCCCATCGCCACGTTCGTCAAGAGTGACAATCAAAGCGTGATCCAGACCAGAAGCAAAGAAGGCGCTGGCGGCGTGACAAAGATGATGGTCGAAATTCCGGATGCTGCGCGCTGCACTTTTCGCATTCTTCTGGGTCAAACGTAAGCTGTTAGAACCTTTTCCTAGTTCATTAAGGACATTAGTAATAGATTGTCGATCGACAGGAGAAACACTGGTATGGCCAGCAATCGCGATCCGATCAAGATCTTTCATGCTTATTTGCCCGCGCTCGAGACAGAATTGAATTGCGGCGCGAGGAATACCACCAGCTAACCGGGTCCGTGTGAGTTTTCCTTCTTCAATCGCAGCAATAACACCTTGATCGCCTATTAGCGCTGCTGCGGGGTCATGTCTCATGGAGGAGAGGCCGAGAATATACATGTTAGTTTTGAGATGTCAGCACAGGCAAAATTGCAAATCGTCTGCCGAACGATCGTATCAAGATTGTCTTGCAGGCGGTGTTAGAATGACAAACAGTCTTGCTGCTCGGCGTGGTGTATAAGAAGGATGTGGACGACTTACGCGAGTCTCCTTCGCTAGAGCTGCAACGGGACCGCATGACAAAACAACACGATCAGTCCTCAAGTCGCAGATAAAACGATCTCAGTTCATCTTGCAGGTAGCATGCCTCTTCGACGCTCTGCCGCTAGCGATTTGCCCCTTTATAGGCAGTCTGGGGCAAGCTCGCAACACAGTCGTTCCAACTCGGCGCCTGCCTGATTCGTTGCTTCGTGTTTTCCGCTGAGGGAAGAAAAGCCCAGACCTTTGCAGTCCGGGCCTTCATTATCTAGTGCAAGCGAAACATACTCACCGCCATCAGTCGGTGACGTCGACAGTGATTACAGTCGAATGCGACCGGTCTCCGGCGGTGCCCTTTACGGTGATCTTACGAGTTCCGAGCCCAGCCTTCGCGCCCTCGACGACTGTCAGGGTGGCGGTCCCCGCACCCTGCAGGGAGGTAGGGTTTAAGGTTACGGTTTGGGCGCTCCCGTTTCCCGAGCTTGACAGAGTAATCGCCGAGTCGAAGCCGTCAGAAACCGTGGTGGTTATTGTGACGGTACCAGTGCCGCCTCTAGAAACGGTAATCGATGTAGGCGATGCGCTGATGGCGAAGTTAGGTATAGCTTTGGTGACCTTCAGAGTGACGGTAGCGGTTTCGGTTGTGCCGCCAGCGGTTCCCGTGACAGTAATTTTGTAGGTGCCAACGGTCGCGGTTGAGGACACAGTCATCGTCATAACAGAAGTTCCTGCGCCGGTGATTGAAGTTGGGTTGAAGCCTACTGTGACACCAGTTGGTTGGCCGGTTGCTGACAACGAAATGGCGGAGTCAAAGCCGCCGGTTACCGTGCTTGTAACGGTGGAGGTTCCGGAGCTACCCTGCGCAACGGACACCGTAGCGGGCGAGGCTGAGATGCTGAAGCCAGGTGCTGGCGAGCCTCCAGCAAGCGCCGCGATCAGGGCCGCGCCGTTCGGGCTGCCCCAACCTGTAGCCAAGTCGTAGCCGGTTGTTGCAGCGTAGCCATTGCTACCACTGGTGACGTCGTGGAAATTAGCATCGTAGCTCGAGCTCAGACCGATGGTGTAAAGAGCTGGATTGATAAATCCGAGAGGACTGCTTCCGTTTGCGACTGCTTGTTGATTAGCAAGAGCAAGATAGCCGGCCCACATGGGCGTCGCAAAGCTTGTTCCGCCCCACATGTTGGCAGTACAGGCCTCCTGGTCGGCGCACACGTAAAATGTGAAATTCGCGTTTGCGGAAACGTCGGGCCCGTTGCGATAGGTTTTCGAGCATGCCGAGCAACCGCTGGCAGTGGCCGTCTGCCAGGAAGGAATCTTATATGCGTCTGGTGAGATACCGCCGCCACCGTCGGACCAGGCTGTTTCTGAACTCCACGGGCCGCCCGCGCTTGCTGTATCCAGATCGGTTCCACCGACTGAGGTGATGTATACATCGTCGGCCGGAAAAATCTCGGACTCAAAGTTCCACGCACCATTGTCACCAGCCGCTTGAAACAAATTCTGACCTTGCATCGCAAATGCCTTGAAATACGGATCATCAGTGCTGGGGTCGGAGGGACTCCAGGTCCACGAGGAACTTAATTGCGCATTCAGCGGGCTAGCGGTAGCCATCGCATTAAAGATTGCTTGGTCACTGGACCCGATATACATCACCAAGCTGGAAAGTCCGGGAGCCATGCCGAGCGCTTGCGTCATGTCGATCGTTTGCTCGAGGTCATCACAGCCTTCAGACGCTAAGCAGTTTACGCTGGTACCGTCCGTGGATAATAAAGTGATTGGGACGTTGTTTGTTTGACGGACGTTTTTGTAGTAGGTGGTCAGATCTGCCAAGTCAGTGCCGGCATACTCGAGCAAGCCGAGCGACTGGCCGCTGCCGGTGAGAGCCGTACCAGCGTAATACGCCGCCCGCATGTCGCTACCCAGAAAGGAAGCGGAAGGGCCTGAGCCGGTGGTGGCATTGGATTTCTCGGCGGAATTGTTTCTACGCACGATGTTAGGATGGGGGATCGAATAGTTGTCCAGACCGGCAATGTGCCAGAGCGGAACTGACAAAAACGGGGTGGGCTCGCGATCCGGGGCGTAGAAAGTGCGATTTTCGGTGGGGTGTTGATAAACACCCATGGTGACGTGCAAGGCTCGCTCAATGTTTTCAACCGAGCCGCTAACGTCCAGGTTCAGGCGGTTGCGCGAGGTGCCAACGACAGTAAGGCCGTTCGCCTCGGCAAAATGAATCACGGTGTCGTAATCTTCCGGAGTAGGACCAAACCGCGCGGTGAATTCTTCCACGGTAAGGAATTGACGATAAGAAAGGCTGGCCGGATCGTAGAGTTCCTGTAACAAATTTTCGTACTCGGCTTGATTGCGCAGCGGAAGAACAAGCACAAGGCGCATGGTCTGGGTGGCAGGCAGATGTCCGACAGGGCGCGCCTGTCCAGTGCGAACGGCTGCACGCACATGGCGCGTCATCAGCGGCACTCCTTGCGCCTGGCAAACAAAATTCACGAGCAACACAAGCGCAACAATCCTCAGCAGAGATACACCCAATCTTCGAGTCATAATTTATCCTTGTAGCCGGAGTACGGAATTTGCGTTTTCAGGCAACCCTCGCACGGAAGTACAATCAACTTCGAGCTGTCATTGGCTAGAAGCTTAGGGTCAAACGGGGGAGTCCGTCAATAGTACATCTCATGGATCTCGCGGCCGCTCAACGACGAACGATGGGGTCCCTTCAAGCACCGTGAACATGTGAATTAAATTCGGACAACAGATCGATTGCTTTGACGTCCAAAGCGCATCCGCTCGGCCCGTGTTCAGATGTTTCTTGACCGTCATTCTAAATGTGCTTAGGCTCTCTTTATCCTTGCATACGTTCGTGGATCCGATGGGATCATGAGAAACCACCAAGCAGTCGTGAAATATCCGTTACTACGATCTTGTTTCTTGCTTCTAATAGTGTTTCTCGTCGGCGCTTTTCCGCTAAGCGCACAGAACCCGCTCGCCCAAAGCGTATTGGTGGTTTATGACCCAACGGTCTCGGACTCGGTCAACGTGGCAAATCATTATTTGAGCAGCCGCGGGATTCCCAACAACAACGTGTGTCTTATCAGTCCGCCAGAAAGCGGGTCTCCGCTGTCATGGTCCGTGTTTGTTTCAACGGTGCAAAGCCCAATTCAAAGCTGTTTAAACACGTTGGGACCGAATCAAATACTTTATATCGTGCTCAGCTACATCCGGCCATTCTCACTGACTGCGCAGAACGGCAAAGTCTATGCCATGGATTCCTACCTAGAAGACATTTGGAATCAATATGCAACGGCTGACGTCTTTCCATATCCGAGCCAGGCGCACCCGTATTTTGCGGTCAATCAAGCACAAGGGAATTCGTACGCACCGTTTCTCTCACTTGCGAATTACCGTGCGCAACCAGGGTCTCTGCAAATCTATTCGGTCTGGCGACTCGATGGTGCTACCGCAGCCTTGGCTCAAGGCTTGGTTGACCAAGCGATTGCCGCAGAAAAGAATGGCTTAGCAGGCCAAGCCTGCCTCGACCGTGAATATGGCCCGATCGCGAACCAGTTCGATGCGGGCGACGGCGCGGGGGAATGGTCCCTTCACATGGCCGCCGTGTTTGCCGGACAAGCTGGATTTAGCGTTACCGAAGACGACAACCCTCAGGAATTTGGGACCCCTCCGGCACCGGATTGTCCTAATGCAGCCCTTTATTCCGGCTGGTACAGCCTAGATCATTACAACAATGCGTTCACGTGGAACACCGGTGCGATTGGATTTCATTTGGATAGTCTGTCGGCAGCGGATCCTCGCATGGGTTCAAATTGGTCGGCGAATGCGATTCAGCATGGCATCACCGCTACGAGCGGTGCGGTGGCCGAACCGTATTTGCAGGGACTCGCGCAGCCTGACGGCGTTTTCTTGAATCTTCTCCAAGGTGCAAACCTAGGTGACGCTTTTCTTCGGAACGAGGCCTGGCTCAAGTGGATGATTCTGAATATTGGCGATCCATTGTACCTGCCTTTCCCGGACGGCTTGCCACCATTCAGTGGCCCGAATCCGCAGACATCCTTGCTTCTAAATCCTCAGTTTGTCGTGGGCCCTTTGCCCTCTGCCGGTACGGTCACACTGGCCTCGCCGGCACCCGCGGGCGGAACAGTTGTGTATTTATCAAGTAGCAAGACATCGATCGCCTCGGTCCCTGCAAGCGTGACAGTTCCCGAAGGTGCCACGCAGACGAACTTCAGTATTTCGACCGCGGCGCAAAAATCGAATACATTTCTTTTTATTTCGGCATCCGGAGGAGTGACTCAAACGACTACTTTGGGCGTCGTTCCGTTGCTGGGAGGGATTTCGTTAATCGGCGCGTCTGTGGTTGGTGGTGGTCCGGTTACTGCTGCGGTCGTTTTGAATAACAACGCTCCCGCAGGAGGTACCATCGTCGCTTTGACCAGCAGCAAACCGTCGGTATTGCCAGTCCCGGCTAACGTCACAGTGCCTGCGGGCTCGGTCCAGGCAGTTTTTACGCTTAATAGCAATCCGGTCAGCTCAAATACGACGGCCACGATTGAAGCATCTTTGAGTGGGACCACCACCTCGACTTCAATCAGCGTCACTCAGGCGCTCGCGTCACTGGATATCTCTCCGGATTCCGCACTAGGAGGCAAGACTGTCAACGGAACGGTTAGGCTGACGGGCCCGGCGTACCCTGGTGGAGTCACGATCTCGCTAACGTCGAGCGATCCGTCTGTCGTCGAAGTTCCACCGAGTATCACGATTGCCGCCGGTGCGACACAAGGATTGTTCGGTGTTACGACCGCTCCCGTCTCTTCGTCGACTCCGGTCACTATCGCGGCAAGCAGCGGCAGCTCGAACAAGTCAGCCACCCTTACATTGACGGCTCCGTTGTTAAGCTCAATGTCGCTAAGCCCCAGCTCAGTCCTTGGCGGCACAAGTTCCACCGGAACAGTGAAACTAACAGGTATAGCTCCCATCAATGGCATTTCTTTATCGCTTACCAGCAGCGATCCCTCGGTGGCTATGGTTCCTGCAAGCGTTTCGGTTCCTTCCGGAGAAAATAGTGCGACGTTCAATATCGATACTTCTTCAGTGTCCACTTCGACGCCTGTGACAATCACAGCCAGTCTTGGCGCGACAACAAAAAAGTCCACGCTCTCGGTGACGCCGCCTCGATGAAATTATTTCGTGTAGCTATATAGAAATACTCCTTGGCTACCTGCATACAGAATGTTGTTCTGAAAAATGTAAGGGTGGAGTTTCCCAAATACCGGAAGGCCTTTCGTGCTTATCAAAGACACGAACTCCCGAAATCGGTAGAATTCGCGAGTCTTGCTCGGTTATTCGACATCGAGGCGCCGACCGCTGGTTCCAAAACCGGCGACCCAGTGCACTTTAAACAGCAATTGCTTAAGGAAGCTAAGGTTCGACGGCGACCGGAAGCTAAGATCGTACAAATGTGGAATCATATTGCATCTAGATTAAATGGGTCTCGGCTCTCGGAACCAATGAGCGGGGTACGCTGCTGAATGGGCAAGATCTCTGACTTGCTGGAGGTTAGACGGTGCCCTAAGTGCGCAGGGGAGGAAGTGTACCGCTCGCCGCGAAGCGGTTTTTTTGAGTTGGTCTTGCTGTCGAGCATAAGTGTGCGTCCGTTCCGCTGCCAAGGGTGTTCAAATCGTTTTTACGCTTTTAGACCGCGCCGGCGGAAATGGTCTCCTCGGGACCGGGACTTGCGGCCGAGCTCGGACGCGAGTTTATCTCTGTTGGTTTACGGGCACAAAATTGATAACGAGCCTTTTCAGGAAGAGACCGACGTACGTCTAGTTGGTATGCATACCGCAGAGCTTAGCCTTGCAGCGAAAGTAGAGCCGGGCCAAAAGCTGTTACTGCTGGATCCTACGAGCGACGAAGAACAGCGCTGCCGCGTGGTATCTGTAAACGAGCAGCCGGGCGCAAAGAGCATCGTTGGGGTTCGATTTCGGCAGTCGATGTGGGAATTCTGGACGGTCGCGAAGCTTTCGCGCCGGCAGTAAGAAACGAATGCTCGTTGAAAAAAGAGCCCCATGATTGGTTCCCGCGCGTTCCGCCGACAATTGGACGGAATTCGAGCGCCTCGACTGTAGTAAGCACGCTTCAGAACCAAATGATGCGGACGCCATGACCATTAGCGCCGCAGCGATGACGCCCTCAGGTACCATCCGCGGGAGCAGCCCGTGGAGATGGCTAGCAAAGTGAATGGCGGGAATCGAAACGCCTACCCGACAATGCTGAGGACATGCATGAAGATTTACTTCTCGATGTAGCCCAGTTTCTCGAGACGTGCGCGAATTTTTTCCGCTTCGGCCGAGGTGTAAGCCGGCTCGTGCGCGGGCTCGACCAAGCCCATCCGCTCCAAGCGTCCTAAAATGCGAGCGGCGGACTCCTCCGCAGATTCGTTCTGGGTATGAATCACGATTTCAGGATGGAGCGGCGGCTCATAGGGATCGCTGATTCCGGTAAAGTTTTTCATTTCGCCGGAAATGGCCTTTTTGTACATTCCCTTCACGTCGCGCTGGATGCAGAGCTCGAGCGGTGTATCGACGAACACTTCGACGAAGTTCTCAATCTTCGAACGGACTTCGTCTCGGACCGAGCGATAGGGCGAGATCGCAGCAGAGATGGCAATTCCGCCGTGTTTGCTAATCAAACCGCAAACGAAGCCGATGCGGCGAATATTCTCATCGCGGTCTTCCTTGCTGAATCCGAGCCCTTTGGTTAGGTTCGTACGAACGATGTCGCCGTCGAGAATCTCGACACCGCGGCCTCGGCGCGAGAGTTCCGGAGCAATAATCTCCGCCAGAGTGGATTTGCCGGAGCACGGCAAACCCGTAAACCACAACGTAAAACCTTTATTCTTTGTGTTCATTCTTGGGGTCCCCATTGGAATACCTCAATTATCGCGATAAGCTTCGCGTAGAATTTCCGCAACTTCCGGCCGCGTGAATTCAATCGGCAAATTCTCGCCGGCGCGGAGTAGCTCACGTACCTTGGTGCCACTAAGTATCAAACGTTCCGACGGGCCATGCTTGCACGTTTTTTCCGAGGCCATAGCGCCGCATTTCTTGCAGTAGAAGGTTGCGTCGAAACAGATCGGCGTGATGCCAAGCTCGCCGGGCTCGAATTCCAAAAACTTCCGCTGCGCGTCGTAGGTTCCGTAGAAATTCCCAACGCCGGCGTGATCGCGTCCAACGATGAAGTGCGAGCAGCCGTAATTCTTGCGCGCGATGGCGTGGAAGATCGCCTCGCGAGGTCCCGCGTAGCGCATGGCCGCGGGGTACAAACTCAGTACGGCGCGGCTTGAGGGTAGCGCACTATCAAGCAACGCGACATAGCATTGCAGGCGCACTTCCGCCGGCACGTCTTCGGATTTGGTTTCTCCTACCAGAGGATGAAGCAGCAGACCATCCACCGTTTCGAGAGCGCATTTCAAAATGTATTCGTGCGCGCGATGCACCGGATTGCGCGTCTGGAACGCAACCACTGTGTTCCAGCCGCGGTGTTCAAACAGGAAGCGGGTTTCTTTGGGATCTAGCAAATAATTTGTAAATTCACCGCGATCAGGCCGTCGCAGCAGGCTGATGGGACCGCTCAGGCAGTGATCTCCAACGGTCGCCAGGTATTTCACGCCGGGGTGTGTGTCACTATTGGTCTTCAGCACGAGCTGTGCTTCGTGATCACGGTCGTAGCGATATGTCTCTTCGAGGTGCAGAATCGCTACGATTTGGTCGAGATCGTCAAGCAGAGCGATGTCGGGGGAGGATCGGAGGCCTTTGGCATCCTCTTCGGTAACGGCCAGCGTCACCGGAATGGTCCAGGGCAGTCCGTTCTCCAGGCGCTGATGGTCGACTACGTTCTCATAGTCCTTCTGCCCCATGAAGCCCGTCAGCGGGGAGAACGCGCCGATGGCAATGAGTTCAACGTCTGAAAGCTGCCGGGAGTTCAACTTCAGGCGCGGCATTTGTTCGCTCCGCTCGAGCCATCGCTCGCGATCGCGCCCCTCTAGCACTTGATTGATAAGCTTGCCACCGTGAGGTCGAATAAGTTTGCTAGTCATGTCCTCTCTTTTTTTCCGCCTTCGTGAATGGCGTACCTGTATTTACGGAATCTCTGTTCGAGTGTGTGCGCCGGACAGTTTCTATTCGCGGCCACTCCAGGTTCTGAAGCTGCGGATTGTGCCTAGGTCTTTGCGCGCGTTGCCGGAGTAGGAGACAGCGCGATCATCCCAGTACAAGTCAGCGACAGGCTTGGGTCCAGCAGTTTTGTAATCCGAATTTTGATTGATTTCGTCAAAAGGGATGGTGTGCCGCTTGAGGTAGTCTGCGATTTCGAGCTCGCCGCGTGTAGTATGAATTATTATCTTCCAGCCTTCCGAGCGTAGTTCGCGCAGAGCTTCCCGCACGTCCTGACGCGGATCGCCTAAAATGCCGGGGCCTTTATAGCCGTCATACTCGGCTATGACTCCATCAAAGTCGACCGCAATTGTTCTTCGAGAATTGTTCAGCTTATGGGCCATGTCTTCCCAGGACTTCTTATTAGTTGTGATCCCCCCTAATTTTAGCAAATCCATGTCCAGATGGGTCTCGAAAAGGAAGAGTATAAAACACTGATTCCTAGCAGTTTAGCGATTCAGGCCCAGCTTATCTACGCGATTGACTGACAATCTTTTCCACTTATAGACATTCTCATTCCAAACTTCGTGGTTTGGCGAAAAACACGGTAGCGACGCGGTCCAGTGAGGAGAGGGCTCCTCTCAGTTCTGGGATCTAGTGGAAGGTGGGTCCAAGAGCCACAGGGAGTCCTATTATATGCAATGCTTTGCACACACTTCAACTTTATCGTCTCATAAGTGCTTTAGAATGCTGAGACAACAGATGATCAGATTTGGAGCCCTAACTGCTCCGGATCGCACGGGGGTTTCTTGGTTTGTTTCCCTTAATACTTCTGCAGGGAGAGTCGGGATGAAAGCAAAGCTAGAGACGCGGCTGAGCATCGCCGTACTAGTGTTGTTTGTACTGGCTATATCGCCGAGTGCGGCTCGCGCGGGCTCGACTCAAAAGCTTGACTTTGCAGGTTCTGGTGGAACGGTGTCGTATACCGAGGGCGTGGGCAATCCGTTTCTGGCCGAAGGCGGCATTAGCGAGGTCATTAAACTGCCGGACGGGCAGAAATTCACGATTACAGACGGCGCCGTAAGTATCACGACGGGCGGCTGCGATGTTGGAAAGAGCTGCTACACGAGAAACGGTGTTGACCAGCTTGTGCTGGGTTTTGCGAATTCGGCTTCGAACGGAATCACCATTACCGGTTCAGTTTTCGGCCTTCCTGCCAACACCGATTTGATTTCCGGCGAGTTGATCAACACGGGTGCCGTGATTCGTGGTCCCGACGCTTCGATGAAAAATTGCTCGTCGTCGAAAGAGAAACTAGGGCAGTGCGGTCCGGACACGGGTGGGCTGAATGCAGAGGTCGTTGCGACTTACGTGAATCCGACGCTTCTGAGGGATTTGGGTTTTGTAGTGGATAACGGCTCGAACCCGGCGAAGAGCATCGAGCAGATGAATTTCACCTTATTGGCCTCCGCTATTTTTGGAAACCAAGACAACATCGGCGGCATTGGAAATGTACACGACTCCAGCATCCAATTGACGGACATTAGCATAACGCTCTCTCCTGAACCGACGACTCTATTGCTCCTGGGCACAAGTTTCTTAGTCGGCGCGGGGCTACTCCGCAGGAAGCTGGCAACCAGGGCTTAGTAGGGTCCCGTTCAATTTTTTGCGCGATCGAAGGCGAGTGAAATATTTCACTCGCCTTATTTTTTTGGATATGTTCTTGAATTTCAATTGTTCATAGCTTCCGGACAATCGAAGTCGTAATCTCTTATGAGAGATGTGCGGCCGTCGAATAGCCCTTCTTCCTAAGGTATGATATACATGAGAACCTTGGCCTTGGGCGTATCAGCCTGCGGAATTTGGTTGCGACGGCAACGGAATTGCTGATCTTCTCGGCGACCTCGAAGGAAAGGTAAAATCCTGCCAGATGGACAAAGGATGAAAATCTGCGTACTCGGGTTAGACTGTGCTGCGCCCGAAATCATCTTCAACGACGAGCGGTTGGTAAACATCCGCCGCTTGATGGCGAAGGGCGTACACGGGCGTTTGGAGAGCGTAATCCCGCCAATTACGGTCCCCGCTTGGATGTGCATGGTTACGAGCCAGGACCCCGGCTCCCTGGGAGTATACGGTTTCCGGAATCGCACGGACTATTCCTACGGTGGCCTTGGATTCGCGACCTCTAATTCCATTCAAGCTCCGGCAATCTGGGACCATTTGGCGACCGCAGGGAAGAAATCGATTATCGTGGGCCTGCCGCCGGGCTATCCGCCGCGCAAAATCAACGGGATCAGTATCGGGTGCTTCTTAACGCCCGATACGGTAAAGGGCGAGTTCACTTATCCGGCAAACATCAAAGCGAAAATCACCGAGCTCGTGGGCGAATACCCCACGGACGCGAAAGGATTCCGCACGGAGGATAAGGCGTGGTTAAAGAAAGAAATCTTCGAGATGAGCAGAAAGCAGTGGGAAGTAGTTCGTTGGCTCCTGAAGGAGCATGAATGGGACTATTTTCATTTTGTCGATATCGGGCTTGACCGCATGCATCACGGCTTCTGGAATTATTTCGACAAGCAGCATCTGCAGTATGAACCGGGCAGTCCTTACGAGAGCGCAATTCCAGAGTACTATCGCTGGATTGATGAACAGATTGGCAGTGTTCTTCCGCTCCTGGACGAAGAAACCGTAGTGTTGGTTGTATCCGACCACGGAGCGCAGCGGCTGGACGGCGGGTTTGCTGTGAACGAATGGCTGATCCGAGAAGGTTTGCTCACCGTAGAAGAATTTCCGAACGAAGTTACTCCGTTCAGCAAACTCAAGATCAATTGGGCGAAAACGAAAGTGTGGAGTGAAGGCGGCTATTACGCCCGCGTTTTCTTCAATGTGAAGGGCCGCGAGCCGCAGGGTGTAATCCCACCAAGCGAATACGAGGCTTTTCAGGATGAAATAAAAGCCCGCTTTGAGGCTCTTAATGACGACAAAGGGCGTCCGCTCAATTCGCTCGTCTTCAAGCCCAAAGAGATCTACAAAAACGTGCGAAACGTAGCTCCCGACCTGATCGTGCATTTCGGCGGGCTCTACTGGCGGTCGATCGGGAGCGTCGGATATGGCCGCATCCATGTGCAGGAGAATGATACCGGCCCGGACGCATGCAATCACGCGCAATTCGGAATGTTTATACTCTCGGCTCCGAACTGTGCGCTTCGCGGCGAATTTCAGGGCGCTAAGCTGCTCGATATCGCACCTACCGTGCTTGAGCTTGCTGGCTACCCAATTCCTGTTGCGATGCAAGGAAGATCGATCATTGGCGGTGGACGATAAGACGCACTGAACTTTTTGCTGATACGGGGCCCCGCCACACCGAATGATCCAGTTCAACGGGGATCTAAACTGATTTCTTAATGAGCACGATTTCGCCAAGAATTCTGCTGACGGGAGGCGCGGGCTTCATTGGCTCGCACGTAGCGGAAGCCTTGCTCCGTCAAGGGAGCGAGCTCACCATCGTTGATAGCTTGGACGACTATTATCCGCCGGCGTGGAAGCATTCGAACCTGCAAGAAATCCGAAACTCTGGCAATTACGAATTCGAAAGCGTAGACATCTGCGATTTTGAGAAGACCCGTGAGGTAATTCGGCGTGCAAAGCCACAGGTGATCATCCATTTGGCGGCACGCGCGGGTGTTCGACCTTCCATCGAGAATCCGCGGCTTTACGAGCGGGTGAACGTCGGTGGCACAGTGAACCTACTCGAACTCTGCCGAGAATTTGATGTGGCGCGATTTATTTTTGGCTCCTCCAGCTCTGTCTACGGCGCGACTAGCCGCGCGCCTTTTTCCGAAGAGCAACTTGAGATGCGGCCCATTTCACCTTACGCAGCCACGAAACTCGCGGGTGAGATGCTTTGCTACACGTACGCACATCTTTTTGAGTTGCCCACGGTCTGCCTGCGGTTTTTCACCGTATATGGACCGCGGCAGCGACCCGATTTAGCTATCCATAAATTCACGATGCTACTTGAAACGAACAAACCGCTTCCGATTTTTGGGGACGGCTCAAGCGGCCGGGACTACACCTATGTGGATGACATTGTCGCTGGAGTGCTCGCGGCCATGAATGTAGACCTGAAGGCAGCAGGAAAAGTTCCGTTCGAGATATTCAACCTGGGCAACTCGCATCCGGTGAAATTGACAGAATTGGTCGAACACTTGGAGGCAGCGACCGGACGCAAGGGGCTTCGGGAACAGAAGCCTTTTCAGCCGGGCGATGTGCCGCTTACTTGGGCGGATGTGTCAAAGGCCGCACGCATGTTGGGATACCGCCCGTCTACCGGTATTGAGGAAGGCCTACGTCGTTTTGTGGCATGGTATCGAGCTGCTTCCGCTTGTCGCGTTTAAGCTATTGTCCTAAGGTATTTCACTAAGCATGCGCGTGCTCACCTTCACAAGTTTGTTTCCCAACGCTGCTCAGTCGCTGCTGGGAGTTTTTGTTCAACAGCGTATGGCGCACTTTGCGGAACGCAGGGGAAACACGGTCATAGTAGTGGCGCCCGTGGCGTACTTTCCTCCTTGGCTGCCTTTTCCTCGCTGGGAAAACATGCGGCGAATTCCGGTGCACGAAAACATCCGCGGGTTGGAGGTCTACCACCCGCGCTATCCGATGCTCCCGAAAATCTCGATGCCGCTGCAAGGATATTCGATGTTCGCTGCGAGTTTGCCGTTGGTCCGGCGGCTTCATAAGAGCGCCGCCTTCGATTGCATCGATGCACATTACGTCTATCCAGATGGTTTTGCGGCAATGCTACTGGGCAAGCGGCTGGGCCTACCCGTTATCGTTTCGGCGCGCGGGACGGACATGAATCTGTTTCCATCTTTTAAGCTAATTCGTCCGATGATTCGCTGGACGCTGGAGAACGCTGCGGGCACCATCGGGGTTTGTGAGGCTCTGAGGGAAGCGATGGTGGCGATGGGGGCCCTAGAAAGTCACTCCACCACCATAGGAAATGGAATCGATCTTGATCGTTTCAGTCCCGTCGACCAACAAGACGCCCGGCGCAAATTGGGAATACCGGTTGACTCGGAGGTCGTTGTTTCAGTGGGCGCATTAATCCCCCGTAAGGGGTATCAGTTCTTGATTCCTGCATTGGATCAGATTTCCTCAAAGCATCCCAAGCTGAGGCTGTACATCATTGGTGAGGGGGAGTCGCGTTCCCAGTTGTCGGCAATGGTTCGAGCGAAAAACTTGCAGGATCGTGTCTTCCTGGTTGGGAGCAAACCCAATGAAGAGTTGAGAAATTGGTACAGCGCCGCAAATATAAGCTGTCTCGCGAGTTCACGGGAAGGTTGGGCCAATGTGTTACTCGAATCGTTGGCCTGTGGCACGCCCGTAGTGGCCACCCGAGTGTGGGGCGCTCCGGAGGTCCTAACTTCACCAGAGTTGGGTGTTCTCGTGGATCAAGGTGTACAGCCGATCGCAGAGGGAATCGAAAAGGCGCTTTGGAAATCCTGGGATCGCGAGGTTTTGGTTCGCTATGCAGCGTCTCGCACATGGAACCTGGTGGCCAAAGAGGTTGAAGACTTTCTTAGTGCACACGTCGAGGTAGAGCAGCGACTAAGCCCGAAAATATGCGACGTTCCATAGGGCCGGAGGCGAAAGACGCGGCGTGGGAAACTTCCTCGTAGTGATTCCTACAAAAGATGCGGTACCGAGTGCGGAAATGATTTTCCGCAACGGTCTCGTTGCCGCGCGCGAAATCAGAAACCAGATTCCTCGCAATATTGTGGAAAGCGAATGGGCTCTCGCAGCGTCTTTCCCGAGACAGAATGGTTCTGGCGGCACTCTTGTCACCGATCCATCCAGCGGGAGTTGGCTGCTCGCAAGCGGCACTTGGTTCCATACCCAAGGCTATAGTAGTGGATCTGAATCGCAGCTTTTGCGTCGCTTGCTGGAGACGAACCCCAGCGTGCTCGGCAAGGAACTCGAAGGGTTCTTCGTTCTTATTTTCGGTGATGCACGCAGCCGTGAAGTAGTGGTACTCACCGACATCGTCGGAAGTTGCCACTGTTTCCAGCGATCCTTCCATGATGGGATTGTTCTCTCTGGTTCCTCACTGCTTTTAGCTAGCCTGGAAAATTGCCATCTCGATTTAGTTGGCTGTCAGGAATTCCTCTGTACTGGCATCATTTATGAAAATCGAACCTGCTATCAGGAAGTGCGAAAACTTGCTCCAGCAACCGTTTTTCGATTCGCCGAAGGTAGGAAGAAAAGCGAGGAGCGTTATTGGAGAGCGACGGATGCGAATCCTGAATCATTGCGTGGTGACGCAGCCGTCGAAGCTCTATGGGAAGGAATGGCGCGCGCAGCAAAACGGATACATGGTCTATACGGAAATCTCATTTGCGATTTGACGGGCGGCTATGATTCCCGAGCGCTGGTGGCTGCGTTTCTGGGAGCCGGTGTGCCATTTGCTACAGCCGTATCCGGAGCCGCCGGTAGCGCGGACGTTCGTATCTCTCGAGAGCTTGCGCAGATGCTCGGCTTGGCGCATTTTCACAGCGAACCGTTGCAACAGATTTCGTTCGACCAAATACAAACGTGTTTGGCGCTCACGGACGGCGAATACGATCTCGTCAATTACGTGCAGATCCGAGAGGTTCATCGAGAGCTCTCGAAGAAGTTTGATGTCAGCATTAACGGGTCGTTCGGGGAAGTGGCTCGCGGATATTGGTGGGAACTACTTTTTCCCAGGATTGGCGCGTGTAGCCCGCTCAATGCACACAAAGTGGCGCAGCGCCGTTACGCGGCGCACCGATTCGATTCGTCCATATTTCCCGTGAGCGAGCGGCTGGATCTGGTGGATCATTTTGCCGGCGTTATCGAACGAACGAATGCAGGCATCTCCGATCTTCCGAATACTTTTCAGATGGACAATGCTTACCTCATGATGCGCATGCAGAGATGGCAGGGACGTATTGCCAGCAGCACAAATCAAATCTGGCCATGTCTTTCGCCTTTTATGTTCCGCTCGGTTCTGGAAACAATGTTGGCGGCTCGTGCGATGTCGCGCTGGCGGAGCTTGATGATCCGCGAGATGCTGACAAAATTCTCGCCGCGCATTGCAGATTTTCCACTCGAACACGGCTTCCCCGCGCAGCCTGTCACCTGGAAGAATTTTTATCGATTTTTCTCTCTGGCGACTTACTTTGGCGGAAAAGTACTGGATAAGATAAGCGGCAAGTTCGCCCTGCCACGAGCCGTTCAATCCGAGCACACAAACTTTGATCCCCGCGTGCAACTCTGGGGTGCAGAGCAAGTAAAGGAAGTCTTGCGTCCGGCGACCATGGAGCTCGCCGCTTCCCTCGATTCGGCTGCGCTCGAGGATTTCCTAGTACGCTCGCAGCGACAGGATTTTGCGCTCGGAGAACAGTGGGCGAGAATGTTGAGTTTGGAATGTGCGCTGCGGGCGGCCAAAAGCGCTCGTAAAAGGTTGACCTAGATCTCGGTGGCTCTGCGCGACGGGCAAAGCGGCGCGAGCGTACAAGGTGTCGAATATCATTGGCGTGCGAATCTTAGGGTGTCTTAACTTTAATCGGATGGATCTTTCAGGAATACTGGGTAAGAGCTAGGCCTGATTTCTAGACTGACGGAAAACGATGTGTTGCGAGAAGTGACCATATGCGTCCGCGTCGGGCTGATCCTAACGTTGCTAGGAGCCGCCTCATGCGGCAATCTAAACCAAAAGTTTTTCTCCGAGGATCTTGCGACAATTACGACATTTCAGGTTGCTGGACACCGGGCCTTTCTCCTAGTCCCTAAGTCTCAGCATGCTCAGGATCAGGGCCCTTGGATATGGTACGCGCCGACTTTCATTCATAAAGATACGCCCGGTCAGGTTAACCGATACATATTTGATGCCCTCTTGAAGAACGGCATTCAAGTCGCCGGCGTGGATGTAGGCGAATCGTATGGCGGTCCTGAGGGAACTAAAGTCTATTCGAGTTTTTACCAGCTAGTGGTTGAAAAATATCGCTTATCCTCAAAACCTTGCCTCTTCGCCCAAAGTAGAGGTGGCTTAATGCTCTACAATTGGGCAGAAGAACACGCAGATTCGGTTCTCTGTATAGCGGCGATCTTTCCGGTAACCGACTTGAGAACGTGGCCGTTGTCCAAGGACTCCCCTCAACAGTATGACCAGGCTAGGGACGCATACGGGATGAAAGGCAGAGATGAAGAATTCAGAAAACGTTTGGAAGAGTTCAGTCCCGTGAGTCATTTATCTAGCTTGGCACAATACAAGGTACCGATATTTCATATCCATGGTGATTCCGATTATTGGGTGCCCCTTTCGAACAGCTGTAGCTTGGCGAAACGCTACGCGGCTTTGGGAGGTGATGCGAAAGTCCAAGTTATCAAAGGAAAAGGCCACGAGTCGGCGGATGAATTTTTCAAATCTTGTGATTTACTAGAGTTCTTTCTTTCGCATTTAGTGCATCAGTCCGCTAGCGCAGCTCCTCACTGCCCGCAGATTGATATGGGGACATGCCCTCAATAGATATGCGCCCTGAGGAAATTGGGCAATGTTAATTGCAGGGCATGAGCTGAAAATCGGCAATGGTCATGAATTCACGATCAGGAATTCATGACGCCAGAAAATACCCCAACTGGGACGGGAGTTTAAGCAGGAAGATGGTTGATTGAACGTGCAGCGATGCCGCTTATTGGCTTCTTAGGCGGCATTTTCCCCTTGGACAGGCGTTTTCGGCAGCCTGCGAATTGGCAAAACGTGGTGTTTAGAACCTACTAACGGGCACACAAGTGCTAATTTTCGTGGAATAATGGCCTAAGCAGCCGATCACGAAACGGCTAGGAAGGCTGACACAATCTGTAGTCCATGCGCTGGACATTTGAAGCCATCCAATATATTGATTCGACAAGGCTTCCCCGGGAGAAGCGATCTGTTTGGAGATGTACTTTGGTCAAAACCTAGCCAGTGCAGTGTTCCGGCTGATTAACCCTAGCGAGCCGTTTTAGCCTTTGTTTTCAATGCAAGCTGGGTTCGACCTGAGTGTAGCGTCGACCCATTGAGGCCACCGCTTTAATCACTCCGAAACTTGCAGCCTCCTTCACTATTCCGCATGGACGCCCAATCTGGATGACGGTTTTGGACCGCAGAATCCGCTACTAATGGTAGAGGGAAGATTTACAGACCGTCTCCAACTGGAAGTGCCGAGCGCTCACGACAAACGAGAAAGCCAATACCTTGCTCGTGTTATGAGGGGGACACTCTCTTGCCTTCATGTTCTTGAGGGCCAGCACCACGAATGGAAAAAGGAGAAAATCATGAAATTCAAAATTTGGGTCCTTCCCCTGGCGTTTCTCGTAGCTCTCACGTTGTCCGCGGGATCCGCGCTCGCGCAGCGAGATGCTGCAACTCCAGGCCCTCCGATGCAGCGCTACTCTCCTGGACAATCGGTAACGGCAAAGGCAGTCTTGCCCGACGCTTCAGGCAGCGCCAAATCGCAACTAAAAACGAAAAGCAACGCCAGTCCTGACGCCACCGATACCTGTAGCTACACCTTCAGCACCGGCAGCGGCTATACCTATTTGCAGTTCTGTGTAACGGTGAACGGCAACATTACCGAGTTTCAAAGCCCGTCGGGGATCGAACAGCTTAGCCCCGGGGGCAGCAACGCCTTTGAAGGCTACGGCATTTGTGACGTTACTAACGCAAACACAGCGTATTGGGACTATGCAGGAGACGGCGATAGCGGAAATTGGAACGCGCCGACCACGCTTTCGCAGACTGCAACCTCTGTTAAAATCGAGCGGAGCACAAGCGACGGAGTATGGATGCTGACTCAGACGTTTACCTTGGTACCGGGCCCCAATCCCTACGCCAAGATTACGATGGAGCTGAAGAACACTTCTGGCGAAACCAGGAGGGTCCTCCTGCTACGCTATGCCAACGCCGTCCCCAATACAGGTTCCCCGTTCGCGGAAAACTACAGCGGAACCGACGAAAGCGCATGGGGTTGGGGGGCCGGGTACGGTTTGATACTCCAGGATGTTGGGATCCCTGCTCCGATTTTCGACTGGTTCCGCACAGCCTTTGCAATTAGCACTCTCGACGGCCCGGCACCTTGCAACAGCGAGGCGAATTATGAAGCAAACATAATCGACGGTGTAGGCTCAGTGGTGAATGAAGTTACCTTCCCGGGTCTATTCAAAAACCAGAGCGTTACCGTCAACCAAAGGTATATGCAGTTCTAAAGCAGGGTACCGGACGACGTGCACGGCGACGCGTCACGCACGCCACGTTTTCCGGGCGCGCTTTCGCCCTCGGTTACCATCCGAGCAAAGCGAGGCAAGCCTATTCGGCGAAGTTGTTCGGGAGATAGTTGAGACTCACGCAGGGTTGTTGCAGGGACCGGCCAGTCAGGCAACTGGCTTGCCTTTCTGGAGTTCTGCCCGCAGCCGTAAAGCTCCTCTGTGGCGCATAATCAGCCGGAGACCAAGGGGAGATACTGCGCCGCGCTGAGGATACGCGCCGGACGGAGCAAGCTTCTCTCGCCGAAGGTGCGGCTATACTTTCCCCGACGATACCATCGTGCAACTGATATGGTTGCCGATGATTCATGCCCAGGTTGCGCTCAATCACAAGGATGCGTTGAAAGCGATTGAAATTCTTCAGGTCAGCACCCCTTCGAGCTTGGGTCGTCCAGGCCTGACACATTTATCCCGACGTTGTGTCCCGCCTATTTTCGCGGTGAGGCCTTTCTGGTTGCTAACCGAGGAAGCGAAGCCGCGGGGGAATTTCAGAAAATTCTCGATCACAGAGGCATCGTAAAGAACGACCTGATCGGCGCACTTGCGCATCTGCAATTGGGTCGCGCCTACGCGACGCAGGGCGACAGGGCCAAAGCGCGTGCTGCCTATCAGGATTTCCTCACGCTGTGGAAGGACGCCGACCCGGAGATCCCCATCTTCATCGCTGCCAAGTCTGGATACGCGAAGTTGAAATAAGGACTCCTGGCGAAAACCGTGCACTTATCAAAAAGATCATCATCCGTTTCCCGTTTTCTGTGGTAGGATTTTGCCTAGGCGTGCACGGGACTCCCCGCCCCGACTTGAGGAATGGATCAAGCTCATTAGACTACTTGCTAGAACCACGCTCGGTAGCGCTCGTGGCAGAATTTTCAGGAGGAGTGATGAATCGTTTTCGCGCGTTCGCTACAGTTGCGCTGGTTACTATTTCACTGGTGGCTCTCTCAAGCTGTATAAGTAGCAGCAGTTCGACCGCAGGTGCGCCGAAAATCACCACGACCACCATTCCGTCGACTGCCACGATCGGCCAAGCCTATGCCGGAGCGACGATCAGCACATCCGGAGGAACTACTCCCCTTACTTATTCGGTAGTAAGCGGTGCGCTGCCCGTGGGCCTTGCCTTAACTTCCAGTAATAACCAAGGGACTATTGCCGGTATACCAGGAAGACAATCGACTGGTGCTTACACGTTTACCGTGCAAGTGCAAGATTCAAACAATCCCGCGCGCACAGCGAGCCAGCAGTACACCATCACGCTTAGTAACCCAGCACTGCCTGCGGTGAAGTGTCCCACCGGGAATGCTACCCCCTGCGTCTTAATGGCAGGCACCGCGGGAGTAAGCTATAACGCAACATTCACTGCAACAGGGGGGAGTCCTTTTACCTGGTCCCAAAACGGAGAGCCAACAGGATTAAACTTGAATCCTGCAACCGGAATACTCAGCGGAATACCATCGCAAGTCGGTACAATCCCGTTCACTGTATACGTGACGGATATCGTAGGCCAAATATCTCCGGGTTTGCAGTGCACGATTACGATTGCTCAAGCGACGCCTACATTGGCTATCAACCCGCCTGGTACGTTACCTGATGGAGTTGTTAATTCGGAATACGGCACCAATGGCGGTGGTTTCCAGTTAACAGCCACAGGTGGGGTGCCCCCCTACTTTTGGGGACCTCCAAATTCCAATCCGGGCACGATACCCCCCGGTCTCGAGATCAGCTCCTCCGGCAATAATGGGCTAATCGTCGGCACACCAACAATGGCTGGTACCTACAATTTCCAAGTCGAAGTGGGAGATTCAGAATCGCCGGAAGAGACTAATACGATTTCCCTAACAATAACTGTTAATGCCGCCGCTGCTGCGTCATGTCCCACGGGGCGCGAATCGGCGATGAACGGAGGCTTTGCATATCTGATGAAGGGGTTTGACGCGAATGGCGGGGTGGCTGTCGCGGGGAGCTTCCATGCGGACGGAACCGGGAAAATTACCGGGGGAGTCGAAGACATCAACCGAGCGGGAACGGGACCACAAACGAATCTTTCGATCGATCCCAGCGGAAGCTCATACACGCTAGGCGCGGACGGTCGTGGATGCATGGTTGTTGCCACGGCAGCGGGACAGCAGACGTTCCGCTACTCGGTGGCCGCGTTTAGCAATGGCGCACCGACGGAAGGAAACATCATCGAGTTCGACGATAAGACTGGCGAGGGGACGCGTGGCTCTGGAATTATCCGCGCTCAGGATGCGTCATCGTTCTCAAACGATAAGTTTGCCAGCAGCTACGCCTTCGGCCTCTCAGGATTTGGAGCCGCAGGAGAACACGTTGCTCTGGCCGGCACGTTGACGGCAGACGGCAAAGGAAACATCCTGGGCGGCAACTTCGATCGCAACGATGCGGGCACTTTGACCGCGAACAGTTCGAAGCTGGCTGGGACTTATAGCATTCCAGCAGGATCGACTACTGGGCGCGGAACGTTCAACACTACGCTCGACGGCACGCCGTTTACGTTTGCGGCCTATATGGTGAGCAGCGGCGAAGTGATTCTCGCGGGTGTGGACCAGGTTAGCGCGACGAATCAAATCACCAGCGGAGAAGCGCTCGCCTCAGCAGGGCCGTTTAACAATGGTACGCTCGCGGGGAGCCACCTACTCCGCGAGACCGCTACGAGCCGGTCAGGCAGCAATCCGGGAACGCGAGCAATGATTGGCGTGCTCACGTTTGACGGAAAGAATGCGGGCGGCGTGACTGGAACTCTATTCAACGACGAAGCAGGCGTCAGCAGCACGACGAACATCCTGCGCGGTGCGGCTACCTACTCGGTTGATATCGGCACGGGCCGGATCACGTTTACCGGTGTGGGCACCGATTCGCCGGTAGGCTATATCGTTCAGGGGGTGAGTGAAGTGACCGCGTTCCTAATGGGCACCGATAGTGGTGCGGCCGACGGCGCGCTGGAATTCCAGTCGGCGGCCAATGCAAACTTCAAAACTCCGACATTCTCCGGAGCCTACTCATTCGGGACTGACGAGAATGTCGACTACTCGACTACCAACGAATCACACTCGGGAAGCTTTCTGAACTCGAGCACAACGATCGTGAATGGCCACAGTGACCAGAGCCAACCGCATGCGAATGGCTTGGTCGCGAACCAGCCCTTCTCGAACGCTTTCGTTTTCAATTTCGCAGGAATCGGAACAACTGGTAAGAATCCGGCAGTTACAAATGGAACGCGAATCTTGTTCATCGACGAGGTAAGCGGAAGCGCACACCCGCGGATAACCATAGCGGAAAAACAGTAAGGCTATTCGCTCACAGGTTGATTTGAAGAAAGGGGACTTCTGCGGAAGTTCCCTTTCTATTGGGAACCCCATCTTCGTTAGGCAGAAAAAGTTTCGCGCCACTTGCGGAACATCAGCACGGACCAAAGATGCGCGGACCGGTCATATTGGCGCTTTTGATGCTGTTCCCAGATTTTCTTCAGAAAAGAACGATCCAAAATCCCATCATCGGAGGAAAACAAGGCGTCGTGTGCCAGATCGCGCAAATCCTCCCGGAACCAGCGATCTAAGGGAACAGCAAATCCTTGCTTTTTGCGCCCCAGGATTTCTGATTTCAGGATGGGAGCCATCGCTTTCTTAAAGATATATTTTCCCTCGCGGCCGACCAGTTTTAAAGAAGACGGAATGGTTGCGATCGTTTCCATCAATTTGTGATCGAGCAGCGGAGCACGCACCTCCAGCGACACGGCCATGCTCGCACGATCCACTTTCGCCAGAATGTCATCGGTTAAATAGGTCTTGATGTCCACATACTGAATGCGAGAAAGCAGATCGGGAGTATCGGCGCGATCGTAGTACTGCTGCAACACGCCCATCGAATCATAACCGTCCAAAGCCCTGCAAAAATCCTTCGTAAAGAGATTGGGTTTCTCTCCGGGACGAAAAATCGAAACGGAATTGAAATAACCCGCTAGTGGTGAGCGGGCCAAACTTTGAAAAGTAGCCTTGGCGCGGAGGAAGCGTGGCGCCCATGCCAGCGCGGGATAGGTACGCCCCAGCGGGCCGAAAATTGCGCTGCGTAACGGCGCGGGTATAAATCCCCTCATTTGGTTTTCCATGCGATCGAAGTAATAGCGGCGGTACCCGGCAAAGCTTTCGTCCCCGCCGTCCCCACCGAGCGCCACGGTCACATACCGACGAGCCACCTGAGACACGTAGTAGGTGGGAATGGCGGAGGAGTCCGCGAACGGCTCATCGTAATGCCAGACGAGCTTGTTGAGTACTTCCAGGGCATTCGGCCGCACGATCTGCTCATGGTGATCGGTATGAAATTGTTCAGCTATTTTGCGAGCGTACTCTGATTCGTCGAATTCCTGTTCTTCGAATCCGATGGAACAAGTGGTGACCGGGCGCCTCATGATTTTCGCCATCATGGCCACGATCGACGACGAATCCACACCGCCGCTGAGAAAGGCTCCCAGAGGAACCTCGCTCATGAGCCGCATTCTGGTAGCTTCGCAGAGTTGATGCCGGAGTATCTCGCACCACTCTTCCTCGCTGCGCTGCTCGACCTGGCCGAAGGAAAGGTCCCAGTATCGTTCCACGCGAACTTTGCTTGCGGAGGCCACCAAATAGTGCCCAGGCAAAAGTTTTTTTGCGGCCCGGTAAATCGTCTTGGGAGCTGGAACATAGCCCAGCGAAAAATAGTCCGAGAGCGCTTGCAGGTCAATATCGCGGGACAGGGAATCGCCGGCCAGCAAGCACTTCAACTCCGACCCGAACAAGAGACGATTCGAATCTGCGGCATAGAATAAAGGTTTTTTGCCGACTCGGTCGCGGGCCAGCACCAGCTGACGCGAGCGTGAGTCCCACAGTGCAATGGCAAACATTCCCCGCAGCCGCGCAAAACATTCTTCGCCGTATTCCTCATAGAGATGCACGATGGTTTCAGTGTCCGAGCGAGTCGAGAAGCGGTGGCCGCGGTTGACGAGTTCCTGGTGAAGCTCCGCATAGTTGTAGATCTCGCCGTTCAGCATCACCCAAACGCTGCCGTCTTCATTGGAGATCGGCTGATGGCCGCCGGCTACATCGATGATACTCAGTCGGCGGAATCCCAAGCCAATGCCGGAACCTAGAAATATCCCCTCATCGTCCGGGCCTCGATGGATAATCGTGTCAGTCATACGGCGCACGACTTCGGCGGGAATTTCCCGGGGCTGGTGGAATTCGAAGATTCCGCAAATGCCGCACATTTGTTTTTTCCCTCGTTACGGCTCTAGGACTTTGATTCCGCGTCGCGCAGCCAGTTCGAGATACAAATGGCTGTACTCCTCGAGCATACGGCTAAGGCTGAAGCACTCGACGATTCGTTCACGTGCAGCTACGCCACATCGTCGTCGCAAACTCTCTTGGGATGAAAGGATGGCCAAGCGTGAGGCGAGCGCCTCAGAGTCCCCGGGGCCAATGAGCCAGCCGGAGTGGTCTTCCACGATCACTTCCGGATTTCCCCCCACGCGCGTAGCGACCACCGGCAGTCCAGCCGCCATGGCTTCCAGTAAAGTGTTAGACATGCCCTCCGAGATCGAAGTCAGAGCGAATGCGTCCATGGCATTGAGCAGTTCGGGAACCTCATCGCAAAAGGGCAAGAATGTTACGCGACCCGCCAGGGCAGGAGAGTCTGCAACGAGCCTCTGATTGCGTTCAAGTTCCGGTCCCGAGCCAGCAAGAACAGCATGAGCATCGATGTTCTGGCGCACAATTGTCTCTACAGCGCGCAACAGTGTGGGGTGATCCTTGATGGCCACCGCGCGTCCTAGGGTCCCGACAATGAAACGCCCTTCCGGCAACCCGAACCGTCTGCGCAACAATATGCGTTCCTCAGGTCGCGGAAAGAATCGTTGCGTATCGACCCCGTTGTAAATTACTCGAATTCGCTCCGGAGAAATCCAGGCTTGTCGAGCGTGATAGTCACGAAGCTCACGCGTGACAGCGAAAACAGCATCAGCCATGGTGTAGGCCAAGCGCCGGAAAATTCGGCGGCGCATTGGCAAGCCAGTAAGCATCTCGAGCTCATATCCATGCTCGCTGTGGATGGCGACGGGAACCCCGGCAAGACGCGCGGCCGGGATAGCTTCAATGGTACCCCAGTTCCTGGAATGCACGACGTGCGGGCGATAGATGCGCATGATACGTGCAAGGCGAAACACCGAAAACTGAAAAGCAGTGTGATCCGCTCCGGCGGTCAGCAATTGGCCGCCCGGCAACGGGGTGTCCTGAAGAAGCGGATCCACTCCCCGCAGGGATCCCAGTCGCTGCTCGAAAGTACTTTCATTCAGCCCACGTATCAACCTCAGAACGACCAGTTCGGTGCCGCCCGGCTCTAGCCGGTTTAAGATGTGCAGGACGCGCAGAGGCTCGCGTGCCTGCCGCGTGCGCAGACTCCTATCGCGGTCCTGTGAAACCCCTGGCGGGTGGGGCAACGCTGATGTCGGGCTATTTTGCAAGGACGCTGTGCTACAGCTCCGCAGGATCGGACCTCATAAGAATCTGGCCCAAAGGCGTATTGATCTTCATCGATCGCTTCGAATCCCAGCAAAGGCGGTAAATAGTGCGCATCGTTTTCAACCCTGAGAGGTTGCGGGTACCATGCTCAGAACAAGTCAACGGATATTGCAGTTCTGTCAGGAAGGGTCCGATCATCTTTTCGAACGCTGCCAGCTCATCGTTCGAAAACGAATTTCGCCACCGTCCGACAGGACGGAAGCCGCCTTCTTGATGCTCGCTTTCAAAAGATGTGTTCGGCTCGCTCACTGAGCCGATCGCCACCCGTTGGATTCGGTCATAGTCCAAATCGTGGCCGATGAAGCGGCCCAATTTCTGCAAGGTTAATTGCGGGTCAGAAAGCAAGTCCTCATAACGCAACTCCACATAGTCGGATCCCAGGGAGCGGCCAAAGTGTCTGCCCTTACCGACAATCCATTCCCAGTAGGCGCCGGCGACCAGCAACTCTTTATTTTCATCCCATGGAAAAGGTCGGACCCATCGTTGCTTTTTCAAAGAAAGCGCGACATCGCGGCCATCACGAATGATGTGCACAAACAGAGCATCCGGGATTTCCTGCTTGATCCAAGGCATGTAAAGGACGTGCTCCGGTGTACATTCGGCCCAACGATCCACATTTTGATCGCGCGCGATCTGCTCCATGAAAATTCTCAGAAAGTCCCCTGCGCTGTTGCATTCGGCCAGGATTTTGGTCTCAAATTGCTTAGCATCTACGCCGGAGACGCTGAACATTCTGGTTTGAAACCATAGATCCAGCATTTTTCGCTTGTTTCCCACCTGCCGCAGATTGCCACATCGCGGCGCGATAAGATCGAAGACCTTTCCTTCGCTGCGATAGACAGCAAAACCGCCTGCGGAGAGCAACATGTGATACAGAAGCGTGGTTCCGGAGCGCGGTGAGCCGAGAACGAAGACCGGCCGCCTCATTTTGGACTCCAGATTTCTCGGAGTATCGTTCGCGATTGCTGGTTGGGCTCCCTGAAGCAGCGACATGTTTGACCTGGATTGGATTTACCGTAATTGCGGTCGCGTTATTTTGTGACAATCTCGTTGATTTTTTTTACCCAGCGCTCGGGGCTGGTTTCATAGAGCTTAGAAAAAATTCTTGCCATCGACCATTTTCCTCTCTGTCTGTCCATGTATGCGCGGGTGTAGCGGTTTTCGGGCAAGAGGCTTTCGAGCGAAATGTCTTTCCGCGCGGCCTTGCTCAGCGCATCATCCAAGACGGAGATCGCAAAATCCACCTCTTTTCTCACTAGAGTGAGCGGCGGAATGAACCTCAAAACCGGTTCAAAATAGGTGTAAGTCAAGTGCACTCCATTTTGCTTACAGAGCGCCACAATGGCCAGGGTCAACTCCGCATCACTGCGCCCCCCGGCACCATTGCCGGCAATCTCCATGCCGAGCATCAGACCTTCGCCGCGGGCATCAGCAATAATAGCGTGCTTTTGTTTGAGCTCTCCAAGTCGAGCCTTGAAATACGCCCCGGTCTTAGCGGCATTTTCCACGAGACCTTCTTCCCGAATGATGTCAATCAGTGCCGAAAACGCAGCCGCAGAAAGCGGATCAAACTGGTGACTGGCGAGGTGACTAAAGCCTTCCTTCTCAAGCTGGTCGGCAATTTCGGAAGTGGTGATGAAACCGGAAACAGGGAAGCCGCCGCCGGCACCTTTCGAAATGACTAAGATATCTGGTTCGATTCCATGATGTTCCACGCCGAACCATTTCCCCGTACGGCCGAAGCCTGTCTGCGCTTCGTCCACAATGAGCATGGCTCCATGCCGGTGAGCGAAATCCTTGAGCACTTTTAGATAGCCAGGAGGGGGCACAATCATGCCTCCGGCTGACAGGATGGGCTCGATGATGACAGCAGCGATCTCATCGGGCGCACGAACGCTGGATTCGAGCGAGCTCTGAAGACATAGAATATCGCACTCCGGAAAATGACTGTTTACCGGGCAATGGAAGCAGTGAGGTGCCAACAGATGATAACTTTCCGGTACGCAGGGGCTATCTCCAATACGGCCGCCAAAAATCGAAGTGAGACTCTTAGTGGTGAGCGACAGCCCATAGTATCCACGGTCGAATCCGATGACGCCCTTTTTCCCGGTGCAGATTTTGGCAACCGAGATAGCGCATTCGTTCGCCTCGGTGCCGGTAGAAAAAAACATGCAGCGCTCTAGCTTGCCGGGAGCCACTTCTGCAAACTTTGCTGCGGCTTCCAACACCACAGGAGCCAAAAATTGACTACCCGTGTGAGGTACGCGACGTATCTGCTCGACCACTCTCTCTACCAGTTTTGGATGACTATGCCCCAAGATCGAGCAGAACTGGCCAGCAGCTAAATCTAACGTCTCGTTTCCGTCTATATCCGTGAATGTACAGCCGTGAGCTTCTCCGATCAAACCATCCGCATAAGGCATGGCCATCACTAGATAGCGGCCGTATTTTTCCCAAAGCTCCAGGCTTTTCTTGTGTTGTATGGTCATAAACGCGCGTCGACCGAACCTTTCGCTATCCTCCAGAACTCATCGCAGCACCCCAGCGGTAGCGCGCCAGGAGCGTGTTAAATAGTGACTTTGCTTTCGCAATTTCATCTTCATCGAAGAAGCCCAGCAGATAAAGGGCCGCCCAAAACGCGGGCACCAGAAGGAGCTTGACGGCGATGGATAGGGCCGGTGTAGGAAGCGTAATTAAGGTCGAAATAAAATAGGCCACTATGCCGAGCCCCAAGGGCGTCGCGAACTTCGAGAGTTTATAAGGGATCGGATACATTTTCTGAGAGAAACTGTAAACAAGCATGGCCAGCAGTAGAAAACTCAAAGCGGTAGCCCAAGCCGCTCCCATACCTTTAAATCGGGGAATCAGCAGGAAGTTCATGGCGATATTGAAGACGGCGGCAATAGCGCCTGCCATTCCCAGGTAGGAAGATTTCTTCTCGATTAACATGCCTGTTTGGAAGTGATAGCCCAGTCCTTGAAACACGTAGGCCAGGGCGATTATAGGGACGATACGATATGCGGATCGAAAGTCAGGGGCTGCCATAAACCCGATTACGTCCTTGATGACCACAGAAATGCCGATTGCAACCGTAGTGAGAACCAGGCAAAGATAAGCACCGAACCGGGAAAACAATCTTCTGGCGTCCTGCATTTTGGCGATGTCGTACATGCGCGCGGACCAGATCATAGTGAATGGCTGGATCACTAAAAAGCTCAGCATATAGCCGAACTTGTAGCCCAATGCATAGGTGCCGACGACCGAGATAGTACTGAAGCGCTGTAGAAAAAACCGGTCGGAGAAATTCAGGACAAACGCTCCGATGTTCGCAAATACCAAGGGGGCGCCAAAGGCGGCCACGATCTTCATTTTATGTTTATCGAAGCTGAACCCAACCTCGCGAAGTGTGACAACGGTGAGCAGGCCATTGATGACATAGTTCCCGAATAAGCTGCCGTACAAGATTCCTAAGACGCCCATCTTGAAAAAGCCCACCAGGAGAATATTAATGACGATCATCGCGATCGAGGCACAGAAACTAACCGAGACGATCAGGATCGAGCGCTGCTTTGCGCGGATATAATTCCAAGCGACGCTATTGATGCAGGAGAGGAAGAAGGAAATTGCGATCACCTGAACATAGTAAGAGAAGTCAGGAGATTTTAAGACCGCGGTGGAAATCCCCTTGGCGAAGATAAGCGCCAGGCAAGAGATCGAGGCGGCAATGACGGCAACGATCCACATCGTCGTACTGACGACTCTTCTCCTCTGCTCTTCGTCTTCATAATCATTGTAGAATCGCACCAGGGGAATGGTCACCCAGACGTTGATGAGCATGGAAATGAAGCTCATCGATAGGTCCAGTAACTCCAGGGTTCCGTATTCGCTGGGCCTGAGGTGATGCGTGTAGAAAGGAATCAGTAGGAAGCCCACAGCTTTGGCGAACAGGCTCCCTGCGCCGTAGATCATTGAGTGCTTAAGTAGCTTTTTAAGTTCTTTCCACATGGTCGCTGGTCTGAGCCTGGAACAGGTAGGACTATTTAATTGCCGACAGGCTGTCTAAGCACATCTCGAAAACGATTCGGATTTATGTAGCCTGCGGCGTTTGGCGATGCAAGCGCAGTTCATTTCCGGCCCTGCATAGAAACGGAAAAAACCTCTATTCGAGATAGCCCAGACCTTTTAGCCGTTGCTCGATTAGGTTTGCCTCTTCCGCATTATAGCCTGTCTCCACCTGTTGTGACGCGGCGTCGCCCGCATCGTCATAGTGAATCGTTTGAGGCTCGCGCCATATAGTTTCAAGCACGCATCCATCCATGTCCCGCGGAATGCTCATCCCCAAAAGTTGTAGAATTGTGGGCGCCATGTCAATCAGTCGAGGTTTGAAATCCGGGACTCTGCAATTCAGGCCGTCGCCTTGAATAAGAAGTACACCCTTAGGACGGTGGCAGCCCTCGGGAAGAGGCTGGGGCGCCGAATCGAAAACGCCGAGAGAAAACCCATAGCCGTGAGCACCGATCAACACAATATCCGGCAGAAGAATGCCCGCACCCGTCTCCGGGTAAATGTCTCTGCCACGAGCGACTCTATTGAATAGTTTTTCCCCCGTTTGGGGATGTCGCAGTCCTTGAAATTTGTCGATGATGTCCGAGACCAGACTCTCGTATTCTGCACCGGGCTCGACGTTTCCCAACGGCCCTCGGCCCTTGACATTTACGTAGACGAATCCAACTTCACTTCCAGTCACCAAGGCTGCCTTCGTTCTGGTCCAATCGATTGGTAATCGATGTTCTTCCGGGTTGTCGTGTACGTATGCAGCCCAAGACTTGTATTTTCGTGCGTCCAGTATGCGGTGCTTCACTTTGGCCGCAACGCTATAGAGATATCGCATCGCTTTGTATCGAGACTTGCGAAAGAGATCCCTGGTGGGACGTTGGGCTCCATCCTCGAGGAACAAGTAGTTCCATTGGTTTAGGTAGTAGTTGGCACAAATATTTCCGTTGTCTGGACCGAAACCGTGATCCGAAAGAACGATTTTTACCGGGTTCTTGCTGGCCGCCTTTTCCATAAGCAGTCCAACTAGCTCGTCAAATCGCCGATAGCATGCTCGAACTTTCTCCAAGCGAGGGTCCTTGTTGTCTATTTCTGAACAAGCCCGCGCGATGTAGGGCCACACTTTATGCTGCAGCCAATCCGTCTGCTGAAAGTGAGTCATAAAGACATCCCATTCCTGCGTTTCAAGAAAATGGGATGTCAACTGGACTTCGCGCTCAAAGCCAAGAATTTGTCGATCGATGAAGCGGTTGAATTGGGCGTCGGTATTGATGGCGACATGTTTCCAAAGCCATACGTCGTGCGTGGAGCTGTAGTCCGGTATCGTACTCAGCAATTCGTTGCGCAGCTCAGAGGGAAAGGTGAAATTCGCTTCCACCGAAGGAGCGTCCCAACCGCAGACCATTAAGCCGTTAATCTCGTAGGGAGGATAGGTGTACGGGAGGTTCAAAACGATGACACGCTTTCCCTTTTCGCTCAACAAATTCCAGATTGTCTTGCCGCGAATGGACCGAGAGTTGTTCAGTTTCCAAGCATATTCTTGCTCGTCGAATCGGCTGAACTCAAAGACACCATGTTTGCTAGGATTCTTTCCGGTCATAAACGAAGTCCAGGCGGGCCCGGTCACCGGGGGAATTACGGATTCAAGCTCTGCACTGAGACCTTCTCGCATCATTCGCGCAAGGTTGGGCATGTATCCTTGCTGCATGAGAGGACGAAGGACATCAAACGTGGCTCCGTCGAGACTAACGATGAAGACTTTCAAACCGGAATCCACAGCGTAGGCTCCTGACCGCTCGAAGCATTCAATTCTTGGGCCAGGCAGGATTCGACCCTATTGTGAAGGCGATCCCGGATGACAAACGGGTGAGCAGCAAACATATGCAACGGACGGGTGCAATCTGGCTGCCAACTAACCAAAGCAGAGCTCCTGAAAACAGGAAGTTTATGCCACTTCTTCGCAGAAAAGAGCCAAAGTACTGTTCGAGTGTGCAACAGTTTGGACCTGGCGTACAGTAATTTTCCGTGTGGATGATGTTCTGCTGATAACGAACTGATGCACGCGTAATATACTATAAATAATAGAGTTAGCTCATCTTGCGCGACTGGCCAAGGCAGTCCGGAAGCGATTTTACCTTTTGAGGGGCCAGAGGCGCGCAACTCGAGGCCCAAATTTGCCCGGTTATGTCATTTAGACACAGTGTGATATATACTTCTCCGCGCTGGAGGATCAAAGCTATGTCGACCAAGCATTGGTAAGCGGAATGCTTGCAGAGCAGGTGTCTGAATGGTTGGCCGACCGGGGCACAAATGAATCGTCATATCATCCTTCTTATGGGACTTCCACGCTCTGGCACGACTTGGGTCGCCAAGATCTTGGACAGTGACCCGCATACCGTGTACCGCCACGAACCGGACCGTGGCACGACCTTAAAAAGTATGCCGCTAGCGCCCAACATCTCAGAATCGCAAGCACTGCGACCGGCGGCCGAGGCTTTTGCCAGCCGCCTACTCAATATCACCAAACCACACGTGGTTGGCTCGCAACCGAAATTCCCCAAGGTTTATCGCTCGCGCGTAGTCTCGGAGTTGTACGACTGGAACGTGAAAGCAGCAAAAATTGCATCGGCCGCCCACCTAAACGTCCCGATCTTTTCCATGGTAGATTGGGACAAGTTCCCTGACCTTTCCATCGTTTGGAAGTCGGTGGGCTCCATCGGCCGCCTTGGTGTGTTTGTGCGAGTACTCGAAAATCCTCACGCGATCATCCTGCTGCGCCATCCGTGTGGCCATGTGGCATCGGTATTGAGAGGAGAGGCGCAACGGAAATTCGCATACCCACCAAGCGAGGACTATGGGATGTTCGAGATCCTGCTCAACACGGAAGCAGCGCGTCGTCACCGCTTAAAACTGGACCAGTTGATGTCGATGCACCCCACCGAGCGCCTAGCCTGGAGATGGGTGATTCTGTACGAAAAAGCTCTGAACGACACCGAAGGAATTGATCGCTGCATGAGCATCCGATACGAGGATATTTGCGCCGAGCCGGAGAAACATGCCAGGCGTGTGATGGAATTCTGTGGCCTTTCCTGGGGTAATGTAACGGCCGATTTCGTCAAGAATAGTACATCGGCAGAAGACAAGAGATATTATAGCGTGTTCAAGAACCCTCTTCGATCCGCCATGCGCTGGCAATCGGATCTGAGCACAGAAGATATTGATCGCATTTATAGGGTAGTAGGAGAAAGCGACTTGCTTCGCCTGTATCCCCGGGAGCCAGAGTGCGAGGACGCGAGCTCCACTGACAAGATTCTTCAGGGGGATTGACATGCGCTGCGAAAAAGTCGGTGGCGCCGATTTGGCGCAGATCCTTCCTGTGTATAAGGCCTTCAAAGCAAGCCATCAGGAGATCACCGTGGTGCAGGACTTGGAGTGGATTCTGCACACTCGCAAAGACGAACTGGACCAAGCCGGCGCCTACGTTCTTCGCAATGGCGGTGGTACGATCAGCGGCTATGCTCCCTTTTTGATACAGAATAGGCCTCTGCGTTGTTTCATTGGTGAGTTGAAGCTAGGTGAAGTTCCGCTTCGATGCTTGATGCTACTAGGCGCTCCTCATTTTCCGGATAACGAAGAAGCCTATGCCGCATTGATAGAAGAGACCGACAAACTTGGCTCGGAAATCGATGGTCTTTTTGTGTTTGGGTTGCCCCTGAATTCGTTCCTGTGGAACTACCTGGAGAAGAGCCCCGCGATTTCCCAGAGATTCATCCGCTACTTGCCAGAGAAACCAGACAGGCGGATCATGATCGACCTTCCCAAATCGCACGAAGAGTACATGCAGAAGCTAACGCCGAAGAATCGCAACACGCTGAAGCGCCGGGTCGCGAGATTAGAAAAGGAAAGCGATGGTCAGCTGCAACTGGTTTGCGCGACTTCCGCCGATCAAGTAGACGGCTTCCTAGAGGAGGCTGTCAGAGTGTCGCAGAAGAGTTACCAATGGCACCTTCTCGGTCTGGGTCTGCGCGATCTGGAACGCTGGCGGAAAAACCTGAAGTTTCTGGCCGGGAAGAATTGGCTCCGTTCCTATCTGTTGCGATGCCGCGGCGTACCGGTGGCCTTTACGATTTGCTATCAGGATGATCGCTGCTGCTACTACGTGAACACGGGCTACGATCAGGACTGGGGAGAGTACAACGTCGGCACGGTTCTTCAGTTCATGATGCTCAAGGATATTTTCGCCCATAACCGCCCGGTCGTGGTAGATCTGGGCCGGCGTTCAGGCGGGCATAAGAAGGTATTCGGCAACACTTCCTTTCTCGATTGTGACGTCTACTTGCTTAGACGCAACCTTCGCTCCTCTATCGCCTACAACACTCACCGGGCAAGTCAATTTGTGTCCGAAGGTATCAGTGACGTGTTAGATCGATTAAAACTTAAGAGGCTTGCCAAGCAGACATTGCGGAAATCCAGCGTTTAGCCCGTGATCGAAATTAACGACCTCAAATTCCAGATTCCCGGATGGAAGTTCGTCAGCCGTAACGCAGAGAATAGGCCGCCAGCTTTCCGTATTCGGCGCTAAGATATAGCCAATGATCAGGCCGTGTCCACCATCTTTCGCGGCGGAAGGGACTCAATTTTTCCGGCACCGCCGCGTAGCGAATGTTCCAGCGAGCGAAACCTTCAATTCTTTGGCAACACCACCGGACACGGCGCAGGTGGATGCTCGTGCTAACCACCAGCAGCGTGCCAGGCGTTTTCGACTGTAGTTGGTGAGCGAAGGACGTAAGTTCGGAAAAAGTGCCGCTGCGGTCCATGCCTGCCAGTGAAACTTGCCTCGATCGTCCAGCCATTTCGATGAAGAAGTGACGCTGTGCCGGCGGAGTGCGAGCCACGAGTTCGCGGAGGTTCAAGTCCTGAAATCCAAGAGAGATTGTTTGCCGGACTTCGAATCGCCCGACACTTAAAATTAGTCGCGGTGCCAACCCCTCATGAAATAACTGTAGACCGTACACTTTGCGCTCGGGCCTTCCAGCAAGAACGAAAATCAAGTCGGACGGGGAGAGACGATTACGGATGGCTAAGCAATCCCAAGGAAGCGAGGCGCCAAACGTGGGCTTTTCCTTTGTCCATCAGGTGGCACGACAAAAAAGCGTCGAATGTCTAGCTGATGAACGCTATCACACGGTCGACCGTAGAATCGTAAAATAAGCGGCTGCCCTTACCTAGGATAGTCCAGTGGTTCGCTAAAGTGCATCTCTCAATTATTGACATAGGCCTTCAATGCGAAGTTCCAAGTTTTGGATGGATCAAGGCCGGTGATGGGGAACGTCTGTACGCTTCCGGGCGCGCCCGGGGCAGGCGCGCTGTTGATATCGGGGGCCGCAAACCAGGGCACATTCGTGGTGGGATCCAGGCCGAAACTGTTTTCTAGCGGATCGAAATTCAGCCACTCCACGATCTTCTTGTTTGAGTACTTCAGGCGGTAACTAAGTGCTCCCGCCGGAACGGTCCATGACAATGACGCCGAGCCGTTGCCAAGGTCTTGAACTTTCACGGGAACATTAACCAAAGTGGTCACTTGCGGGCGTAGTATTTCATCGACCATCGTGCCGATAATGATAGTTCCGTATTCGTCGAAGTAGTTGTGGCCGCCACCCAGCCGTTTCAGCTGCTGAGGGAACTTTGCCTTCCAACCATTCCACGCATTCGGATCGCCCGTGTACTTCGCTGCGACATAGAAGTTAAACCAGACGGTCTGATCACAACTTGCCGTCAACGGATTGTTTGGCTCATCTAGCAGGATTTGGTACGCCAGCCCCGTACCCCCATCGCAGCCGTCTTGGAAAGGCCCCGACCTCCAGCCTTCGCTCAAGGCAAAGTTCGCGATCCCGTCGGCCAAGTCGAAAGTCTCCTGATACTTTGGCCAAGTGGTTCCCTGCACCTGCAGATACTCCCAAAGACCCTGGTTAAGGATGCCCAACTGAAACGGTTTTGCCCATCGTGGTGTCCCGCAACAACCCCAAGCCGCTCCGCGAGTGCGACTCACTCCCTGCGGAGCTGTTCCGAATCCCGATACTTGCAAATCGGGCCAAACCTGGTTCTGCAGGGTCAAGTCGCCGGCGATGAGTGCATCAGCAGCAGTAGCGGAATCTCCTATCGCACTCAAAAATCGAAATAATCGGGCGTCGCTAATGAGAGCCTCGCCGATGTTGCGGGCCGCCCAGTACAACCCCTTTTGTACGTACTGGACCTTCGGGTTTCCGAACTTGTCGCTGGCCCCCGCTTCGATCGCATCTTTGATCGATTCATCTCCGGTCAAAAAATAATAGTCGATCATGCCGTACCAGTGTGCGTGCTGGTCATCGATCCAGTTTCGACCGCATTGCGCTTCACCCGGGTCACATCCCAAATTATTGTTCAGAGATTTGATGTTTGAGGGAGACCCACCATTGTCGAAGTCAGATTCGGGCACAGAGGCATCGCGCCAATGAAATGCCGCCGAACTCTTATAGTCGGAACGGGGAAAGACTTGTTCGGTTTGAAAAAGATAGAAATTGGCCGAATCGATGTAACGTGCCGTAAATCCTCGTTGGAGCCACAGCATTAGGTTCGCCCAACGAAATTCCGACTGATTCCCGCCACCTCCGGCAGCCCAGGCGTAGTGACGAAAAACATGGGGGAAAGGAATGTCCTCGATGCAACACCACATGTGCAGAGACTTGTAGTAGTCATCCTCTTGCTTGGAATCCATGAGCGCAAAAGGGAGCACGCCTGACTCGCTGTATTGTGCTCGTGGAGCTCGCGCAATTAGGTTGTATTGGAACTTGTCGAACTCATTAGAAGGGTTCGCCAGGGCCGCACTGTGAAAGTCAAGGTATAGCGTGTGAATGGAATATTGAGGCCAGGATTGAAAATACGGCTGTCCGCCCCCGGTCACAAACAGAGATTGATCCGGCCAAATGCCGATGCGGACTTCATTGCCTCCATTCATGAACTGTAAGGACTTGGGCCAATAGCCGGCCATCTGGTAGACGCCAATCTCGATTCCCGCGCCGCTCGCGTCATAAAGGTCTGCCCAGCCGGCCGGATATTCTGTACGCGACCCCCTTGCTAGGGTCGAGGTTCCCTGAACAATCTGATAACCCTCCTGTGCATACGACCACACGGATTTGCAGGATGCTTTGACTACTTGAGTTCGGGCAATATACGAGCGGGGAGCGAATTGCGGCCGCCTGTCGGGGGCATTCCAGCCGCAGTCTTCCATTTTGTTTGAATAGGCCTGGTAGAGATAAGCGTTTTCATCCGCATTGAAAGAAGACTTGAGAGCGGAACCCACGGTCCCAAAAGAAAAAGACCGCTGCGTGCCCAGCGACAAAGCGAGCCGAGCTTCGTAAGCAGAGAAACCTTTGTAGGCAGAAACAATGCTCTTAGACGGTCCGTAGTCCGCGTTCTGCAACTGGCTGACAATTTTGATATGGCTGCGATTCTTGTAGAAATGCATGCGCACCGTATAACGCATGTAGGCATTGCCGGTGGAATCCTTGTGTTGGCCAGTGGCCTTGACGACAGTCCGCGCAGGACCGTTCTCTTCAATCACGGCCGTAGAATCCGCATCATTAGAGCTGGAATAGATCGTGGAACAGGGACATGTTGTGTCGCCAGGCGCGGGTCCGACTACAACAAGGCCGGCACTACTACCGGACGAAACTAGAGTCCGGCCGTCCACTACAGCAACATCGATTAGATTAAAATTGGCTTTCTTTATCGTGAATTTAGCCGCTCCTGTGTTGATGGTAATGGTCGCACCATCATCCAGGGCAAGATTGGTTCCCCCGAAGTTACCACTTCCTGCGGTAAGAGCGATGCTTCTGTTGTTTCCGCCGGCTGGTACATCTGCCTGAGTGTCAACCAATATCCATTTGACGTTGCCCGACGGCCAGCGACCGAGAACACGAAATTGACCGACCGAAGCACTATTGAGTCCCAATTGAGAAACGCTATTGACGCCCGCAGAATCCGGCAAAGGTATTCCCACGGTGACGGGATCCTCACTGCGGCGAATTCCCGAGACTCCTGCATAAATCGCCTCTTGAATAATCAAGGGCACATTCAATTGGCTGCTTCCTCCCGCATCGCTTCTGTCGCGAGTTGCGCTGCCACTGTCACGGTCAATTCCTGTCGGAGGTCTTGGGTCCAAACCAGCTGCGCCGGGAGTAGGGCTTTCGAGAAGCGCGCGGTCGGTGAGTGAAGTAGCGGTGCCCTCGTTGCGGACGTTCGCAGCGACCGGACTTGGACGGGATGACTCCGGGCTGCCCTTTGGCGGGATTGATACGTTGGGGCTGTTGCGTTGTCCGGGACCTGGCAATGATAGAGTCCAGATCGTGCCCGGGTCCGGGTATCCCTTACTCGTGAACAGTACAAAACGATTGGCAGCAACGTCGAAAGCTCCCACGGAATTTTTCGGCACATTCGGGTCTATCGTCGGTCCTGGCGGAACGTTCAAATCCGTCCATTCCCGGCTCGCGGGATCAAGAGCCCAAACATGGGAGGGACCGTTCTGCTCGTTGCCGATAAGAATGACCTTCCCAAGCGCAGGATCGTAATCCATGGGCGGGAATTTCGTGGCTGGCGGAGAAAGCTTCGAATTCAGCCTAGTCCACTTCTTTGTGGACGTGTTGAACGTCCAGGTAGCATTTTGCAGACCGTCAGCGCCGCTCTTTCCTCCGAACATGACTATATTGCCGTCGCCAATCGAGACCATCGAATGGCCATTGAGAGGCATTGTGCCGCAGGATTTCACGCGCTCGCCGCACACTTTCTTCCAGGAATTGGTTGCAGGATAATAGAGCCACGTGTCCGCCGTAGGCGATCCTCCCTGCAATCCTCCGTACATCACGACGACATCGGCCGAAGGATCGTAAGCGGCTGCGCTCTCCTGAATAACGCCTGGCGGACATGCCGACATGCCTTTGCCGCAGATCTCCGTCCACACCCCCTGCCCATGGCTGGGATCGAACTTATAGAGGTCACTGATTGCGCAATCGCCGCATTCGCCTGCCGCGCCGCCCACCTGGCCAGATCCGAACCCAGTCCAGAGCACGTTGCGAGTCGAATCCCAAGCCATCCAATGATAGGGATGCCGGTCTGCGGGTGCGCTCTCGGCATCGGCCGGTCCACCCGTGTTGACCACCGTCATATGCGACCAAGCGAGCGACCAAGTGTTCAAGTTCGTGTCGTAGAAAAAGAGGGCATTGCTAAACGTTCCACCGCAACACGGAGGGTTTGCAAGATAGAGCAACAGCTTTTTATTGAGCGTGTCGTAGACCGGCTTCTGCCAGCCTCGCCAGAATGGAGAGGCGTTCGTGGGCTCATAGGCACTCTTAGCTGCGATGGGCGGAAACGGCGCGCTCCCCACTTGTTTCCATCCTTGTCCCCAGGCGCCTTTCCCAATACCGAGCAAATGTAGACAAAATAGGAATGAGATCAGAATACGGCGGGCGCTTACGAGTTGGTGGCTGCCGGTTCTCATGGCATGCGATTTCTCGGAGACACTAATGTATTAGCCCGAGCGCACAAAAAATAGTGATGTCGAGGAGCGTTGGTCGACTTTTTCCGCCCACCCGGTGGCGATAATCTCCTGCGGTCTGGGTCCTTGATAGATGATTATAACGGGGAATCCACGATCCAATACATCCTGCCTGAGGTGAAGCAGCACAGCATCGAGGAGACTGGAACTGAAAGGATTGTAGAGAAAAAGGAATGTCGCCTGAGATTTGAAGCGAAAAGAGACAGCATCCTGGCAGTGCAATTCAGATCGCTCACTTGCACCGATATGCTTTAGGTTCTCGCGAGCGGTCTCGACGAAGGGAAGGGAATAGTCCACGCCGATGAGCCTCCGGAATGGATACTTGGAAGCGACAACGAGGGCGCGACCCTTGCCGCAGCCTATGTCTGCGAAATCAAAGTTCGCCAAATCTGCATGGGCACTTTCGATGGCCCAGCGGAGATTTTCGGGATTGCAGGGCTGATAGCGAGCGCCGTGGACACGATTCGGGCTCTTCGTGTCCACGACGCGGATAATTCCCGAAGTGTCCACGCCCAGCGAGGCATCGAACTGGTCGCGACCGCGCAACCGATCGCGGAGGTCGGCTGCCTTCTTGCGAAGAACACTCAACATGTAGACACAGCGACTATATCTGTCGGTGGTAGCTCCGTCAAGAAACTCACGACGGAGCTCAGCCGACATACGTCCGGCCAAGGGCTGTTGGTTACTCCGAAAATTCTGTGATCCAAGCCTCTGACCAGACTCATTCTTTGACCCTAAGGAACGTGGGAACTAGCGCTCGGCGGAGGAAGCTGCAACGACCAGATGGTTACGTCCGGATTCTTTGTGAACACGATGAAGAGGCCGGCTGTCTGATCAAACGCGCCGAAGCTCTGAAACGATGGGCTTGCCGCAAGATTGGGTCCGCCCGTGATACCCAAATCGTGCCAGTTCTCATCTCCTTCAAAGGCCCAAACGTGCGCCCCACCGGATTCGTATCCAATTAGTACAACGCCGAATCCTGGTACATAGTCCATCACCGGAAACTTCACCCCAGGCGGATTGGCTGTTGTTGTGGCTTGGGTCCAAGTGCCAGTCGAGGAGCTAAATAGCCAAGTCGTCGTATTGAGGGGCTTTCCCTTCTGATTCGAGAGCAGCCCGCCAAAAAGCACTGAAGCCCCCAAGTCAGGGTCGTATACCAAGCCAGGGGCATCTAGCTGCGGGATCGGGCAGGGATTCGGATGAGCAACATGAAGGCCGGGATCGGTGCAGATCTCCGTCCAGGTATTTGTGGATGGCACATATTCCCAAGTTTGAGCGCTTGCTGTCGAGCTATATAGCCCCGCAACATGAATCAACACGTCAGCTACAGGATCATAAACGAGGGTCGATTCTTGATTTCGTGGAGGACCACAGGGAGTAGTAAAGAGACCGCAGATCTGAGTGAACACGCCAACGCCAGACTGTGTGTTGAATTGGTAAAAGTCACTTCCTCCGCAATCTCCGCCGTAAACGCCAGCAGAATTCACACAGGTGGCTTGAGTGCCAAAGCCTTCCCACAAAAGGTTACGGCTCGAATCCCAAGCTTTCAGGTGATACTGGTGGCCATCGGCCGGAGCATCAGGCCCACTGAAGGCTCCCCAAGCCAATCCACAGTTGCCTACCGGAGTGCAAGTCGGTGTCGAGTTTGGCAACCCAGTCTGCTGAAAAGAAAGATGAAGTGGATCGATCAAAGTTCCCAGGATAGGCGTGGTGTCATTAAAACTGGGGTCACTGACATTTGTAATTCCGATGGCAATATCGAGAGTAGGATCCGAGGGTAAAGAAAGTGGAGATGCCAACGTCAACGTGACCGTACCATTCGAGCGACTGATCGCTGTGATGGTCTGATGTGACCCACGTCCATCGGTCATGTGCGAAAACATCATCTGCCAATGAGTAGGGCTGCCTACCCGATAGACGTATACAGCGTTGGTGTATACACCACCGCAACACGCTGGATTTGCGAGAAAAGTCAATAATCCGCCGTCGACTGGACTATAGACTGGTTTGTTCCATTGGCGCCAAAGGGGCGTCGCATTCGTCGGACTGTTCTTGCTCGCCGCGGGTACGACCTTCCCAGTAGGAAAGCCCCCGAGGTTGGTCCAGCCTTGAGCTGACACTGTCGTGGCCAACGCCACTTGTAAGAGTACTCCCAGAATCCAAACCTTTGATTTCACAGAATCCCCCCTTTTGGATGTTTTCGCTGAATCAAATCCTGGCTTGCCACTCATGTCGACGACAGGAACTAGCGTGGCTAAGTTCCCTTTCGCGCGGTCAAGAGTGTAGTGAGCGACGGCTGCTTTGCCAAGCTAGCAAGCAGCTTGCCAACGCTCTGGGAAGCGATATGCTTGTAGGTAACTGAAAAATAAAGCCTTACATCTATGGGATCTTGGTCAATGTACTGCCAACATGAGTGTTGGCAATTCTTTTCACAGAATTCCTATTCGAGTTCTCAACTTGAAGGAATGATGAGACATGGACCAGCGGGCGCGCGTAACACTATCCCCGAACATCGACCCTTGGGGATCTGTTGCGAGCTAAGCAATTCCGATTCATAACGTTGTCTAAGAGTCGACTGAAATTCCGCCCGGTACACGGCGAAGGTCGGATCACCAAAAATTACCTATCCCACAAGAAGCGTCGCCCCATGAACGATGAACGACGCAATCGTTGCCGTCCTGTATGTCGATTGGCGGTTTGCGAGTTCTCATCCTCAGAGAGCCTTCCTTTGCCGTCTGAAAGAGCTATTTGCCACATATGTGCAACTCATTGCCATTACAAAGTTGCTGTGCAGAGGGCTCATTCCAACTAGCTGCAAAAGAATGGGATAGAACATTGGGCGGGCGCCGGAAAGCGATAGCAATGGGTGCCAAATTGCCTAGGCTCATGACAGATAATTCTGGAACCTATCTTCTGTTAAGGGCTGTTCGCTCCCGCCCTTGGTGAAGCCGCATATCCAACCTGGAGGGAAGATGTCAGTAAAGATCAAAACGCTGCCTATATGCCTGATCATAGGGATGGGCTTGATGGCAAGTTTATTCGGGCCGAGCACCCACGCCGCAACTCAGATTCAAGTTGGGAATTGCGAGCCGAAGGGCCAGAAGGCATACACAACGATCCAGGCTGCGGTGAACGCCGCAGCATCGGGCTATATTATCAACATTTGCCCCGGCACTTACCCCGAGCAGGTCGTGATTACGAAGAGTCTTACTTTGCAGGGTCTTCAGCCAACTGCCGCTGGTGTTGCTGGCGCGACGGTAATCATCGCCCCTACGGGCGGCATGATTCAAAACGCGACGGATCCATCCGCTGCCGCCCTAAACCCCAAGATCGCGGCCCAGATATTCGTTCAAGGGGCCGTCACTGTAAATCTGGCAAACCTCATCGTCGATGGAAGCAATAATAAACTATCCGGTTGTACGGCTCCTGCGTTGGTCGGAGTCTACTTCCAGAATGCCGCGGGAAGCCTAAAAAGAGTCTGGGTGCGAAACGAGACCCTCGATTCAGGGGATAGCGGCTGCGAAAGCGGACTGGGCATTTATCTCGAAGCTGGCAGTGCGTCCCCCGGCGGGACAGGTCCCGCGGTCACAGTTAACACTAGCACGGTGACCAATTATCAAAAGAACGGAATCACGGCCAATGGGTATGGAAATGGTAGCGCGGGGCCAGTGGTCACCTTTTCAAACAACGAAGTGATTGGCCTGGGGCCAACAAACGGCGCTGTGCAGAACGGCATTCAGATCGGCTATGGCGCCACTGGAAAGCTCACAGAAAACCTTGTCTTTGATGATATCTCGCAGCCTGATACAAGCGGCGATCCCGACGCTGCCGCCACCGGTATTCTGGTCCTCGCCTCAAGCAACGTCACTGTCAATAATAATGATGTTGGCTCTACACAGTTCGGGATAGCCGTGCGGAGCGACCCTGTTTTTGGAAACGCGGACACCAACGCTGTTACTGTGAATATCATTGCGTCGACGTTGATCTTTGACGGAGTGAATGTCTGCAGTAACGACAACACCGTTCAATTTAACGATATCTACAGCAGCACTGAAGCGGGTATCAAGGTAGATAACAGCTGCACAGAAGGGCCTGGAGGCGGAGCCAGCGGGAACGGCAACACCGTAAACAATAACAATATCAACGGAGGTTGCGCCGGAATTTTGGAGGGGAGCGGGACGGGGAATACGTTTTCGCCCCAAATTCTGGTAGCGAATGTTACCACTGCGCTTGTGGCCGGCGACGTTTGCACGTCGTCAGGATCGTCTGACCTACGGACATTCGTTGCGACGCATGGCGCGGGACATCCAGTGCCATTCCGTTAGGAAGGGAATCCGATTCACGAGAGGTCTGGACTTGCTTGCATGTTCCAGAGATCGCGTTTCCAAATGGAGGAATGATGTTTGTAAAGATCAAGATGTTGTGCGCGCTTTCAATCGCGACGACCGTAGCAATGCTGGCATGTTCTGTGACGCAAAGCGTTGAGGCCTCGGGACCCCAACCGGTGCAGGTCGGAACTTGCAAAAGTTCAATGCCTTCCTACACGACCATCCAGGCGGCCGTAAACGCTGCCGCAGCGGGAGCTACAGTCACGGTTTGCCCCGGCACTTACCCCGAGCAGGTCACGATAAGCAAGAACTTGAGCTTGCTGGGCCTTCAAAATGGAGGCTTGGGAGTTGCGCAAGCCGCGGTGATTGTTCCGCCCGCGGGGGGCTTGGTTCAAAACGCCACGGATCCTTCGCCTTCCGCCGTCAATCCTCGCATTGCTGCGCAGATTTTCGTCCAGGGCCCAGCAACAGTAAACATCACGAATATCGTTGTGGACGGAGCGAACAATAATCTCTCCGGTTGCGGTTCTCCGACGCTCATTGGAATCTACTACCTAAATGCCTCCGGACTGCTGTCGAGCAACTTCGTGAGAAACGAAGTACTTGATCCTGCGGACAGCAGTTGCGACAGCGGACTGGGCATCTACCTTGAGGCTGGAAGCGCCAGCGCCGGCGGGACCGGACCCACGGATACGGTGAACATCACAACGGTGACGAACTATCAGAAAAATGGAATCACAGCCAATGGCTTTGGAAACGGAAGCGCGGGGCCGGTGGTCAGCTTCTGGAGTAATGAAGTGGTTGGCCGCGGCCCGACGTCTGGCGCCGTGGAAAACGGAATCCAGGTCGGTTACGGAGCCACTGGCAAAGTCACGCTAAATATGGTCTTGGACGACATATGGGAACCTGCCACGAGCGGCGATCCTGACCAGGCAGCAACTGGAATTTTGGTTTATGCTTCGACTGCCGTCACCGTCACAACTTCCAAGATCGGCAATACACAGTTTGGAATAGCTGTAGAGAGCGACCCTACTTACGGAAGTGCGGATAGCAACACCATCACTTCTAATACGATCACCGCAACGCAAATCTTCGACGGAATCGATGTGTGCAGCAACAACAATGCCGTCAAAGCGAACCAAATCTACAGCAGCACCGAAGCGGGAATCAAAGTCGACAACCGCTGTACGGAAGGAACCAGTGGTGGACTCAGTGGCAACGGCAACACCATAATAAACAACAGTATTGTTGGCGGCTGTGCCGGAATTCTCGAGGGAACCGGAACAGGAAACACCGTTTCTCCTAACACGTTCCTAGTGGATGTCACTACTTCGATTGTGGCAGGTGATGTTTGCACGTCTGAGACGCCTGAGACCAAAACGGTGTCAATCCCTGCTGCACATGGCGCTGGACATACGGTACCCTTTCGTTGAAAGCTGCGCCCTCATAACCCGGAGGTCGTTGGTTCAAATCCAACCCCACAACCAAATATCTCGCACGCGCTATTGGGGTCAGGTCTTGTCGGCGTGGTTTTTCCGAATCCAATCCTCGGAATCTTTTCGGACTTGCAGAGCGAGTTCGCCACAAAGGTTCGCTTCGGTTTGCGACACTAAACCGAAGTCATCATACGAACCGATATTCCGCTTTTTTCGAAGTTTGTCGAGCACGGGAATGATCTTCTTCTGCGGATCAATCGAAAACTCGAGTGCTTCAATCGTTCGGTGATGCTCATTGCCACCCCGGACGACCCGGTAACCGGCCGCACGCAACGCCGCCGTAGCAGAAGCTCGAATTGCGTCGTAGGCCAGATTGAATTGAGAATCGGGCGATAACATTCCGGCGACTGCCTTTTTGTAATCCTCCAGCCGTCCATCGGCGAGTGCGAACAGGCGGCCAATCTCCTTTGCGTCGGAGTCGCGCCGTTCAAGCCAACTATTTCTCACCCAATTCTCTAAGGACATTTTCATCCCCGATGATAAAGAGCTTCTTCTCGGCCAGCACGTTCTTCAGGAAATTGCCGGTCAGCTTCGCTCGAAATTCTTCCACGGAATATACCGTGGGGTTGATTTCCCGATTAAGAGTTTTCTGGGCGTCCATCAGCGTAGAAATGACGCTGCCGAAATCGGTATCGCCCACGATCATCAGGTCGACATCACTGCTCTCCCGCTCAACGGAATGAGCAATGGAACCGAACACGAATGCGAGGTCTATCTTCCTTTGTAGTGGTTCGAGTGCTGCATAAAGGACATCGCGCATGCCAACCGTCTTGATAACGAGGCTCTTGATCTCCCCAAAGACCGGGCTTTCTTGATTGGCACTGTAAAGCGTCTGCGCTCGGACAATCCTCTTGGTGACAAGGCCCGCATCGACGAGTTGCCTTAACTCGCGTTGAACCGGCCCCAGCGCTATATCCGTGAGGCGCGCAAGCTGGCGCAAATAATAGGACTCGCCGATATGACCGTATAAGACCGAGAGCACAGCACCGCGAGTGTGTCCGAATAGCGTGTCCGATAGGACGTTTATCGTACCCATTTAGGGGTCAATTGTACCCTAAAAGAGTGCAGGAGATCAATTCGGATCTGTTCGAGAAAAACTCGGAAAGTTGGGCGCAAAATGGGCGCAAAAACCTGGTTTCAAGGGGCTGGATTCGAGGTTCGCGGAGAAAAAGGGCAAGAGAATCGGCGAGACTTAGCTGATTTTTTCCGCATGACCACTTGAACTCATCCCATTCCCCTTCAGCAACGTAGTAGCGCCGTGCCGCGTCGCGGGGTTATCGTGATCTCGTTTGTGTGTTTCGGTAGCTTCGCTCCCGGCTCATTCCTGTTTCCTATTCTCCCCCCGGCACTTGGTCTGGCTCGAGGGCCGCAGCGACGAAATTCACGCTGAATCATCCAACGGATGTAGGCCGAGCGAGATCAGCCAGGCTGTGGCATCATTCGGCATGAATTCCATCGGATAGAGGATCAGATGCCGGAATATAAAAAAAACGCAGACTCTGTATCCCGTTTGTCTCCCGAGCAGTTCCGGGTGACGCAACAGAACGGAACTGAGCGACCTTTTGAAAACGCTTATTGGGACCACGATGAAGCGGGCATCTACGTGGATGTCGTTTCAGGCGAGCCGCTTTTTTCTTCGCTCGACAAGTTCGATAGTGACTGCGGTTGGCCGAGCTTCACAAAGCCCGTGAATGCCGAAAATGTGGAGGAGAGGCCCGACAATAGCCACGGCATGGTCCGTACCGAGGTGCGATCAATCCACGGGGATAGCCATTTGGGTCACGTGTTTGACGACGGCCCGCGCGACACGGGCGGGTTGCGCTATTGCATTAATTCGGCATCGTTGCGCTTCATCCCCTTCGACGAGCTCGAAAGTGAAGGCTACGGCAAGTATCGCAAACTCTTCGAACATCAAGAAAAGGAGTAAGAACATGACGTCATCGCAAGAACGGGCAGTTCTCGCCGGCGGCTGCTTCTGGGGCATGCAGGATTTATTGCGCCGTCGTCCGGGCGTGATTTCGACGCGGGTCGGTTACACGGGAGGCAATGTTCCGAATGCAACGTATCGCAATCATGATGGTCATGCCGAAGCGATCGAAATCATCTTCGATCCGCAGAAGTTGAGTTATCGGAAGCTGCTGGAATTCTTTTTCCAGATTCACGATCCGACAATTAGGAACCGCCAGGGAAATGACATCGGAGCTAGTTACCGCTCGGCTATTTTCTACACGACCGAAAAACAAAAACGGATCGCGCAGGAGACAATTGCGGACGTCGATGCTTCGGAGCTTTGGCCCGGTAAGGTAGTGACCGAAATAAGGCCCGCGGCTGAATTCTGGGAAGCTCTGAGCCCGAACATCAAGACTATCTGGAGCACTATCCAAACGGCTATACCTGTCATTTCGTCCGACCCGACTGGAGCCTTCCGGACCGGCGGGTGGAAACTGCTCGCAACTCGGTTCAATAACCGCGGAGTGGCCGCTGGTTGCTCGGCAACCTACGAACCGACCAATTTCTAAAGGTAACTGAAAATTCTTACACGAGATCTAGCGGCCAGAAGCGAGCGTGCGCTACATGCCGTTTCAACTCCGGTTCTTGGTGATGGAAGCATTGCGATAGCGCAACGCTGTCTACGCGGCCTGATAAGTCAGGATTTCCAGCGATCACGACGTCAATTAATTAAAGATTGGAATTTCCGCGTCGAATATCACCGTCGGTGCAGTACTCTGGGATACTTCGCGGAACGGGGCTCAAAGCAATAGAAAATCGGCAGCGACTTTGTCGTAAGAGTCGGCACGGAGGCCTGCCTCTTTGGCGCAGGTAACCCAATTCTCTACCGCAGCACGGACCTGCGCTATTTGGTCATTCGCCCGTCGAACACCGAAACGATCCGCTTCTTCGAGTAGGTCTGTACGAGTAATGTCCTTGAACTTTCCGTTGACGCTCATCAGATGCTGGTGAGTCCACTCTCCTTTTGGGTTGTAGGCGTTTGTGATGTCATAGGCCGGGGCGAGTTCCCAACTACCGCCCTCCTTAAGGATGAAACTGAAATTCTTTGTATGATCGTCACAGTTGCGTGCCATTACGTTGAAAGCCATCCGACGAAAGACCTGAGTGATCGCGTCGTCGCCAAGACCTAACTGAGAAACTGCCATAAAGAGTTGAGCATACGCGTGGGTGCCGCGCTGCTTGAAATCCAAGTGACTCAAACCGCAGAGGGTTTGCAGGTGATGTTTGATGGTGCGTCCTTTGACGACCTCACGATCAAAGCGTCGCGTCATAAAGTGGGCGCGGCCATTTTCTTCAAGCAAATGACACTGAGACATCTTAATGCCAGCTTGTGTTGCCATCTTGTGATATGCGTATTCAATGCGGCCATAGTCAGCCCCGGGCCCCAATTCAGAATCCTTACCTACGCCGTCAAATTTCAATATCCAGTGCGTAAAGCCTGGTGCCGCTTCAAACTGGCCGCTTCGGATTTGGTGGGTCTTAGAGTTCCAAGCTATTACGGCTTTGGCGCGAGCACCGCCGGCGGAAGTCCCAACTCTGATCATGTTAGCCAAGGCGGCCGTGGCGTGCGCATCTACTGAAAGATCTCCCTCGACAAGTTTTCGTGCTTCTTCCACCAGCGAGCTCATCGCCAGGGGAGCGGCACTCTCTCTCTGAGATCCGCGAGCAGGTTTAAATTCAAGTGCACCCAGGCCTCGTTTCCCCATATAGGCTAATCGGTCAAGCGTGGTAATCTCGTTCTTCGTCACGCCGCGCTCTGCCATCCACGCATCTATGAGAGCGTTCCCAAATTCATCGGGCAGTGAATCTGCTGGCATGCCAGGTAAACGATGAAAAGTCGCCTCTGGGAGGTTCGGAAAGACAAAAACATCGCGGCGGTCTTGCAGGGGCATAGTTAACGGAGCAAGTTCAACTCTGGTTCGTCGCCATGCTGGCTGATAAGCAAAAACATAGAAACCGAGTTTTGGGTCTGGCGCTATCGCGCCCACCTGTTGTCCCCATATCCATACCTCTATGACGGGAATGTTCAAGACTTGGACCTTTTCGGGCCGCGAGGACGCCGGACCCGCTGTGGAGGAGAAGACCTGCGAACCAATGCGAGGGGATTCACCGTCGGCTCAGGCGCCAACATTTCTATCCCTTGCAAAAAATCCAGTGCTTTGAGCGTTCGTAATAGGGTCTGGACTGAGGAGCCGCGGCCTGCTTCAAGATTCCGATATGCAGCTTTGGATATGCCTGCCTTCTCGGCGGTTGTTTGCTGGTCAAGATTTCGGAACAAGCGCAGTTGGCGCACCCTGTGTCCGAGTTCAATTTGGAGTTCCATTGGGGTCTTAAATAGAAGGTCACTCATATGCCATAATTATATCATTTGATAGTTTTTATGCAAGCAAAGCGTATAAATATGGCATGTAAATAAAACTTAACTACAGACAGTAAATGATCGTAATCTAACACTTAAACATTATTTTTATATCTCTTATGATGTAAATGCTAGATGTCATCAGCTAGCCTGCCAGCTAACCCCTCCTCACAGAAGTTACGCACGCGCGCGGTAAACTCGAGCAGCAGATCACAAGCATAACTACTGTGGGGTGGGGATCCTTGCGGTGGGATTAACAGCGCGCGTGCATGCAGCCGCTCGCCGGCGCTAGGCCAAAATCTCAATGGCCCTGAGCTCCGTCTGCGCGGGCAGTTCATCACCGGCCAACTGCCCTGCCAACTCTTCTGACCTTAAGCGAGCGTTCCTACGGATGCGTGAAATTTATGGTACCGGTTCGTAACATGGCAGGACTCAACCAATTTACGAAAGTCACATTTTTGAGCCGAACAGGCCCAGCGACAGAATCGCCCCACGAAAAAACGTCCCAGGCTCAAGTACGGACCTGAACCTGGGACGCTGGTTGAAGTGATTCGTTACGGAAGCGGCTCACGAAAAAAGAGAGCCGATACCGGAAGCTTGTTTCGGATACTTACTGTAAGAAAATATTCCACTTTTGCGATATCGAATGCTTCTTGGTGTATGTGACTGTGTAACAGGGGTTGCTGGCGGGGGCACACTCTGCCGCCGTCGCCTTATAGGTATATTTGGGTGTAGCGAGTTCGGTTGTCACCGTGATGGTAGCCAATCCCGGGGCTGGGTCAACACAAGTCTTCTTGGCTGCAATACTGAATTCTACGCCTGCTGGATCTGCCGCTGTGGGGTAGTTGATGTCGGCATCGCAGTTGCCATTGTTCGGGCCTGCCGGTGTTTGCAGGGTGCCGAAGTTCGACTTACCGTAAATGACGACCTCGGCGGGCGGAGTGAGGCCTCCGAAAGGATTGGGGCCCATATCGACTGTGCCCGAATCCGCAATGATTTTCGTACCCTGCTCGACTTCGAAGGTGAGAAGGAGGTCATCAGTGGTGTCATTCGAGTCATCTTCGTAAAACGTTTCGGTTTCACCGCAAGGAATATATGGGGAGGCTCCGTCCACGCCGGACCCGTTCGTACTCCCATCACAGTCCGCTAAGGACCAAACATATTGCGGCGCACCAAGCGCTACTCCACCAGTGGGGAAGGTAACCGAAGGGTCGCCTATCATGGAGCAATCGACGTTGGGCCTGGATGTGTCGCCGAAGCAGGGCCACAGGGGGGAGCCGTCGGTGTTAGCCAGAAGGTTGGCGGCTGTAGCGGTAAACGCCGCTGTGAGTGCGTACAGGTTATCAGCGGGTGGCGGGTTAGTGACGACGTCAGAGTGAACCTTCGACTGGGTCTTCGGCACGAGCTTTACCTGAAAGCGCGACTTTGTTGATTGCGCAACTGCGAGTTGACTGCAAGCGAGGAAAGCAAACATCGCCACCGAACAAACCAACAACAAGCGAGACCTTGTCATCGTGGTTCCTCCCTTGAATATTCGAACCTGGGCACTTCAATAACGCTTCGAGACGGGGAGTATCGTGCATGCCTGACTGCCTGTCAATCAGGATTCACGCATTTCAACACTCGCTTAGGACGCGGTACGAGTTCGGTATTATGAAATGAGGTGTTCGCGATGTGCAGCGTTTTCACGCAGGGATGAGTGTTACTGTTCGTAAGCATTTCGCGCAAGGCCAAGAAAAACCTTCTTCATTCAATCGTCGAATTTAAGATTCTTAAAACGGGCAGGCGTTCTTTTATTTAATTTCTTCCGCCTATGCGTGCAAGTCGTATTTCCAAATACCCACGGAACAGGAGGTGTCGCCGTCACGGTAACTGGCGAAGCGGTCGCTGACCAAAAATCTACGAAATTACTCAGATAGCTTGATGTCCCAGTCGTGACCGTTCCTGGCGTCAAAGTTTGGGCGGCTGACGCGCGCGCATTGGTCGCGTCAGCCCATCCCACCGAGATAGTCAACGCGCCCCAATGCTCACGGTGGTGCAAGCCGTGCGTTCATCCACATAATAGAAAAGGTGGAAGTGTCCCGCGTTCGCGTGGAAGCTGAAACATTCTGCGCGGTACCTGAATTCTCTGTACTGACCCTAACCTCGTCGAGCGTTCCGAGAATACTCGCAACTCCCATGTCGGCCAGGGCATTTCCATTGAATTCGCTGAAAACTCCGTTCGTAATTTCTATACTCGAACCACCGCAAATCTGGAGCATTCCGTTCGAGGCTCCCATGTTTATTAAGCAGGAACCGCTCGCTGCTGCGGTGAATGTCAATGCCCTGAACGTCGGACTTGATTGATAAGTGGCGCCGTTCCGTTTGTCGCTGATCCGTTTACTAAAAGGGTGTATTTAGCTGTACCGGCGAGTGTCAACATGACTGCACCAATCGAAGCATTACAGCCTATGGTCGAAATCACGACACCACCGCAGGTCAGACTTTGAGATGCGCTTGTGCTTTCTCGTTTCTAGTGGTCTGTATTGCTATGAGAATATTCATGAGCAGACCAGTGCCCCAGGCTGGTGCGATCTTCCAGATCCAAACCAATCGTTAGCTGCTTCCCCTTGAAAGTCTGCATCCTTTCTATCGCCATGGTGCTAATCCTCTTCATTGACGGTCTCCTTTGCGCCTTGAGCGCGTCGCTCATGGGGAGCGTATTGCATCCCGCTGGAGACCGGCCTTCTCATCCCATCTCATTAAGGACATATTAATCGCCTCGCTCACATCAGCCATACTTCAGCATCCCATCGCTTAGCGGGACTCCCAGAAACATGAGCTATCGAGTGAACAGCACCGCGAAAATGTGACGTCGCTTTCGGCCTATCCGCGATCACCTCGCTACGACCTTGCTGTGGTGGCGCGAAAATTCTAACGGAAGACAGGAAGCACCGTTCGTACAGCACACGGAGCAGACGAAAGCCTCTAGCCGATAACTGTCCCCTCGACCAGTAGCGCACAACCAACCTGCGGTCCTAACCTGCCTGAAGGCTAGCAAGGACCGGTCTCGGCTGCCGAGGTGAGCCCGAACCGCGGGGGATATTCGGTGAAAAGAGAATCAAGCAAGATGTCGGAGATTGCAGCTTGCTCGGAATCCAGATTCACGTCGGGCCGTGACGACACGCAGCGCGTGTTTTGGATGGCGGGAATTCTAACTTGGTCTTTCTGCCTCGTAGGGCTGTTCTTGGCCCTGGGCTTGGCGGGTTGCTCAACCACACCCGGTAAAGCAACTAGTTCGCTATCAGCGATAATGCTTTCTCCATCGGCTCTCAATTTCGGCAGTCAAACTAAGGGTGCAGTTAGTGTTCCGGAGACCTTGACGGTAGCCAATGCCGGGGCAGCGCCGGTGACGGTCAGCAGCGTGAACATTGTCGGGCCAAATAGGACAGACTTTACAGAAAGCAATAACTGTCCGGAGACCTTAGCTCCGCACAATAGTTGCGCGATCATTTTCACCTTCAAGCCGTCGACTGCGGCGGTTGAAAGCGCCTTAGTAACCGTTTCAGCTGGATCAACAGCAGAAGCCCAGACAGCATCCCTGACTGGAACTGGTGTGAGCGACCCGAGAGTTCCGTTTTCAGCGATGACACTTTCTCCATCGGCTCTCAATTTTGGCAGCCAGACTCAGGGTACATCTAGTGCTCCGGAGACCTTGACGGTAGCCAATGCCGGGGCGGCGCCGGTGATGGTCAGCAGCGTGAACATTGCCGGGCCAAATAGCGCAGACTTTACAGAAAACAATAACTGTCTGGAGACCTTAGCTCCGCACAATAGTTGCGCGATCACTTTCACCTTCAAGCCGTCGACCGCGGCGGCCGAAAGCGCCTTAGTAACCGTTTCAGCTGGATCAACAGCAGAGGCCCAGACGGCATCCCTGAGTGGAACTGGTACGACGAACGGCGCCAGCAGTCCGGGAAGGAGCGGACTCCCTGTCGCACTGACAATTCAGGAGTCCATCTATGGCGACATCTCCGGCATAAATCGCTCCGGGGACCCCGTTACGCTTGGAGTACCTATCTCCGATTCCAGCCAAATCAACAACATATCCCAGTTGGGAATCGCCGGCGCGTCGGTTGGTCAGTTTCGCGTATTAGGTCAATGGCCATCCGGCAATATCAAGTGGCTTCTGGTCGACACGCAGGCAGATGTCCCTGCCGGAGGACAGAACACCGCGATCAGCTTGACCACGGGCACAGGAAGCTTTGGCGGAGCTACTCTCGCTACGGATAATGGCAGCACAATCACCGTGAATACAGGTACGGCTACCTTTACTATCAAAAAGGCTAACTTCGATCTGATCGACCAAGCTGTGGTAAACGGCAAGTCACTGTTGACCTCTGGCAGCAGCGGCCTAGTGGTCCTGGGTCCCAATCCGGGAAGCGCGACGTGTCCTTGTTCGACCCTCTATTCCAGTTCCAATGATCCCGACTCCACTGCGGTCGTCGAAGAGAACGGACCCGTGCGAGCGGCCATCAAAGCTACCGGCCAGCACAAAGACGTCAACGGAAACGCCTACATGCGCTATACCGTGCGGCTACAATTCTATAAGAACCAAAGCTATGTCAAAATAGTCAGCCAACTGCAAAACGCTGATTACAGTGCGTCCAACGGTTTTATTTCGGCTTATAAGGGTTTTACTAGCTACGAAGCGCGGCTTACTCCGGCTCTGGCAAGCGGTCGCTCTTTCTCCTTTGGCAGTTCTGGCGCACCAGTCCTGGGCTCCTTCGCGGGCAGTGAAAACGCTTATCTTTACCAGGCTTATTCCAATAATATGGAGGACTGCAGCTGGAATGATCCTGATAGGCGTCCCCAGTATGCTCCGCGGTCTTACATTGCGCGAACACAAATTAGTAAAGCGAGTTGCTCATCGGCCTGGAACTATGCGCAGGAAGGTTATGAGGTGGTACATAGCGGCACGGCAGTCGGGAGCGGATCAGGATCGCAGTATGCCCAGGGATGGGCCGACCTCTCAGATTCTAGCGGTGCGGGGATCGAAATAGGCATCGACCGCATGTCTGCCTATTGGCCCAAGTCCCTTCAATTCATGAGCGGCGGCAGCGAAGCGCGCATCGGTATTTGGCCAGATCAATCCCTATTCCTATCCGGCGGAGGCCAATCGTACTTTCAATCTTGGCCTGAGTATTCCATTCATACTCTTTTCATTAATTTTCATAGTTCAGCACTTTCCGATCCCTCGGCCGAGTTCCTGAAATTCCAGTATCATTTGATCGCGCGCGCACCGCTCGCCCAATACAACGCTTCCGGCGTCATTCCTTTCACCGTTCCGGACCCCTCGGAAGAGGATGGTTATTACAAATCGCTTGGTATGGCTTGCTGCATTACAGACACTGCTTCGCCCCACATTTTCCGAAACTACGACTGGGCCTCTCCTGGTGGTGGCAATCAGTCCGAATTCCGCTGGGCCGACCTCATTCTATGGCTACAACGCGGGTACACGGGGCGATACGTCAACTCTGCGGACTTCTACCGCTTTCAGACCGAACAAGTTTTCCCGCGCTCGGATTACAACGGCGCCACTCCGTTTCATTGGCGAGACGCATCTGTGCCTGCCTCCGTTTTGGATCCCGGTGGTTTCCCTGTTGTCAGTTCTTCGAACAACTCGAGCGGATGTGATCCGGGAGAAACACAATGTGGTCGCAACTGGATCGACGACCAGCACGCGCACTGGTACGGCATGATGGACTATTACTTTATGACTGGAGATGAATCGATCAAGGATGCGATCGAAGCGGGAGCGAGCGACAAGTTCGGCAATCCCAATATCGCATTCGTGCAGAAAGGCCTCTACTGGGCCTCTCGCAATATCGGCGAAGCACTCATGAGCGACGCGCGCTTATATGAATTCTATAGCGCCATCGGAGATTCCAGCGACGCCGCCAATTCTCTAGCCGCCGGCGACTTGATCCTGCAGAACCAGGTGTGGCCAGACATGCAAGTATCGGGCTTTGGGACTGCGCCTCAGGGTGTGAGTCAGACGCGCGGGTTGGCCTGGGGTTGTTGCGGGACGCCGCGATGGGCAAAGCCTTTTCAGTTGGGCATTCTCAACCAAGGTCTCTGGGAATATCTGCAGGCGCATGGAACGAGCTGGCCAAAATATCAGCAGACTTTCGACTTAGCCTATGGCATTGCGAACTTCACTTTGACCGAGGCCTGGAGGTCGGGGACTTTTCAGAATGGTTGTGACGGAGGGACTGGCATGGCCTACCAGATCCTGCTTGATCAGCTGAACAATCCGCTGCCGGCGAGTTGTGACCAGACGGTATGGTTCAACTTCTACATCGCGGCAAAGTACACAGGCAATCCTAATGCGTGGGATGGATGGAGTACAAAATTTCCTCAACAGCTATCGCGGCTCGGAGGCGGACACTCCTTCTTCGATGAATACGGCACCATCAACATCGGCACGATGGTGAATGAAGTGCTGCATCCAGAAACGACTGCTCTGGTCAACGTTCCGCTGACGGTTCAAGACCTTGGCAGTGGCTCGAACTTACTATCCTGGACTGTTCCGATCGGAGCGGTGAGTTATCGTCTTAAATATTCCGATAAAAACATTGTGGACTGGTTAAACTTCAATCCCGTAACAAACATCTTCGCTGTGGATCCGAACGCGAACGTGCCTTGGTTTGCGGCCACCGATGTCAGCAATGCGCCTGTCCCGGCTACACCTGGAAGCACTCAGCAGTACAGCGTCGCAGGGCTGGGCTCGACGCCTTGGCATTTTGCGTTAGAAGCTTACGTCAGCGCCAGCACGCCGCCTGATGGATCAAAGGTCAGCCAGACGAGTAAATTCGTCAGCGATTTCCCGCCCACGGCGGCTTACGGCAGCAGCTTCACCGTGGCAGCCACGGCTAGTTCGGGATTACCCATCACCTACGGGAGCTCGGGATCGTGCACCAATGTAGCTGCGATCTACACGATTACCAACGGCAGCGGCACCTGCACCATCAGCATAAGCCAATCGGGCAACAACGGATACTTAGCGGCGCCGACGATTACGCAGTCTATTACAGCGATAAAGGCCAGCCAAACAGCCACGTTCACTGTAAGCGCTCCTTCGTTTGCGCACGACAAGAGCAGCTTCACTGTCTCGGTCACCACCAGTTCGGGATTGGCGGTAACGTACAGCAGTTCGGGAGTGTGCACCAATGTGGGTGCCACCTACACGATGACCAGTACCACTGGGAACTGCTTGGTGACTGCAAGCCAAGCAGGCGATAGCGACTATCTGGCGGCCATCCCGGTCAGCGAGGTTACCTCGACATCTGCTGGAACGGGATCGCAACCGCCAACCTGGCTGATTTACCCATCTTGCGGTACGCCGCCGTGCGGGCTACCAAGTCCACCAGCACCGGCCACCGGCACACATTCGCCTGCGGGTGTCGGCGAAGCAACGCCCTTTCGCCGGAATTGGACTCACATGGTTTACATTCCAGCGGTCGGAGAAATGCTGATTAAGTTGGGCAATCCAGATTGTTGTAGTGCGACGATCAACAATAGTTTCTGGTGGTTAAATGATCAGAACAATCCCTCGCTCACCGGCGGATCGTCTGCTTGGCAGCTAGCCTGGTCCAACATGCTGGATGCAAACTCGGACGAACCGTCTTCTGTTGCAGGCTGCTCCAGGAACGGGTCGACACAAATCGTAGTCTGTCAGATGTATCTTTCCGCAGATGGGGGTACACAACAGTTTTACGATCTGACGCCAACCGTAGGCGGCGCGAACTGGGCCCCCAACAGCATCGACACATCTGGCACGGTAACCCCAATGGGTCTTGCACTCTGGGGAGTGGGTTCGAGCGGCCTGGGAGGCAACTGCGCCGCTACCCTATCGGGTGCCAGCACCTGTTTTGGTAACAACTACGCTATAAGCGGTATGACGTACTCGGCGGAATACGTCCAGCTTTGTATTCAGAATCCTGGCAACAAGACACTGGTTTCCCACCCCGCTTATGACCCGAACTGCCTGCAGCCGGGAGATGGTACAACGCAAAGCTCTGGCCCACAGTTCATGCACAACACGACAATTGGGACATATAGTTTTAGCTACATCGATACGACCCCGTACGCTTCGACGACCGACAAGATTTCATACTCCACGGCCGGAACGCCGTGCAACTCGACCACGCTAACAACCTTGACATGCTGGGGCGGACCGTTTGAAGCCCCGAATATCGAAGAACCTCATCATCCCTATCACATGTGGACCTATGACAATACAGATGGTGTGATGCTCTCGTTTGGTGGCGCCGCAGAAGGCACCGGATTCGGTGGACTGGTTGCGAATCAGCCATTTTGCAGCGACTGTGCGACAAGCAACCTAACCGAATTCGCGATCACTGGTTCGAACATCGACCCCACGGAAATCTGCGGCGAGCTTTCGCAAGTCGATTCATTGAACCCGCCCTACTCGCCGAATGGGATTCCACCCTGCACGGATGCGTCGGGAAGTGCGACATCTCCGCCCTACTTCGGCAACCAATATCCGAGACCAGACACGGAGGCGGCCGTTGTCTGGGATGACTGCAACAACCAATTAATCCTGGCAGGTGGTACGGCCAATTCTGCAGCATCCTTCACGTTTAATTTGGTTACCAAGGTCTGGACAGAACAAGCGCAAGCATGGGGAAGTTTTCAAGCCACACACACACGCGAGGGCTTAGTTTGGGTGCATGAGGATGGCCTAGGGAACAGTCAATGCGCCGTGTACATGATCTATGGCGGCAGTAACGCTACCACTCCGATTAATGAAGTGTGGAAGGGAATTCCCAGCCCGGGTGGTGCTACGATCGACTGGGAATTGCTGACCTTTCCCGGTGCCACTCCAGAAGCGGACCTCTTCCCCGTAGTTGATCTGGATCCCGATCCGACCAGCAATTGCCCGAATGGGTTCTGTATGATCTATATCACTCAAAATCAGAATCCGACGGCCTCCAATCAAGTGTGGCAATTCGACCCCTCCGTGTACGCAAGCTGTAGCGCGTCGAACGTGAGCGCATGCACGAACCCTTCCACCAATGCCTGGACACAACTTACAACCGCAAACCTAGGCCCAACACTGGCGACTGGCGGCGTGCTGTGCGAAGGTGTGGGAGCCTGTCACAACGAGGGGGGCTTCAATCGCAATACGCACACATTTGATTTGATGATTGCGGGAGGCCTCGAAGAGCAAAACGTGGTTGCCTTCTTGAACATTCCGCCGGGCTCCTCCAAATAAACAGGATTTTTCTCGGCACAAGGAGAATGTTTGGCCGCGGAACTTCCTGAAGATGAATCTCTTTTAAAGCATTTGGGGTGAGAGTTTGTACCTTACCTCGCCAAAAAGTAATTAGATCTGGTATACCCACACCGACACTTCTGTCGCAAACATATTAGAAATTTCGCTAGGCGTTCTTTGACCGCCCAAGTCTCTGGGGGAAGAGCGGGCAGGAATACTGTATGGATAAATTAACCTGGCCTACAATTTGGCCGTCCCTGTTTGCTGAATGAGAAAGGAACGAAAACAATGGAGCGATTTGGTAAAGTTCTTCAGGGATATACGTATCCAAAATAAAAGGTCAGCTATCAATCGAACTTTCTCGCGCGTCCTGTATTCATTGTGGCGGAGGGAGGGAAACGGTTCGGCCGGGGTTCTTATAGAGAGTGAGGAATGGCATAAAAGGCGTGACTTCAAGAGGCATTTTCTCATTCGCCGAAAGCAGCGCAGTGGGTTTGGCTTTGAGTAGCGCAACTTGATTGGTCCAGGGATCCAACTTAACGCGGGCACCCATGGGCAGCGCCGAGATCTGGTCGAGCTTCGTAGGATCGAGGTCCGGTGCAGAGCTCATCAACTCCGAAGTCAGATAAACACGATTGCCGAGGTGAGGGTTGATTAGGGCCGTCAGCGTCTTCGAATCGGCGTCGAGCTGTTTCAGGAACAGCCCAACACTCCCCAGCTTGTCTTTGTACGGAGAATTTTTCAGGAACTCCAGTGCCTTTTGGGTGGCCAGTCGAACCTGCTCTGGGGTCTCCTTGAAGCTGAAATGGCTCATGGCTTCCACCGCCGTGAAGGTGGTCACGTCGTTAAAGCCCCACTGATCGGTCGAGGACTTGGTGAGAATGATGTCGGCCAGTTCCTGTGCAAGCATTGTGGCCAGGCTGGCTTCGTCCGGGAGGACGTCAATCAATCCCCGGCTTAGAACAATCGTGTGGCCGATCGAAAACATATCCAGCGTGCCGGTAAGCATCACGCGGCACTGGACGTCAGGCTTGACGTCTAAATTATTTGTCACTTCAAGATTGTTCACAACAGTTTCCAAGACTTTTTCCACCTCGCCTGGAGGCGCGAGTAAACCAGTTCGTTGCAGTCGGTCAACCACGTTGATTTCAGCCTGATGCTGCCATTCGCGCCGCGCATCGACTGGCGAGCGGTTCTGCGGAACCGCCTGGTCCTCGATCGTATTCGGCGACTCAACGGTCAGCTCACTGAATTCTTCTTGGCGCCCCACGTTCCTTGGGCTGTAGTTCCAAAGCCTGGTCTGCGACTTAAACCGAACGTGCCCCCCGAGAAAATCAATCAGAAAATTCTTCAGAAAATCCTTCTGATTTGATTCTTGGCTGAAAATATAAGCGGGCAGCCATAGCCCGGGCTGGACATTCAAGCGCCAACTATCAAAGTGCAGATTGAATCCGTTAATTCCAGCCACCGGCAGGTACACGCCATTAAATCGGACAATTGCAAGATTCTGGTCTTCCGCCCAGATGCGGCCTTTAAAACGTCCCTTCCCGGATTTCGGCAGCGGCGAAATGTCGAATACCAGGCAGCGAACTTCGCCAAGGAACTCGCGGCGAACGTAATCGAATTGGTAGTGTTGACGATCGAATCCGCTCGGATCGATATAAATCATCTGTAAAAAGTCATCGGCGAAGTAAGCAGGAACGAAATTAGACCTTTGGTGCGAGGTTGGATTTAAGGGATCGGACCCGTCCCTGTTCCGATTGAGCATGGAATGGGTCTCCGCGCCCTTCGGCGACAGATCCGCCTGGCTCAAGAAGTAATAGTCGCGCGCAGGGACACTCCCCATTTTCTTGTCCAGCTTCATGTCCTGGATGTAGGTTTCAATGATGGGATTGAACCGACGAATGGTTACTATTTCTGCATGCTCGCGGGAGATGATGCGATCGATTAAGTCGTTTACAGATGTCGACTGCGGATTCGCGCTGAACGGTGATGACTCTCCAGCAGCCGGCTGAGTCTGAGCGTGCGCGGAAAAGGAACAGAGCAGGGCGCAAGTCAGGAAGATGGAGCGTACAGGGTGTTTGCACGTGCGCATCTACTCCCCTTTTTGTTACGCCGGTTCAAAAACAATGGGCTCGGAAGGCCCAATCTTCGGAGGCTGGCAATAAATAATGGTATGTCAACGAATGGTTGACGGCAAGCAGTTCGTTCCCCGGACAGCAAAATTGACTGTACCTATTCTGTCCGTTCGGGCAGTGTATAGAAATTCTTCGATTGTCTACAACAGCATGGTCGACCCTCAGGACTCAGATCAAAGCCCTCTGGATTTTTCAGGAGAGTTAAGCCTATGAACAACTTCAATATTTGGCGAGCGTTAAACAAGAATCGAATCTTAGCCTTAACCATTGCTCTGGCGAGCTGCCGGATACTCTACGGCGCGGGAGTGACACCGGGCAGTGAGCTTGCTGATCCTCGACCTTCCGTTTCAATAGCGCCGTCGAATATCTCCGAGATGTCTATCCGGGCTCCTCGTGACGGCGCGACCGTTTCGGGCAGTCTCACCGTTTCAGTGAATGTCCGCGCTAGCGAACCAATTACTGGCGTACAAATTCAAGTCGATGATTCCAATCTCGGGAAGGAATTGTTGTCGACTCCATACTCCACAGTCTGGGATACCAGCGCCCTGACAAATGGAAATCACACGCTACGATTCGTTGCCCGGGACGCGATGGGTTCGCTCACAGCTAGCACGCCGGTCATCGTCAACGTACACAATGACGCCGAAACGGTAGTGCAAGTGACGCCATCCAGTGATTGGTGTACGAAGATCAATAGCGTATCTCCGGGGACCACCGTGGTGATGGCGGCAGGCGTATATACATCTCCCTGCGCGATCAGAAACTCCGGCACTTCCAGTTCGCCGATCGTCATTCGGTCGGTTACGTCTCAACCGGCACGTAGCGCTGTCCTTGCTTATGCGGGAAACAGTGCCAATGTGTTTGATGTATATGGTGCTTATTTGGAGTTTGAATGGCTGAGCTTTGTGAACACTCAGCAGTACGTGGATGCCATCAAAATTCGCAGCGGACACAACATAACTGTGCTTGAAAACACTTTTGAGAATTTGGGAGGAACAGCCGTTGTTTATAATGACCCGGGGACGGTAGACCGCATCAGTGTAGTCGGAAACACCATCCAACGTTCAAAGTTTACCGCCATATACTTGGGCTGCCACGACGGGACCAAATGCCACGCAACGAATGTTCTCGTTGAAGGCAACTTAATTAATGGAGTGCATCCAGGCAGCAGCGAGGTCGGCTACGGGATGGAAATAAAACTGAATTCGTTCGGTACGGTGGTTAACAACACGGTCTACGATACGCGCGGACCCTGCATTGAGGTATACGGTTCGAACCAAGGCGACCCTGCAACCCTGGTCGAGGGTAATTACGTTCAGGGCTCTATGACCGATGCCGGAATCAACATCAGCGGCGGGCCGGCCATGGTGTACAACAACGTTTCTGTTGGCAATGCTTACGGCGGTATTTATGCGCAGGACTATCAGAATCGAGGACTTCAGAAAAATGTCTGGATCACCTTCAATACCGTGCTAGCGAATCAAACGGCCGGAATCTTGGTCCAACACTGGACAGCAGAGAATGAAAACGTTCTAGCCGACAACGCCATAGCAACTTTATCGTCAGAACCGCCGATGGAACCTTCCTCCCCCGAGGGTACGATTCTCACGAATGTGAAGTGTAACCCGGCGACTTCTTGTTTCGATCAACCTACATCTTCGCCCTACGATCTGTGGCCGTTGAGCGCCGGGCCACTAATCGGCGCGGGAGGAAAAGGATTGCAGCCTTGGCGGCCAGAGTATGACTTCATGGGGATTCCGCGCGGAGAGGCGGCCGATATCGGAGCGTTCCAACGTACGGGATCCGGCAAAGGTCCTTCGCTCGGTGGAGGCAAGGCCCGCCCCGTGGATGACTCCGGCGTCCTGGGACAGACCAGTCAGGCGGCAACGTTCAGCGTGAATGCTCCCGCTTCTGCGCCGGACCACAGCAATTTCACCGTGGCCGTTGCCGCCAATTCAGGTTTGGCGGAAGCAACGCGACCACCACGATCAATGAGGTCGGGAAGGGAATTCCTAGCGCTGGGGGAGCTACGAGTGACTGGGAGTTACTGACACTTACTGGTGCCACGCCGGAAGCGAGCCTGTTTCCCGTGGTTGATTTAGACCCCCAGGCGACAAGCAATTGCCCGCATGGGTACTGCATCCTCTATATCACGCAGAATCAGAATCCGATTTCGTCAAATCAGGTGTGGCAGTTCGATCCATCGTTATACGCGAGCTGTAGCGCATCGAGTGTGTATAAGTCCTAGCTGAGACTTCGCTCTCTGCCTGCGAACTCGTACACTGCTTCATATCTGCGTGCAAGAACTTTCCAATCCTTTTCTCGGAGGATCATCTGACGACCGCTTTCGCCGAGCCTGTGCCGGAAGGATTCATCGCCTAGCAATTGCGTACTTTTGCGCGAGAAGTCCTCGATATCATCGGGTTCGAATAATAAGCACGGTATTTCGGGCGCAACCAGTTCGCGGATTCCACCGACATCGCTTGCCAGCACGGCTTTACCCTGGGCCATCGCTTCCAGCGGCTTGAGCGGTGTGGTCAATTCGGTCAGCCGGATACGGCGGCGCGGATATACCATAATATCCATCAGCGAGTAGTAACGTTGAATTTGATCATGTGGCACCTGGCCGACGGTGTGCACATATCCCTGCGCTCCGTTTTCCCGAATTGCCGCTTGGATTTCGGGCATCTCTTCTCCCTGTCCGACTATTAAGACCTGGAAAGCAACACCACGCCGGCGCAATTCTGCTGCGGCGCGCACGAACCACGCAATACCCTCATAGCGATAAAGCGAACCAATGAATCCCATCACGGGACCTTTTCCCAGGCCCAGTTCCGAAGCAAGTTGCGCGTCGCGGGGCAGGGCCACGAAGCGATCAGCGTCAACGCCATTCGGAACATGGAATAGTTTTTCCCTGGAGAGACCACGCTCATGCAGATCATCCAAAATGTGCTGGGCAATGCCGACTACCGCATCGGCGTTTCGCGCAACGTATCCTTCGAGCCGGCGGCTGATCATATAGCGCGGGGATGCCGGCCGTGTCTTATTTTGGTCGACCGCGGCATCTTCCCAGAACGCGCGGATTTCATAGACGAAGGGAATCCCGCGCGCCCGCGCGGCCTGCAAAGCCGCTAAGCCACACAGTGCTGGCGAGTGGGCGTGCACCAGGTCAATCGGTTCCTGATCCAACTGTGCAAGGATGCGCTTGCGCAGAAGCTTCACGACCGCCAATTCTCGCGCGACTGGGATACGCCGGCTTAAAGTGCGCCGGAGCAGGCCCGGCAGCAACGGCGTGCGCTGATAGGATATCTCTTCGATGATCGTGTCGGCGCCATCGCGGTCATCCAATTGATGAAGTGGACCGGTAATCGCGCATGGACGAAATCCTATCTTTTTCTGGGCCACGATTAGGCTATGACTCCGTACGCTGTAACCACTCAGTAGCGGGCGCGAATGATCGAGAACGTGAAGGACTCGAAAGGCTTTGCACACGCTTTTGGGCTTCTCGTCGGGCACAATCTGCCTCTCAAGCATCAAAGCGCGCATGGCTGGTTCGAGATCCGGATCTTTCAAGGTTTTCGCTCGGATGCGTCCGTCGGACGGGAAGAGGCGTTTACCTCTCGGGTGGCTAGACGAAGCTGGGCGTCGGCCATGTCGTAGTATGCGATAAAAGGCTGGTCTCCCGGTCCCAGAGCCAAGGAGGAATATCCGCCCACATGGCCTCGGTTATCGACGTTTTCGATGTGCCAGCCCTTCTCGTCGCGCCTCGCGTATTTCGGCATACCAACGCCGTGGTCATAGTAAGCAATATGCGGTCGATTATGACTGTCGAGTTTCAAGGACACGCGGTCGACGAACACCCACTGACCAAACAACTGATCTACTACTTCGGTTTGCCACCCTCCGTCTTTTTGCCAGGCATATTTGACCAAACGTTTTGTGGTATCGAAGTAGGCAATGCACATGTTTCCGTCTGAGTCGAGTGCAATGCTGTTGCCGATCCCCACATAGTCGTTATGCGTGCGGCGCGAGTCGGCGGTACCGAATTGCCAGTTGGCCCCATCCCAAACCGCATACCTTAGATCGCCGGCCTCGACCTGCGAGTAGGCAATGTGAGACTTTCCCGAGGTATCTACAGCGATGGAGTTGAATTTTCCTGAATGCATCTGATGATCGACGGTTTCGACATACCAGGTCTTGCCGTCGAAATGAGCGTACTTCAAATAGAGAGCGTAGGATCGATCCGGATATTCCTCCCGATAGTAGCTAATGTGAGGATAACCACTGTTATCCAGTCCAATCGAAATGAAATGATTGGTTGCCTCGCCATCGATCAACGCCCTGTGCCATATTGACCCGTCCCAATAAGCATAGTGCAAGCCCGTTTCGAAAGGCGAGTTGTAAGCAAAGTGGGGGTGTCCTAGGCCATCCACGGCAAGCGCGACGAAAGTACCTTCGGGTTTGTCCACATCCATGATGGACCAGGTCTTATCCTGGTGCCTGCGGAACGCATAGCGCAGCGATTTCTTAGTCTCGTCATAGTAAGCGACGTGGATACTGCCTACCTCGTCGACGGCAAGATTGGAATACTGGCCTACGTTGTCACCTTTGCCGTCGTCTACGGTCTCCACATGCCAGGTCGATTCTGATTGGGCCACTACGGGCCGGGTGCAGGTCACGATCAAAAACAAGAAAACCGACAGGGCACAGAACCAGGTAAAGTTCGCAATATTACTGCGACCTCGAATGATAGAATCCACAAGTTTTAAACAAGGCCTCATTGTCATTACCGCCTTTTTTTCAGAGTTCGTAGAAGCTGCTTCCCGAGCGTGGGCATGGTCACGATTAAAGAATGACGCATAAAGGGCCAGGGATCGCGCCAACAGAATGTTCCGTAGATGCGCGGCCCGCGGACCTGTTTCCATAACCTTGGAAGTTTGATTTTTCTCTCATACATTCCACGCAAGGCGTGTTGAATTAGCGAATCTTCGGCAATCCATGTTGTTGGAACGGTCGGGGTCTTTTTGAACGCAGTTTTTCTGCCGGTCAGGTCCGCATACGCAATCCAACTTAGGTTTACTCCACTCGCTTTACCCAACTCATGTTGGTCCCAGTGGCGCGTATTCATTTCGATCAACTTGTATTCTCCCGTCCGGGCATCGAATTTGTACTCAACCTCAGCCATTCCTCGGTAGTTTAGGACTTGCCAGAGCCTCCGCGTCGGTTCAAGAAGCTGGGGAATTTCTTCACTTCGCACCACACAGCCCGTGCCGAAGTACTCGTCGGGCGATTGAATGATCTTTCGAGCCGTGAAATAGGCGAGTGGTTCTGAGTTTTCGCCGACGTAGCCGCCCAGCACGACGATATCCTCCGCTTTTCCGGGTATCCACTCTTGAACCAGCAGTTCGTTGTGCGCCATGCAAACCCGCGCGTACTCCTGTTCGAGCGTTTCCATGGAGTCGACCAGGAAAGCCTTTCGTCCTCCCACCTTCTCCCAGTTAGCTCCTTCCCGCCACTGGTAGGAGCTCACGGGCTTGACGACGCAGGGAAATCCCACCCATTGTGGAACACGTTTAAGGTCCGCGGTCCCGCGAATGACCATTGTTTTAGGGACCGCTACCTGAGCCTCTTGGGCCACCTCGATCAGCGCATGCTTGTCGATTACCCTGTTTAACGACCGGTGAGGTGGAATGGCCAGCCGGTAGTGCGGTTCGAGCTGGTCCCGATAGCGATCGAGGAACAGGACGTCGAAATCCCGGGTGGGGAAAATGACGGCACCTGAGAGTTCGCCTGCTGCTCGCAAAAGGAATTCAACGAGCAACTCGGGCTGTTCCTGGGAATTCGGCGAGAAGCGCACTTCGCAGAGCCGCGTGTGATTACCCGGTCCATCGCGATGAGCCGAAAGTCCGATTACCCGCACTCCACATTTAGACAGATCCCGGGCGATGCCCAGGCCAGTAAAGAAAAGATTCATGATGAGCACGGGCGGTCGCGGCTCCGCAATTCCCGCTCCACGGTTTGACGGGCCGCTCGGAGCGACCGATTGCACTCCGCGGCGGGCTACTTCCTGTGTGTCGTTGGCCTGTTCGGCGAAAAGATTGAAGTTTGTCTTAGAGTCGATCATGTGCACTCAGCTCACCACGGTTTCTTGAGGCGTCGTCGGGCCCGGGTGCAGGCCGGATAGGCGATACCAATCCAACATTAGGGCGAATGTTCCAGGATCGAAATCCCAAGGGTTAAACCGGGGACTGAAACGCTTCAGTTCGAACAGATCGTCTCCCGATCGATTGAATCCCCAAACAGTTGTGACCGCACTGGAAAACCCTGCCTGTTGCACCGCTTGTTTGGCTTCCGAGCTAATATCGAACGGCTGTCCGAAGGGATAGGCAAAATGGCGCGCGGGAAGCTGGAGTTTCTCTTCTATTTTAGTCTTTGAACCGACAATCTCTGTCTTGAGCTGTATAGCCGATATCTTCGACAAAGCCGGATGGGTCACGGTGTGGGCGCCAAAGGTAATGTTCTGCTTACTCATCTGACGCACTTCGTCCCAATTCAGCATCGGATTCGGCCCCGACAAGCGAGTAGGCACGGAGAGTACTTCGACAATCCGACCAGACATGCGCAGGCGCTCCTCCGTATCCAGCCCTCGCAACCAGCCGAGAATTCTTGCCATCACTTGCAGTCGTTCGGTGCGCGTTTCGATAGAAGCATCCGGGACATTGGGCAAACCGAGCGAGAGGCGCGGTTCAGTGGTCAACTTAAAAGCCCAGCTTATTTGGTCGTACCAGGGAGGTTCGCACGATTCCACGCACCCAGTCGTGAGGAAGATCGTCGCCGGCATTCCCAAAGCCTTCAGCACGGGAAATGCGTGAAGGAAATTATCGCGGTACCCATCATCAAAAGTTATCGCCACCGAGTATTTCTCGCCGTTGGGCACCAACTGGCCGCTTGCGATTTCATCGAGACTCACGATGGGGAAATTCTTTTTGAGAAATTCCATTTGCTTGCGGAATGCCGCGATCGGGACTGCTGGAAGAAAGGGATCAAAATCATCGTTCACCCGATGAAAGATGAAAATATGGCAAATGGGAACCGTGCGTCTGTGAAGTTGACGGGAAGGATTGAGCTCATAACCAGATGCAACCGTGCGCCCCAAGGCCCCCAGCGGTGTGGTGTAAAGGGCCGCTGCAATGCGCCGTTTGAGTGAAACGTGGTGTCCGTTCGTTGACAGTGCCAGAGCCGGATTCGGTCGACGCGGGGCATTCCGCTTGCGCCGCCAAGTGAGGACGCTTTCGGGAATCAGCGAACTGATAGCCTCTCTGGTCTTCTCTCTGGCGCGCTCCTGTCCGAACGATATCCAGGCAGCCCGCCACGATGGCGCGAGAGTGAACCGCAGGCTTTGCTTCAGCTGCCCACCCCAGTCGAGCTTGTAAGGCGCCGTCCCGGCAAGAAAATCGTATTCCGCGATTCCGGCCTCAATCCAATGGCGCATCAGCCAGCCACGGAGAGCCATTCCTGGACGCACTACCTCGAATTCAGGATCGTAGCCTTCCTGCAGCAAGAAGAAACGATTGCCATACACGAACCCGAATTGCATCGCCAGCGGGCGGTTACCCCAATCTAGACGGTGAAATGCGAGCCAGCCTCGGCTCAGTGCGGCCTGGGACACATCCCGATAGAAGTTTTGCTTTGCGAGGTCACGAAATACGCCTGGTTTGTTTTGTGTCTGCCAGCGACGCGTGTGTAGATCGAAGAGAACCGGGAGCCACTGTTCGACATCCGATACGTCTTGGCAACGGCTCGGTAGTGCTCCGATCTTCTCTTCCAAATGGCTCAGGGTTGAACGGAGCTTGGTGCGGAATCGAGGCTTCAGCAGCTTCAGGTAATCGTTCCAGTCATGCGGCAGGGGCAAGGTGACGCAGGGAATCGGCTCGGAAGAGAATCTCCAGGATTTCTCGGTCGCGTAGTTTAGCAAGGCCCTGAGGCAGGGCGAGGATTCTGGCGTTCCATGAAACTCTAGGCCGTCCCAATCGTTCCTGCGTGATTCAAGGAATTGCGCGAACGCAAGAACAACTTCGTTCTCTCGACCCGACTTCGCAATGCAATCGAGGTAGTCGGAATCGCGGGAGCCGTCACCAATGAGCCTTAGGAGTCTGCATTGACTACCCCAGCGCGATACGTTGTCCGCATAAAACGGAGCTAAGCCTTCGAGCGAATCGCCGTCCCAGGCACTCAAGACGAACAACGGCCGGTTCGAGCCGTAATTTTTCCACCACGATTCGATCCATTCCCAAGTCAGGAATATCGTGTCGCTCGAGCTATTCACGAGAAGGGAATTCCAGTTTCGCGAAAGTTTCTGCACACCATCCCATTCTTGATGCAGAAGGACTTTCATGTTGCGTTTGTCTCTGCGTGGCGCCGATGCCATAGCTCGAGCATCAGAAAAGGCCAGAGCACATCTCCATAAAAAGGAGTGTCATCTTGATCCATGGCCGCGAAAGTTTTCTGAATGAAATCCCGTTGGAAGTAGCCGCGTTGATAGGTCCGAGGGTCGTGCAGGACTTCTTCAGCCAGGCCTCGCATTTTCGGATCGGTCTTCAACCACATCCCGATCGGCAGGCCAAAACCATGCTTCTTTTTCTTGAGGATGGCCCTCGGGAGCAAGTCGCGCGTGGCTTGCTTGAACAGATAGCGCTTTTCGAGGCCTCTTACTTTCAGATTCGCCGGGATTCGACCGGAAAACTCCGCGAGCGGATGGTCCAGATAAGGGAAGCGCACAGTAATGCCAGCCAACTCGGCGGCACGCACGACTTTAGGCAGGTCATTATCACCGAGCGTCATCTTCACATCGATATACAACAGACGATTTAGCTCGTGGGTCGCCTGAGCAGCGTTGTAGTGACCTCGAGGAATGTCCAGCAGGTCGCCATTGGGAAAACACATGGCACTGCCTAGAATTTCCGCCGGCGGGAAATGCTGAAGCGTGGACCAACGGAAATAGCGGTCCGGATTTGGCATGTTCGAGGTTTCAATGTATCTCCGGATTTTTCCTCCGATTCCCGGCGCGTCCAGAGAGAGGTGGGAAACAGCTGGTTCCAGCAAACGACGACGAAGCAAGCCTGGGATCTTCTTGTAAAGTTCGTAAATTTGCTGTGTGCGATATCGCTCGTTGCCGCCGAAGAGTTCATCCCCGCCGTCTCCAGCCAACATTACTTCAATCCCTCGCTCCCGTGCGAGGACCTGGCAGTGATAGGTGGGTATGACCGAGGAGTTTGCAAAAGGCTCGTCATAGAGTTCGACGACCTGCGGAAGGATTCGAAATGCATCTTCTGGCCCGAACCTTGACACAACGAGTTGGGACCCGAAGTGTCTGGCAGCGATCTCTGCATATTCCAGCTCGTTGAAGCGCTCCTCGGCAAACCCAATCGAGAGACTGGTGACCGGGCTCTGCTTGACGCGGGTGAGCAGGCCAACGACCGAGCTGCTGTCCGTGCCGCCACTGAGGAAGCATCCCAGACGGGAAATTGGTCGATCGCTTGATGTGCGTCGAACTCCTTCTTGCATTCGTTCGAGCAGCTCTTGGGCGAGTTTCTCCTGGGCCGTTTCGGAATCTTCCCCGTACTTCATCTCCCAATACTGGCCTAGGCTAACCAGGCCGTCTTTCCAGGTCAGAAAAGTTGCCGGGGGGAGTTTTCTAATGCCCTCAAATGCGCAAAGCGGCGCCGGCACGATCGTAAAGTTCAGATAGTTCAGCAGAGCTTTGGCGTTTATCGCTTTGCTGATGCGCCCACTGGCAAGAATTCCGCGTGGTTGGGAAGCGAAAAGGATCCCCGTGGGTGAGGAGCTATAGCAGAGAGTTTTGACGCCAAAGCGGTCCGTGGCCGCCAGCAACGTTTTCGCTCGACGGTCCCAGAGGGCCAGCACAAAGGCGCCGCGAAGTTCCCGTAGAAAGTCCAACCCGTATTCAAGGTAGAGATGGCCGCAGAGACAGGCGAGATTCGTTCCGTTTGGAACGGACTTTAGCTTTGCACCCAGCTCTTCGGTGTTATAGATGTCTCCATCGGTCGCAACCAGAATGTGCTCCGAACCCCAAACACTTGCACTTGTTGTTGGCGAGACAGCGCCCATACCGATTTCCGGCTCGACTTTTTGTTCTCGCGCCCATCCTTTCCCCAAGGCGAGCGTCGACACCATGGCCTCAAGGGTTGGCGCGTCCATCGGGCGCCCCTCACGACCCACCGCAATTCCGCAAATACCCATTATTTTTTAGACCTAGCGGCGACTCAAACTCTATACTCGCCGATTCTTAACCTTGCGCACGCTGCCACAACGGCATCTCAACCTCGGCCAGCAACACCTTCTCTTCCACTTTGTGCGCGACTAAGCTTTTACGGGTCACTGCTGCCAAGCCAGCTCCCACGGCGATAAACTGATACATCAGGTCGAAGTCCTGACGGTTTATGAACATGTTGGGCACGAGATAAACGATCAGACAGGTCATGACAATCAGGCAATAGACTGCCAAGCGCTGGGTCTCCGGATTGCCCCGCGCCTTGAGCCACAGGCGGAACATCTCACTGATGGTCGCAACCACCATGGCTAGAAAGAGCATGCAGCCGGGTATCCCGGTCTCCGACATCATTTCAAAAATCGCGTTGTGCGTGACGCGCGGCTCGGCGTTCGAATAACGAGGGAAGACGAGGACAAAGTTTCGCAGGCCGACTCCGAGAACCGGATGAGCTCTGGTCATGTGGATGGCCGCATCCCAAGCCTGCAGTCTGCCGATAGCGGATGCATCACTCTCGGCAGCCGTGGGGATAGTGCTGTAACGTTGCAAGGCGCCTCGCGGCGCAACCGCCAGGAAAGCGAGGAAGCCTCCGATAGCGATGATGCTTACTATCAGTTTGCGTTTGGAAAAGATTAGAAGCAGCAGTCCAGCCATAATCAAGCCGAGCAGCCCGGAGCGCGACCAAGTACCTACGACTGTGATGGCGCAGCCTATGGCCATGATAAAGAACGCCAAACGCACCCATTTCCTGGATTCGATACGTGCCAACCACACCAAGATCGGTATGGCCATATTTAAGGCCAGCGCATATTCGTTCTGCTCGGAAATCATCCCGCCTGGCCCCTTCAGCGTGGATGCAAATCCGGTCAAAAAACCATCGAGCGCACCCTTAGCGCCGAGCAGACCTAGGGACACGGCCAGCACGTAGAAAATGTCGCGCACACGTTTTTCCGAAGTAGTCAGCGCCGCGGTTAGGAAGGCCATGGTAAAGCCGCGGCTGTACTCCCAGAGCTTGGGGTAAGCCAGATAAGGATCAAACGCTGCCACAGAAGCCAATGCCAACCACAGCCACAACATCAGGAGCAAGACCATTCCCTTGAGGCGGATCGGTGATTTATTGATTTCAGAAAAAAGATAGCCAACCAGGCAGGCAGCTGCCACGAAGACTATGTAGTCGATCTTATACTCCCTCCAAACAAAATCTCCAGGACGCCCAAAGGAAATCCAGAGATATATCAAGAGCCCGGTGAACGGCCGGAAAATGGCTATGGGCACCGCGACAATAACAATCACGTAAAGTAAGATTGCACGAACCATTGATAGCTTCCCTCCAGGCGGCTCCTAATCCTTGCTGCTAGCGCCTCCCAGAGTTTCGGACTCCTCCTATATATCCGACGGTTGGCTGCGCTGCGGAAGGATGGCCTTCCATCAAACCCGTCGGCTCGTGCTCGTTCCAGTTTTGTAAACCCCGCGCTTGCTGAAGAACCTCTTCCAGTCGGTCCTCCCAATGTTGGTTGTCATAATATTGAAGCGTGGCCTGGCGCGTTGCAGCCTGTTGAGGCCCGGGCGCGCGCAGTGTCTCAATCAGAAAAGCTGCCAGGCGCTGCGGATTGTCTTCGACATGAACCTCGCGGCTCAGGCTGTCTGGCAAGGCCTGCGCCGCCCTAGCGCTGGCCACAACCGGAAGTCCCATGGCCATTGCTTCAAGGATCTTGTTCTGGACACCGCGCGCTACCCGCAGAGGCGCCACCGCAACGCGAGCTCCCTTCAAATAGGGCCGAATGTCCGGCACGGCTCCGGTCACGTGCACGGCTGGATCGCGAGACAACTGGCGGACGGCGTTCGCCGGATTGCGCCCGGCAATCACAAAACAGACGTCTGGCAACCTCGCTCGAATGGCCGGGAACACTTCACGATAGAAAAATGTAACCGCGTCTATGTTGGGAAAATAATCCATCGAGCCGGTGAAAATGATGTAGGGTTGCCAGCCACGAATTTCCGAAGTAACTTCGATAAGATTCGGATCGAAGTAGTTCACATCCATGCGATTCTCTAACGTTTCAATCTTCGCGCCGGGGGCATGCTGTCTTAGAATTTCGGTCTCCGCTTTCGTACAGAGAAGAGTCAAAGAGAATTCCCGTGCCCACTGCTTCTCGCATACCGATAACCTTCGTGCCTCGGTCCGCCAAAGCCAGGATGCTGGCGGACGAACATGGTCCGCGTACTGACTCCATTTGTCGGAATCTACGTCAACCATGTCGAGGACGCGCGGCACATCCGACACCGACGCAACGTAAGGAGCCATGGATGAACTGAAAACGAAGACCAGGTCGTACGCCCGCGATTTCAACGCTTCACGCAGACGCCGTGCCATCTGGGAAGAGTAAAAAAAAGCCGGGGTAAACGGGCGTCTTAGGGCCACAGCCAGGAGAGCCTGTCTTCTGCTTCGGGTCCAGGAAGTTTTTTCCGCGAAGAACTGCCCACAATAGCGGCGAACATCCGCGAAATATCGGCTGTCTTCCTCTTGGTCGTAGAAACAGAATAAGTCCACTTCATGCCGCCGCGACAACGCCGCTAGTTCATGAAATGAACGTATTTTGTCTCCCTTGTCGGGGGGATAAGGCAGGCGATGAGCTAGGAAAAGAATGCGCATACTGGCCGTTGGGATTCTCTAAGGGAATAAACGAACAAGTGCAGGCCCCCAAGCTTTTGTAAGCGGGAACGGAATTCGTTTCCAAAGCTCGATGGCGAGTTTGAGTTTTGGATTCGCTGGAGAAAAATTGGGCAAACTTGTGCGACGGACCAGGTAAAACTGGTAGGGAAGCGGCCGCTCGCGCATATTCCACTGCGTCTTGAAGAAGTAGGAGCCCGTTCCCACCTTGCTGCGGCCGAAGTCAAAAGTCTTAAAGCCGCGCTCACACGCATTTCGGAACACTTCCCAATACATGAAATTATTGGCGGCGAATCTCCTGCCCTCTAGCAAGGAACCGCCGTAGTAGGGCAGAATCGCGTCACGAAATCGAAAGCTCAGAACCGCCGCGATAGCTTTAGACGCATTCCAAACCGTGAGAATCTCTGCGGCTTCGCCGAATTCATCAAGAAGAATCTGGAAAAAACTTTTCGAGAAGACCGGTGTGCCGAGGTTTCGGACGCTTTGCGCGTAAATCTCATAGAAGGTGTCAAGCTGTGCTCCGGCATCCACGCTGCGCAAGCCGCTCTTCTGTCCCTTGCGGATCATATAGCGTGTGTCCTTGGGAAAAGTGCGCAGCAGTTGTTCAGGATCCCGAGGCAGCTGCTGTTCAAACGTCACATAAAGCTCTTTCGTCAGGAATCCCTCCCCCAGTGCGCGATGAGGTTCACGCAGTTCGAGGTAATTCACACTCTCTTCGGTGGCCGTTCGGCAGGCGGCTTCGCGGAGGGCTAGACTGGCTGTTGCATTATCTGAACAGATGCCGCCGTAGACCGCAAACGGCGTGGAAATCAAAGTGCGGCCCTGCACCCAATTGGAGGAAAAGAAAAGCGGAAGCACGCCATGAATCTGTCCGTTATTCTCTGCCAGAAGATAGCGAGATTCGAAGCCGAACTCACGCTCGATCGCGCGTTTCCAGGCGATGAGATGAAACAGCGTCCCATCTGGCTGGCCAAGAACATAGGCGTCCCAGGCTGCCCGCATGTCGTCACTGTAGGGGCGGATGTTCACTCGGTCCACCGGAACTCGATCTGACTCGATGGGCTCATGGCTTCTTGTGGTTTCTTGTCTCGTTGTAAGCATCTTCCTGGGGCGGGAGATCTGGCCCACGTGAAAAAAACATCTGTCCTCGCGGAGCGTCCGAAAAGCTGCGGAGAGAATCGCGGCGCCCTTAACCTTTGGGGTTCAGATAACTGTAATCATAGTCATAAATCTCATCGGCATTGTTGATGATCACTCCGAGAAACTTTTTCTGATCTAATCGTTTATTGGCCCGCTCGAGCGCCTGCCGTTGGGTCCTGCGCATGTAGACTACAAAGAGGAAAGCGTCACACGGTGCGGTCAGTAGTTCCAAATCCGCGACCGGCGCTGAAACCGGCAAGGAATCCACAATAATGAGATCGAATTCTTCCTTGGCTTGCTGTAGGAACTCGGGCCAGCGCGGACCTTGCAAAATCTCCGGGAGAATCTTTTTGGAAATGAGTCCGGCGGGAGCAACGGAGAGAGCCGGGAATCCAGTGGGGTGTACTACAGCGCTAAACGGTCTCCTGCCTTGTAGGAATTCGCCCAGGCCGGGCAAATGCTTTAGATTTAGAATTCGCGTGACGGTGGCGTAGCGCAGGTCACCGTCAACCAGTAAAATACGCTTGCTTCCCAATTGACCTAAGCTGAGGGCGATATTTGTAGCGATCAGGGTCTTTCCATCTCCGGCCTCCGCGCTGGTTATTAGGATCGACCGAGTTCCTAGCTTCTTGTTCACTCCCAGGATTCGAGATCTCAGGATGCTGAAGGACTCGGCGGCCATCGAATGATTGTGATCCAAGACCAGGGGAAAGTTGGGATCGGGCTTAATCTGCGGCCCCGGAGCACTCACCGAGGTCGCCGCCTTGCTCGTGGGATCGCCCGTTTCTTTTGGTGATGCCGCCTTCAATTTTGATTGAGACTCCACGTTGTTCTCCGCAAGGTCACCGACACTTCCCGTTTGTTTGTTGACTAGCGCCATGTCGCAACCAAAATGATCGAATACACGGCGGCTAAGGCAGCGCTGCTCCCAAAAGCCATGATCGTGCGCACGACCTGGCGCCGCTTGCTCGCTTTGGTCTGAAGCGACGGAACCTCCCCAAAGACAACCGTTCCTAACTGAGCGACCACTTCCCGCTCCGTCTTAACCGAAGGGTCCAATATCTCGAGCCCCAGAGCGCCAACAAAACCGAAAACTAATCCGCCCGCGAGCCCAATCAGGTTGATCAGAGGACGGTTCGGTGTATCGGGCGCGAAGGGCACTTGAGCCGGGTCCAGAACCTCGAACCTTTCTCCTTTTTGCCTGACTTCCAAATCAGCCGCCATGTCCGCGGAAAATTTGCGGTCGTGCAAGTACTTGTAATGATCTTGGGCGGCCTGGTATTCACGCATCACCGAGCTAATTTGCTGCTGGAAAAGAGGAATGCGCTCTAGTTGAGCCTGATGAGCTGCGATCTGCCCTTCAATATCTTTGGCTCTTTGTTGGTGTTTCTGGACGTCCTCATCGATCCTGGCGAGCTGACTTTCGACAATAGGATTGTGGCTTTTGCTGGGAGTGGGCTTGATCTTGGGTTGATTTGCAGCTTGTTCTTTCTGTGTCTCTGCGATACGACGCTGCAGATCTTGAATCTCCGTGTTTTGTTTGATGACATCGGGATACTGCGGGCCGTATCTCTTGCGGAGCTGATCGACTTCGTTCTCCCGTTGAGATAATTCAGTTTGCATGGCTAGAACTTCGGGCGATTGTTCCGTATCCAAATTCACAACCGAAGGAACGTCACCGAGCATCGATTGAAGATAGAGCTTTTGTTGCTGCGCTTGGTTGAGTGCATCTCTCTCGCTTTGCAGCTCAATCTGCAAGGTATTCAGGGTCTGTACTTGGGTTGCCTCGGATTCCGGAAGTTCTCCGACGTTCTTGGTCTTGAGAACCGTAATTTGATCTTCTTTTTCCTTCAAGTCCTTTTGGGCGTCGTCGAGTTCCTTGGCCAGGAAATCAGCGGTTCCTTCCACCGACTGTTCGCGGTTCTTGATATTCTCATCGATGAAGAGTGAAGCTAAGCGGTTGGTCACCTGGGCCGCGATTATAGGGCTTCGATTCACGTAAGAAATGGTGAAGGCTCCAAGAGCTTTCTCCCCGTGGGTGGTGGCCGCCAGATCCACGGTAATGTCTTTCTGCATCAGCTTCACATACTCTTCCATAGATTGCTTGTTCTTAGAATCCTTATACAGTCCCATTTCCTCGATGATCTGGCTCAGACGACTGTCGGACAGAATCTCTTGACGCAAAGTCGCCAGCCGATCGATAACGGTGCTGGTCACCGTCGAATTAACGTAGTAGTCAGGGATCTTCTGCGGATCAACGAGGATCACAGTAGTGGCTCGAAAGGAATTGGGTATGAAGCAAGCTACGATTGCGGTGGCTACTGCCACCGCCAAGGTTGTGATGATAATGAACCATTTGCGGCGCAAAACCATCCGGCCGTAGTCCTGGAGCCTGTAATATTCCAGACCAGATAAACTCAGCGAATCTTGATATCCTTCCATCGTCTCCTCGATTAACGATCCATAAGAAAATTGGCCATTGGGACTAAGACTTCGAAGGCATTGAGCCGTCCTTTCTCAATGCTTCCAGAATTTGTTTAGCGCTTCCGGCGTCGGAGAAATTCGGCTGAAGCCGCAGGGCTGCCTCTAAGGCTTGCTCTGCTTCTGGCTTTCTTCCTGCGCGATAGTAGGCCACACCTAAATGGTAATTAAACGATGCGTTTTTAGGGTCTTTTTGCACGCAATCGCGCAACAGCTGAATCGCGGTGGCATAATTCTCCTTTTTCACCATGATCCAGGCCAGCGTATCAGAGATATTCGGATCGTCTGGATGTATTTCCTTGGCGTCCTGAGCCAGCTTGAGGGCCAGGTCGATATTCCCGCCGTGTTCCGCGTAAACCCAAGCCAGATTGTTCTTCGCTACGGGATCCCCCGGAGCTAACTCAATCGCTTTCGAATAATAACTTTCGGCAGCCTTCCAATCCTGTTTGGTCTCGGAGAGCTGTCCCAGCCGAATTTGCGGTTCGGGCAGTTTGGGATGGCTCTGCGCGAGTTTCGACAGTAGAGCCATGGCCTGATCTGTTTTTCCTTGACTCACTTCGACGTCGCTCCAAAGAGTCTGCGCGTCGACCAGACTGGGGTCCATGTCCAGTGCCTTTTGGAGCGAGCGCTCGGCATCGGCGAGGTGGCCCGTCGCAGCCTGCATTTGTGCCAGCGTCACGTAACCGGGAGCCCAATTGGGATTGGATCGAACGTAGCCTTCTACTTCGCTTACCGCCCCATCGGGTTTGTTCAGAGAGATTTGAGTGGCACCCAGCAAGTACAGACCTTCTTGCGAAGCCGCCTCGTATTTCAGTGATTCTTTCGCAAAACTATGGGCCTGTTCGAAACGCTTTTGGTGGAAGTTCGCCCACGCCAGCGTGCGGTAGCTCATCGCTCGATCGGCTGGTTGGGGGAATTCGTCGATAAGCTGCTCGGTGTCTTTTTCCGCCTCGTCGTAATGGCCTTCCTCCATTAATGCCAGCGAACGCAAGACATAAGGCTGGACGAATTGGGGTTTCTGATCAACCGTCTTCTCGATGGCGCTCATGGCTCTTTCAGGTTTTCCTTCGTCTAGCGCAAGTTGCGCGAGAAGTAGACGTGGAGCCAGAAAGTCTGCTTGTAATTGGGCCGCTGCGTTCAACGAGGCTTCCGCAACATCGAGCTTGCCCTGCCGGATGTAGGCCAAACCAAGAAAATACTTCGGCAACGCCCAGTTGGGTTGAAGCTGCGCCGCGCGCAGCATGTCGTTGATGCCCTCCTGCACTTGGTCCTGTTCGACGCGCAGCCGTCCCCGGAAGAGCAGCGTCTTAGGGTCGTTCGGGCTTTGCTTGGCTACTTGGTCGACTAGTTGCTTAGCTTCGGAAGTTTGTCCCTGTTCGAGATACACAGCGGCCAGCTGCAGCGAATTCTGCACGTCTTCTGGATGTTTCTTGAGTATGTCCTGGTATTCCGTTTCTGCAGCTTTGGCGTTTCCAGAAGCTACATAATAGCGTGCAAGCACGCCACGGTCTGCGGGATCGTTCTCGCCGAGAACCTTGATCTGTCCGAGAATATCCTCTACTTCCTTGCGCCGATTCTGTGCCAGCAGCGCGGAGGCCAGCACATAATGGGCCTGGATGTTCTCTGGGTTTCGTGCGAGTGCTTGTCGTATCACTTCTTCGGCATTCTTGGTGTCACCGCGCTGGGCCATCAGGGCCGCCAAAGTTGCCACCGGCGGAATTGACTCCGGACTGTACTCAATGGCTTTTAAAAGGCTCGTTTCGCTTTCGGAGTTCTTCCGGTCTCTAAGTTGCAGCAGGGCCTTTAGATACCACGCTTGACCATTTTTCGGATCCAGCTGTAAGAGACGATCGATGCTGGACTGCGTAAGCGGTAGGTCCCTTAAGGTGAAGGCGCTCTCCGCCAAGATCGTTAACGCTTGCGTGTCAGCTGGATTCTGGTCGAGCAAAGCCCGCGCTTGTTTTTGGGCCTCGGTGAAGTTCCTTGCCTTGAACATCAAATCCGCAAACATTTCTTGGGCTTCGTGATTTTCCGGGTGATTCGCGCGAACGTTGCTCAGTTGTTGGAATGCGCTGCCGTAATCCTGACGGGCGATGAAAATCTTGGCCAGAGCAATATGTGTGGCCGGGGCCTTTGGATCCGCCTGGATCGCTCGGCGGTATTCTAGAATCGCTTCGTTGGTCTTGCCGGTAGCAACCCAATGCTCCGCCTGTTCGACGTGATGTGCTGCCTTCTGCTGGGAAGTAGCGCAGCCAACCAGCAAGCAGGTTTCAAGCACCATAACACCGAGGAAAAGGTGGATGCCCCGCGCGGACCGCTGTTTTCGCTGCCGACTGCCCTGCATCATGTGCCTCGCTCGAGTGACAAAACTTAGCTATTACTAAGCAACCAGCCCTCCAAGGACGAGAATTCTTGATCGGTATAACAATCTGAAAACAAAAGAGTTAAAAGAATCCGCCTTGTCTAAATCCTTCTCTTACAGTGATAACATGTTAGCACGAAAGGAAATAGTTTTCATATCTAGCGAGCGCCCTTTCCAGACAACACGACCTGAAGCGTCCTGAAGATGATTACGAGGTCCAGGAAAATCGAAAGGTGCTTGATATAGTACAACTCATATTCTAATTTAGTTTTGGCGTCTCCCACCGAAGCGCCATACTGATACTTGATCTGGGCCCAACCGGTCAGGCCTGGTCGCACGGTATGCCGCTCGTGGTAAAAGGGGATTTGTTCGCCGAGCATCCCTACAAATTCCGGCCTTTCCGGGCGTGGCCCGACCAGACTCATGTTGCCGCGAAGCACGTTCAACAGTTGCGGCAGCTCGTCGAGACGATACTCGCGGAGCATTCTTCCCACCCAAGTGATTCGAGCATCGTCCTGCGAAGCCCATCTTGCGCCCGCATTCTCGGCGTCGTTTTTCATGGAGCGAAACTTCAGCATGCGGAATATGCGGCCGTGTAACCCTACTCGATCTTGCCGAAATATGACCGGTGCTCCGGACTCCATCAAAATGGCCGAGCTGATTAGCAGCATCAGCGGAGAGGTCAGCACGAGCGTAATCGAAGAGATCACGATGTCTAACACGCGCTTTGTAAACATCAGAAGAAAATCTTTTCGGAACCCTTCCGAGAGTACAAGCCAACTGGCGGACAGTCTCTCCAGCATAACTCCGCCCAGCAGCTTCTCGAAAAGCGAATGAGCATCCTCGATCGTCACACCGGAAAGTTTTAATCTCAGCAGTTCTCGGGTAGGCATAACCCCGCGTCTTTCGCCAAACGCGAGGATTACCCAGTCCACTTGTTCGCGACGGACTACGTTTTCAATATCGGCTACGCCACCCACAATGCGCGGGTTGACGAACGGTTGGCCGATGTTTTCTCCCCTCTCATCGAGAAATCCTACGACATGCAAATTTAACTCAGGATGCTTGAGGATTTCCCGTACCAGGCGAATTCCGCCGGTGCCGGTGCCGGCAATCAAAACTCGGTGGACCGGCCGAAAGAATCTTCCTGTTTCTACGGTAAGCCGCCAAACGAGAAAGGTAATGAAAATCAGAGCGGCCCCTAGTGCACCCACACCTCGGCCCAAAGAGAGATCCGGCGCAATATAGTAAAGTACGCCTAGTACTAGAGCTGCGGTCCCGAGCGATTGCATCAGGCGGACGACCAATTGCGAGCGGCGGGCTACTACCTGCAAATCATACAGGCCGTTATAGTAAAGACAGAACCAGCAGACGAGCACGACTAGAGCGACCTGGATAAGCGTGTATGGACGACTGAGATACCAGGAGGTGTCCGCAATCGTTCCAAAACGAATCCAAGCAGCCAGCAGGATCGATACAATGATCAAACAGGCCTCCGTGACCGCGAGGATCACGGACTTAATAGGAACATATCTTCCAAACAATCGAACCATCTAAGCCTCGATCCTTTATGGGGGACTGGAGCCTTCATAATCTGGACGATAACCCCAGCGAAATCCCGCTGTAACCATGAAGCGCGATGCATAGGGCTGGCCGCTTCCCGCGGCGGCGGCCGTGAGGACGGAGATAAAGCCAGACAAACGCTCGGTAAAACCGTAACCCACGCGCCCCCATATCTCCCTGGCATCCAAATCGGAGGAACCGTGAAAGTTTTGCTGAAGGTAACCTACACCCACAGACATATCCCAGCGATGACTCAACTGTCGCGTATAAGAGCCATCGTATCGGGTATTGTAGGAATTGCTGACCACCCCCGAATAATCGTAATTGCGAATATAAGACAGGGCGAGAAACGAGGTGTGAAAACTCTTTAGAATCTCAGCCGTGCCAACATAGGTGTAGTAGGTAGGCGCGTCATTTCGAATTTGCATCGAGGGCCCGAAGTTTCCGTGGAAAAGCAGGGACCGCCCGAACCTCTGGGTGTAGTCTAAGAACAAGCTGTTGTACACCGCCTGCTTATTGATCCCTCCGATGGTTTGATAGTCGTAGGTATAGATAATGCCGAATCGTTGCTCCGGGTGTAACTGGTGTTCCCAGGTCACTCCTCCACCGATGATATTTTCCTGTTCGAACAGCGTGGGTGTCGGCGGAACAGTACCGGATGAGTTGGAGGTCGAGGTAGGATTCCACATATCAATATATTGATATTGCCCTCGGAAGGTGATCGTATCCTCTGCATTAAGGCGGTCGCTCAACGCTACTGTCACGCTGTTGTCAAGCGAGGTCTGGTCGGTGGCAAGAAATGTTCCCCGGCTGATGATGCCAGATCCAAAGTCAGGATTAATGGTTGGATCAATCAAGCGTCCGCGTGCAGGCGTGTATTGAAATCGCTCGTCGAGGTTTATGAGCCAGCGGTCGTTCAAAAAACGGTAGGTGTGAAGATCGAGTGAACTGGCGAGAAAGTCTTGCTGCACGCTGGTGCCGGAAACGAGAAAGTATGGTCGGTATTGCAAATGAAACGCCGACCTCCCGCTACCGATCGAGTAAAACAGCAATCCTTGAAACGCGAACGCGGTCGCCGGTTGCTCAGCTGCGGTGAACAAATAATTGGTGTCGTATACGTAAAATGAGCTGAACGACACCAACGATAGATGGCCGTGATGCAGCACGGATGCCACGACACCTTCATGCAACGCCTGGACTGAGCCGCTACCGTTACCACCCGTCAGGGTCTGCCCCGTTTCTAACGAACTGGTGATCGGCGGCGTCGGCGAATCGGGCGGAGTCTCGGACTGGGAATCCGGTTGCGAAGCGGACTGAGTGTCCGATTGAGTATCGGTCTGAGTGCCTGATGGAGTAGTGCTGGAAGGAGGGGACGCCGTACTGGGAGCCTGGGTTTCCTCTTGCGCGAACGCCGGGTGCGGAAGTGCCAGAAGCACAGCCGCCAGCCAGGCAACCATAGCCACCTGGCGCCCGAGTTTGTTCCCGTGCGTTCTCCGTATGGTGTGCTTCCTGTAATACATAAAGCGCTGTTTCCAGCTTCTCTTATGGAACAATAATCTTGTCGTCAGGCTTGACCACCACATCTTGGCCATTTGCCTGCCCCTTAATGACGGCGTCGTAGTTAAACGGCAGGCGGATGTGCTTGCCATTTACTGTCCGCAAGACGTAAATCTTCTTTCGTTTTGCAAATTCACGAAGTCCACCCGCCTGCACAATAATTTGGGAAACTGTGGTCGTGCTATTGATCTTAAATACTCCTTCGTGCACTACCTGGCCGATGACGTAGACCTTACGGCTATTGATTTCGCGTACGGTCACGGTTACTTGAGCAGCGGTCACAAATGGCTGCAGCTTTTCCGTAAGGGCTGCTTCCAATTGCAGTGGTGTGAGCCCAATCACATAGAATTCGTTGACCAGCGGGACTGTGATTTTTCCGTCCGGCCGGACAACAACGGGTCCGGATAGTTCTTTCTCCCGCCAAACGTCGATGTCTAATACATCTTGCTCACCAATCGTGTATCCGTTTAAAGACGGGTCATCTGCTCGGAGTCCTTCTCTATTCGAATTCGCCGGTTTGGGCGAACCGGCTGCAGCCGGCTTAGTAGAAAGGGCAGCAGACGGCGGCGTTGAGGATGCCGGTGGAGTCGTGGTCTGTTTGTCCCCGGTGCTCGAGCCACTTTGTGCTTTCGCCAGCGGCACCATGACGCAGAAGGAAACCATCGCGGCCAAAAGCGTTTTCTTTATTGATTTTCTCGCTCCTATCTTTTTTCTCACGAAACAATCCTTTTCTAGCTGGCCTAGTTTGGCAAAAATTGCGGCAGAACAGACGAAAGGTCTTGCGCGAAGGAAACCATCACAGGCAACGTTCCAGTGTTCCCGGGGGCATGCACGGCCGTGATCCGGACAAGGGCTCCGTCGGTACGACCCCTGGTAATTCCGTCCCAGGCGAGATAAATCTTGCCGAGATATTCACTGGCGAACTCACGCCCATGCGCTTGGTACCAATACAATACGTCCTGCCGCACGCCATCTTTTTCGATCACATAGTGGTTCGCTGGGAAGAACGATCCCGCCGGGGTCGGGTTCGAAATTTCCAGAAATCCCGATGAAACGGGCTCCCAGCCGGCGCCCGGAAGGCAGTTTCTCGGAGAGTGGAGAGCGTCACCGCTCCGCTGCGCGCTGTAATAGACAACAAACAGCTCGACCTCGGCGCCGCTCACACGGTTGCGATAACTCCGCAATAGATAATTGTCCGCGGCGAGAACGCGCACGGTCCCTGGACTTAAAACGAGGTCCGTTCCCGACCATTCTGCTAGCTGGAAGGGAAACGAAGCAAAGTCTTTTCGAGGCGGCACGGGATGTCCGTGCGACATCCAGCGCAAGTCCACGGTACTGACGAGTAACACTCCGATCAGGCAACTAAGCCGAATCTTATCTGCCATGCGCCGCTTTCCTCTGGTCGAATAATCGCAAGGCGTGCATCGCGGCCAACATCAATCCCAGGGAAACCAGGAAAAGAAGCCATCCCGAGAATGTGTGAAAGAAACCTTCGGCCCACCGCGCTCCCAAATAGTTGCCCGCAAGCCCGGTGCCGGCGATACGCGCGGCATTCATCCCTAACGCAATGGGGACTGCGGTGATCGCCAGGATCCACCGCGAGCGCACGGACATGTCCAGCAGGTAGCCCATGAGAACTGCAAAGGCCAGCATGGAAATGAGCGAGCGGATTCCTGAACAGGCTTCCGCGACGCCAGCGGTGAAATTAGCCAAATAGATAACATTTCCCTCGCAGACATTTGGGACCCGCAGCAAATCTAGGATTCCCACCGCGAGCTTCGACGCCAGCAGTTGCAACGGGAAAGTAATCGAGTAGAAGATAATTGACGGCAAAGGAATCATGAACAACAGCCAGGCGATGGGAAACGCCACGAGTCGTAACATCTCGGTGCCAAACAGGAATAGGGTGATTCCGCAAAGCAGAACCAGCAGCGATGAATGCGCGACGAAGTTTTCTGCGCCCCATGTTCCTGCGGCGAGCTGGAGCAATGCTATTAGCACAATTAAAATGCCCCACGAACACGGCGATACTCTGGTACGTTCCAATTCCTGCCGTTGTCGCCATAACATCCAAAAAAACGCTAGCGGTACGAAGAAGCCATGCGAATAGTTCTCATCGATGGACCAGTCGGAGAACAACTTCTCGAAATTTTTGGCATAAAGCAATGTAATCGCCGCCACAATAATGAGTAGCGGCCAAGCGTGCGAGCGGACCCACTCGCTCGCACTCGCACGAGTAGTCGGGGTTTCCCGGAGCGTTTCTACCGCTGATAGGCTCAAACGAAGTCCCAGGCTAGGCTAGAAGTTAAGGAAATACACCGTCCTCATTGCACCTGCCGCTCCAAAGGCAGGCGCACGAGCAGACCAGACATTATGCCCTAAATAGTACAATAAAAGAGGGTTGAGCCGAACATAAGAATCCATCCAAGGGCCTCGTCCAAGTAATCTGCGTGTCCTGGCATCCTACCAAGGAAGCGTTTTTCCTCTACATGGCAAAGGTTTTCACCTTAAGGATGACTTGGCGCCCAATCTGATCCGACAAGCTTATTCCCGCTTCAGCACTAGGTTTAACCCACTCTGTGAGCTAGGATTATTGGAGGCAGATCGTTTAAGGGACGCAATTCGCCGCCGGCCGGATCCTACTTCGCCCAAGCTGGCCCGCCGATTGCCAAGAAGATCGTACATTTTGAGTTTACGGCTCCTAATGGAATGACTGACTCACGGCCTTCAATAGTCCAGGACGAACCCACTCGGGAAGTTCGCCGGCCAACTGGCCTTATAACAGACGCTCTGAGCGTGGATGTAGAAGACTATTTCCACGTCGAGGCTTTTGCCGATCGAGTCAGCCCCCTAGATTGGCCAACCTTCCCCTCGCGCGTGCGTGCGAACTGCGAACACATCCTGGAGCTCTTTTCGAAGTACGGTTGGCGCGCTACTTTCTTTGTGCTTGGCTGGGTAGCCGAGCGTGATCCGGCGCTGGTTCGAAAGATTGCTGCCGCCGGCCACGAATTGGCGTGCCACAGTTACGCGCACCGGCGGGTTTTTTCACTGCGACCAGAAGAATTTCGTGACGATCTCCGGCGGGCGCGCGGCCTGATCGAGGATGCCGCCGGCGTTCGCGTACTCGGATACCGTGCGCCGACGTTTTCGATTTTGCGGCGCAGCGTTTGGGCCTTGGAGATTCTTGCGGAAGAAGGTTTTCTATACGACTCGAGCATTTTTCCGATCCGCCATGATTTGTACGGCTATCCGGAATTTCCGCGATTTCCGCGACGTATCGAACTGCACTCGGGCCGCGAAATATTCGAAGTTCCCATGTCCACGATCTGCTTTGGCGGGCTCAATTGGCCTGTCGGAGGCGGCGGCTATTTACGTCTTTTGCCCATGCCGTACACGTCCTGGGCCATACGACGGATCCACGAGCGTGACGGGCAGCCGTTCATTCTCTACCTGCATCCCTGGGAGCTTGATCCGGATCAGCCCCGCATCAACGGAGGATGGAAATCTAAGCTGCGCCATTATTCTGGGCTCTCGAGTATGGAAGCTCGTTTAGAAACACTGTTGGGGCGTGGTCGATTTGAGCCTATGAAAGATCTAGTCCAGCGCAGTCGCGATTCCGCATCTGTTTTAAAGGTGTCGGCGCTTTGATTGGGGACTCTTTCGATAGCAAAATCCTCAAAGAAGTCTTCCTCGCAGCAGGTGGTCGAAGGGCATTCACAAAACGACGGATGATCATCGATTTGTCGAGCTGCTCTGAAAAATTGCCGGATAGAATTCAAAGTAGAATCTTCCTATGGTGAACGTGTACATCACGGTGGATACGGAATGCTCCTTGGGTGGTGCGTGGGAGAATTCCCATTGGAAGCCGGTGGGTCCGGAGGAAGCCGTCCTCGGACGAATCGATTCCAGGTTTTACGGCGTGCCACTGATCATGGATATTTTGGAAGAAAACGGCTTACGAGGCACCTTTTTCACAGAAGTTCTTGTTAGCGAACTACTTGCTGACTCGGAACTAGCCGCGGCATACTCGCCTATTCGGGATCGAGGTCACGATGTCCAGCTGCATATGCACCCCGTTTTTCACTATTATTATCTGGTTACTCGAGGACGCTTGCGCAGGGAAGATCTTCCTGAGCGCATGGATCTGATTGGTAGCTTACCGCTGGATATTCAAATTGAATTACTGAACAAGGGTTGCTCAATTTTTCGCAACATTTTCGGTTCCATGCCCGTGGCTTTTCGCGCCGGCGTCTATGGGGCCAGCATGGCCACGCTGGAGGCCCTGAAAGCAGTCGGAATTCTATACGACAGTAGTTTCAACGCTGCCTATCTCAGAGACAGTTGCTTGATGGGGCCGAGGGAACCGACCAATATGCCGTGGCAGAGTCATGGTATTTGGGAGATTCCCGTTACCACATTCGAAACCGGCGCTGGCAGCATGCGAGGTTTGAAGCCGCTCGAAGTGAGCGCTGTAAGCCTATGGGAGCTGCAGGACGTCTTGGACCAAGCGGAACGTCTCGGCCAAGACACGGTTACTGTGATGCTACATTCTTTTGCGTTCTTAAAACGTGCAGACGTGCAGTTCCGTAAAATGCGTCCGGATCGTTTGGTTATCCGACGCTTTCGAAAGTTCTGCAACTTCCTGCGGTCCAACGAGCACCGCTTTCGCGTCTTGACATTTTCCGAGATACCAAAACTTTCCCAGAATGCAGCAGATGTCCCGCTTCCTAGAATGGGAGTTTTGGTCCCTTCGTTTCGTAAGCTGGTCCAAGCGGTCAATCGGATCTACTGGATTTAGCGCACGGAGTTAGTCACCAGATGCTTCGTGCCGCCCGCGCAAAACTCAAAGCTATGACGTAGCTCGAACGGAACCCCTCCGCTAGTTCGAAGAGCCAAAGGAACAAAAAAAATTCTAGAGGTGTTTTCTTCCAGATGATACGTGTCAGCAGTTCTGATACGCGCGCAGTCGCGCAGATCTGGCGCGTGGCCCATACTGCGACTGCAGCCAAAAGAATTGCCGCCAGGACGTCTATGGGATAGTGTCCGCCAACGTAAATGCGGGGTAAGGAGATCACGAACAGAACCCAGAACATCAATAGCATGCTGAGCCATCGATTAAGCCGCCAGAGACCCACGGCGACGATCAGATAGATTAATGTGGAATGGCTGGGAAAACAGTTTAGGTTTCCTTCGGCCCAAAAATAATCCGGGTAAAGTATCCGGAACCGCGGCAACAGTGACGGAGCAGGCCATGCGATCCACGGTCGCCACACAAGTGTCGTAACGATCGCCAAGCAAAAACAAACAAATATTTCTACAAGCTGGCTGCGGCGCAGTGCGGTACGCTGATCCTCAATTCTCCAGTACAGGTAGAATACTGCGGCAAAGATCCAGGTGCTGGCCAGCGCATTGACTGTAAGAAATTGTGCCAGCGAGTCGCGGACCCCGCTGTGCGGAAATAGCAGGAAAAGTCGCTGCAGAACTCGAAAATTCCAGTCGGGAAGAAATGGGCCGGGCGCCCCGGTCAATTGCATGACTTGCAGTTTAACCGACCTTGGTTAATACGCAGCCGCATAGGTGAGCATGCGTTTCATGGGGAAGCATCAAAGATCTGAACCAGGCTTCCCTCACTGGGGTAAGGAATGAGACGGAGCCAAGGAGGGGAGGCCGAGAGGGGATATCAAACAAAAAGCCCGGCCGCGAATAGCTGTTCGGGCCGGGCTCGATTCTATCTTAGAACCTATGACTCAGGCGGACTGTCTTGCGTTCCAGCGCTTCTTCGCGAACCCGATGGCTGGCCCTAGCGATAGGAACATGAGCATCGTGCTTGGTTCAGGTGTTGTGTTGATTGAGGGCTGTTCGGAAACAACGTAGGTTTCATCGTTAATGGTCCCCATGCTAAAGGCGAATGCCTCGTTAAAGGTGCCATTCGAGTTAAATGTCGGTCCATACACGCCAAAACAAGCGCTCGCCAGGAAGTTGCTGCTGCACGATGCTGAAATAGGAGCATCAGCATCCGGGATGTCGGTAATCTCAATCCACAGACATTTGCCGGCGTGACCGCAATTTGAACTGTTACCGGTGAGAGTCTTGACTGGGCCGGTATAGGTATAATCCAACGTATTTCCTACACCAAACGCGATTGTCAAAGGATCTGTCTCCGAAAATCCGAGTGGAGGGGCCCATGGCGGATCGTGCAGGGGAACGGCGTGCAGGGGAACGGCGTATTGAGAGACTCCCGGACACTTCGTCGTGCAGTTGATCGTAACCTTGGGGTCGATAGAACCGGCGCTCGCCACCGCGGCCGAGATTCCTACCAACACCACCAAACACAGAAACTTTACCAGCTTCATAAGGCCTCCCCTTCACTAATTCTCGAGTTACCTGTGCACGTAAGGTGCCGAATCCAGATCCAAAGATAGAGAATAACTCCATTGTTTTCATTCACTATTAGGCTTGTCGCAGGAAGGTCGTGGCCGATGTCTGCAATTTTTTGCATAATTATGGAAGCGCCGCACCGCAAAGAGAAGAAAGGGGATGCGGATCACCCGACGCGCTTGCGAAGGTCTGTCTGATGACGAGTACTTGGAAGGAACCACCCAACTATTCCGGGGGACTTGTTTTCGCTTTGTCGCGTGGCCTGAACTGAAGAGGATTTCCGCAGTCCCGCGACTTATCGTGGGGTTCCCGGTTATCATGAACATCCCCAGTGCCCGGTTGAAAGATTGTTTCACGCGTGTTCACCCTGTCTGGCAACCATCGTGCTACAATTTCGGCGGCAAGTCTACAAAGTCTATAGAGATTGTCGGGAGGGCTGGGTTCGCTTTCTATCCATGAAAATATCCCAAAAAGGACTGTATGCCCTGGAAGCCCTCATTTTCCTGGCCCGTCGGCATGAAAAAGGTGCCATCAAGATCCGCGAAATTGCTTCTACCGAAGACTTGCCAGAAAAGTTCCTTGAACTGATTCTCCTTGAACTTAAGCACGCGCGCCTGGTCGAAAGTGAGCGCGGCGCCAAAGGCGGCTATCGCCTCAAACGCGACCCTTCGAAGATATTTCTAGGAGAGATTATTCGCACCATCGACGGACCGCTGGCACCGTTTGAAGATGCCGAGGGTTTGCGTCGCCTGGTCGAACAGGACAAAAAACACAGCGCGCTCTTCCGCGTTCTCCTGTCGGTTCGAAATGCCGCTGCGGGTATTCTCGATCACACTTCGCTAGAGGACATTTGCGACGACAAGCGGTGACGGCCCTAGCAACGACGTCTTTGGCTTCAAAACTTGCTTTGAGGAAATGATGATGAGTGATGTGGCGATGCAGGTAAGCCATGCAGATTTCGCAACGACGGGAAATCTTTCAGAACAAGAGCGCGAGCTGTTACACGAACTAGTTCGCGGATTGCGAGCCGTTCGTTATGGTTCGATTTCGCTAACTGTTCACGACGGCCGGCTGGTTGAAATTAACAAGACAGAGAAAATCCGCCGAAAGCTCTAGCGGCTATCGCCACGGAACCGGGAAGCCGCCTGCGTGACATCAATCAGGATGTGACTGGGGGATGTTGCCGACCGCGTCACGGACGTTCGTTTCCTTCGCATCCTTGAATGCGGCGTTTCCGCGATGGAGCCTGATTTTGGCAATTGGGAGAAATTGAAGTGACACTGAGTCAACCAACGGGCAAACCGATACAGGCTGAACTTCGCGGAATGTCACGCCGCAAATTGCTGCGCGCAGCAACAATCGCGGCCGGTGCAGTAGCGGTTGGCGGATTGGGTGGCCCTACAAATTTGTTCGCACAACAATCCGAAGTTCCCGGGGACGAAAAACTTCTGCCCTCTTTCACCGGTCCATCACAGAATCCGTACTGGAATTCAGTGGGACCAGTAGTCCAATATCCCCAGAAAGCTGCTTTGGTGCTGCTCACTGACCGGCCCGTGCAGCTTGAGACTCCGCGCCATTATTTCGAAAGCGCTTTCACGCCCAACGAAGCCTTCTACGTTCGCTGGCACTTGGACGAGATTCCCAACAGCGTTGACCTGGCGACTTGGCGCTTGAGCATCGAAGGCGCCGTGGATCGCCCGTTGAAATTTTCAATGAGCGATCTAAGCAGCAAATTCAAACCGGTTAGCGTTGCCGCGGTCAACCAATGTTCCGGAAACAGCCGCAGCAAGTTTCAGCCCCGCGTCCCGGGCGGACAATGGGGACACGGCGCTATGGGCAACGCAAAATGGACCGGCGCTCCTTTGCGCGAGCTGCTGGAAGCCGCAAAAATAAAACCAGACGCGCTGCTCGTTCAATTTCAAGGGTTGGATCAAGGTAAGGGCCCAGAAGGCCATGGCTCGCACGAATTTTTGAAGTCGCTCGACCTGAAAAATCCCGTCCTGGATGACTGCCTTGTGGCCTACGCCATGAATGACCAGCCGCTGCCGATGTTAAACGGGTTTCCGGTGCGGCTGATCGTTCCCGGTTATTTCGCCACCTACTGGATGAAGGGTCTTAGTTGGATTCGCGTGCTGGACAAGCCGGATGAAAATTTCTGGATGAAAACAGGCTATCGCGTTCCGGACACCCCGCGAGGCAACACCACGCCCGACGATGTAAAGGCTGGGAATGTAAGAACCGTGCCCATCAGCCGCATGCCAGTGCGCTCTTTCATTGTGAGCCCTGATGGCGCCGCCAAGCTCGTCGCACAATTACCGCTGACGATTCGCGGGATCGCATTCAGCGGCTATGGGCCCGTAAATAAAATGGACATATCGCTGGATGATGGAAAATCCTGGACCGCCGCTGAACTTGGCGAAGATCATGGTCCCTATTCCTTCCGTACTTGGACTCATCGATGGACGCCTCCCAAGCCCGGGCGTTACGTTCTAGCCGCGCGTGCCACAGATGGCAAAGGAAACGTGCAGCCCGATGATGGCGTCTGGAATCCCGGCGGATATTTATGGAATCGCATCGAGCGTCAGGAAGTAGTCGTAGGACGCTCCAGTTGAGAGCTCAGGTGAAACGAACCACGATTTGGTTCATCGCATTTTTAGTGGCGTTAGCTGCTGTAGCTGGCAGCTTGGTGTACGCTCAATTCGACGCTGGCTATTATTCCGAGCGAAATCCGGGAGCTATCGCGCAGCCTGCTCCGAGGAAGGAAACTGACGGCGCAATTTACGGCGTCACCGCCTATCCTTTGTATCCTCCCGAATTGGCCGCAGGACCGGGCCGCGAAGAAGTCGAGTCCTATTGCTCGACGTGCCACAGCACCCGTTACATCACTATGCAGCCGCCTCTTCCACCCGAAACCTGGACGGCAGAAGTAAACAAAATGGTGAAAGTGATGGGCCAGCCGATTCCTGAAGATGTCCAACCCGTAATCATTAAATACTTGCAGATGCATTACGCGGTTGAAACTCGCAAGCCCTGAATTCTAAGCTGTGCTGGCCTCTCTGCGCGCGATTTCAACGCTTTCTCTTGGCAAAACCCATGTAGGAAGCTAGTGAATGGATCCCGTTGTGGTTATCTATATTGGAGCCATGCCTGCCGCAACCGCGGATTGACCGGCGATATTGCTTAGGTCACCGGTGGTCTGGTCGATCGCGCAGGCAGTAATGTTATTTGCAGTTGACCCTGCATTCGCTACGTACACGAATTTGCCCGAGGGATCCACTGTGATCGAGATAGGTGTGGATTGCAGCGCGCACACGTCACTATTCAGCAGCGTGAAGGTGTCAGTGGTGGAATCAAAGCTGAGCGCCACAAGGCCATTGTCTCCGTCCTGAGTCGCGTACACGAATTGGCCGAGCGGGTCCGTCGCGGCCCCGGCGGTGCCGGCGCCCAAGGGCGGAGTGAAGTTGACGAACGTAAGAGCGCCCAATGTGGAGTCAATTGCAAACGATGACATGTAGAAATTGGAGTTAACTGGGACCAAGTTCGTTACGTAGGCGAAGCGTCCCGACGTGTCTACCGCGATCGAATAGGGGTAGTTCATATCTGCCGTGAAGGGTGACCCTGGTGGTAATCGCTAGCGCATGATTGCCTCTGTGGCGGTAATCTGCTTATAATGTGCGCAGTGACACCGGTTTCCGCTTCCACTCGTCCCGCAAACACGTAGCAGAAGCCGTCCCTTAAGTCTTGCGAAGGCCCTGAAATTTTTTTCAAAGAGTTTTGAAAGCTCTGATGCCGCAGAAAACAAAGGCGTTCTATACCTTCGGGCCCTTCACGCTCGATAGCCAGGAGTCCGTCCTAACTACCCAAGGCGAGCGAGTTCCCCTGACGCCCAAAGCCTTCGCCACCCTGCTCGTACTGGTTGAAAGGAGCGGGCACGTCATCGAGAAGGACGAGATTCTGAAACTTGTTTGGCCGGACACGTTCGTAGAAGAAGGCACGCTGGCCCAGAACATTTCCACGCTTCGAAAAGCCTTGGGGGATGGAACCAACGGCCAAACCTACATCGAGACTATTCCACGAAGGGGCTACCGTTTTGTAGCGCCGGTCAAGGCGGAGACCGAAGAGCGGGCCGCAGCAATCATACCTTCCAACGATTCGTCTCCTGTTTCCAGCTCCCGATTTCGAATGGCCGCTTGGACCGCTCTCATTTTGATAGCCCTGCTAGGCACGGGCGGATATCTGTCGCGCGGACATCTAAGACGCTCAGCCCATCTATCCACCAGCCGAGCGACACTCGCCGTGCTCCCTTTTGAAAATCTAAGCAGCGCACCGGATCAACAATATTTCGCCGATGGCTTTACCGAAGAAATGATCGCGCAACTGGGAGATCTGGATCCCGCAAAGCTGGCCATCATTGCGCGCGTATCCGCCATGCAATACAAGGGCGCGGGAAAGAATGCTCGAGATATCGGGCAGGAACTGGGCGCGGATTACATTTTGCAAGGGAGCGTGACGCGGGACGGCGATCGTGTACGCATCACGGCGCAACTGATTCAAACGCAGGACCAGACGACTTTGTGGGCCCGCGACTACGACCGCGATGTCCGCGATATTTTATTGCTCCAAAGCGAGGTAGCAACGGCGATCGCAAGCGAAATCAAATTGAAGTTGAGTCCGGAGGAAAGCGCTCGTCTGGCCATCCCGCGCTCGGTGGATCCGAATACTTACGAACTGTATTTGAAAGGACGCTACTTCTGGAACAAACGCGGCGAAGCCAACTTCGTAACAGCCATCGACTATTTCCAGCAAGCAATCGCCAACGACCCAAAGTACGCTCCAGCTTACGCCGGCCTTGCGGACGCTTATGCTCTGCTCGGCTCATCACCAAATCCGTCGATTCCCCGCAGCGAGGCCATGCCTAGAGCGAAAGCGGCGGCGATGAAAGCGTTGCAGTTCGATGAATCTTTAGCAGATGCGCATACTTCCCTTGCATTCGTAAAAATGCATTACGAATGGGACTGGCCTGGCTCGCAGAAGGAATTCCAGCGCGCCCTAAACCTAAACCCAAACTATGCCACGGCGCATGAGTGGTACGCCTTCTGGTTCACGGCTCAGGGCAGAACAGACCAGGCCCTCGAGCAATTGGCCTACGCGCAGAAAGCGGACCCGCTCTCGTTGATCATCAAGGCTGACACTGCGGAAATACTCAATTATTCTGGCCGCTACGCCGAATCTCAGAAAGAAGCCCAAAAAGCTCTGGACATGGACCCCAATTTCCTGCCGGCATATTTGTGCCTGGCAGACGTGCAGGTGGGAACCAAGAATTATCAGAGCGCCGTCACTGACCTTCAGAAAGCCCTCAGCATTGTCCCAGATGACAGTTGGACGCTAGCCAGGCTGGGCGCCACCTATGCCCTGGCCGGGGAGCGAAAAAAAGCTGAAACCATCTTACAAGGGATGCTGAGAGATTCGAAAAACCGGGGAGATCTGACGATGAACATTGCGCAAATTTACTCCGTTCTGGGAGAGAACGATCAGGCCTTAGTCTATCTAGAGAAAGCATATGAGTATCGCGAAGGTGGGCTGATCTTGATGAACGTTCGGCACGAGTTCCAGAACCTCCATTCTGATCCGCGATTCGTTGACCTAACACACCGCGTGGGATTGCCGGCACCACGGCGATAGGAAGACGCACTCTGCGAGATAACCCGGTTTAGTGCTCCCAGAAATCCGGAGCTGGTTCTTCGAACCCGACTACCACGGCCGTACGCTGGAGATACTTTGATCGTTCTGCGACAACGTGACATTCGTGCTCTTTCTGGTTTACCTTATTAATCAGTAAGAGGCGTTGGCCGCACCTTACCGGGGAGGTGAGAGTGATCAGTCCACCGCCGGCGTTCACTCGGAGCGCTTCGGTTCCTTCGTGAAAAGGTTCACTTTCGATTGTTCGTCCGTAAATTAGTACGGGCAGGTACACCCATTGGCGCTCGCCGCGTCTGCGCTCGGCGACGCGCTCCATGGTCGGTATATCATCGCGCTCGGAGGGTATCTTCGCGGGCGCTTCCGGTTCGTGCAAGAGATTCCAGATCTTACTCACCGCTTTCCTCGTCCCTCACCTGCTCAATTGTAGCCCTAGCATCGGTTAAGAGGCCCTGGCGCGCCACAGTAGAAACGGATTCGTGTGTCGTGAACCGCATATTAATTTCTCTAGTAGTTGCAGACAACTCGGGTATGCCGGATAATCGAGTGTTTGGAGTGTGCTCGAGCCGCCCTGGCCGCTTGCTATGATGAATTGTCCGCACTGCAGCACCGCCAATCCGGACTTCGCCACCTCTTGCAAAGAATGCAGCACCCCGCTTCTCTCCATCAATGATTCAGATTCCGAAACGATACAGATGGTCGATCCTTCGGCCATCGCTCTGGGCAGCGATTTCGGCCCGCGCTACCGGATCGAGTCGCTATTAGGCCAGGGCGGCATGGGCCGCGTGTACAAGGCCTATGACAAAGAACTCGATCGCACCGTGGCCATCAAGGTGGTTCGCGAGGGAGCTATTGGACAGGCCGACGCTCTAAAACGTTTTAAGCAAGAGCTCGTTCTAGCCAGCAAGATTTCGCATAAAAATATTTTGCGCATTCACGACATGGGCGAAGTGGCCGGTGTGCGGTTCATTTCCATGGCTTACATCCAGGGGAAGGACTTGCAGCACATCATTAAAGAAAATCCGAAAATGCCGCTGGAGCGCGTGCTGAAGTTTGCGCAACAAATTGCCGAAGCGCTGGCCGCGGCGCATGCCGAAGGGGTGGTACACCGCGACCTGAAGCCGCAAAATTTGCTGATCGGCAACGACGATCAAGTGTTCGTGTGCGACTTCGGCCTGGCGAAATCTTTTGAAGAAAGCGCTATCGGTATGACGCGTACGGGAGCGTTTCTGGGCACGCCGCGTTACATGTCTCCCGAGCAGGTGGAAGGGAAGCCCGCGGACCAGCGCGCTGACTTGTACGCATTCGGTTTGATCCTCTATGAAATGGTGACTGGTGACGTCCCGTTCACTGGCGAATCCACGCTGAAAGTGATGTACCAGAGGATTCAGGAAAAACCGAAAAGTCCAAAACTGATCAACGCAGATCTGCCCAACTGGCTGGTGCGCATCATTATGCGTTGCCTGGAAAAGGACCCGGCGGACCGTTATCAAAGCGCTTACGAAATTCTCGCGGATCTGCAGGGAGCCAAGGCGCAATCGTCTAGCGGTAGCGGTTCGCGCAGCGGAATTTCGCGCAGTGGAGACAGCATACAAATCCAGCTCCCGGAATTTGCCGGGCGCCGCTCGGTGTGGATCCCGAGCGTAGTCGCTGTTGTGTTGCTCATGGTTGGTGCCGTCTTCCTGATACGCCATTTTGCTCAGAAGGGTGGGGGAGGAGGTGGGGGTGGCGGAGAAACCAGCATCTCCGGGATTCCGCCTTTGTCGAGTGGAAGATTCGTCGCCATTTTGCCCATTCAGGTGCTTGGTGACGCATCCCAAATCGGCTATCTAGCGCAAGGTGTGGAAGAAGCCCTCTCCACCAAACTTTTTCAGGTTAAAGACGTTCGCGTCACTTCTAGCGATGAGGCCGACAAAATCGATCAAAAACAGTCCCCGACAAAGATCGCGCGCGCTTTGGGCGCAAACTATCTGGTTCAAGGGACGCTGCAAGGTTCAGGAGACCGGATTCGAGTCACCATGCGTCTCGAGGATGCTCTGCACAATAAGCGCGTGTGGGACAAGGAATTCGACGGGGTCTCTTCCGACTTATTCACGTTGGAAGACCAAATCTACAGCGATCTGGTCTCGGCGCTCGACGTAAATCTTACGGCCGCCGAAGTGGCCAACTCAAAGGTGCGACCAACTGAAAACGCCGCGGCATATGATTTGTACGTTCGCGGACGCAATTCTCTGCGCGGCCATGACGCCAAAAGCATTCAGTCCGCTCTCGATTATTTTGAGCAGGCTTTGAAAGCGGATCCCAAGTTTGCTCTTGCCTTTACCGGTGTGGCGGATGCCAGCCTGCGCATGAACGGCATCAAGAAAGATAATTTCTGGGCTCAGAAAGCGCTGACTTCCGCCCAGGCCGCAGAGCAGATTAACGACAAGCTGCCGGAAGTTCATACCGTTCTCGGCAGCGCTTACATCGAAACGGGCAAATATGCCGAAGCCATCACCGAGCTTAAACGCGCCATTGCATTGGCACCCAGTTCGGACGAAGCTTATCGGAGTCTCGGCGCAGCTTATCAGTCCAGTGGGGATTACGCGCACGCGATCGAAGCTTACCAAAAGGCCGTCAGCCTCAATCCCTACTTCTGGGTAAATCAGAACGCGCTTGGCGCCGCCTATCTCAATTTGCCGGACTATCCCAAGGCCCTGCAAGCGTTCCAGCAGGTTATCGTTTTAGCTCCTGATATCGACGCCGGTTATGAGAATGTAGGCAACTTCTACGCGATGCAGGGCAAATATCAAGATGCGGTCCCGTATTATCAGAAGGCGCTAGCAATTGAGCCGTATTATACGACTTACTCTAATTTGGGCACTTCTTACTTCTTCCTGAAGCAATACGCGCAAGCGGTGCCTATGTTTGAAAAGGCCGTCGAACTCAATCCGAACGACACTGGCATGATGACAAATTTGGCCGACGCTTATCGCGGCGTGGGGCAGAAAGACAAGGCCCGTGATACCTATCAGAAAGCTGTCTCGCTAGGATATAAGGAGCTTCAGTCCAACCCCCAAGACGCAGGGGTAATGGCGACAATTGCGTTGTGTTACGCCAACTTGGGGGATGCGCAGCAAGCCGAGACGTTCATCAAGAAGGCACGTACAGTTGATAAAACAAGTCTTGATTACGTTTACGACCAAGTTGAGATTTATGCGCTTCTTGGAAAAACGAAGGAAGCTTTGGATGCCTTGCGCGAAGCACTCGAGAAACATTATCCCGCCGACGCGGTAGCGGCGGATCCGAATGTCGATAGCCTCCATAGTAATCCCGAGTTCAACGGGTTGATTAAGAAGTATTCTGCGAAGAAACCGTAGCTGAATTTCCCGGGAGTGATCGACATCTACCCATAATTGCCCGCGGGGAGTCCTCCATCGCCTAAATTGAGCGGGTCGTGAAGTTTTTGTGGCAAATGGCACAGAGAGCAACGAGATTCGTCTCCGTGTCATCTCCCCAAGCGGCTACGGAATCTGAATATGGTGAAATGCAGGGCGGGCGGGTCTCATCAAGTTTCGGCCGGCTTTTTATAGCCTTTTTGGGGCATCGTTCGCCAAGCCTCTTGCCTACTATAGGGCACAGACTAAGCAGCGTGATTCTGCGCTGTCGGGTCAAAGCTCATTACCACCGAGCTTGACACCTCCGTTCGACATTCCTATACTCCACGACACCACGAGATTCCCGGGGGATTCCAATGTTGAAATATTCGCTGACCTTCTTCTTAGTCATAGCTTCCACAACCTTCGCCTTCGCACAGGATTCCGGAAAGATTCACCAACCCACGCTCACTCCGCAAACGAGCGGCACGAAGCAGCTACTGATTGCAGTAAGTCCGGTGAACGACCAAGTGGTCTGGGCCGCCGGAACGGAAGGAACGTTTGCAGTGACCACGGACGGCGGAGACACCTGGAAAGCAGGCGTGGTGTACGGAGCTCCAGGCGAAGCCCTGCAATTTCGGGATGTGCAGGGCGTCAGCGACAAAATTGCATATCTAATGTCCATTGGGAACTTCACGCGAAATTTTCGCATCTACAAAACGATTGACGGTGGAGCGACCTGGAAGATCGAGTTCCAGAATGAGACCGTGAATGCCTTCTACGATTGCTTCGCGTTCTGGACTCCCGATCGCGGCGTCGCACACAGCGATTCTGTGAACGGAGTATTCCCCGACATTCGCACGACCGATGGGATCACCTGGCCGTCAATTGCGGCGAATATGCCGCCGGCTTTGTCGGGCGAAGCCTCATTCGCCGCAAGCGGAACCTGCATCACAACGGAAGGAAAAAACAATGCCTGGATTGCCACCGGCGGTTCAACAATCGCCCGAATCCTAGCCACTAAAGATGGCGGCAATACCTGGAATGCATATGACACTCCCTTGTACAGCTCGCCCAGTGCGGGTGGAATTTCTGTAGATTTCCGCGACGCGAAGCATGGCATTCTCGGCGGTGGCGACCTTTCGTCCAACACCTCCGCCCAAGTAGCGACCTCCGGTGATGGCGGCCAAACCTGGAACTTGACCAACACGCCTCCCGTAGATGGAGCAATATTTTGTCTAGCCTATGCCGGCGGAAACGGCCGTAACGGGTATGCCATCGATGCTGAACAATCTGATCAAAATGAGGACCAGCAATATCAGCGTACCGTCGTGGTTACCTCTGAGGCCGAGCCGACTTACAGCTCCGGCACCGGAGCCTGGACGCCCGATGAAGGGACTACCTGGTATCAATTGCCGAACGTCAGCGGTTATTGGGCGGTCGCTTTTGCGAGTCCACATGCAGGCTGGTTCGTAGGTAATAATGGCCAGATTCTAAAGATAAGTTTTTAAATTCGCGAGTACTGGCAAACTGGCTCAAAGCCCCACGACAAGCACGCCATATTTGTTCCACACCAATTTCTATCGCTGAAGTTCGGATTTCGGTCATACCGGGAAATTAATTGAAAAGGGTTTAATCTGCTCTCCGTGGGATTTAACGATTTGAGGGAAAAACTTCCACTGGCCATCACTTGAGCCATTGTCAGCGGGCGTAACAAATCTCGGACGCGTTGGCTGCGACCAATTCAGTTCTTTGTCTGATTTAATGAGAATGGCCTTCCGGGGGCCGACGCTCTCTGGAAGAACCTTGAGAACTGGTCACACAGGAGAGGCGAAGCTGCTCGATCGAGAGGTAATTCCTGCGTCTTTATTCTTGATAGCGCTCCGGTGGCAAACCGGCTCGAGCTCGAGGCCGCGGAATTTCGGATGGACTTGGAACTTGACGCGCCGAGGTGAGCAGAACACCGCTCATCTCGGCGCGCGTTAAGCCGCCTATAAGGTCTTAGTTACTTCTTGCCATTCGGGATGAATGGTGAAGGACGTGGGCGCGATTTCTGCGTCGACGCGGCTTGTTTGATTGCCGTGCCGCCTGCACTCGCTGGGCACGCGTTACCTGACAGAACAGTGTGAATGTCGTTCAAGTAAGTGTTCCCACCCACTGCGCCGCCTCCACCATTTAGAACGCCGGCACAAGATCCGTTTATTACGTTGCCTTTAACGGTCGCGCCGGTCCCGGTGCTGCCACATGTGCTGTCTATGTGGATTCCGGATTCAGCGTTGCCGTATAGATTGTTACTTTCTGCCTCATCGCCGTTGCTGCAAAGATCGATCGCATCGAATAGCTGTGTTCCGAATACTTTGTTCCCGGTTACTACAGCGTTATCTGCTGGTGTAGCTCCCGTCTCAATAGCGATGCCAAATTGAGTGCTGCCCACGACGTTGCTCGATACGGTGACGCCGGTAGAGGAGTACACGAGAATTCCAGAGGCAGCGTCTCCCGTATCGCTGCTGGTATCCGATTCCCATATATCATCGATCACATAGTTCAAGGTAACTTTGCCGGAGGCTCCGAATCCCACCTGTATACCGTTTTCCCCGGCCGGAGCATTCGATATCCAGTTCATCGCCGTCGCTGCCAAACCCACGACATAATTTCCCTGGATCAGAACTGAGGGTCCGATGGATGCACTAGAGGGTCCGCTGGCGGTAATTCCATTCTTCTGGTAGCTACTAACAGAGTTATCGGTAATATTGATCGTTGGCGCAGCGTTGTTACTCTCTACGTTGATGGCCAAGCCATTCTGGCACCCACCGAAGTCGGTAAAATCGGTCTGATACTGATTCCGTACGACGTTGTCGGTAATGCTTCCGGAGGCGTCCTGGTAATAGATGCCTTCTAAGAGATTGCCGCAACCGGTCACGTTGTTGTTAGTGGCGTCGACTGTCAAATGCGAGAGCGTCACCCCGGCCGGAACATCCGATACAAAAATCTGTGCATAGACCGGATTGCCGTTAATATCGGTTCCGGATTGAGCCATCCCGCCTGATGGCGGAACTATCACTGCTGCGTCATTCGTGCCCGTAACAATACCGATGACCTTCACTGACTGGGTAATCGTGACCTGTTCGGGGTAGGTGCCGGGACAGACGTCAACGGTTCCCCCTACGGGGGCTGCAGTGACTCCTGCCTGAATAGTCGGGTAATTCGCGAGATTCGATTTGCACCCGCCAACCTGAACGGTGTTAGCTTGGGCCATAGCCGTGCCTACACATGCGAACATCACTGCTGCAGCAATCATAGTTGCGCGCAACAGTTCCTTCTTTATGTTCATAACTTCCTCCGGTTTTAGGTTTGGCCTTCTTAGGGGAGCCAGAGTTCTACCGTAGGTGTGTTCGTACTTGTGTTAATAACCTGTTAATTTTCCGTTTCCACAGTAATGGGTCGGCGGGTACTTCGGGGTTGAGCGACAGGGAAGGAGCGTCACATCCCGGCATATGCTCCAAGCATTTCCGTTGCTGGAAAAGTCGATTCGTTTCTGCGAGCACTAGAGGCCAAATCACATACCGGATTCGGCGGCCGTCCGATCGTAAATTTGTAACCTTTCCAAGTGTTAACGCGAGGCAATCGGGGCTTTCGGATTAGCAGAGTAGAGCGAAGTGCGATGTGCCAGCGTCGATTCCCCCGAACGGCGCTGGCACATCTCTCTACAACAATTTCTAGTTGCAACCCATGGTGTGGCCGACGGTGGAAGGCAGGTACGCGCAAACGTAGAGCCTGGCCATCGCTGGAGCGGACGCGGATGTTTCATGCGAAGCGCCGCCACGTCCCGATGAAATCGAGCGAGTCGCAACCATTACATTGTTGTGGGCCGAGTTGAGCTCTGTATGAGTGGAGGCGACTTCGTGCCGGTCGCCGCCGTGTGAAGCAGTTGCCACCGATGCTTTGTCGCCGCACGTGGAACCGATCAGACGTGCCGCAGAACAAGTCACGCGCGAAAGAATTGCGGTCGGCTCGTGCGTGTCGGCGGCTGAAGCATCGCCGAAAGCTCGCGACACTCGGTGTGCCGGAGTAGCAGTAGCGGTGCCCTTCGAAACCGCAGGACCCTCCACGGTAAGAATCAGTTCGGTTCCACTGTTTCCCGCATAATTCACGTTCCAGGTGTCTCCGCCGGTGAGCGTAGGCAAGTTGAGAGTTGCGAAGGTCCCGGTCTCCGAAGCGTAGCTCAGGACGTCAAACGAATCGCCAGCGGCGAGAGTAAAGCCAGTCAATGTGTCGACATCTAGAGTGCCGCCCAAGGTAGCCGCGCCAGACACGTTGAGCACGTCGTATTTGGTATCGGCGGTGGTGCCGTCCAGGTCGATGTTTAGAATGCCAGCGCCGCTCTCCGTGTAAGTTCCGCTGACGTTGAGCACGCCGATTTTCTTGAGGCCATCACCGGGATTGATGGTTCCACCGGTAAGATCGAGAGCGCCGGTTAGCGTGGCGGCTCCAGCAACTGTCCCAGCGTTGCCGTACACGAAGCCGCCCTGAATGTTAATGGCTCCGGAAGTGGTAAGCAGTGCGTCCACGGTGGTGGTGCCGCCGGTCTGTGTGTAGTTACCGGTGACGGTGAGCTGGGTGTGGCCAGTGCCGGTGGATTTTTCAACATAGACCGTTCCGGAGTTGGTCAAGCTGCCGCTAGTCGTGAAATTCCGGTCGGTCGTTAGAGCGAGGCTGCCTTCGTTGGTTGCGAAGTTAGCCAAAGCGTTGGCACCCGTCTGATCGATGATGGAAGACTTTGTGGCGTCTACTCCCGCCAGCGTAATATTCGCGTCATTCGTCACAATATCGGAGGCATTACCCTGGTTGTTGAACTGCAATTGTCCGGTCCCGGTAAGGATATAGATGCCTCCGGTCAGCGTGGATGTGCCGCCCGAGAAGTTCGTCAGGTCGTCCGCGCCATTGGTGCCCACGGCAAATTTGCCTCCCGTCCCCACGCCGAGAGTTCCACTGTTCGTGAAATTCCCGACGGTGGTGAAGGCTAGCGCGTTCACAGTGAAGCTGCCCTTGGTGCCGTTGCTGGCGAGGCCGGTCAAGGCGCTTGCATTGCTTTCGCTGGTGTTAAGGATCGCCGCCGTCGAGCTTGTCAGGTCGATGATCGCATCGTTGGTCACAATCCCGGTCGTCCCAGCGGCAAATTCCAGCGTTCCGGTTACATCGTAGGTGCCGCCAGTTAGTGTCCCGCTGCTGAAGTTTGTGAATGGCCCGCCTTCGATGATCACCGTATTCTTCGCGCTCACGTTCAGGATGCCATTCTTGGTTCCGCTGTTGTTGCTGAACCCCGCGGAGCTCGTGTCTATGTAGAGAGTCGACGGCGTATGGGTTCCTGTTTCATTAGCCAAAATGGAGCCTGTATTGACCAGCCCGATCTGGCCATACCCGATATTTCCCTCTCCTTCAATCGTGTTTTGGTTGATGAGCGTTCCGCTTCCAAGGATTAGGTTGGCGCCATTGGCGCTCAGGATTACCTTGCCCGTGCCGGCGAGCGTAACGTTGCCGTTGATGGCGAGTTCGGTATAGTTACCCGAACTTTCAAGATTGATCGTGCCCTTATTCGTGACTGTTCCGGAGGCAATGGTTAGAATGCTGCCATTTTCCAGGTTTACCTTACTGCCAGCCGCCGGGTTGGTCAGCACACCATCGACGGCGTTGCCGCCGCCGATAACGTTGACGGTGCCTGTAGTGCTGTTGGTGAGCGCGGTGTTGATTGTCGCGTCCTCTAGCTCAATCGTACCCGCTCCGGTCTGCGTGATCGTGCCTCCATTAATTGTGACTGCGGCCTCGAACACCAGCGTGCTGGCATTATTCAATATCGTCCCGCCAGTATTGGTGTAGGTTCCACCGTATAGCGCCAGAGTGTTGCCACCG